>RRZU012846735.1_pt1 | contig 31683 bp, 26 predicted proteins | sample 2165561 | NCBI WGS metagenome assembly RRZU01 (sample SAMN10456909, study PRJNA506462) | wastewater metagenome | isolation source: wastewater sludge | place: USA: Moscow, Idaho | reverse complement strand
GGGGCCGGCCTGGTGACCGGTTCGACGATGGTCAAGGCCGTTCTCTGAACTCGGCGAATCTGGTGGGCGTGCTCGCCGGCGTCGTCCTGGTCCGCCGGATCTTCACCGCCGATCTCCGGCTCTCCATCTTGAAGTCGACCGGGTGCTGCGAACGGCCATCGAACAGGACGACCTGACCGGCGCCTTCCGCCGCGGCGAATTCCTGCGGCGCGCCGAATCGGCCCTGCCCGTCGCGACCACCTTGGGCTCCGGCCGGGTGAGGTGGAGGTTGTGGCGGACGGTGCGGGCCTGCGGGTGGAACCGCTGACCGGCAACGCTCTCGACACCCGTGATGGCCGGCCCGTCATTCCCGCCGCGGGAGCCGAGATCACCGACGAGCTCGTACGCGCGTTACGCGATGCCGGCCAGCGGTAGGTCACCCCTTCTGGTCGACACCAGCGCTGCCATCGCGCTCGTGGCCGCCGACCATGACGGCCATGAGCAGACGGCGCGGTCTTTGAGGGGACGGACACTCGGTCTGGCCGGCCATGCCGCGTTCGAGACCTTCTCGGTGCTGACCCGGCTGCCACCCCCGGCCCGCCGCACACCGGCAACCGTCGTGCACATCCTGTCCGAAGCGTTTCCCGAGACCAGATTCCTCGGCGCCCGCGCCGCGGCTGCACTACTCGAACGGTTTGTCGAGGCGGGTATTGCCGGCGGGTCCGTCTACGACGCGCTCGTCGGTGCCGCAGCGGTCGAGCACCGGCTCCCGCTGGTAACCCGCGACCAACGAGCGCTCGACATCTATCGGTCGCTGGACGTAAACGTCGAACTTCTTAGCTGAGAGCGGATCCCGCGCGACCGACATTCACTCACACGGGTAGCAGTGCATCGATCACCGACGCCAACTGTTTGGCCGACCGGCACTCATGCATGGTGATGACATCCTTGTAGCGTGGCACCGCCGAATCCCCACTGCCCCAGAGGTGCAGGGGCTCCGGGTTGAGCCAGTGCGCGTGCCGGCTGGCCGTCACCATGTGCGTGAGCAGTTCCGTCTCCGGATTGCGGAAGTTGTTGCGGGCGTCGCCGAGTACCAGCAGCGAGCTGCGTGGCGAGAGCACGTTGGGGTACTTGTCCAGGAACGACACGAAGGCGTGCCCGTAGTCGCTGTGCCCGTCGCGGGTGTAGACGCCGGCCTCCCGGGTGATGCGTTGCACCGCGACGGCCAGATCGGCATCCGGGCCGAACAGGTGGGTGACCTCGTCGGTGGTGTCGATGAAGGCGAAGACGCGGACCCGGGAGAACTGCTGGCGCAACGCGTGCACCAGCAGCAGCGTGAAGTGGCTGAACCCGGCCACCGATCCCGAGACATCGCACAGCACAACGAGTTCCGGACGCGCTGGGCGTGGCTTGCGCAGTACGACGTCGATCGGCACACCGCCGGTGGACATGGACTTGCGCAGCGTCTTGCGCAGATCGATCTGACCGGCCCGGTGCCGGCGGCGCTTGGCGGCCAGCCGGGTGGCCAGGGTGCGCGCCAGTGGCGCCACGGTCTTGCGCATCTGCTTGAGCTGGTCGCCGGAGGCGCGCAGGAACTCGACGTTCTCGGACAACTGCGGGATGCCGTACATCTGAACGTGGTCGCGACCCAGCTGTTCGGCGGTGCGGCGCTTGGTCTCCGCTTCGACCATCTTGCGTAGTTGCGTGATGCGTTGGGCGGCAATTGCTTTGGCGATCTCCTCCTGGGTGGGGGTGGCGTCGTCGCCGTAGGGCGCCAGCAGCCCGGCCAGCAGCTTGCCCTCCAGTTCGTCCAGCGCCATCGCCTTGAGCGCCTGATAGCTCGAGTACGACGCGCCGCGGCTGGAGTTGTACTTGCCGTACTGCTCGACGATCTGGGCGATCATCGCGGTCATCCGCTCGTCCATGTTGGCCAGATCTTCGTTCTGTGCCAGCAGGTCGAGCAGCATCGTGCGCATGGCCTCGACGTCCTCGGGGGGCAATTCGAGAAGGTCTTCCCCGGCGCCATCCTCGTCGGCAACCAGCACCGTGCGCTCCCCCAGCGCGGCCGGCCACCACAGGTCGAACATCGCGTCGTAGGTCTCGCGGTGGTCGGCACGGCGCAGTACCGCACACGCCAAGCCCTCCCGCAGTACGTCGCGGTTCGCCAGGCCGAGCGTCGCCAGCACCTGCCCGGCGTCCACCGTTTCCGACGGCCCGACCGAGATCCCCTGTGCGCGCAGCGCGTCGACGAAATTGACGAGATGCCCCGGCAGGCCGTGCGGGGCCAGCGGTTGCGGCGGGCGGGTGCGGCGCATCGGTCGGCTCCTCTAGTTCAGGCGAAGCTCGCCGGATGCCTTCTGTTGATCGGACTGATGCTTGAGGATCACACCCAGGGTCGCGGCGATGGTGGCGTCGTCGATGGTGTCCAGTCCCAGGGCCAGCACGGTGCGGCCCCAGTCGATGGTCTCGGCGACCGACGGCAGTTTCTTGAGCTGCATACCGCGCAGCACCCCGATGATGCGGACCAGTTCCTCGGCCATCTTCTCGGGCAACTCCGGCACCCGCGACAGCAGGATCCGCCGCTCCAGGTCGGCGTCGGGGAAATCGATGTGCAGGAACAGACAACGACGCTTGAGCGCCTCGGACAGTTCCCGGGTGGCATTGGAGGTCAGCACGACGAACGGTTTGCGCTGCGCGGTCATGGTGCCCAGCTCGGGCACGGTGACCGCGAAGTCCGAGAGCACCTCGAGCAGCAGGCCCTCGATCTCGATGTCGGCCTTGTCGGTCTCGTCGATCAGCAACACGGTCGGCTCGGTGCGTCGGATGGCAGTCAACAGCGGGCGCTGCAGCAGGAACTCCTCGCTGAACACGTCCATCTTGGTCTGGTCCCAGTCCCCCGATCCCGCTTGGATCCTTAGGATCTGCTTCGCGTGGTTCCACTCGTAGAGCGCGCGGGCCTCGTCGACGCCCTCGTAGCACTGCAGTCTGACCAGTCCCGAGCCGGTGCACTGCGCCACCGCGCGCGCCAGCTCGGTCTTACCGACCCCGGCCGGCCCTTCGACCAGCAGCGGCTTGCCGAGTCGATCGGCCAGGAAAACCGCTGTGGCCGTTGCGGTGTCGGGCAGGTAGCCCGTCTCGGCCAGCCGGCGGGACACGTCGTCGATGTCGGCGAACAGCGGTGTCGTCGTTGCGGGGGTGTCCAATTGGGCTCCTCGGTTCGATATCTGTTCTGCGCTGCCCGCGAAGGTCGCTCGCACGTTTTCGCAGTGAGCACTGACTAGCTGGATGTTAGGCGGGTCGGATGTGGCCGTCTCCCCAGACGATCCACTTGGTCGAAGTCAGTTCCGGCAGGCCCATCGGTCCGCGGGCATGCAGTTTCTGGGTGGAGATGCCGATCTCGGCGCCGAAGCCGAACTGCTCGCCGTCGGTGAACGAGGTGGCCGCGTTGACCATCACCGCGGCGGCATCGACGCGTTCGGTGAACCGTTGCGCCGCAGCCAGATCGCGCGTGACGATGGCCTCGGTGTGGCCGGTGCCGTACTCGTTGACGTGTGCGATGGCCGCGTCCAGATCGTCGACCACCGCGACCGCCAGGTCCATCGACAGGAACTCGGCGCGCAACTCGTCCTCGGACGGGTTGTCGTGCACCGTCACCCCGGCGTCCACCAACGCGCCCACCAATCGAGGCAGCGCGGTCCCGGCCACGGCCCGGTCGACCAGCAGCGTCTCCGCGGCGTTGCACACGCTGGGCCGACGGGTCTTGGAGTTCAGCAGGATCCGTTCTGCCACCTCGAGATCCGCGGCCTCATGGACGTAGACGTGACAGTTCCCGACCCCGGTCTCGATGGTCGGCACCATGGCGTCGCGGACCACCGCGTCGATCAGGCCGGCACCGCCGCGCGGGATCACCACATCCACCAGGCCGCGGGCCTGGATCAGGTGGGTGACACTGGCGCGGTCGGCACTGGGCAGCAGTTGCACCGCATCCTGGGCCAGGCCCTCGGCGGCCAGCGCACGGCGCAGGGTGGACACCAGCGCCTCGTTGGAGCGGGCCGCCGAGGAACTGCCGCGCAGCAGCACGGCGTTGCCGGATTTCAGGGTCAACCCGAAGGCGTCGACGGTGACGTTGGGCCGGCCCTCGTAGACGATGCCGACGACGCCCAGCGGGACGCGCTGCTGGCGCAACTGCAGGCCGTTGGGCAGGGTCCGGCCGCGCAGCACCTCGCCGATCGGATCCGGTAGCCCGGCCACCTGCCGCAGTCCGGCGGCGATGCCGTCGACCCGCTGCGGGTTGAGTGCCAACCGGTCGAGCATCGCGTCGGGTGTGCCGGCGGCGCGGGCGGAATCGAGATCCTCGGCGTTGGCGGCCAGGATCGCATCGACCGCACCCAGGACGGCGTCGGCGGCGGCGTGCAGCGCGCGATCCTTGACGGTGGTGGTCAGGGTGCCGAGTTCCCGGGCGGCGGTCCGGGCGCGCCCGGCGGCATCGTGCACCGCTGCCCGCAGATCGGTATCCGGAAGCATCGATGCTCGCAGACTCATTAGTGCAGCTTATCGGCTCGCCGGCGGGTTCGGCGAGCGGTGCCGTTCCGCGAGCACGAGGCCCGGCGACAACCACACCGGCGGGTTAGCCTGGCCAGGTGGCTCGGGTGGTCGTGGTGGGCAGCCTCAACATGGATCTGCTGTTCGATGTGGCCGCGTTGCCCGGCCCCGGCGCGACCGTGCTGGCCTCGGCACTGCACCACCAGCCCGGGGGCAAGGGCGGCAATCAGGCGGTGGCCGCCGCCCGGGCCGGTGCCGACGTCGCTGTGGTGGCCGCAGTGGGCGACGACGCGGCCGGTCACGCGTTGCTGGACCACCTGAGCGGCAACGACGTCGACGTCGGCGCTGTGGTCAGGCTGCCCGTGCCCAGCGGCACCGCGGCGGTGGTGGTCGGGCGATCGGCCGAGAACATGATCGTGGTGGCGCCCGGCGCCAACGCGCACCTCACGATCGACTCGGCCCGAGCCCGCGACCTCATAGCGGACGCCGACGTGGTGCTGTTGCAGCTGGAGATCCCGGCGGCCACGGCACTGGCGGCCGCGCGGCAGGCCCGCATCGGCGCAGCGACGGTCATCCTGAACGCGTCGCCGGCGAGCGACGCCGATCTGGGCGACCTGGCCGCGGTGTGCGACGTGGTGATCGTCAACGAGACCGAGGCCGCCGGCTGGCGCTGGCCGGTGCCCTACCTGGTGACCACCCGCGGCGACCGGGGCGCTATCTGTGCGGGCCTCGACGACGAGTTCGCGGTGGCCGCCCCCGCCGTCGAGGCGGTCGACACGACGGGTGCCGGTGACGTCTTCGCCGGCGTGCTGGCAGCGGGCTGGGGCTCCGATCCCCGTCGCGCGCTGCGACGCGCGGTCACCGCGGGTGCGCTGGCCACGCTGACTGCCGGCGCCGGGGACTGCGCCCCGACGGATGAGGCGATCGAGGACGCGCTCGTATAGTTCGCCCCCATGACACCGCGACCGCCCGACGGCGACTGGCTGGGCACCCCGTACCTGAGATTCGAGCGGCAGGGTCCTTTCGGTGTGGTCACATTGGACCGCCCGGCGGCCCGCAATGCGATGACGCCCGCCATGTATTTCGGGATCCGCTATGCGGTGGGTCTGGTGGACGGCGACCCCGCGCTGGCCGGTCTGCTGATCACCGGCACCGGGGACGGATTCGCCCCCGGGGGCGACCTGGGCGGCGGCGACGGCTCCGACAATTGGCTCGGTGCGGTGGGCACCGGCATGGACATGGACATCACGCCGTTCGAGAAACTGCGTCAGTCGATCAAACCGGTGGTCAGTGCGGTCAACGGACTGGCGCAGGGCGGCGGACTGCAGATCGCGCTGTGCAGCGACATGGCCGTCGTCAGCGATCGCGCGACGTTCCGGGTGCCCGAGCTCTACCGCGGCATCGCCGATACCTACTACAGCCAGATGCTGGCCCGGTTGATCGGCCCGGTGCGGGCGCGCGACCTGATGTTCACCGGCCGGGTGCTCTCGGCGCAGGAGGCTCTCGATTGGGGCATGGTGGCGCGGGTGGTCCCGCACGATGATCTGATGCCGGCGGCTGCCGAGGTGCTGACCGCGTGCTGTCGCACCGCACCGCGGGCCCGCGGGGTGGTGAAGGCCAGCCTGGATGCCTACCTGGGTCTGTACGACCGGATAGGGATGAAAGCCAGCTACAGCGGGGACGAAGCGCGGCAGGGCTTCGTCGCGTTCAAGGAGCGCCGCTCCCCTGACTGGGTGCATCCCGATCTGCGCGGGGACGGCCGGCTGTAGCGGTCGCGGGCAATCACTCCGCCGGCACGTTCCGCTCGATCTCGTCGAGCCAGATCCGGGCCGACATGTCCGACGGCGCCCGCCAGTCCCCGCGTGGCGACAGCGCACCACCGGCGGACACCTTGGGCCCGTTCGGCAGGGCCGAACGCTTGAACTGGGCGAAGGAGTAGAACCGCTGCACGAACACCGTCAGCCAGTGCCGGATCTCGCCCAGCGAGTAGGACGGCCGCTCGTCGAGCGGGTAGCCCAGCGGCCAGTGCCCGTGCTCCGCATCACGCCACGCATGCCAGGCCAGGAACGCGATCTTGGACGGCCGGAACCCGTGGCGCAACACCTGGTACAGCGAAAAGTCCTGCAGCGCATAGGGTCCCACCGTGGCCTGACTGCTCTGCACCTGCTGAACGCCGTCACTGGGCACCAGTTCGGGCGTGATCTCGGTGTCGAGCACCGACTGCAGGACCTCACCGACCGCCAGCTCGAACTGACCCGAGGAGATGACCCACCGGATCAGGTGCTGAATCAGCGTCTTCGGCACCCCGCCGTTGACGTTGTAGTGCGACATCTGGTCGCCCACGCCGTAGGTGGACCAGCCCAGCGCCAGTTCGGACAGGTCGCCGGTGCCCAGCACGATGCCGCCGCGTTGGTTGGCCAGCCGGAACAGGTAGTCGGTGCGCAACCCGGCCTGCACGTTCTCGAAGGTGACGTCGTACAACTTCTCGCCGCGGGCGAACGGATGGTCCATCTCGGCCAGCATCACCCGGGCGGTATCGCGGATGTCCAGTTCGGTGAACGTCACGCCCAGCGCCTTGCACAGCGCGATCGCATTGCCCTTGGTGTGCTCGCCGGTGGCGAATCCTGGCATGGTGAACGCGAGAATGTCTGTGCGGGGCCGGTTCTCGCGGTCCATCGCGCGAGCCGCGACGATCAGCGCGTGGGTCGAGTCCAGACCGCCGGAGACGCCGATGACCACCTTCGGATATCTCAGTGCCCGCAGCCGCTGCTCCAGGCCAGAGACCTGAATGCTGTAGGCCTCGTAGCAATCCTGTTGCAGCCGTGCAGGATCCGACGGCACGAACGGGAATCTCTCGACGTTGCGCCGCAAGCCGATGTCGACTTCCGGCGGGTTCAACACGAAGTCCACCCGACGCACGTCGAGGTCGTCGATCCCGAGGGTGCGCCGATTGTCGTCGAAGGTGCCCATCCGAAGCCGCTCGGCGGCCAGCAGTTCGACGTCGACGTCGGCGACGCTGCGCCGGGCGCCCTTGGGGAAACGTTCGGATTCGGCCAGCAGCGCACCGTTCTCGTAGATCATCGTCTGGCCGTCCCAGGCCAGATCGGTGCTGGATTCCCCCTCACCGGCGGCGGCGTAGACGTAGGCCGCCAAGCACCGCGCCGAGGCGGAGCGGGCGAGCAACTTACGGTCCTCGGCACGTCCGACGGTGATCGGGCTGCCGGACAGGTTCGCCAGCACCGTGGCGCCAGCCAGCGCGGCCCCCGCACTCGGGGGTACCGGCACCCACATGTCCTCGCAGATCTCGACGTGCAGCATGAAGCCCGGCACATCGGCGGCCCCGAACAGCAGGTCCGGCCCGAAGGGCACCGAGGCACCGCAGACGGTGATCTCGCCGCGCACGTCGTCGCCGGGGGCCATCTGCCGGCGCTCGTAGAACTCCCGGTAGGTCGGCAGGTACGACTTGGGCACCACACCGAGGACGGTTCCGCGATGGATGACCACCGCGGTGTTGTAGAGCCGGTTGCGGTGCCGCAGCGGTGCCCCGACCACCAGCACCGGCAGCAGCTCGGCGGAGGCCGCCACAATCGTGGCGAGCGCGTCCTGCACGGCCTCGAGCAGGGTCTCCTGCTGGAGGATGTCGTCGATCGAGTAGCCGGACAGGGTCAGCTCGGGGAACACCGCCAGCGCTACGGCGTCGTCGTGGCATTCGTGTGCGATGGTCAGCACCGCCTCGGCGTTGGCGGCGGGGTCGGCGATGGTGGTGTGCAGCGTGCACGCGGCCACCCGGACGAAACCGTGCCGGTAGGCCGAGTGGAACCTGTCGGGGCAGCTCACCGTTCCATTGTGGCATCCGGGGGTCGCCGTCCGGGCCTACCCTGGCAACCGTGAACCGCCCCGCACCGTGCGCCGAGGCCCCCGAATTGGTCGCCGCACTGAACGGCCGGCGGCTCGCCGTGCTCACCGGCGCCGGGCTGTCGACCGATTCCGGGATCCCCGACTACCGGGGTCCGGACTCGCCGCCGAGCAACCCGATGACCATCCGTCAGTTCACCGGCGATCCAGCGTTCCGGCGGCGCTACTGGGCCCGCAATCACGTCGGGTGGCGGCACATGGCCGCCTGTGAGCCCAATGCGGGGCACCGCGCCCTGGCCGACCTGGAACACGGCGGTGTCCTCACTGGAGTGATCACCCAGAACGTCGACCTGCTGCACACCAAGGCCGGCAGCCGGCGCGTGCTGAACCTGCACGGCACCTACGCCCGGGTGGTCTGCCTGGCCTGTGGCTACACCCTGAGCCGAGCGGCGCTGGCCGACGAACTCGAAGCGCTGAATCCGGGGTTCCTCGAGCGCGCCGAACAGGTCGGCGGGATCGCGGTGGCACCCGACGCCGACGCCACGGTGGCCGACGCTTCGTCCATCGCGGCGTTCCGATATCGGGACTGCCCGCGTTGCGGCGGGATGCTCAAGCCTGACATCGTCTTCTTCGGTGACAGCGTCGCCAAGGACGTTGTCGAACAAGCCTATTCACTCGTGGATGAGTCCGACGCACTGCTGGTGGCGGGCTCGTCGCTGACGGTGTTCTCCGGATACCGGTTCGTCCGCCGCGCCGTAGCGCGGGCCAAGCCGGTGGCGATCGTGAACCGCGGAGCCACCCGGGGCGACCCCCTGGCCACCGTCAAGGTCGACGCCGGCTGCTCGGAGATGCTCGCGCTGTTGCGCGACGAGCTCGCCTGACCCGTCCACCGATCGGGGGACAGCTGAATCCCCCTGCGCATCCTCCGGTCACCCGATCCCGAATCTTCCTGTCCCGCGGCATTGTTGGGTCATCGCCAAAGAACACCGGCCAGGCAGACCAGAAACACACTCACACAAGGAGATTCACATGAACACCATCGCCCGCCGCATCGCCGCCGGAGTCACCCTGGCCATCGCCCCGGCCATCATCGCCCTGGGCACCGCCACCGCCGGCCACGCCGCCACCTCGACGGTCGACGACGGCCCCTCGGTCAGCAGCACCCACACCGACTCGACCCAGCCCTGGAACCCCAACACCCCCGGCACCCGGCAGTTCCCCAACCGCCACAACAAGCACTACTTCCACGCCAGCTGACGCGGCGACACCGGAGAGCGCACGGGTGAGCGAACCCCGTGCGCTCTCGTCGTCTAAACGGCCACCAGGTCGTCGGCGTGCACCGCGGGACGCCGCAGTTCGGCCGGAAGCTCCGAGGTCGACCGGCCGATCATCGTCGTCAGCTCCCCGGCGTCATAGGCCACCACGCCACGGCCGACCATGACACCGTCGGGGCCGCGCAATTCGACGACGTCACCGCCGTGGAACCGGCCCGACAGCGCGGTGATACCTGCCGGCAGCAAGGAGCGCCGCTGCTCGGCGACCGCACGCACCGCCCCCGCGTCGAGGGTCAACGCGCCCGCCGCTTCGGCCGCGTGGCGCACCCAGAACCGTCGGGCCGACATCCGGTCCGCGCGCGGCGCGAAGACCGTGCCCACCGAGGCGTCGGTCAGGGCTGCGGCGGCATCGCCGGCGGCGGCCAGCAGCACAGGAACGCCGGCGTCCGCGGCCAGCAGCGCCGACGACAGCTTCGAGGCCATCCCGCCCGTGCCCAGGTTGCTGCCGGTACCCGCGGTCACCCCGGTCAGGTCCTCGGGTGCGGCGACCTCCGGGATGAAGCGCACGGGGTTGTCCGGGGACGCCTTACGGGGGTCCCCGTCGTAGAGACCGTCGATGTCGGACAGCAGGATCAGTGCATCGGCACCGACCAACTGCGCAACCAGCGCCGAGAGCCGGTCGTTGTCGCCGAACCGGATCTCGTTGGTGGCCACGGTGTCGTTCTCGTTCACGATGGCCACCGCGTGCAGTGCGCGGAGCCGGTCGAGGGTGCGCTGGGCGTTGGTGTGCTGGAGCCGCATCGAGATGTCGTGCGCCGTCAGCAGCACCTGCCCGACGGTGCGGCCGTAATGGCCGAAGGCCGCACTCCAGGCGTTCACCAGGGCGACCTGCCCAACGCTGGCAGCAGCCTGCTTCGTCGCCAGATCCGTTGGGCGCCTGGCCAATCCGAGCGGCTCAATACCCGCCGCGATAGCGCCCGAGGAGACGATGACGACATCGGAGCCGCGCGTCATCCGGGCCTCGATGGCGTCGACCAGATACCGCAGCCGATTCGCGTCGAACCGTCCACCGCGAGTGGTCAGCGCCGTGGTGCCGATCTTGACGACGACCGACCGCGCCGTCCGGACGGCGTCACGGTGCACGCTGCTACTGCCCGACGGATTCACTCCAGCGGATCGCTTTCGCGGCGCTGTTTGCGCGCCACCTTGCGGTCGGCCGCACCCACCCGGTCACTGCGCTCCAGGCGGATGTCCGTGCCACGCCCGGTCATCGTGACGTCCACACCGGCGGGGGTCTGCGGTTCCCAGTCGAACGTCATATCGCCGATGGTGACCGCACAGCCCGGCTTGGCCCCGAGCTTGAGCAGTTGGTCCTCGACACCGAGACGGGCCAGTCGGTCACCCAGGTAACCGACCGCCTCGTCGTTGTCGAAGTTGGTCTGGGCGATCCAGCGCTCGGGCCGGGCGCCGCGCACCACGAAGCCGCCACGGCCATCGGACTCGACCGAGAAACTGGTCTCGTCGACCGCGATGGGCCGGATGACGGGACGGCGCGGCGCAACCGCGGGCTGCGCGGCGCGGTGCGCCGAAACCATCTCCCACAACGCAAAGGTCAATGGCCGCAGCCCTTCCCGGCTCACCGTGGACACCTCGAAGACGGGCCAGCCGCGCGCCTCGATGTCGGCGCGGACGAAGTCGGCCAGTTCCTTGCCGTCGGGGATGTCGATCTTGTTGAGCACCACCGCCCGCGGCCGGTCCGCCAGGTCACCCAGGGTCGAATCGCCCTGCAGCGTCGGCTGGTAGGCCGCCAGTTCGGCTTCCAGGGCATCGATGTCGGAGATCGGGTCGCGGCCGGGTTCCAGCGTCGCGCAGTCCACCACGTGCACCAGCACCGCGCAGCGCTCGATGTGACGCAGGAAATCCAGCCCCAGCCCGCGGCCCTCGGACGCGCCCGGGATCAGGCCCGGTACGTCGGCGACGGTATAGGTGTGGTCACCGGCCGACACGACGCCGAGGTTGGGCACCAAAGTGGTGAACGGGTAGTCAGCCACCTTCGGCTTGGCCGCCGAGATAGCCGAGACCAGCGAGGACTTGCCCGCCGATGGGAATCCCACCAGACCGACGTCGGCGACCGTCTTGAGTTCGAGGGTGAGTTCGCGTTCCTCGCCCTTCTCGCCGAGCAGCGCGAAACCGGGCGCCTTGCGGGCCCGCGACGCCAGCGCCGCATTGCCGAGGCCACCGCGGCCGCCGGCGGCGGCTTCGAACCGGGTGCCCTCCCCCACCAGATCGGCCAGCAGGCGACCGTTCGCGTCGAGGACGACGGTGCCGTCGGGAACGTTGAGCTCGAGATCGGAACCGGCCGCTCCGTCGCGGTTACTGCCGGCGCCCTGCTTGCCGTTGGGGGCGTTGACGTGGGGGTGGAAATGGAAGTCCAGCAGGGTGTGCACCTGCGGGTCCACCACCAGGACGACGCTGCCGCCCCGCCCGCCGTTGCCGCCGTCGGGGCCACCGAGCGGTTTGAACTTCTCGCGGTGGACCGAGGCGCAGCCGTGGCCGCCGGAGCCGGCCCGCGCGTGGATCACAACGCGGTCGACGAAGCGCGGCGCCATCTGGAACCACCTTTCCTCGCCGAAACGTACGTTTGGGCGACTAATCGCGAGTGCGGGCCGCCAGAACGTCGATCTCGACGGGAGAGATTAGGCCTCCGCAGCTACCGGCGCGACGATGTTGACGACCTTGCGGCCGCGCTTGACGCCGAACTCGACGGCACCGGCCGCCGTGGCGAACAGGGTGTCGTCACCGCCACGGCCGACATTCACGCCGGGGTGGAAGTGAGTGCCGCGCTGGCGGACGAGGATCTCGCCGGCCTTGACGACCTGACCGCCGAAGCGCTTGACGCCGAGCCGCTGGGCGGCGGAGTCGCGACCGTTGCGTGAGCTGGAAGCGCCCTTCTTGTGTGCCATGTCTCTTCGCTCCTGCGACTACTTGATTCCGGTGACCTTGAGCACCGTCAGCTGCTGACGGTGGCCCTGGCGCTTGTGATAGCCGGTCTTGTTCTTGAACTTGTGGATGCGGATCTTGGGACCCTTGGTGTGCTCGAGCACCTCACCCGTGACAGCGACCTTGGCCAGGTCCTTGGCATCGGTGGTGACCTTCGCGCCGTCGACGACCAGGGCGACGGGCAGCTCGACCTTGGCGCCGGGCTCGGCGTCGAGCTTCTCGACCTTCACCACGTCGCCGGCGGCCACCTTGTACTGCTTGCCGCCGGTCTTCACGATTGCGTATTTGGAATCGCCAGCCATCGTCCTTGGTCCTTCTACTTCGTCTCGTCTAGCGGGCGCGCGCCACCCGAAGGCTGCGTGCACGGGTCTGGGGTACGGGCGATGAAGCCCCGCGTCGCCGGGTGCTCCCCTGGCGACAACTGCTCAAGGTTACGTGACCAGCGGGTATCGGGTCAAACCGCGCGGCTGGGCGGCTCAGCGAGGCGGACCCGCAGGTCGGGCGGCCGCGCGACGCCGCCGGGGCCGCCCGGCCGACGCGACAACGGGTTCGGCTTCCTCGTCCTCGTCGGAGTCGTCGTCGTCGTCCTCGTCGTCGTCCTCGTCGGAGTCGTCGTCCTCGTCGTCCTCGTCGTCGTCCTCGTCGTCGTCCTCGTCGTCGTCGTCGTCCAGGTCGTCGTCATCGTCGTCGTCGTCATCGTCGTCGTCCTCGGAGTCCTCGTCAGAATCGTCGAGGTCGATGTCGTCCAGATCGTCGTCGGAGTCCTCGTCGTCCTCGTCCAGGTCCAGTTCCGAGTCCTCGGCCTCGTCGGCGTCGTCCGCCGCAGCGGCCGCGTCGTCAACCGCCTCACCGAGGGTGTCATCGACGTCGTCGACCGGCACCTCGGCGGTGATCTCCTCGACATCCGCGACGTCGTGTTCACCGGGTTCGCCGTGCTCGTCGTCGTGCTTGCCGTTCGCCGCGGCCATCGCCTTGAACATCGGGTGGTCACCGACGGTGTGCGGCGGCACCTTGGCGACCTCGGGAGTCGGCTCGTCGGCCCGGACCTTCTTGCCGCCGCGCTTACCCCGTCTGCCGGCGTTACCCCCGCCGGAGTCGGACTTGCGGTTCGAGGGTGAGCTGCCGGCGTTCCCCATGTTGTCGACCGGATCGGCGTGCAGCACGATGCCGCGGCCCGCACAATGCGTGCAGGTGGTCGAGAACGCCTCCACCAAACCGGTGCCCAGCCGCTTACGGGTCAGCTGGACCAGGCCCAGCGAGGTCACCTCGGACACCTGGTGGCGGGTCCGGTCCCGGCCCAGGGCCTCGGTCAGCCGGCGCAGCACCAGATCGCGGTTCGACTCGAGCACCATGTCGATGAAGTCGATGACCACGATGCCGCCGATGTCGCGCAGCCGCAGCTGCCGGACGACCTCTTCCGCGGCCTCGAGGTTGTTCTTGGTGACGGTCTGCTCGAGGTTGCCACCGGCACCGGTGAACTTGCCGGTGTTGACGTCGACGACGGTCATCGCCTCGGTCCGGTCGATCACCAGGGTGCCGCCCGAGGGCAGCCACACCTTGCGGTCCATGGCCTTGGCCAGCTGCTCGTCGATGCGGTGCACCGCGAACACATCCGGACCCGGCACCCCCTCCGACGACACCGGCTCGTACTTGGTGAGCTTCGAAACCAGTTCCGGCGCAACCGAACTCACGTACTCGTTGATGGTTTCCCAGGCGTTGTCGCCGTACACGATCAACCCGGAGAAATCCTCGTTGAACAGGTCGCGGATGACCTTGACCAGGACGTCGGGCTCCTCGTAGAGGGCGACGGCGGCGCCGGCCTTCTTCTCGGTGATCTCCTTGGCCTTGGCGTCGATCTCGGTCCAGCGCTCCTGCAGGCGGGTCACATCGCCGCGGATGTCCTCTTCCTTCACGCCTTCCGACGCGGTGCGGATGATGACACCGGCGTCGGCCGGGACGACCTCGCGCAGGATCTCCTTGAGCCGCTGGCGTTCGGTGTCGGGCAGCTTGCGGCTGATACCCGTGGACGACGCCCCCGGGACGTACACCAAATACCGGCCGGCCAGCGAGACCTGGGTGGTCAGCCGGGCGCCCTTGTGCCCGACCGGATCCTTGCTGACCTGTACGACGACATAATCGCCGGGCTTGAGGGCCTGCTCGATCTTGCGTTGGGCACCGCCGAGCCCGGCGGCCTCCCAGTTCACCTCACCGGCGTACAACACGCCGTTGCGGCCGCGCCCGATGTCGACGAAGGCCGCCTCCATGGACGGCAGGACGTTCTGCACGATGCCGAGGTAGATATTGCCCACCAGGGATGCCGAGGCGGCCGAGGTCACGAAGTGCTCGACCACGACGCCGTCCTCGAGCACGGCGATCTGCGTGTAGCGGGCCCCCTCGTGCGGGGGTTCGGTGCGGACCTTGTCGCGCACGATCATCGTGCGTTCGACGGCCTCGCGACGGGCCAGGAACTCGGCCTCGCTCAGGATGGGCGGACGTCGCCGGCCGGCGTCGCGGCCGTCGCGGCGGCGCTGCCTCTTGGCCTCGAGCCGGGTCGATCCGCTGATGCCCTGGATCTCGTCGGGGTCACCCTTGCCGCCCTTGCCCGATTTCGCGCGCGGGGCGCGTTCGTGCACGACGGTGTTGGGGGGGTCGTCGGGGGATCCGGAATCACCATCTTCACCAGATCCGGACTTGCGCCGCCGGCGGCGCCTGCGGCGGCGGCTCGAGCCGTCCCCGCCCGCGGTCTCGTCGTCGCCTTCGTCGTCGTCGCCGTCACCGTCGGAATCGGCCTCGTCGGCCGTCCCGTCGCCCTGCTCATCGCCATCGCCCTCGGCGTCGGCATCGCCGTCGCCGGTTCCCTTGCCGCGACCCCGGCCGCGACGGCCGCGACGACGGCGCCGGTTGGCCGGCTTCTCGGACTGATCGTCCTGGTCCCCGTCGTCCGGGGAGTCCGCGTCGTCGCCGGATTCGGAATCGTCCTCGGATGCCGAATCCGCCGCCGGGGCGGCCGGCGGCGCGGACACCGGCGTAGGTGCGACGAACAGGGGCAGGTAGTCGGCGGCCTGGCCGGATTCCGGCGCGTCCGGTTCGGGGGTCTCGAGCAGCAGCCGGGATTCCGGCTCGGCGTCGGCGACCGCCGGTTCCTCGGGGGCCTCACTCAGCTGGGCGTCCGCGGATTGCGCCAGCACGTCACGGACCCGAACGGCATCGGTGCGGTCGACGCTGGAATGCGCGCTGCGGGTGCGACCGTCGAGCTCGCTCAGTGCGTCGAGCACCTTGCGGCTGGTGGTGCCGAGCACCCGGGCCAGCGAATGCACCCGCAGGCGTTCGGGCAGGTCCGCATCCGCGCCGTCGGGTGTCAATTCCCCCGATTCGGCGAGGTCTTCGGTGTGATCGTGGATAGAGGCATCGTCGGCCACGTAGTCTCCTCGAGCCCTCGGGCGCGTCCTGATCGGACGCGGCCGCGCAAGGGCTTCCGCTATTCACCCGACGGGGCTCGCCGGGCTTGTATGGTCTCGCCCCGGGCTGCTCTCGGAATTCTCCGAGGAACTACACCCGGTGCCTGGGTTGAATGATCACCCCGACGCCTGGCGCCGCATCGCAGGAAGCGGTGGTCGCGCTCGTCAAAGTTTTCATCCGGGATTACGCCGCCCGTGTGACGACGTACACCCTGGGCCAGTATCCCACATCGCAGACGGTCTCAGGACCAGGCCGGCGATTTGCCGGAACGGTCAGGCGAAGTTCGGGAACCAGAGGCCGATCTCACGGGCGGCCGATTCCGGCGAATCCGAGCCGTGGACCAGGTTGAACTGCGTCTCGAGCCCGAGGTCGCCGCGAATGGATCCTGGCGCGGCTTTCTCCACCGGATCGGTGCCACCGGCGAGTTGCCGGAAAGCGGCGATGGCCCGGGGTCCCTCGAGGATCAGCGCCACGACCGGGCCGCCGGTGATGAACTCCAGCAGCGATCCGAAGAACGGTTTGCCGTCGTGTTCGGCGTAATGCGCCCGGGCCAGCTCGTCGCTGACGTTCTTCAGCTCGAGCGCCACAACGGTGAGGCCCTTGCGCTCGATCCGACTGATGATCTCCCCGACCAGCCGGCGTTCGACACCATCGGGCTTGATCAGGGCAAGAGTCCGCTCGGTCACGGCGCTCAGCGTACCGGTTGGCGACGAACGCGCGCGACAACTAAGTAGCACAACGTCGACGTCGGCAAAAATGCAGTAGGCCGCCACTTAACTGCGGGCACCGGCCGTCAATAACGATCGACCAGACATATACGGAACAGTTGGGGAGGCTGCCGTGAACGCTGGGAGATTTGTTGGTCGTGTGGGTGGGTTAGCGGTCGCGCTGGGGGTTGGTGTCGCACTGACCAGTGGTCCCGGGGTGGCATGGGCCGACGACGGGAGTCGGCCGGATTCGCAATCGTCTTCGGCGTCGCCGCCCAGCGGAACCCGATCCGAGGACACGTCGACGGCCTCGGCAGACTCCGGGTCGGACAACCCGAAGGCGGCATCCGGACCGAACGCGGCTACCGGCACCGTGGCCGGCGATGACGAGTCCCACGCAGCGGTAGGACAGCGATCGCACCGGACAGCCACCGACGCTGAGCCCCGGCCGGGCACTCGCCAGCCGAAACATGGACGACAGGCGGCCGACGGATCCAGCGACGAGCCGAGCGTGGACGGCCAATCGGATCGAACACCCAGGACGCCGATCGAGCCAGCGGCGCCATCGACGGACACCGAAGTGCCGCGGCCCGAGGTAGCGAAGCTGAGCCGCCAGGTCCCTGACGTCGAGGCAGTCGCGCCACCCGAGGCCGCAGCGCCCGCGCCACGCATCACCGTCGAGGTGGACCGAACGTCAAAGGCCGGACCGGGATCCCTCACACCGGATGGTCCTGCGGCCCCGGTCGATTCGCCGCTGGAGGTCGTCGCACTGGCCGTGGCCACCCGGCTCCGCACGTCCGAGCAGCAAACATCTGCCGTAACCGGGAACCTCACAGTTCCCACCCAGCCCGTCGGCGAAATACCCAGCACCACAACGACGTTCGGAGCCGCCGTGCCCAATTCGGCATCGACCGTCCGAGGAGCGAAAGTAGCCGCGCCCAGCCCCGCCGCCCTCGCGGTGCCGGCAGCGGTCAGTGCAGCGCCGAGCGCCGCACCGGTGTACGCGGCGACCACCTCGCTGGCGACGGGCCCCGGACCCTCGGCGGTCACGGTCGGCGCGGACGGACGAATGTTCGTGGCCAACACCGCCAGCTGGTCGGTGTCGGTGATCAACACCGCCACCGGGAGCCAGATCGACGCCAATCCTGGCAACCCGGCCTCCAATGAATTCCAGGTGGGTGCCTGGCCCGGTGCGCTGGCGCTGAGCCCTGATGGCAAGAAACTCTTCGTGGCCAACACCGGCTGGATGACCGTATCGGTGATCGACACCACTACCTACAAGGCCATCGACGCCGACCCGGGCAACTGGTTCTCCAATGACTTCCTCGTCGGACTCAACCCCGCCGCCATGACGATGGGCGCCGACGGGCGGCTGTATGTGGCCAATCGCGGTGCCGCGTCCGTCTCGGTGATCGACACCAGAACCTACACGCGGATCGACACCGACCCGATCGCCTGGTTCCCCAACGACATCGCGGTCGGCGCCTCGCCCAGCGCGCTCGCGCTCAACGGCACCACGCTGTATGTGGCAAACCGCGACAGCAACACCGTCTCGGTGATCGACACCACCACCTATCGAGTCACCAAAACCCTGACCGTCGGCAAGCAGCCCTCGGCGATGGCGCTCGGTCCGACCGGACAGCTCTACGTGGTCAACACCGGCGCCAACACCGTGTCGGTGATCAATACCGTCGCCAATACCGTTGGGGCAAAACCAATCTCGGTCGGTCCAGCACCCAGCTCGATCGCCTACGATTCCGCCGCCAACCGGGCGTTCGTCGCCAACGGCAACGACACCGTCTCGGTCATCGACACCACCACCAACACGGTGACCGGCACACCCGCTATCGATATCGACCTGACCGGCGGCCACGCCGTCGCGGTCGGACCCAACGGCAACGTCTACGTCGCCGACACCGAGGACCGCGCCGTGCGGGTTCTGGCCCCCACAACGGGACGAGCCCCAATCGAACTGGGGATCGGATCCGGGGCCCACGTCGGCGTCGTCGCCGGGGCATTCGGCTCCCCGCAGGCAGTGTCCGAATACCTGCGGGGAGCGTTGTGCGCCGCACCCAATGTCTGTGTCCCGATCAATTACTCGCCGAACACCGCCGAATTCCTCGGCCCCACCAGCGCTGCCCAGGGCATGGACAATGGCGTGCAGAAGCTCGACGAGTGGATTCGGAGCACCCCGGGCAAGAAGATCGTCCTGGGCCATTCATTCGGCTCGGCAATCATCTACCGGTGGCTGCGGGAGCACTGGAACGACCCGACGGCACCACCACCGAGTGAGTTGAGTTTCATCACCCTGGCCTCGACCGAGCGCAGTGTCACCGGCTACGCGTACACCGATCCCAACGGCATGTACAACTACCGGAAGGCTCAGGGGTTCGGCATTCCGGCCGACACGCCATACCAGGTCGTCGACGGGTGCCGAAAGTGGGACGGCTGGTGCTATTGGATACCCGGCGATAGCCGTTCCGCGCGGGGTCAGAATGAACTTCATCTGGCCTACGGCAACGTCGACCTGAACGACCCTGCGAACCAGGTCACCGTGCGCGGCAATGTGATCGAGGTTCTGATCCCGACACCGGGCTGGGATTGACCGGAGTTCTGCAGAGTCGGGCGCAGACAGTGGTGTTCAGGACGAGCGACGGCACGCAGGTCGGCACCGCCATCAACTCCGCAGACTCCACGATGGCCTTCGGTGCGGTCGTCAGCGCCGACGGATCCCACGCAGCATTCCTGAGCGCCTCGGGCTACCTGTACCTGAACCCGCTCAACATGGTCATCCTGCAGATGACCTGACGGCCGTCAGTCCCCCTGCTGCCCCGGCAGCAGGCCGCGCTCCTGCCGGCGCAGCACCTCGGCGCGCAGATAGACGATCAGCAGCCAGACGACCGCGAACAGGATTCCGACCACTCCGACACCGGGATAGATCACCCAGCCGCAGATCAGCACTACCTGCACGGCCAGGTTCACCCAGATCGCCCACGGCCGGCCCTGGATGCCGGCCATCAGCACCAGCAGGACCGCGAAGCCGATCAGATACGCCATGGACAGCCCGGTCAGCCCGCCGCCCACAGCGGCCACCACCGGCAGCGCCAGCAACACCACGATCGCCTCGAGAATCAGTGTGCCGGCCATCACCCCGCGGAAGCTCTTCCACGGATCCGGCGCCTGGGGCTGCTCGTCCATCGGCTCCTCCATCATCGCGGGTCCTTGCCGAACAGCGTGCGCGCCGCCCCGGCGGTGACGACAGACCCGGTGATCACCATGCCCGCTCCGGACAGGCCCGCCTCGGCGCCGGCCTCCTCGACGAGTGCGGTGGCGGTCTCGACGGCGTCGGCCAGGGTGGCGGCGGTCAGCACCCGGTCCGGGCCGAAGCGTTCCTCGGCCAGCAGTGCCAGCTCGCCGATGTCCATGGCCCGCGGGGAACCGTTCTGGGTGACCACGATCTGATCGAATACCGGTTCGAGCGCCGAGAGGATGCCCCCGGCGTCCTTGTCGGACATCACCCCAACGACCCCGACCAGGTAGCGGAAGTCGAACTCGTCGGCCAGGGCCGACGCCAGCGCGGCCGCCCCGGCCGGATTGTGTGCGGCGTCGATGAAAACGCTTGGTGCACTGCGCATTCGCTCCAGCCGGCCGGGACTGGACACCGAGGCGAACCCGGCGCGCACGGTGTCGATGTCGAGCTGACGGTCGGCACCGGCGCCGAAGAACGCCTCGACGGCGGCGAGTGCGACGACCGCGTTGTGGGCCTGATGCTCACCGTGCAGCGGCACGAACACCTCGGAGTACACCCCGCCCAGGCCCTGCAGTTCGAGCACCTGCCCGCCGATGGCGGTCTGCCGGCCGAGCACGGCGAACTCCGAACCCTCCCTGGCCACCACCGCATCGGCGGTAACCGTCTGCGCCAGAATCACTTCCATCGCTTCGGGTGCCTGCAGCGCGACGACGGCCACGGTATCGGTGGGAACCAGATCCTCCGGTTGCTTCTTGATGATCCCGGACTTCTCGCCGGCGATCGCCGCCAGATCGGTGCCCAGATACTCGGCGTGGTCCATCCCGATCGGGGTGATGACGGCCACCGGCGCATCGACCACATTGGTGGCGTCCCAGCGGCCGCCGAGGCCGACCTCGATGACGCCGACGTCGACCGGCGCATCGGCGAACGCCGCGAACGCCATGGCGGTGACGACCTCGAACTTGCTCATCCGCGGTCCACCGGCCTCCTCGGACTGCGCGTCCACCAGGTGCACGAACGGCTCCATCTCGCGGTAGGTGTCGACGTAAACCGCTGGGCTGATCGGCTTTCCGTCGATCGATATGCGTTCGACCGCGGACTGCAGATGTGGACTGGTGGCCCGGCCGGTGCGGCGGCTGAACGCGGTCAGTAGCGCATCGACCATCCGGGCGACCGATGTCTTGCCGTTGGTGCCGGCGATGTGGATGCATGGGTAGGTCAGTTGGGGGTTGCCCAACAACTCCATCAGGGCCGCGATCCGCGCCGTCGACGGTTCGATCTTGGTCTCGGGCCAGCGCTGGTCGAGCAGGTGCTCGACCTGCAGCAGCGCGGCGATCTCGTCGGGTGTGGGTTCGGTACTCATCGCAGGGCGGCCAGCCGGGCCGTGATGCGGTCGACCTCCTCACCCGCCACCCGCTGACGTTCCCGGATCTTGGCCACCACTTCCTCGGGCGCCCTGGCCAGGAAGGCCTCGTTGCCGAGTTTCGCCGTGGTGCCGGCCATCTCCTTCTGCGCCACCGCAAGGTCCTTCTCCAGCCGACGGCGTTCGGCCGCGACGTCGACGGTGCCCGACGTGTCGACCTCGACCAGCACCGTGCCGCCGGACAACCGGACCTCGATGGATGCCGTCGGGGTGAAGCCGTCGCCGGTTTCGGTCAGCCAGGCCAGTGCGGTGACGGCCGGAACCTGCGTCGACAGGTCGGCTTCGGCAACCCCGGACAGCCGGGCCGGCACCTTCTGCCGGTCGGCCAGCCCCTGGTCGCTGCGGAACCGGCGGACCTCGGTCACCAGCTTCTGCATATCAGAAACCCGTTGCGCTGCAACGCTATCCAGCGTAATACCGGAGGGCTGCGGCCATTCCGCGATCACCACCGACTCCTGACCGGTCAATGCCTTCCAGAGAGTCTCGGTCACGAAGGGCATCACCGGGTGCAGCAGCTTGAGTAGCGCGTCGAGCACGGTCGCGAGCACCGCCGTGGTGCCCGAGATCCCCTCTCCCAATTGCACCTTCGCCAGTTCGACATACCAGTCGCAGAACTCGTCCCAGGCGAAGTGGTAGAGCGATTCGCAGGCCCGGTTGAACTCGTAGGCGTCCAGGGCCGAATCCACCTCGGCACGAACCTCTTCCAGGCGCCCCAGGATCCAGCGGTCGGCGTCGGTCAGGTCGGCCGGCAGCGGCGCCGGCGCGGCACCATTCATCAGGGCGAATCGGGTGGCGTTGAAGATCTTGGTGGCGAAGTTACGCGAGGCGCGGGCGTGGTCCTCGCCGATCGACAGGTCGCCGCCGGGGCTGGCACCGCGGGCCAGGGTGAACCGCAGCGCGTCGGCGCCGAAGGCCTCCACCCAGTCCAACGGGTCGCTCCCGTTGCCCTTGGACTTGCTCATCTTCCGGCCGAACTCGTCGCGAATCAGACCATGCAGGAACACGTTCCGGAACGGGACCGAACCCTCGGCCAGCACCCCATCGCCCGCCACGAAGGTGCCGAACATCATCATCCGGGCCACCCAGAAGAAGATGATGTCGTAACCGGTCACCAGCACGCTGGTCGGATAGAACTTGGCCAGTTCGGGCGTGGCATCCGGCCAGCCCATGGTCGAGAACGGCCACAGCGCCGAGGAGAACCAGGTGTCCAGCACGTCGGGGTCCTGTTCCCAGCCCTCCGGCGGGGTCTCGTCGGGTCCCACACACACCTTCTGGCCGTCCGGCCCGTGCCAGATCGGGATGCGGTGGCCCCACCACAGCTGCCGCGAGATGCACCAGTCGTGCATGTCGTCGACCCAGCCGAACCAGCGCGGCTCGAGGCTCTTCGGGTGAATCACGGTGTCGCCGTTACGAACCGCGTCGCCGGCTGCCTTGGCCAGCGATTCGACCTTGACCCACCACTGCAGGCTCAGCCGGGGTTCGATCGGCTCACCGCTGCGCTCGGAGTGCCCGACGCTGTGCACGTACGGCCGCTTCTCGGCCACGATGCGGCCCTGGGCGGCCAGCGCTTCCCGCACCGCCACCCGCGCCTCGAAGCGGTCCATGCCGTCGAATTGCGTTCCGGTGTTTGCGATCCGGCCGCGCTCGTCCATCATGGTCGGCATCGCCAGGTTGTGCCGCAGACCGATCTCGAAGTCATTGGGATCGTGGGCGGGCGTGACTTTCACTGCGCCGGTGCCGAATTCGGGGTCAACATGTTCGTCCGCGACGATCAGGATCGCGCGCTCTTGAAATGGGTGCGCCAGCGATTTCCCGACCAGGGGCCGGTACCGGTCGTCGTCGGGATGCACCGCGATGGCGGTGTCGCCCAGCATCGTCTCCATCCGGGTGGTGGCCACCACGATGTGCGGTTCCGCGTCATCCATCGAGCCGTAGCGGAACGACACCAACTCGCCCTCGACGTCCTCGTACTTGACCTCGAGGTCGCTGATCGCGGTCTGCAGCACCGGTGACCAGTTCACCAGCCGCTCGGCCTGATAGATCAGCCCGGCGTCGTAGAGCCGCTTGAAGATGGTGCGCACGGCCCGGGACAGTCCGTCGTCCATGGTGAACCGGTCCCGGCTCCAGTCCACACCGTCACCAAGCCGACGCATCTGACCACCGATGGTGCCGCCGGATTCACGCTTCCAGTCCCACACCTTGTCGATGAACAGCTCGCGGCCGAACTCCTCCTTGGTCTTGCCGTCGACGGCGATCTGTTTCTCCACCACCGACTGGGTGGCGATCCCGGCGTGGTCCATGCCGGGCAGCCACAACACCTCGAAACCCTGCATTCGTTTGCGGCGGGTCAACGCGTCCATCAGGGTGTGATCCAGCGCGTGACCCATGTGCAGGCTGCCCGTCACGTTCGGCGGGGGCAGCACGATCGAATACGCGGGCTTGGCACTGGCCGGGTCCGCGATGAAGTATCCGGCGTCCACCCAGCCCTGGTACAGCTCGCTCTCCACCGCGGCCGGGTCCCAGGACTTGGGCAGGGAGTTCGCGGTTCCGGCTTCGGGGGGGCTCGAGGTCACCCGTCGATTCTATTGAGCACGCTGCGGAGACGCGAAGGCCCCCGATCCGCCAGGGATCGGGGGCATTTCGTCGGGTGTGTGGGACGGGCTACTTCTTGCCGCCCAGCAGTCCACCGAGGATGTCGCCGATCGGGTTGCTGCCGCCCCCCTGGCCGCCGCCGAGCACGCTGCCCAGGATGCTGCCCAGCGGGTTGTTGCCGCCACCGGTGGCGCCACCGAGGATGCTGCCCAGCACGTCGCCGAGGCCGCCGCCGGACGCCTGCGCGCCACCGGCCGGAGCGTTCTTGTTGGCGAACTGCTTTCCGATGTAGGCCAGCACGATCGGCGCCAGGATCGGCAGCAGCTTCTGCACCAGGCCGCCGCCGGCGGCGCCGCCACCGGCCAGCGCCGAGGCCACCGACGCGCTGTCGTTGCCGCCGAAGATCCGCGAGACGATCTGGTCGCCCTCGTTCTCGTCGACGTCGTTGACGTTCACGCCCCCGTCGAGCAGACCGCTGACGGCGTGGCTGCTGACCGCCTCCTCGAGCTTGCTGGAGTCGATGTTGTCGTCCTGGACGTTGACCTGGAGGCCGCCGACGAGAGCCGGAACCAGCTGCTGCACAGCACTGGCCACCTCACCCTGATCTGCGCCGAGCTTGCTCGCGATGTCGGCAATCGGGATCTGCGAAATGAGATCGTCGAGACCGGCCATGGTGTCACTTCCTTTGGTTTGCTGACGTTGGTTGAGCTTCGACGCCACAGTAATCCAACGGCTGCGGCTTCGGGGTGAGATGCCGCCGGTCAGCCCAGGCGGTCGACGGTCAGCGTGGCGCCCGCCGCCGGAAGTCGCTGCCACAGCACATCGCCCATGGCCGCGGCCGGGGTCAGCACACCGCGCAGATCCGACAGCCCGTCCCGGTCCAGCGCGAGCGCGAGCGCGCTCTCACCGAGCAGCACCGCGGTCGCCTTGTAGCCGGGGTCTCCCTGCTGCGCCATGGTGGCGCGGTAGCGAACACCGCCGGTCGTGGTGGTGTACGTCTCGACGGTGTAGTGACCGTTCTCGCGCGTTTGCTCGCTCGGGCCGGTGCCGGGTTTGGGCATGATGCGGTTGACCAGCGGCCGGGGCAGGAAGCGGAAGAACCGGGCACCCAGGCCCAGGGTGGCGGCGTTGGCCGCGGTGACCGCTGCGGCCGCAACGGGCGCCAGCAGGGAGGAGCCGACACTCATCTGTTCGCCATAGGCGAACCGGCGGCCGTAGGGATAGCCCAATAATGCGTTGCTGCGCCGCACAATTCGACTGTTCGGCAACGCCATCGCGAACGCCGCCAGCCAGACTCCCCGCAACTCGGGTGCGATGTCCGCACCCCGGTGCCACCGGGCGTCGGGTTGGCCCCCGAGTTCGGGTTCGGCACCGCGATCCGGGGTCAGGGTGTACGGATCGCTGATCTGTTCGCGCAGACCGGCGTCCGTGCTGCTCGCCGCCATCACCTCCAGCATCGAGGCCAAGGTGCCGCCGGACAGGCCGCCGGCGAATCGGCGCACCACCAGGTTGGTGTCGAGCAGCTCGCCGCTGCCCTCGTCACGGGCCTGCCGGAACAGCCCGTAGACGGTCAGATCCGAGGGGATGGAGTCGAATCCGCAGGAGTGCACGATGCGCGCCCCGGTGTCGACGGCCTGCTTGTGAAAAAGGTCGATGCTGTCGCGGATGAAGTTCGGCTCGCCGGTCAGATCGGCGTAGTCGGTGCCGGCGGCGGCGCAGGCTTCCACCAGGGGCAGCCCGTATTTCGCGTAGGGACCGACGGTGGTCACCACCACCCGGGTGCGCGCCGCCATCTCCTGCAGGGTCGACGGCGCCGACGCGTCGGCGGTCAGGATCGGCCAGGACCGGGCCTCGCCCGACAATGTTTCGCGAACCTGCGCGAGGCGCTCGGGCGAGCGCCCGGCCAGGGCGATGCGGACCCCTTCGCCGGCCCGCGACAGGTATTCCGAGGTCAGCTTTCCGACGAATCCCGTTGCGCCGTAGATGACAATGTCGAATTCGCGTTGCGGTGTGGACATTTCCCGAACCTCCTACAATTCCTCGTTCTGCGGCAGGCGGAACGCCGAGCGGGCCGCCACCCAGGTTAGGTGGCGCGTCAGGACGGCCTCCGGTATCACCGCCGTCGCCCGCGTGAGCGCCGCGGCCAGGACGGCCGGGCGGACGTTGAGCACGGCGCCGACGGTACGAGATTCGCGAACCAGCGCTCGCACCCGGGGGCGGCGGTACTTCTCGAAGCGGGCGAAGGCCGTGGCCGGATCGGATGCCGAGCCCAGCAGCCGGGCCAGCACCGCGGCGTCCTCGATCGCCTGACAGCCGCCCTGTCCCAGATGTGGACGCATCGGGTGGGCGGCGTCGCCCACCAGAACCACGGGACCGCGGGCCCAGCATCTGGCCGTGGCACGGTCGTAGAGATCGTTGCGCAGCAGCCGGTCGGACGGCGTGGCGGCCAGGATCGCGGGCACCGGATCGGCCCAGTCGGCGAACGTCGTCCGCAGGTGGTCGAGAGCGCCGGTTCCGGCCGTGCCGCCCTCCGCGGCGCGCTCGGTGGCGAACCAGTAGGTCTGGTTCACGCCCATCGGCACGTGGCCGACCTCGACGCCCATCCCGAACGTCTCACCGGCCAGGTCGGGATCGAGCCGGTAGTCGGCCACCCCGCGCCAGGCGGTGTACCCGACATACCGGTGCGCGAGGTCGCCGTTGAGGAGCCTTGCCACCACCGAATACGTGCCGTCGGCACCCACCAGGGCGTCAGCCTCCCGGTGTGAACCGTCGGCGAGGTCGACGTGCACGCCGGCGGCGGTGTGCTCGACGGCGGTGGCGGCGACGCCGTGCTCGACCGTGCCGGCGGGCAGTGCGCCGGCCAGGATGTCGCGCAGGATCGCCCGTTCGACGACGACCAGGGGTTCGCCGAGGGCGGTGCCGATGCGCTGCGCCGACGGCCGGCGGATCCAGGTGCCGTCACGCCACCGCACGGCACCCGCGCTGATCCGGCCGCCGGCGTCGCGCACCTGGTCGCCGAGGCCGATCCGGTCCAGGGCGGCCAGCGCATTGGGCCAAATGCTGATCCCGGCTCCCGAGGAGGTGTCGGACCGCTCCTCGAACACGGTGACGGTGTGACCGTCACGGTGCAGTGCCACCGCCGTGCTCAGCCCCGCGATCCCGGCACCCACCACGATGATCCGGGATGTCATCGCTCGACCGTAGCCTGCCTATCCGCCCGGAAGTTCGAACGATCGAACGGCGCCCTGGACACAGAAAGGAAAGTAAGGTGCCGGGCGCATCAGCGCCCGGCACCTTCCGGAAGTTCTCGCTCGTCGATCAGCCGCGACGGCCGCACACCGGCCACGCGCCGATGCCCTGCGAACGCAGCACGTTCTCCGCAACGCGGATCTGCTCCGACCGGCTGGCGCCGGCGGGCGAACCGCTACCACCGTTGGCATGCCAGGTGCCCAGCGTGAACTGCAGGCCGCCGTAATAGCCGTTTCCGGTGTTGATCGCCCAGTTGCCGCCGGACTCGCACGCGGCGATGGCGTCCCAGTTGACGCTGTCAGCATTCGCGGTAGCGGTGCCCAGGGCAATGGGAGCGACCGACAGGGCGCCACCGATAACAGCCATACCGATCGTCTTGCGGAAATTCTTCAACGTGCTTCCTTTCGCTACGCGCGCGCCAGAACAACGCCCGCGCAGCGGGCGTTGGATACCTCGAAGGCGAGGTTGCCGGAGTCTCGGGGCGTGCCGTCTAGGTCGGGCACGACAGCGGGAGGCAATCTGCTGCCCCGCAGAGGCATCAACACTCTGCGACCGGAAGACCCAACGGATCCGTTCCAATCCCGCTCACACGCGGTCATTCAGTTTGTTCAGTTATCTGATCCCCTTGCGGGTTGGATTTGACAGTACGGACGGACCAGCCCTTAGTCACATTGGTCGAGCGGGTATTTCGTTTAGATCACGGGACGATCACAGCGGAACCTGAGAGGAGTCTGTGCAGGTCAATGCAGGGAACTCTGCAGGGTCTGCACGCTGCGTGAAAAGCGCCTTCTATGACGCAACTCACAGGCATTTTGTGAGCTGGCGCACCCCTCGCTGACACCCTGGCAAAGGTGCGGAACGCAAGGAAGATAACTCGTGTTATTGAGGTGACGGATGTGACTGCTGTGAATAGAGCTGAATTCCATGCTGAAAATGGAATACATATCCCGTTAACATATCCAACAATGGTTTCACGTCGACGACACGCCATTTGTTCTTTTATTTTTTCGGCATTCGGGGCCGCTCAGTGGAACGGCTGTCTCCACAGACCGATGTTCGCACCGACCCCGTTGTCCCGCTAGGGAATTCGGCCGCCCTGCCCTACCGTGCCAACTCGACGGGTGAGTTGACGTTCGTCAGCGCGGCCGTCGGCGCCATCACGATGCGCTGGGTGTTCACGGTGTCGACCAATGACCGCATACTGCGCTCCCCCGCCGTCACCAACGCGTCGCCGCGGTCGGCCAATCCGGTTCGGTACACCCCGGCCAGATAGTGGTCACGACCGTCCCAGGGCAGCACAACATCGGGTCCGTCGTGCACGGCCAGGCCGGTGATCAGCTCGGTGGTCACCCGCGGCATGTCGACGGCGCAGACGAAGGCGCGTTGTGCTCCCGCATCGGCGGCGGCCCGCAGCCCGCGCGCGGTGGCCAGCAGCGGACCGACACCGCGCACTTCGTCCCGCAACACCGTGACCCCGGGCAGATCGGGCAGCGCCTGGCCGGGCGCGGCGACGACGAATACCGGTGCACAGCACCGGCTGACGACGTCCACCACCGTCTCGACCATGGTGCGCCCGTCGTACACGGCGGTGGCCTTGTCGCGCCCCATCCGGCGCGAGGCACCGCCGGCCAGGATCACACCGGCCAGCGAGGAGGGGGCGGACATGGCGGTCACATTAACGTCGAAACGTGCGACTGGGCGCAAAAACGTTGTGTTCTCGCGCCCAGTCGCACGTTTCGACGGGAAAGCTGGTTCGGACTAGTCCACGGTCCAGGTGTCGCGGCCACGCAGCAGCGACTGCAGGGCGGCCGTGTCGTGCGGCATGGTCTCCCGCGCCATCGCGACCTGCGCGCGAGCCTGGTCGTTGTACGTCGGGCGGTTCACCTGACGGAAGATGCCCATCACGGTGTGCGCGAGGCTCTGCTCGCTGAGCCGCGACAGCGCGAACGAGTATGCCGGGTCGTTGAGCGTCGGATCATGCACCACGATGTCGGCGGCGGCGACATCGGCCGTCTTGGCCACGTCCAGGCCGAATCCCGATTGCACGACGCAGTATTCGCCGGCGTTGCCGAACGTGATCGGCTCGCCGGGGGTCACCTTGATGACGCGCTCCTCGGCACCCTCCTTGCGCAGCAGGTCGAAGGAGCCGTCGTTGAAGATCGGGCAGTCCTGCAGGATTTCCACGATCGCGGCGCCACGATGGGCGGCCGCGGCACGCAGCACCTCGGTCAGTCCGGCCCGGTCGGAGTCGAGTGCGCGACCGACGAAGGTGGCCTCGGCGCCCAGCGCCAGCGACACCGGGTTGAACGGCTGATCGAGCGAGCCCATCGGGGTCGACTTGGTAATCTTGCCGACCTCCGAGGTCGGCGAGTACTGCCCCTTGGTCAGACCGTAGATCCGGTTGTTGAAGAGCAGGATCGTGATGTTCATGTTGCGGCGCAGCGCGTGGATCAGGTGGTTGCCGCCGATGGACAGCGAATCGCCGTCACCAGTGACGACCCAGATCGACAGGTCGTCGCGGGCCAGCGAGAGGCCGGTGGCAATGGTCGGAGCCCGGCCGTGGATCGAGTGGAAGCCATAGGTCTCCAGGTAGTACGGGAACCTGCTCGAGCACCCGATACCACTGACGAACACCATGTTCTCGCGCTTGAGCCCGAGTTCCGGCAGGAAGTTGCGGATGGTGTTGAGGATGACGTAGTCACCGCACCCGGGGCACCAGCGGACTTCCTGGTCGCTGGTGAAGTCCTTGCCCTTCTGGGGCTCGTCGGTGGTCGGCACGCCGCTGTTCTTGGGCAGCCCGGGGGTGAGCCCCAGATCGACGCCGTTGATGCTGGACATCAGATCGGTCATGCGTCAGCTCCTATCGTGGCTGCTGCCAGACGCGCGAATTTGGCCTTGTCGCTTTCCTTTTCGGCCAGCGTTCCGTCGAGTGCGGCGTCGATGATGCCCTCGAGCTCGTCGGCGAGGAAGGCCATCCCCTCCACCTTGCTCACCGACTGTACGTCCACCAGGAACTTGCCGCGCAGCAGTAGGGCCAGCTGGCCGAGGTTCATCTCCGGCAGCACGATCTTCGGGTAGCGCGCCAGTACCTCGCCGAGGTTGGCCGGGAAGGGATTGAGGTGTCGCAACTGGGCGTGGGCGACCTTGATGCCGTTGCGGCGGGCGCGCCGGCAGGCCTCACCGATGGGGCCGTAGGACGAGCCCCAGCCCAGCAGCAGCAGCTCGGCGTCGCCGGTGGGGTCGTCCACCTCGAGATCCGGAACCTCGATGCCGGCGATCTTCTCCTGGCGTAGCCGGACCATCAGGTCGTGGTTGGCCGGTTCGTAGGAGATGTTGCCCGAGCCGTTGGCCGACTCCAGGCCGCCGATGCGGTGCTCGAGCCCGGGGGTGCCGGGGACGGCGAACTGGCGGGCCAGGGTCTGCGGGTCGCGGGCGTACGGCGCGAACGGCTCGCCCTCGCCGACGAACGTGTGCTCGATGGCCGCATAGGTGCTGATGTCGGGGATGCGCCACGGCTCCGAGCCGTTGGCGATCGCGCCGTCGGACAGCAGAATCACCGGGGTGTGGTACTTGATCGCGATCCGGGCAGCCTCCACGGCGATGTCGAAGCAGTCGGACGGCGATCGCGGCGCCAGCACCGCCACTGGCGATTCGCCGTTGCGGCCGAACATCGCCTGCAGCAGGTCGGCCTGCTCGGTCTTGGTGGGCAGGCCCGTGGACGGACCACCGCGCTGGACGTCGACGATCAACAGCGGCAGCTCCGTCATCACGGCCAGGCCGATGGCCTCGGACTTCAGCGAGATGCCGGGGCCCGAGGTGGTGGTCACGCCGAGCGCACCGCCGTAGGAGGCGCCGATGGCCGAGCCGATGCCGGCGATCTCGTCCTCGGCCTGGAAGGTCAGGACGTTGAAGTTCTTGTGCTTGGACAGCTCGTGCAGAATGTCCGACGCCGGGGTGATCGGGTAGCTGCCCAGCATGACCTGCAGGTTGGCCAGTTGGCCGGCGGCGACCAGCCCGTAGGCCAGCGCGGTGTTGCCCGAGATCTGCCGGTATTCGCCGGAGCGCAACTTGGCCGGCGACACCTCGTAGGTGGTGCCGAAGGCCTCGGTGGTCTCGCCGTAGTTCCAGCCGGCCTTCAGCGCCAGCACATTGGCCTCGGCGACATCGGGCTTGCGGGCGAACTTCTCCCGGATGAAGTTCTCGGATGTCTCGATGGGGCGTCCGTACATCCACGACAGCAGCCCGAGGGCGAACATGTTCTTGGCGCGCTGACCGTCCTTCTTGGATGCGCCGATCTCCTCGACCGCGCCGAGAGTCAGGGTCGTCATCGCGACGGCCTGCACGACGTAGTCG
>RRZU012023151.1_pt1 | contig 31684 bp, 36 predicted proteins | sample 2165561 | NCBI WGS metagenome assembly RRZU01 (sample SAMN10456909, study PRJNA506462) | wastewater metagenome | isolation source: wastewater sludge | place: USA: Moscow, Idaho | reverse complement strand
CGAAGTGTCCCGTCGCGATATCGATCGACTCACTGAGGTCGCACCACTCGCGCACATAATGAAGCGCTTTCCACTCTTCCACCGTGTTGTCAACGATGAAACTATCGGGTGTCGCCATTGCTAGCTACTCTCTCCTCGGACCAGATGTCCCGCAAACCATTCGTTTACCGAGACCGTGGCTACTCGCTCGAAACCATCAGCGTCGTCGACGACAAGTACATCGCCGTACGTCGTCACGCGAAGCGTCACGCCGTCTGCGAGTTCCTCAGCGAAGAACTGTTTGCCTCGCTCTCCTGAGTCGAGATCGACGATCTCATCACCGTCGACCATGTAAAAGTGCGGTGTGAAGAACCCGCGGGCGACATCATTCTCGGGCTCCGCGCCAAGGTACCCAAGCAGGCGTGGAGTGGGCCCGATGAGTCCGCCAACGGCCCCGTCGGTGTCGATCCACAACTCCCGGCCGCGCGGCTCAACTGCGGTCCATGCGCGCACTTTGTCGACGAAGTCGCCAGTCACCTGTGAGCGCACGGACTCCATTGTGTCGGGGTGAACCACGTCGCCTGTGCGGGTTATTCGGAAACGGAGTTCAGGGATCGGGCCGACCCAGGTGCCACCGATACTCGGGCGAGGCAGGTCATCGGGCGTATCGAGCGGAACCGGCTCGGCACTGACAGGAAGTTGTGTTGACGAACTTGGAGCCGCTTCCGCCGGATAGCGTCCGGTGCGCAGGTCCTCCAACCTATCGATCAAGGCGTCGATGCGAGTCGTGATATGCATGCCACTGGACTGCACGAACCCACGCACGACCCGAGCCGCCTCAACCAGCTCTGCGATTGTCGGATCATCCCCGAAGTGGAACCATGTGTTTCTCGTTGCGAGGATCTTCTTTGCCGCAACCTGCAACTGAAAACTCACACCGAACACGCTCAGATACGGTGAATCGTTTTCGTGAACGTAATCCCGAAGGATGACGCCAGGGTCCTGCGGCTCGAAACGGTGATTCAGTCGCCAGTTCTTCGGGTCTGCTTGCTTTAGTTCAGTAATCCGCGAGGAGAACCATTTCGGGCCGAATTCATCTTTCAGCATGAAGTGCGAGGTCACGTACAGATCCCAGCCGAAGGCACGCATCAACGTGAAGTAGCCCTTGATGAGTTCGCCCGGCGTTTCATCCTCAGGCAGCTCGACGGTGACGTCTATGCCGCTCATGCATTCGCACTTTCTACAGCGTCCTTGCCGTGCCCCGTCATTATTGGCATAACCCGAGTTAGGGCATACGCTGCGAAAAGGGCAGCTGGGGCATCCGTGGGAACTTCGAGCGCTGGTTCCGCCTTGAACCTGGAAGCGCTCGGGAATAGAGCGCCATATTCGCCCGTCCGCGTGGCGCCCAACTCGTGCAATCGCGACTGAGAGTCACCTTGAGCCCAAACATCAATCTGTGACCACTGAACAGCTGCGCCTGTGGCGCGGCCGTTCGCACCGTATCTCAATGCCCGGAGACGGGCAATGAGTTTGTCCCCGACAAGCTTGGGGGAGATTGCACCCGCGTCGGAGAGTCGCTCGTAGTCGGCCGGGCCCGCGAAGATTTCCGCAAAACCTAGTGAGATCTCGTCCAAATCGTCCCACTGCACCAAAGAAACCTGAGCGCGTAAGCCATCGTTCGCCTTAAAATTTGCGAGAACTGCGGTTGCAGGGCGTGCGAGCTTGTCGCCACGCCATTGGCTCGGGGGCACCATCTCTATCGCGTGCTCACCGTCAAGCACGTCCACGGTCACGTGTCCGACTACAAAACTTTGCATTGGGTGCCTCCTTTCGACTTTGGGCAGTAGATCAGGGTATAAGTGACCACCGACATTGATGCTGGTGGCGGCGTGTCGGGCGGGTAGTCAGGACGGTTTGGGGTCCTCTGGTGCGGCTGCACCGCCACGGCGGACCCAGTCATCAACCTCGCTCGCTTGAAACTTCCAGAGGCGCCCGATCTTGTGGGCAGGCATGCTCTTCTCTGCGATCCACGCGTAGACGGTGTCTTTGGTGACCCCAAGATGAGAGGCGATGTCGTCGGCAGAAAGCCACGGCTCGGTCACGTTGGTCCTCCGTCTCAGCCCGAATGGGCAGTCACTCCGATGCTATCGGAGTGCTACCGAGCTGAGTAGGGTTTTTCCGGGTTTCATCCGGTGTGCAACGCCAAGACAGCGTTTCAAACGGTGAGATGGTCGGAGAGCCATGCTGAGACGGCCGCTCTCCAACGATTCGTGTCCGAGTTCCACGCCAACGTGTGGCCCGCGTCGAAGCTCTCCAGCTGTACGAGGTCTGGACATCTCTTCGCAAGCGCCGACGGCGCGCTGATCGGCACGGAATCGTCGTTAACCCCGTGCATGATCAGCATCGGCACGGAAAGTTCGTCAGCGCGCGCTACCCAATCAGAATCGCGAAGTGGGATCCGACACGGCAGGCCGATCAGTCGCGCGAAAGGGGCGAGGGTAAGCCATGGAACGGCAAGTAGCCCAGCATCCCGCGGGAGCCGAGCGCGCTGGCAGTTGGCCTTGATGACCTCGACCCAGTCGAGTACCGGTGAATCAAGCACGAGCCCGGCTACCAGTGGCGCATAGTCTGACCGATGCGCTATCTGCAGTGCAATCGCAGCGCCCATAGACCAACCGAACAGCACGATCCGTTCGGCTCCACGGCGAACCGCGTATCCGATCGCGGACTCGACGTCTTCGGTTTCGGTGGCACCGAGCGTGGAGCGACCGGACCCCACGGTGGGCCCTTCACCATCGTTACGGTAGCTCACCACGAGCGACGTAAGCCCCAGTTGCGTCGCGACCTGCACACCGCGGAGCATGCCCGCTCGGGGGCTACCAAGACCGTGAACGTGAATCGCCCAGATTGATGTGTCCCCATTGATTCGCCAGGCGGGTGCCGGGCCGACGGCGGTGCTGATGACGATGTCGCTGGCGTCGAGCCCGGCATCGGTGGGCGTGGCGAAGTAGATGCCGCTCCACGAGACTCGATCACCAGCTCGCGGGGTTAGCCCTGGGGAGACTCCCACGAGGGCGCGGGCGACTTGGTTCTGACCGCGATCCTCGACTTCGTTGCCGAGTTGCGCCCATCCGCCGCGTTCAAACCAGAGATTGTAGGTGCCGGGCGCTTCAGTATCGCAAGTGCGGTCGAGCAGAAGAAGTTGGCGATCACCATTGACCTCAACGCCGCGCAAGGTCAGGTTGAAACGCCGTGGCCCGACTGGTGCCGTGAGCTTCCGCGCGATCGTCCATCCCAGGGCTGCACCAGCAGCACCGACCATAGCACCGCCGATCGCGAGCTGCCGCTTCATGCGTGCTCCCTACTGTTGTCGCCACGATCCGCGCGCAAAACTGTGCGCGCCACGCCCGAGTCGAGCCCCAGAAGTTGCGCCTCAGCCCGTTCCAGGAGAGCTTCTTCAGCAGGCGTCACCTCGAATGTCACGCGCGGGTCGATCATGGCGTCACGAATCTCAACCACTTCGCGATGCAATCGTCCTTCAGGGTCGTCAAGACTGGCGCCGAGGGCATCGGTGCCGCTGAGCCCGGGGCGAACGCTCGTGGCCCGCTGCCAGAGAGGTTCCAACTCCCCCGTGATCTGCGCTATCTGCGCGCTCCGTGTGCGTTCACGCAACGACCTGACAACTGGTTGCCCCGCGAACCCGGCGCACAAGAACAGGAAAGTGAGCAGCGAGAGCGGTCCGTACGCGTCCCCGAACGTGCGCATCAGTTCCAGGTGACCCGCGACATGTGCGACATCCATTACGAGGACCACGACTGCCAAACCCACGCCGCACGCCGAGCCAAGGAGCAGGAGGAATGCGGGGATGCGCTGGATGCCGGTGCCGACGCGAAGTTGGCGTGCAGCCAACGCAAGCATGGCCGCCAGCACGATGCCGCAGTAGGTGAAGCCGATCATCGAGTAGGCGGCCGTCACTGGCTGGTCACCGAGGTCAAGCATGAATGTCGCGGTCGATGTCCCTCGGTCGATGAAGAAGAACAACACCGTCGTCGTGACCAGGGCAAGGATCAGCGCGGGGCGCCCGACGGCGGCTCGCACGAGCCGGGGACGATACTCACCAGCCTTCATTGCTGCGCGGCCCAAAAAGAAGAGACCGATCATCAGGAGAGCATCCGAAAGCAGAGTCGCGATGTTTGTTCGACCGAAGACGGGATCGACAGCGAGGTAAATCGCGTCGACGTTGAGGGTCATTGCGATGGCGATCGTGACCGATGCGTAAGTAATGCTGCGATCAGGGCGCCCGCGTCGCAGAACCAGCAGGCTCGCTACGAGAACCCACATGAGGATCGCAACGAGCGTCTGGATCATCCGAAGACCTCGAAGTAGCGAGACTCCGCGAAAGCGGACCCTCGGATCCCTGCCGCGAGCCGGTCTGCGAGGGATTCCGCAGCAATCTCGGTGTCGGAATCAAGATCCTGCCGCCTGAGCAGGCGGGCGCGAGTGCGCGGAGGAATGTCAGGCAGGAGCACGTCCGCCTCTGTGCACTCGTCGCCGTCGCAGTGGCCCAGGATCATGTGTGACAGCTCGTGCAGCACGAACTGCTGGCGATGCAAGGCGGAGTCAGTGCGTGCGTGGATGATGATGTCGTCTTCGTCGGTGGTGAGCCACACCGCACACAGTCCGTCATGATCGCCGATCTCGGCAAGCTCGACGATACGCAGGCGGCGCCCCCTGCGTTGCTGCACAACACCGTAGAGATCGTCGAAGGTGAAGACACTGCCGAGGGCAAGATCCGAGAGGGCCGTGGAGACGACCTGTTCGATATTCACGGTGCGCTCACCTCCTTCGAGGGCACTTCGCGGCATCGACTCGGCTAGGTGAGCGACGCCGTCATTGCTGGTCTGTTTGCGTCATTTCCTCATCCAAGAACTTGCTGATGGCTTGGAGTGCCTTCGGTGAGATATCTCCAAGTGTGCGGGCCGCGTAGGACTTCACCTTCGCCGCGCGCATGGAGCGCACGAGGTCGAGTTGTGCGCTGACCTTTTCGGGAACTACGGCGTCGTTCGCGCCGATCAAGAAGTCTGTGTCGACGTCGAAGAACGATGCAAGCCCGGCAAAGACGGCGGGGTCTTGAACGTACCGGTGCCCGTTGACCATATACGTCCAACGCGACCTCGACAGGTTGGTGCCGCGATCGCGGAGAAATGCCGCGATCTGCGAGTAGGTCGGCTCAGTGCCGGTCTCGGCGATCGCAACATCGAGCAACAGCCGCAGGCGCTTCGCAAGATCCGCGGCCGCCGTGGTGCTCTCGTCGTCGGTCATGCGCGCTGACCTCCTTCGCTCGCAGTAGGAAGCATCCTCGGCAGGGTAAACCCGGCACGTTACGCATGCTCAATATAGCTGTTGAGCATGAACAAATCAAGGGTTGCGCATGCTCAACGGTCGGTGTTAGAAACGAAGCCCCCGCACGTTTTGAGCATGCTCAACGCCCGGGAGTCTCTGGACCCTTCGATCACTCTTAGGGAGGTTAACCATGCCCAGATTCTGGCTGCGTACGCCTTGTCAACCACACTCGCGCCGAAACGAGTCGGTACATCGTCCCGTTGGCACACGCAGGCGCATCCGCAGAGTTCGTGGAGTCGCTCGCCCACCTCACCGGTGTATCGCCACGCACTCCTGCGACGTGGCGCGCCGGAGAGGAGGGCACCTGATGGTGTCGACAGATGAACGCCGAGCCACCCGCGAAGCGAAGCTCGATGAGCTGCACGAGAAGCTCACTGAAGCAGTTGACAGGTTGGTGTCCGGCGAGGATTGGGCCGCTGCGCTCCGGTTCGCAGCCAGGTTCCGCAGCCGCTCGTTCAACAACACGTTGCTGATCTGGATGCAGCACGCCGCCGCATTCGAAGCAGGTCTCGTGTCCGAGCCGATGCCGTCATACGTGGCCGGGTACAAGCAGTGGCAGCAGTTGGGCCGTCAGGTCGTGAAGGGGCAGCCTGGGTATCAGATCCTCGCTCCGGTGACCGGTCGATTCGCGTCGCCGACGCCTGCGGATCCAGCGTCGTGGCGGCGACTCAACCGATTCGAGAAGCCACGACCGAGCGAGGAAGTCCGTTCGAAGATGATCGGCGTCCGCCCCGCCTATGTGTGGGACGCCGCGCAAACTTCCGGCGACGCCCGACCAACTCCACCTGCACCGACATTGCTGAAAGGCGAAGCACCAGATGGCCTCTGGGCGGGACTCGCCGGGCGAATTGAAGCGGCAGGTTTTCGGCTCCTCAATGTGGAGCACGAGGGCCTGATCTACGGCGCGAACGGTGTCACTGACTACAGAGAGAAGACCGTCAAGGTCCGCGAGAACATGGATCCCGCCGCGCGCGTGAAGACTCTTGCTCACGAACTCGCGCACGTGCTGATGCACGGGCCTGGTCAAGATGCCGCGCGGCAGCACCGGGGTGTCGGCGAAGTGGAGGCCGAGTCAGTCGCGCTGATGATTGGCGCTGCACACGGCATGGACACCCGCGACTACACGATTCCGTACGTCACTTCGTGGGCCGCAAACGTCGACGGCCAGGAAGCCGCGGACATCGTGCGCGCGACCGGAGAACGAGTACGCGCCACCGCCATGAAAATCCTCGACCAGCTGGATACGCAGATGATCGGCGACGGCACTCCCCCTGGGCTCGATCGCACCGCCGGGCGCGCCAGCTCCTCTATCGCGAAGCGCGCGAGCACCGCGCCAACAAGCACGGCCAGCTCAGGGCACGCTGCAGCGGCCGAACCACGGAGGCTGTGATGAGCGCGGCCGATTCATTCGTGCAGGTCCTCGATCGAATGCGCGGCGAGGCCGCACTCGGCCGAAGCGCACTCGCATTGGCAGCGAGCGGCATCCCGGTCTTCCCATGTGCCGCTGGCGGGAAGCACCCAGCTATCGCGAGAGGATTTCACGCGGCGAGCGCCGAAGCGGACGTGGTGCGGCGCTGGTGGACCGCGATGCCCAACGCAAACATTGGGATGCCGACGGGAGCAGCCTCGGGCCTCATCGTGGTCGATGTCGACGTTCATCGCGATGTCGACGGATACGCGGCGCTGGAGCGTGCGCGGCGCGAAGGGCTGGTGAATGGCTGGATCGCAGCGGTGGAAACGCCGTCGGGCGGCCTGCACGTGTACTTCCCTGCGAGGGGCGATGCGCATCAGAGGTCTTGGCAGTCGGCGCGAGCGGGAATCGACTTTCGTGGCGACGGCGGCTACATCATCGTGCCGCCCTCGGCACGGGTCATCGAGGCTGAAGCGCGCCGGTACAAGACGCTGCAGCTCGCTCACGGACATGGTCGCCCGCTCGACGCACAGTGCCTTCGTGATTTCTTGGATCCACCGCGGCACTCCGCAGGCCCGCGCGATGCGGCCTTTGCGATGGCGCCCGCGGATCTCACGCGATTGGCGAGTTGGGTATCCCGTCTCCAAGAGGGCGAACGGAACCACGGCGTCTTCTGGGCAGCCTGCAAAATGGCGGAGAAAGACGTCCCCACAGGCGAGGCGCTCGACGCTCTCACGGCCGCGGGTGCGACAGCTGGGCTCAGCGAGCGCGAAGTGACGACGACCGTCCGCTCGGCCTATCGATCCGTGCATGGCCGGTCGACTAAACGATTACCAGTGGACGCCCCCATGTCGCCGCCCCACCGACCGCGACCGGTTCCAGATTCTCGGGCCTTGACATGAGGAGCATTCGGGCGCGCCGATCGGCGATCATCACGGCCGTCGCAGGAACAGTCTTCATCGCTGCTGGCGCGTTCTGGCTTTCGTTCACCTCCCTCACGGATCTCGCTGCCCGCTCGGGCATCGGTGCCGGGCAGGCATGGGCATGGCCGCTCATCGTCGACGGCGTCATCGTTGTCTCGACCGTTGCTGTCGTTGCCCTCGCCGGGTCACGCTCCGCCTGGTATCCATGGACGCTGCTTGCGGGAGCCGCAGCCGTCTCGGTGACCGCAAACTCAATCCATGCGGTGGTCGCCGCCGATGCCGACGTCCCAAGCGTCCTTGCCGCTGCGGTCGCTGCCGTTCCACCGGTGGTGCTGTTGGCAATCACGCACTTGACGGTGCTGCTCATGCGTACGCCGGAGGCCGCCGAGGAGTACGCCAATGTCGCGCCCCTCTCGCCCCAGGAACAGGCGACCGCCTTGCGTGAAGAAGGCTGGTCGAACAAGCGCATTGCCCGCGAGTTGGACGTGCATCCTTCGACCGTCGGGCGCTGGTTCGCGAGCGTACCTACCGCACATGAGCGGGCGCGTTCCGCACCCGACGACACAGAGGACACAACATGAACGAGCACACGGCCGACGTCGGCAACCACCCCGTCGATGCGCAAGCCATCGACGTCGCGACGAGGCACGAAGCGATCGAGTTGATGAGGCTCCGCAATCAGCGCAGGGGCTCGATGCGCGATCCTGCGACATACCGAGGGCGCGGTGTCGAATGGGTACGCCCGACCGACCTGGTGGCTCGCAGCAGCGCACGCGTGGCCGGTGCGGGGATCAACTTCCAGTCCGAGCTGCATCGGCGCACGCGCACAGCGGCACAGGACGGCACCCGGCGCATCGCCGAACGTGCACGTCACCTTCCTCCCCTATCAGCGTTTGGGCGCGGCGCCACGCGACCGGATGCGGGCCGCAGCCCGATCGGCACCGCCTGATCGTGAAGAGCGGACATCGTCATGGGCACCTCATCAGCATCCAACCTCCCCAGTGGGGAGCGGGTGCGCACCTGCATAGCAGGAGGTGCTCTTGTCATGACCACTCACCACTTACCGTCGCAGTCTCGCGAGGACTTCACCACGAGCGAAGGGTTGCGCGCCCTGCTGCACCGATTACACCAGTCGGGAGCCCACGCCTGGAAACACGACCGTGTTGCCGCGGAACTCGCCACGTTTGCTGCCGAGAAGTATGGGGCGCTCGCTCGAAAACACGGGCTCGACCCGTGGGAGGCCGCATCCGCAGCTTTCGATGTGATGCGAACTCGTTCGGCCCGCGAAGCTGACGACCCCTGGGCCGTCGTCACTCGCGGCGTCCAGATCACCTGCATCGCCGAAGAGCGTGGGCAAGGGCTACTTTGCGCCACGCACCAAGCTCGCCGCCCGCACGTCTCCGCATTCCATGACCCAGAACGATTCGCCGACCGCGAGAATCCTCTTGCCGATTACCATCCCGCGTTCCACGTTGTCGACAACTACCTCGAAACTGAGGTTGACGACGCCGACAAGAACGACGAGGTAGGCACCGCCAAACGGGCGATCGAGGTCTCAATCGCGTTGTTCGCGACGTTGGGCTGGCCGGAAAGCACGACGCGGGCCGCGATCGAGCACGTGTGTGGCGCGATCGCACGGGCAGGGTCTCGGCAAAGCGCCTACGAAGTGCTGCGCCGTGACAAGCATGCTCGCGCGCTCCTCGATCTTCCCGGCGACGCATGGTCGGCCCTGCTGCACGCACTGCTCGGACACCCGAACCCCGCGTATCGCGCAACGAGCACCGGCCGCGGCATCCTCCTTCGCATCCTTGTCGGCGAGACTCTTCCTGACCTGCTGCTCGATGACGACCTCGTATCGATGATCGTGACGTCCGCGCCCAAACACGGGAGCGGACGATGAGCACGCACGACGGGCACATTGAGCTGGCGCGGGCTATCGACTCAATCCACGTTGGTCATCGTCACCGCAAGGATCTCGGGGAACTCGCTCTCCTCGCCGCGTCGATCGAACGGGATGGATTGCTGCAACCGATCACTGTGACGCCGGAGGGCAATCTCGTGTGTGGTGCCCGTCGTCTGGCCGCGATCAAGCGACTGGGGTGGATGCACGTCAAGGTCTGGGTGCGCTCGGGGATCTCGGGAGAACTTGCGCACCTGCTTGCTGAGCAGGATGACAACGCGCTGCACAAGTCGCTCACCCAACTGGAGAATGCCGCGCTGTACCGGGAGATCAAGACGTTGATGGCTGAGGATGCCGCCCGTCGCCAAGAAGCAACCCGATTCAGCACCGAGAATCAGCCGGGAAATGACGGTGCCGCAAATTTTGCGGCACCGTCAGACTCTGTCGGAGACACACGCGAGCAGGCTGCCGCCATGATCCCGGAGGGCGCCTCTCACACGACGCTGGAGAAGATCAACTACCTGCAGCAGATGGCGGACGACGAAAGTCAGCCCGACTCCGTGCGAGAAGGCATCGGAGCCGAGCTGGAACTCATCGGATCGGGCGCTCCCGTGCACCCGGGCTTCCAGCGTGCTCGGCAGCTCGTGACCGCGGCACAACCCGATGGTGACGCTGTGGATGTGGCGAAGCTGGCTGAAGAAGCACTCGCGCGCATCAAGAACGCTCCGAAGCCCAAACGCCGACCTTCGCCAAGCGCGCTGACCTCGCGCGTCGACGGCGACGAGCCGTGGCCGATTCGCGCATTCGTCGTCACGTGGACGGAACTCGACGGCTGGTGGCGCCACTTCGACGTCGACGAACTGGCCCGCCAACTGAGTGACGCCGAGGTCGAAATGTTCCTGCACGTTGTTGAAGCCACCGTTCAGGTCGCTGAGCAACTCCGTGCCACGCGGGACATCGATCCGGCGGACGCCGAGTCGGCGACCGAGGTGGGGAACCTTCGCGCCCTCTGACCCGGGACAGATGCGGCGCACCTGTCCCGCATGAAGCTTCCTACCGCTCCCCGCGCACGCCGCACTCTGAGCGCCCTCATCGCGGCGCTGTCTCTGGCGATCCTTGCCGCTGGCATCGGCATCTACGGACTCGTCATCGGATCCGGCCAACCTGCTGACTCGAACGATCCTCCATCGTCAAGTGCTGCCCCGAACACAGAACCGTCTCGCGAGCCGACGTCACAGTCTCGCATCCCGACGATCCCACAGACCACCGACGCCGAGGCGTTCGCGCGCAGCGTCGCCGCGGCACTGTTCACCTGGGACACCGGCAGTGGGTTCCTGCCACTCGACTACGCGGCCGTCATCCTCGACGTCGCCGACCCGACCGGCTTCGAACAGTCGGGACTCGCCGCCGACATCGCCACCTACCTGCCCACGCAGAGCGCGTGGGCGCAGCTGCGACCGTACGCAACCACGCAGCGTCTGGAGATCACCTCATCGTTCGTGCCGGACGCCTGGGCTGATGCGCCCGTGCAGGCTCGCCCAGGGCAGCTCCCCGACGGCGCCGCCGCTTACACGATCGAGGGCATCCGCAATCGATCCGGCGTGTGGAACGGCGACCCGGTCACCGCAGAGCAGCCGGTCGCGTTCACGATTTTCATCGCATGCCCGCCCGATGACCCTTGCTACGTCCTACGGCTCTCGCAATTGAACAATCCGCTGCGTTAGGACGACTGACTCATGATGAAGAAGCTCGCGATCGCACTGGTCGCCTTGATGTTGCTCGCACCAACCCTTGGGCTCGTCACCATCGGACTGGTGGTGAATCCTGCTGTCATCGCGTGCCTTGCCTCGTCGGGACTCACCGTCGGAAATGTGCCGGATTCTCTCGTGGTCACGACCGCGAACGGCGAGACGTTCACCCTGAACAAGCAGCAGCTCACACACGCAGCGACGATCATCACAGTCGGATCGAGCATCGACGGCGTCACGAGGGATGCCATCCAGATTGCGCTGATGGCGGCGCTGACTGAGTCGACGCTTCGACAGCTTGCGAACACCGGCGCCTACCCCGAGTCCAGCAGCTACCCGAACGATGGGAATGGCTCCGATCACGACTCACTCGGCCTGTTCCAGATGCGATCGCAATCGGGCTGGGGCTCGGTCGCAGAGCTGATGGATCCCGAGTACCAAGCCAAAGCATTCTTCGGCGGCCCGACCGGCCCCAACTATCCCTCGCCCCGTGGTCTCCTCGACATCCCCGGCTGGCAGAGCATGGGTAAGGGGGAAGTCGCGCAAGCCGTCGAAGTGTCGGCGTACCCCGACCGGTACAACAACTACGAGCCCGTCGCCGAGACGATCCTCACGACGCTCACGCGTGGCACACCGGCAGCCACGACGACACCATCGGCCCCTGCGTCGCCTGTCGTCGACGTGGTGGAGGCCTCGCGCGTCGTGTTCCCGTTACCTGAACGAACCTGGGTGCACACCAGTGATTTCGGTCCACGAACCGATCCCCTCACAGGCGAGAGTGCCGTCCACAGCGGCACAGACTTCGCAGCGCCGGATGGGACGCCGATCCTCGCCGCGACTGACGGCGTCGTGACGGTCGCCGAGTTCTCCGGAGGCTACGGCGGCCTCATCGTGATCGAGCACCGCCTCGGCGGTGTGACGGTCGCGACCGCCTATGCGCACATGTGGCAGCACGGGATCCACGTCACCGTCGGCGAGCGCGTTATCGCGGGGCAACACATCGGCGATGTGGGGTCATCCGGGCGTTCCACGGGCCCACATCTGCACTTCGAGGTTCGACCAGGTGGAACGAACGGCGAAGCAGTGGATGCCGCGAAGTGGCTCAATGATCACGACGCTGCAGATCTCCCCGAAGCTACGGCAGGAGCCGGATGTTCCGCGCTTGGAGGCGGTCTCTGATGAACGTGTTTCCCGACTTCGGCAGCCTCAGCGGCATCGGTGACCTCAGGATTGTGATCGGCGCGATCACCTGGGCCATCGCCACGTCGACGGGCAACCCTGGTGTCGCCGCGAAGGCGCGCGCCGGGGTCTTCGTCGCACTCGGAGCCGCGATCCTCGCCGGTGGCGGCGTCACCTGGGTGAACTGGCTCATCAACATGGGCGGGCAGCTGTAGCCAATCATGGCTTTGCGCACCTAAGCCGAGCCAGGATCAGGCTGAAGTGACTCTCCGCCATTCGGTTCGCCCCAAGTCGCCTGGCCGTGAGATCAGGCGCAGCATGAGGTGGGGAGTTCGTTCCGGAAGAGGTTCGCCGTGAGGCGGATGCCTTCCGCCATGGTCAGATAAGGCGCCCAGGTGTCGGCGAGTTGCGTGACGGTGAATCCCGCCTTGATCGCGTAGGTCGCGGCGAGCATCATCTCGCCAGCAGCGTCGGCGAGTGCGTGGACGCCGAGAACTTTGCCGGAGTCAGAATCGGCGACAATCTTGATGCCGCCGCGGGTGTCATGATTGGCGATCGCTCGGGGCACATCGGACAGTCGCAAGTAGCGGCAAGCGCACCGGTATCCGGCGGCGATGGCGTCTGCTTCGGTGATCCCGGCGGAAGCGAGCTGAGGCGAGGTGAACAGGACGGAGGGGATCCCGGTGTAGTCAACCTGCTCAGAGCTACCGAGGGCGTTCCGCGCAGCGATCTTTCCGGCCATCGCGGCGACGTACACGTACTGGGGTGCATCGGTGACATCACCGGCGGCGAACACGGCCGGGTTGGTTGTCCGCTGAAGTTCGTCAACGACGACGAAGCCGCGCTCGTCGGTAGCAATGCCCGCTGCGGCAAGGTCGAGTTTTTCGGTGCGCGGTGTGCGGCCGGTGGCTACGAGTACCCGTTCACCCACAGCCACTGTCCCCCGGCCCGTCGTCACGTGCACCAAGCCGTCGATACGTGCGATGCTGGCGGCTCGGTCGCCAATGACGGTAATTCCGTCAGCCAGGAAGGCCTTGCGGAGTTCTGAGGAGAGTTCCGGTTCGGCGTGTGGGGCGAGCCGTCCGATGACGGTGACGTCCACCCCGAGCCGGGCGAAGAGTTGGGCTTGTTCCAGACCGACGAAACCTCCGCCGATCACGACAAGCGAATCGGGTAGCTCGGTCAATTCCATCGCTGTAGTTGACGTAAGGTATTCGATCTGTTCGATACCGGGGATAGCCGGGATGAGTGGTTCTGCACCGGTAGCTATGAGATACGACTTGGCACGCACCGGTCGGTCATCTACGAGCAGTGCGGATGGACTGGCGAACGCGGCGCTGCCGGGAAGGATCTCGAACCCGTACGCAGAGGCGATATCTGCGTACCTGGTTTGGCGGAGCATGCCGACCAGCTCGTCTTTTTGTTGCATCAGCGCAGCAAGGTCAACATCGCCAGCGGACGTGGAGACGCTGGGAAACGGATTGGTGATCGCGGCGTGGCGTGTGTGGGCGGCCGCGAGGAGTGTTTTCGAAGGCACACAGCCCACGTTCACGCAGGTACCGCCAAGCGTGCCGGACTCGATAGCGACGACGCTCGCACCCTCCAATCGAGCGTGGATCGCTGCGGACATTGCTGCGCCGCCAGTCCCGATCACCGCAAGGTCGAACTCTGTGTGTTGCGTCATGGCGCTTCCCCCTATCGAACCGGGCCGTACGTTCGACCACTCCTGAAAGAATGCACCTTCAAGTATGGTTGAAGGTCAAGCTGTCTACGGGAGGGGTCATCATGCGAATCGGAGAACTCGCCGAAAAGGCAAGGACTACGACGTCGACCCTCCGGTACTACGAAGAGCGCGGGCTACTCCCGCAGCCAGAGCGCACCACTACCGGGTACCGCAGCTATGGGGACGAGTCAGTTCAGAGGCTTGAATTCATTGACCGGGCACGTGCGGCAGGGCTCACCCTGGCACAAACCGCCGAGATTCTGAATGTTCGCGACTCGGGCCAGTCACCCTGCGATCACGTGCAAGGCCTCCTTGACCGTCAGCTCGTAGACATCGACGCGCAGATCGAAAAGTTGCAGGCCTTGCGCTCCAACATCGTCGAGCTTCGCGCACACGCCACGGCAACCGCATCCGAACCCTGCACGCCAGAGTCCATTTGCCGCTACCTCTGAAGGACGTTCGAAACATCGTCGCTGACAGCATGCGGTTGAGGTTGTACGACCGAGTGCCCGAGTTCGTGGCTCGGCGAGTGGACTTGGCGGATCGTGCTATGCCCCGCAGGAGATGACCTGCGCACCTGGCTCTCGACCCTGTTCCGTCACCGCCGCGGGCGGTGCTCACGCCAAGGAGCCACCGTGTTCGAACTCATCACGACCCTCACCGCAGTTCTGCCGATGAATATCGACGTAACTCCGAACGATTCCGGGTTGCCCGGGATCGGTCAGTTGCGCGTGATCGTCGGCGCCGTCATGACGATCGGGCTGATCCTGTCCGTGCTCGCACTGATCGTGTCGGCGATCGTGTGGGGATTCGGGGCGAACTCATCCAACCCACACCTCGCCTCTCGCGGCAAGCTCGGCGTACTCGTCTCCTGTGGCGCCGCGATCATCTGCGGTGCTTCCGTGACGCTGATCAACTTCTTCTGGAACGTCGGGCAGCAGGTGTGAGCTTCACGAAGCCATCAACTTCGAGAGCAATCCAATGAGTGTCTGCGATATCCCCGTCATCTCCAGTGTGTGCGATGCCGTCGGTGAAGGCGCCGCAACGTTGGTGTCTGCCCCATTCGACTGGCTGGCCGCGACGATGGGGCAAGCCGCCGGATGGCTCATCGAAGCCATGTGGACCGTCTTCGACAGCACCACACTGGTAGACGTCCAGTCACAGGGCTACCTCGACGTCTACAACCTGCTGTTCGGTATCGGCGTCTTCATCGTGCTGCTCTTCTTCTGCTTCCAACTCATCCTGGGCCTGATCCGGCGCGAACCTGCTGCGCTCTCACACGCAGCGCTCGGGGCGGCCAAAGCCGTGCTCGGTTCGTTTGTCGTCATTACGCTGACGGCAACGGCGTTGGAGATCGTCGACCAACTGTCCATCGGCATCGTCCAAGCCGCGGGAGAGACCACCGAGACGATGGGCGACAAGATCGCGCTGCTCACCGCAGGCCTCACCATAATCAACATTGCCGCGCCCGGCGTCGGAGCGATCATCACGATATTCCTCGCCGGGCTCATGATCTGCGCGGTCGCGATCGTCTGGTTCTCACTCCTCATTCGCAAAGCTCTGCTGCTCGTGGCAATTGTGCTTGCGCCGATCGCCTTTGCAGGGGCTGCGTGGGACGTGACCCGTGGATGGATCGGCAAATGGGTGGCGTTTGTGGTCGCACTGATCGTGTCCAAGCTCGTGCTCGTCGTCGTGTTCCTCATTGCCATCACCCAGGTCTCGACGCCGATCGAAGCTGACCTCGCCTCCGTGACCGAACCGATCTCAGGCATAGTGCTGCTATTCATCGCCGCGTTCGCGCCCTACATGGTCTACCGATTCATTTCGTTCCTGGGGTTCGATCTCTACCAAGCGATGGGAAGCGAGCAGGAAGCGAAGAACGCCTTCAACCGCCCCGTCCCTGTTCCGTCGAAGCCACAAGGTGACGGGGTGAAGAAGGTCCTTGATGGCGGTTCCGGGGGTGGTTCCAGTGTGACTCCCGTGTCGAGCAGTGCGCGAGGCACAACGACCCCAGCGGGAGCGAGTACCAGCGGAGCAGTAGCCGGAGCTAAGGCGGGAACCGGCGCGAGCGGAGGCGCTGGAGCCAGTGCTGGTGCCGGTGCCGGAGCGGGCGCTGGTGCTGGGGCTGCCGCGGCGGCCGGGCCTGCAGCGGCCGTGATCATCGGAGCCGAAGTCGTCAAGGGCGCAGCGACCGCCGGGCCGAAGCTCGGGCAGGCGATCGGTGGCACCGCCGAAACAGCGATGACTGGCGCAGGTGAAATCGGGGCTGCCCCGTCTGCGGCACCAACGGCATCGGCGGCTCCCTCTGTGCCTCAGCCGCCAGCACCACGATCAGATCCCGCACCGCCCAGCACCCCACGGCCCCGACCAAACGGCAAGGAGTGACCGATCATGCCGAAGAATCACGACGTGCAACGCGCCGGTGACCTCGTCCCGGTGAAGTTCTCCCGGCTTACCCGCCGAGGTGTTCTGCTCGGGCTGTCGCTGTCGCAACTTGTCGCTCTCGGCCTCGGGGTCGGCACGCTCGTGTGGGCTTTCTACGCTGGCGGCGGCATTCTCATCGCGTTCTCCGCACCCGTGTGGCTTGCCGCTGCGGCCGTGGTGTGGATCCGGATCGCGGGGCGCGCGGTCGTCGAGTGGATCCCCGTGGTCATCTGGTGGATGTGGAAGACCACCGGCGGGCAGCTTCTCTACCGTCGTCGAGTTGTGAAACCTCGGCCAGCGGGTACTCTCGCACTGCCCGGCGACACGGCGCGGCTCCGCGAGTACGACGACCCCACCACAGGCGCAGGGATGGTGCATGATCCGACCGCTGAAACGCTCACGGCAATCGTTACCGTCTCGCATCCCGCATTCGTGCTCCTCGACCCCGGCGAACAGGAACGCCGAGTCAGCTCGTGGGGCCGCGTGCTCGCAACCGTCTGCCGATCAGGACGCATCTCGATGCTCCAGGTGCTAGAACGAACGCTCCCCGATTCCGGAACAGGGCTTGCTGAATGGTGGGCGTCACACGGCAACGCCGACGCCTCCTGGGCCTCGACCACGTACGCCGAGCTGATCGACCGCGCCGGGCCCGCCGGGGAACGTCATGCGACCACGCTGTCTCTCTCCCTCGATATGCGAGCGGCGTCACGCCAGATCCGCACTGCTGGTGGCGGTATCCGCGGCGCGGCGGCTGTGCTGCGTCAGGAGATGTCCACTCTGATTGCCGCGTTGCGGTCAGCCGATCTCTCGCCGTCGTCCTGGCTCACGTGCGGCGAGATCGCGGTGATTCTCCGATCGGCGTACGACCCTGCGGTCGCGGCGACGCTCGAACGCCACGGTGAACTTGGACAGTCGCTCGCGACGGCCGGGCCGGTGGCTGTCAATGAGTCTTGGTCGAGGCTACGCACCGACTCGGCATTCCACGCAGTGCTGTGGATCTCAGAATGGCCGCGGTCGATGGTCTACCCCGGGTTCCTCGCGCCGCTGCTCCTCTCGACTGGCATACAGCGCTCATTCTCGTTGCTGTGCACCCCGATGCGCTCTGACCAGGCGGCGCGCGACATCCGAAAGAAGAAGACGGAGTACATCTCGGATGCCGCCCAGCGTCAGCGGATCGGTCAGATCGAGGATGCATCGCAGACGGCGGAATTTCACGATGTGCTCCAGCAAGAAGCTGACCTCACTGCCGGGCACGGTGTGCTCCGCTACACGGGGCTCATCTCGGTCTCCGCACGCACCGCCGACGACCTCGACGCAGCGGTCGCTGCGGTCGAGCAGGCAGCGATCCAAGCATCTTGTGAGACGCGTCTTCTCGTCGGTCAGCAGGCCCAGGCGTTCACCGCCGCGGCACTGCCTCTCTGCCGCCAAGTCTGAGCCGGCTCTGAAAGTTACCCTTCGAGAGGCTTCGACCCTTCATCCGTTTCATTCAATCTTCGGACCACAACCCGCATGAGTTCCGCAATTGCCTGCTCGCCCGAGAGGTCATCGACATCCCCAAGGACTTCCTGCACAATACTTGCGACCGCGTCAGGCTGCAGCTCGCGCATCTGACGCTGCCAATCGAGCACCCTGTCATCACTGCCTTCGATAGCTGCATGAGAAAGCAACAACCAAATCTGCTCTTCCCAAGAGTTGAACGTCACTGCGCTATGGAAGAGCTGTCTCCACTGTTCGGGCGTCAGACTGATTGTGGTACTACGCTCCGCAATCTCGACCTCCGTCGAGATCTCGACAGTTTCAAGGTCGGTCACAAGCTCCTCAATGTCGATCTCAACTGCGTCAAGGTCTGAAGTCCTGGAAACAACGGCTTTCTTGGAACGCAACTTGTCTAGAGCACCGGTTCTCCAGCTTTTTATCGAATCCCAGTTCTTTCCAACGGCAACAGCGCCCCCTACTACTACGACCGCACCTGCCATGAGAATTACCTTCGTTCCCGGCGATAGATCTTTGATGGCTTCCATGACCTTCTTTATCCCCTCCTCGGCGGGGTCCTTCAAGAAGATTGGAGCGTGCGTTTCGAGCGAGTTGGAGAGCGGGTCTCGCAGGAGCGAACTCACTGCATCCTCGGCGTAGCTGGAATTCGAGAGTTTCGTCCCATCAAAGACTCGGATGATCGCGTCGTAATCTGTGTAGCCCTTGCCGGACACTGCCACCCCTCACCATTTCGTTGCCAAAGTCAACCCACTTCAGTTTACTCAGCCTCTCTCGGAGGGACAGGTTCGCGCACCTGTCAAGCGTTGACACAGTCGAGGAGGTCAAGATGCCCACGTTCTACGATCCCGGCGCCGATGCCGGTGAAGCATCCGAGGCGCTGCGGGGGCTCGCGCATGCGTCGCGCAACTTCGAGAACCCCCAGGATCTCTACGGCGTGCTCGGCGACCTGCTGTCGGGAGTCCGTTCACTGAGGCAGGTCCTCGATCAGCTCGCTACTGCCCACATCAACAATCGCGCCCGCGCGTTCGACGACCACGGCGACCATGCAGTTGGATCAACGGACGCGCGCGCTGCCGCCGATGAGCTGCACCAGGCGGCAACATTCATCGACCAAGCCGAGGAGCGTCTGAACGCCGCAGCATCCGCGGCGAGTCGTGTCGCCTGGCACGAGGCGCCCGCGGCAGACCTCACCCCGACAACTCGGTGGGTCAACCTCATCTTCATGCAAGGCGAAGATGCCGATGAAGTGCTCGACATGATCGACACTGACGGTGCTACCGCCGGGCTCGACCACCTCAAGAACTGGGATTTCGGGGACGAGACGACGAGCGCGGCGATGGAGAACGGGTACGTCTACGATGAGCCGCCCAGCGGGCCGTTGGAGCACGAGCTGCGCGAGGGGGACTACCACCTCGCCTACAGTCACAGCTTCAACCACGTCGCCCTCTATCGACTCCACACCATCGACGCCGAAGACGGACTTCCGAACGAGTCGCGCGGCCTCGATGCGCGCCCAGCGGCGCGGCGCCAACAGCGAGCATCCTGGTTCGAGCCTGCGAACATCACTGCACTCAAGCAACAGCGAGGGCTGGGGCTATGAACCGGGATGACACCGAGCGGCTCCATACGGCGGTCCTCGTTGCTCCAGCCTCCGAGAAGCGTCGAGTGCGTAAGCAGCGTCAAAATGCGGCCGCAAAGCTACAGACCGAGCAGCAGCACTCTGAACGCGAAGAAACGCGCGCCAAGTATCTCGCCGAGCTGGCTGAGCGTCGGGGCACGTCGTATCTTCCCGCCGCTGGGGAACCTGGCCCGGCTCAGCTACGTTCACCAGGCAGGTTCCGTCTCCCCCGACATCAGGACACCTCTGCCACTCTCGCAGGGGCGTACCCATTCCTCGCCGAGGGCGGGCTCGGTTCCGATGGCGTCTTCGTCGGTCAGGACCTGTATTCGGGCGGCTCGTTCGTTTACGACCCGTGGGTGCTGTACGCCCGCGGCATCATCACCGCCCCGAATCTCGTGCTCGCGGGCATCGTAGGCTCCGGGAAGTCCAGCTTGGCAAAGAGCCTCTACACACGGTCCCTCCCATTCGGGCGCCGCGTCTACGTGCCAGGTGACCCGAAGGGCGAACACACGGCCGTCGCCGAGGCCGTCGGCGGGCGTGCAATCGTGCTCGGGCACGGGCTTGCCACACGGCTCAACCCTCTCGACGAGGGCTACCGCCCCTCTGGCATGAGCGACGAGAGCTGGGCGTCCACCGTCGCGTCTCGGCGCCGCGACCTGATCGGTGCACTCGCTGAAACGGTTCTTACTCGACCCCTCACCCCGCTGGAGCACACGGCGATCGATACCGCGCTGACCGAGGTCGTGCGCAGTAACGATGTACCGATCCTTCCAATGGTTGTCGAGCACATCCTCGCCCCCACCCCGCACGCAGACCCTGACGGCAGGCTCGCGGAGGACGGGCGGCTCGTCGGGCACGCACTCCGAAGGCTTGTTGCGGGAGATCTCGCCGGGCTCTTCGACGGCCCGTCGACTGTGACGTTCGATCCGACGTTGCCGATGATCTCACTCGACCTTTCACGGGTGACCGAGAACTCCACGCTGATCTCGGTGCTCATGACCTGCTCCTCTGCGTGGATGGAGTCTGCCCTGCTCGATCCCAATGGCGGGCAACGCTGGTGCATCTACGACGAAGCGTGGCGGCTCATGTCTCACCCAGCACTGCTGCGAAGGATGGATGCCCACTGGAGGCTCGCTCGTCACTATGGGATCGCGAATATGCTGATCTTCCACAAGCTGACCGACCTGGAGAACGTCGGCGACCAAGGCTCCGCGATGCGCGCCCTTGCTAACAGTCTGCTGGCCAACGCCGAGACGAGAATCATCTATCGACAGGAATCCGACCAGCTCGGCGTCACAGCCGGAACACTCGGGCTCACCGGAACCGAGCAGAAGTTACTGCCCGGGCTCGGCGTGGGACAGGGGCTCTGGCGCATCAAGGATCGCTCGTTCGTCTGCCAGCATCAATTGCACCCCGACGAGCTGGCACTCTTCGACACCACGGGTCGCATGGTTGGCTAAGCGAGGAACAAATCCAGTCATTGTATTGAAGCAAGAGTCACCAATTTCTCTTATACAGCTGCCCCTGTATGATCAGTACATGCTGACCATTGCTTCCCGTCTCGACGTCATGAACCGGCTCGGTCGAGCCATGGCCGACCCGACGCGCTCCCGCATCCTCATGACACTGCTCGGCGGCCCCAGCTATCCTGCCGTGCTGTCACGCGAGCTGGAGCTGACCCGGTCGAATGTCTCGAACCATCTGACGTGCCTGCGTGACTGTGGCATCGTGGTGGCCGAGCCCGAGGGAAGGCAGACCCGGTATGAGATCGCAGACCCGCACCTAGCTGCTGCGCTCAATTCGCTCGTGGACGTGACGCTCGCCGTGGACGATAATGCTCCGTGCGTGGACACGTCGTGCACCGTGCCGGGCTGCTGCGGGGCGGGGGCAAGCGCATGAGCGCACCCATCAACACCGCGGTCGGCGGGCCAGCGGTCGACGAAGACGTCCACCACGATTCGCCGTGGTGGAAAGACCGCGGGATCATGGTTCCGGTCTTCTCTGGCGTCGCGTTCTTCGCGGGTCTGATCTGCGAGTGGTCTGGGGCCGAGGTCGCGGCGCAGGTGCTGTTCTGGATCGGCCTGCTGCTGGGCGCCTCGACGTTCACACCAGGGGCGATTCGCAAACTGTTCAAGGGCAAGTTGAGCATCAGCCTTCTGATGACGATCAGCGCGGTCGGCGCTGTGATCCTCGGCTATGTCGAGGAAGCTGCCGCGCTTGCATTCCTCTACTCGATCGCCGAAGCCCTGGAGGACAAGGCGATGGACCGAGCCCGCGGCGGACTGCGGGCCCTGTTGAAACTTGTCCCTGAGACTGCAACAATCCGCAGGGACGGCACCTCGGTCGAGGTTCCGGCAAAAGATCTCGCCGTCGGGCAGCTCCTGCTCGTGCGCCCTGGGGAGCGCGTCGCGACCGATGGGGTCGTTCGGTCCGGTCGCTCCAGCCTGGACACCTCGGCGATCACGGGCGAGTCGATCCCCGTCGAAGTCGAACCGGGCGACATCGTGTCCGCGGGTGCAATCAACGCCTCAGGCGCGCTGGAAATTGAGACGACCGCCGCGGGGACCGATAACTCGTTGACCACGATCGTGGAGCTGGTCGAGCAGGCGCAGGCCGAGAAGGGTGACCGTGCCCGCCTCGCGGACCGGATCGCCCGCCCACTCGTGCCAGGGGTGTTAGTTCTCGCCGCGTTGGTTGCGCTTATCGGTTCACTGTTCGGCGACCCGGAACTCTGGATCACCCGTGCCCTCGTCGTGCTCGTGGCAGCGTCACCGTGCGCGCTGGCGATCTCTGTGCCACTGACGGTGGTTGCTGCGATCGGTTCGGCGAGCAAGTTCGGTGTGATCATCAAATCCGGCGCCGCATTCGAACGGTTCGGCACGATCCGCCACATCGCTGTCGACAAGACCGGCACACTTACCCGAAACGAACCCGCCGTGACCGCGGTGCTTACCGCAGACGGCGTCACCGAAACTCAGGCTCTGGAGTGGGCGGCTGCTCTAGAGCACCACAGCACCCACCCCCTGGCCGCGGCGATCACCGCGGCAGCGCCCGAAGCCAGCGCCGCCGTCGATGTGAACGAGCAGGCGGGGCATGGCATCGAGGGAAACGTCGACGGATCGAGAATCACCGTGGGCAGTCCGCGCTGGCTCGACCCGGGCACCCTCGGGGGCCAGGTCGCGGGTTTGGAGGAGCAGGGCATGACGGTCGTGATCTTGCATCGTGACGGCACGCCGGTCGCCGCGATCGGTGTCCGTGACGAGCTGCGCCCAGAAGTTCCCGAGGTCATCCGCACGCTCACTCGTCAGGGCATCGGTGTCACCATGCTGACCGGCGACAACGCCCGCACCGCGAGGGCTCTCGCCGCGCAGGCAGGGATCGACGACGTGCGCGCCGAACTCCGCCCCGAAGACAAGGCGACAGCGATCAGCGAACTCTCCCAGGCGGGGCCGGTCGCGATGATCGGCGACGGCATCAACGATGCCCCCGCCCTAGCCGCTGCCGACATCGGCATCGCGATGGGTGCGACCGGCTCGGATGCCGCGATCGAATCCGCCGACATCGCGTTCACCGGCCATGACCTCCGCCTCATCCCCCGCGCAATCGAACACGCCCGCCGCGGGCGGCGCATCATCAACCAGAACATCATCCTGTCGCTCCTGATTATCGTCGTGCTCCTACCCCTTGCCATGTTCGGCGTACTTGGGCTTGCCGCCGTGGTTCTCGTACACGAGATCGCCGAGGTCATCGTCATCCTCAATGGACTCCGCGCAGCACGAACGAAGCCTGCGATGGCATAGCCGCGTCGACTGTGTTTCACCACACGAATTTACGGGTAGCTGGCCGAAAGTCCTGCCGGGTGCAGCGCTCCTGCGGAAAGCGAGATTGTTTACGTAAACGCTGACGCCTGGGGCGCGACGGGTGTCGCAGGGGCTCGCGCACCTGTGCAACATGAATAGTCGCAGCCCAGGTGAAGTCCAGTTCGAGACGCCTGTCAACCTTCCGATCGCCAGCATCCTCGTCGATGAGCGGGGTGCGATGCATGTCACCTACGACGGGCACGAATTCTTGCCGCCGACGCCGGACATTGAATGGAGCAGGGCTCGGTTTGGCGAGCTGCTCGATGCGCTCTCCGCGCACCGCAAGCGAACCGTTCGTGTCGAGGTGCGGGAGTACGACGGCTCCGTGTTCACCGACATTGTCCACGCCACGCGGCGCGAGCGCATGGCAGCAGAGCCTCCGGTACCCGATGCCACGCGGCGAGCGCGTCATCGACCAACGCATCAGCTGATCGAGGTCCGTGGTTCCTGTTTCATTCCCGGCGAAGACGTGACGGTCGCGCTCTCGGTCTCCAGCGCGGAAGGTGCCGCTGACGGCACAGCTCGTGCAGTTATCGATCTCAGTCAGGTTGCGGATGGGAACGCAGAGTTCCTGCTGATCGGGCGCGTGTCTGGCGTCATCGTCACTGAGCGGTTGCCAGCATGACCAGCGCCCAGTCTTATAGCCGCGGTCTTGGGGATGAGCTGACCAACGCCCTCATGATTGGCCTCTTCGCACTTTTCGGTATCGCTGCCGTGCTCCGCGGGGCCGGTTCGATCGCAGCCTTTCTGACTGGTGCTGAACAACCGGCGGTCGGTTTCGCCGGTGGCGTCAACGTGATCTTTGCCCCTGCTGATCCCGCCGCTGTTCTCGGGGCACCCGGCCTCAATTCAGCTGTCTACTGGGTCGTAGCGTCCCTTCTTCTCGGTTTGCTCACCACCGCGATTGTGTGGGTCTGGGCTCGGATACGACGCCATACTCGGGCCGTCACTTCCGACCCCCGCAAGCTTCAAGGGACCGCGAGCAGGCACGACGTCGCATCCAGCGCCTCCTCGAAGGCGCTCCTTCGTCGTGCTGCGACGCTGCGTCCTTCGCTTGAGCACCCGAAGCCGGAAGATGTGGGCTTCTTGCTTGGCCGCTCGCACGGCAAGCAGATCTGGGCGAGCGTCGAAGATTCGATCCTGTTGATCGGTCCGCCGCGCTCAGGTAAGGGGCTGCATATCGTGATCCCGGCGATCCTTGACGCGCCAGGCGCAGTCGTCACAACGTCCACTCGGCCCGACAACCTTACGGTGACGCTCAAGGCGCGAGAGCGACTTGGCCCTGTCGCGGTCTTCGATCCGCAACACCTGGCCGAAGGCATTCCCGCCGGGTTGCGATGGTCGCCGATCCGAGGCTGCGAAGATCCGCTCACCGCGATGATCCGGGCGACCGGTCTCGCAGCGGCCACCGAGCTATCCTCTGGTGGCGTCGAAGGCGGCGGCTTCTGGGAGGGCAAGACTCGGGTCGCGCTGCAAGCGCTCCTCCACGCTGCCGCTCTTGATCACAGGACCCCGGCGGAACTCTTCCGGTGGACGCTCGACCCTGCGGCCGCTGCCGAGGCTGTTGCGATCCTCACCGGCTCGCCCCTCGCTGCAACGGGATGGGCCGAATCATTGGAAGCAATGCTCGACGCTGACCCGCGCACTCGCGACAGTATCTGGCAGGGAGTGTCGCTCGCACTGGCGTCACTCGCCGACCCCAGGGTGTTGGACGCGGTAAGCCCCACTGAGGGCGAGCACTTCGACCCGGAGCAGTTCATTCGCAGCCGGGGCACGTTGTACCTGCTCGCGACTGGGGCTGGTGCCGGAAACAGCGCCGCACTGGTCGCTGCCTTCGTCGAAGATCTCGTCGAAACCGCGCGCCGCATGGCCGCACGATCACCCGGCGCGAGGCTGGATCCACCGCTACTGCTCGCGCTCGATGAGATCGGGAACCTCGCCCCGCTCCCTTCACTGCCAACCCTCATGGCCGAGGGTGGCGGCACGGGCATCACGACGATGCCGGTGCTCCAATCGCTCGCTCAAGCACGCGACAAGTGGTCAGAGAACCAGGCCGCTGCGATCTGGGACGCAAGCATCGCGAAGATCATCCTCGGCGGTGCATCGAACTCTCGCGACCTCCAAGATTTGTCTACCCTCATCGGTGAGCGAGACGAGTTCACTGACTCAGTCACGTTCGGCGACTACGGCTCGCGCTCCAATCAGCGCTCCGTCCGCAGAGTCCCCATCATGCCCCCGGATCGGATCCGAACTCTCCCGTTCGGGACCGGAGTGATCCTGCTCCGATCGACGCCACCGATCATCACCGATCTACATCCGTGGCCGAAACGTGCTGACGGAGAGAAGCTCCGCCTCGATCGTTCGGCGACGGAGGCTCTGCTGCGGCACCCCAAGTATTAGCAAGCACAGGTGACGGTCGCGCACCTACCTGTCGCAGCTGCTGAACAAAGGCGGCCGCCTGACCAGACAGGAAGAACATCATGTCGATCCACACACAGGAATCCGTCTCGGGGTTCGTCACCTCAGAACCGCAGCTGACCGTCTCGGCTAACGGAAACCCGCGCCTCTACTTCCGATTCGGGCAGGAGCACTTCCGCCGCGAGGAAGACGGCAGCTTCACGCAACTGGAGTCGAGCTTCCACCACCTCGTCATGTTCGGGCGTTCCGCCGAACGCGCTTCAGAACGATTCGCCAAAGGCGACAACTTCATTGCCGAGGGATACCAGCGACCCGTGAGCTACGAGCGTGAGGGTCAAAGCGTCGAGAGCGAGGAGTTCGTCGCAAAGCGCATCGGCCACGACGCGGCCCGCACCCGGTACGAAGTCGACCGCTCCGCCCGCAAGACCGCCTCGCGGAGCAGCGCCGACAAAGAGCAGCGCCGCGCATTCGCACCCCGAGCCTCTGGGGCCGTAAACGGTGCTCCGTCTCTCGGGTACTGAGCCGGATCGGAGCAGCACATGAACGAGCACAACGTCCCCGGCGAGGGCAACGAGAAGATCCAGGCTGAGCAGTTTGAGCCGGATCTCGTCGCAGAGCCACCGCATCCCATCAATTGGAATCTCCTCACATCGCAAGATCTCGAAGAAGAACTCCTCGAACTCAATCGCTGGGTGAACTGGCTCCGCATGGAATACGGCCTACCCGCCGCGGTGATTCCGCCGATCTGGCATCGTCACCCCGAGTTGCTCTGGGAGCTTTCCGCACTCCACCTGCATTGGTTGAGCGCCTACGACGCCAACCAAGACGGCTCAGCACCGTTCGGGTGGCATCGCGACTTCGCCGAGGCCCGTCAGCGTCTGCGTGACTGGGTGACGGCAAGTGGCACACGACTTGACCGGGATCGCCCGACGCGGCAAACCGTCTGGCCTGGCGAGGAACGCACCGTCGACATCGTGGAGCAGGCCATCATGGATCGGGATGCTGATTTCGTACAGTTCGTGCTCGAACAGGTTGAGGCGCGCAGGGCCGCAGAGGATGCGTTCTACGCAAGCATCGACGATCGGCCCGGGGAGGTGTCTGGTCAGGAGTAGTTCAGCCTTCACGTGCTGACGAGTTCCTCGTGACGTTCGTGACGCGCTTGTTCGCGAAGGGCCACCGCTTCGTTGTGTCGCACACGAATCAGAAGTGCCACGGAGATCGGGCCGATCGCGACGAACCTCAACGCGTTCCATAGGCACAACAGGATGACGAGGTTGAGCCAACCTGGGGCGCCATCGCCGATCGCAGATGAGCACCAATACGCGAGCACGATGTACGGCGCAGCCAAGAGCATCGCGGGAACGCCCCATTTCAGGCCACGGCGTCGCCGGATCCGGCCCAGCACAATGTTCGTGGGTGCGTATCGCTGCAGGACTGCATAGATGAAGCTGCTGACCGTCAATATCAAACGGATCATGATGGGGCCTCTCGTCACACGTCGATCTCCGCCGAGGAAGCAGCATGTGAATCGAGCGCCCGAGAGGGCCGCCCCGAAGGGCCCGCAGAGTTGAGAACCTGCTTCGTCTCCCAGGGTACGCCTACCCCGCACGAGTCGAAAGGGGCAGCATGCGCACACCTTCTGAGTGAGATCTCACCTCGAAGGAGGCCATCATGCCCACACTCTCAAACCTCACTAAAGATGAGCGAACTGCCCGCCAAGTGCTGTCATTGATCGGCACTCCGAACGACGCCACAACGGGCGCACTCCTTGAGCGAGTCGGTGGGGTGGAGCTGATCGCTCTGATCGAGCGCACCACCGCGATTCCCGGGATGGATCGAGTCGAGGCGGCAATCTGGCGAGATCGATTGCAATCACGCGCGGATCCCAATCAGGTCGCCTCGCGGTTGCGCACCGAGAACGACTACCGGGTGCTTGTGCCCGAAGACTCAGAGTGGCCCGCCGCACTCAATGACCTCCGCGAGCGAGCCCCGTACGCGCTCTGGGCTGCGGGACGTGCAGAGCTTCTCGTCGCGCAGCCCTCCCAGCTGATCACGATCACTGGCGCCCGGGCGGCGACCGCCTACGGCGTGCACGTTGCCGAGGACATCTCCAGCGAGCTGGCCCGGAACGGCAAGACCCTCGTCGCCGGTGCTGCCTACGGTATCGAAGGCTCCGTGCACAGGTGTGCGCTCATCGAGAGCGGCAACACGATCGCGGTGCTTGCCTCAGGCGTCGACCGCCCCTATCCAGCAGGTCACGCAGACCTCATTGGGAGCGTGTCACGCCAAGGGCTGGTGCTCTCCGAGCTACCGCCCGGTGTTAGCCCGACCCGCCAACGTTTTCTGGATCGGTCGCGTATCCTCGCAGCGCTCTCTGGCGCCACCATCGTCGTTGAAGCAGGGTTTCGGTCTGGAACATTGCACACAGCTCGGGAGGCTGAGCACTTGGGTCGCATCGTTGGCGCTGTCCCCGGTCCCGTTACCTCCGCCGCCAGCGCCGGTACGAATCACCTGCTTCAGGACGGGAGCGCGTGCGTCGTCCTCAACGCATCGGACGTCACGCGGATGCTTGACAGCACGAACGCCCCCAAGAGGAGCGTCATCCACCTGGGGGCGTCGCGTACCGTCCTGCCGACCAACCGCGCGCTGTAACCGCTATCTCATCGTTGGGATCTCCACGACGAGACTCCTGCGCAGTTCCTCCATGTCAACCCTAATGAGGCGCCCGACTCGGTATCCGCGAACCGTGCCGTCGGAGATTCGACGCCGGATCGTCTTGACTGAGACGCCCAGGCTTTCGGCCGCGACGGCCAGTGAGACCAAGTCGGGTTCGTGCTCTTCGCTGCGAGTTCGAGAGTTCATGGCAGTGCCTTCCTGTGAATGGATTGGTGTTACCTCACAGGTGTCCGCGGCTGTCCGCTTACGACTCCTCCCCTGTGTTCTTCTTCCGGGCGAGGCTCGGGTCGAGGGTCGCTGCGACGCGTGCGCTCATCCGATCCGCCAGCTCTCGATCGCGATTCATCGTGGCGTGCTGGTATCGCAGCACGATGTGGATGTCGGCATGCCCTCCGCGCCGCATCAGCTCGGCAAGCGTCGCGCCTTCCTGAGCGAAGATCGTCAGCCCCGTGTGACGCAGGTCATGGAAGCGGAAGCGGTGCGGCAGCCCGTCAACGCTGTCGCGTACGTCGGCCCAGATGTAGCCCCAGCGGGTATTCGAGAGCGGCATGCTGCCGCGAATGCTTGCCGGGATAAGCGGAGCCTTGTCTTCGGTTGCGACGTGGTCTTTGAGGTGCTGCTTCAGTCGATCGGTCATGAGCTTCGGGATGCTCAGCGACCGCTTGCCTGCTTCGCTCTTCAGGTCGGTGTAGTCGCCGGTGTTGGCGTTCAGCTGACGTCGCACGTGCAGAGTCGCACTGCCGTCGTCGTGCCATTCGGCATCACGCCGTTGCAACCCCAGGCATTCCCCACGTCGCAACTGACACCAGGCGGCGAGCTGCACCATGATCGCCCACTGATCCGGAACCGCTTGATACAGGGCCTCCACCTGTTTCGGTGTGATGATGTCCTCGCTCTCATCATGGTCGGCATCATGGCGAACCGATTCCTGGCGGGGAATCGAGACGCTTGGCGCCGAAGGAATGATGCCGTCGCGGGCCGCTTGGCGCAGGATCATCATGAGCACGATCAGCACGGGCCGAGTGATCCCATTGAATTTCGATCTCGGGTTCAGCGGAGCCGGGATTCTGTCGAGTCGGTCTGTCATCACGCGGATGCGGTCGATGTCGATGTCCCGCATTGGAGTGTCTCCGAACTCAGGAACGAGATAGCCCGAGACCTTGCCCTGATAGGAGCGGACAGTGCCGACGGCACGTATCTTGCCGCTTCGGTTCGGCTCGGTCTTGATCATCTGCAACCAGCGCTTCGAGTACTCCTCGAAACCCATGGATCGCGACTGCTCAGCGGCAGTCTCGGCGCGGCGTCGCTCCGCAATGACTTCTGGCGGCTCCCACAGGCCGAGAGAGATCTTCGAGTGCATCGACGCGAGCCACTTTCGCGCATCGGTCTTCGTGACGAACGTCAGCGCCTTGTCGTCCTCGGTTCGCGCCGGGTACATCTCGCCATCTGGCGCGGGATAGCGGGCCTGCCAGCGACCCGACGGGAGCTTGCGCAAGCTGCCCCATGCCTCGCGTTTCGTCCCGCTCATGATGCCCTCCCGTGTACTCGGATGGACGCGGTTGGACCCTCGTGCCACTCCGTGCCACTAGATCCGCGTGAACACCGAAACCCGCGTGTTTCCGCGGATCGTGGGGCATCACCCGAGCTTCCTATGGCACGAAGTGGCACGGCCTCGGCGGTGTGCCAACCCCAAATTTCGGGTGGCTGGCCTCCTCGCTTCCATGGGGAAGGTGTGCGCGTGCCATCCACGTGCCACTCCGAACGGACATTCCTGGTCATCTCTGTTCTCCTCTGTCGTCGAACAGAGGGCATAAAAACGGCCCGAACCCGCGAGATTTCGCGGATCCGGGCCGTTGACCAGGCTTTTCAGCCGAGGCTTCTCAGAAAACTTCTAGAAGTCCCAGTCCTCATCCTCCGTCTCCACGATCTCCCCAATCACATAGGAGGATCCGGAGCCAGAGAAGAAGTCGTGCGTCTCATTGGCATCGGGGGCCAGCTGTGCCAGGATCGCCGGATTCACGTTTGTCGCATCAGCGGGGAACAACGCATCGAAACCCAGGTTCATCAGGGCCTTGTTGGCGTTGTAGCGCAGGAACTTCTTCACGTCCTCGGTCAACCCCACCGGGTCGTAAAGATCCTCCGTGAACTGCTCTTCATTGTCATAGAGCTCCATGAGCAGATCGAGGGCGAATCCGCGCAACTCATCCTGGCGCTCCGCACTAGCCTTCTTGTACGCCACCTGGAACTTGTACCCGATGTAGTAGCCGTGAACGGCCTCGTCCCTAATGATCAGGCGGATGATGTCGGCGGAGTTCGTCAACTTGCCGTGCGACGCCCAGTACAGGGAATCGTAAAAGCCGGAGTAGAACATGAACGACTCCAGCATCACCGAAGCGATCTTCTTCTTCTCCGGGTCATCAGCAACGTAGAAGGAGTTGATGATCTCTGCCTTCTTCTGCACCTGCGGGTTCTCTTTGGCCCAGCGGAAAGTCTTGTTGATGTCCTCAGTGCTGAGCAGTGTGGAAAAGATGGAGCTGTACGACTTGGCGTGCACCGACTCCATGAATGCGATGTTGGTGTAAACCGCTTCTTCGTGCTGGGTGTAGGAATCAGGTATCAGGCTCACCGCACCGACGGTGCCCTGCAGGGTGTCGAGCAAGGTCAGGTTCGTGAAGACGTTGCTGAACGTGTCCTTCTCTTCCTGGCTGAGTGTCTTCCACGAAGGGATGTCATTCGACAACGGAATCTTTTCAGGCAACCAGAAGTTGCCGGTGAGCCGATCCCAGACCTCTAGGTCCTTGTCGTCCTCAATCTTGTTCCAGTTAATGGCCTCAAACACCTCATGCCCATCAACGGTTTCGCTGCCAACCCCCAGTGGGGCTTTGCGCTCTTCAGGTGACATTGAGACTCCTCCATTTCGCAATT
>RRZU012816985.1_pt1 | contig 31707 bp, 23 predicted proteins | sample 2165561 | NCBI WGS metagenome assembly RRZU01 (sample SAMN10456909, study PRJNA506462) | wastewater metagenome | isolation source: wastewater sludge | place: USA: Moscow, Idaho | reverse complement strand
CAACTCTTTTTTCCTTATAAGACACGTATCTTATAATAAGGTTATACTTCCCGTCAGGCAAACCGTTTAATTTAAAATTTCCATTGGCATCAGCTAAAGCTTAAATATCCGAACCAGCTATTTCTATAGTGGCATCAATAAGAGGTTCTTTCGTCTTTGCATCAAAAACATTTCCGGATATGGTCTGAGCCGTAGCATCAAGTGTCATTAATGTAGTTAATATGACTACTGTAAATCCCTTTTTAAAATTCTTCATTTTCTATTTTGTTTTTTCATATCACAAAGGTATCAGACTGATATTACAAAGGGTTTGCAGAAAAATGAAGAATGATTTACAATTATATTTCATTCCCATCACAAAAACATCCTGCTTCCTCTTAATTCAGGAAACAGGATGCTTAACTTTATTATCTCATAGATATTCCTATAAGAAATACCTACCAATAGTCTGTACTTAGAATGTTACACGGAGGCCTAACTGCATGTGCCAACGGCTCGAATAATCAGAAAGCTTAGGAGAATTGCCCGCATAAGAATAAGTTGGAACATAAACACCCGTTGAGGTCTGACTTACATTAGTAACCTGCAGAATATCATAATTATAGCTACCGGCATAGTATTCGCCCCAATGCTTATTAAGTAAATTACCAACATTCAAGATATCAAAGATCAGAGAGACCTTGCTTCCACGAGCTGGCAGATAGAAAAAGTCTTGGGCAAAATGAAAGTCAAAATGATTTTCCCAAGGAGCCATATTAGAATTGCGGATAGCATACTGCCCTCTATGATCCTTAGCATATTTATCACCTTCTATCCAGTTTTTGAATGAGGTGCGATCACTCTCACTGGTAAAGTTCATCTTAGATAATTCATCATCTGTTGGAATATAAAGCAAAGAATTTCCTTTCTGATAGTCTCCATTAAAAGATGAACTCTGTGCATCACTCATTGTCAAACTGTAACGCTGTCCGCTGTAACCATTATAAGTAAGAGATACATGACTCTGCCAATGATTGCCACCATACATTTTTGAGTTGTAATTTGCCTGGAACTGAATACGTTGAGGTATATCAAACATTGAGTAAGACATTGACTTCTGATTAGGGTCTACGCTGTAATAATATCCCCAGTTAGAAGTTGCAACAGAAGAAGTTCCGTCATTAACAGATTTTGAATGACCGAAAGTATAACTTGCCATCAAATCAAGACCAAAATCAAAGCTCTTGTCAAATTTAGCACTCAAACTATAGCTATAGCCTTTACTTGTATTAGCCATATTAATAATTGCATTGTAAGAGCCTGCATTCTTGCTATAATAGGTTGTTGCTGAGTTATCAACACCCGGAACAGCATAAACCTTGCTTCCGTTATCTATCAAAGCCAGATTCTCATACCATATATTATTAATATCTTTAGTATAAAGGGCTTCAAGTGTCATCTTTATTCCTGCAGGAAGTTGCTGTTCCAAGGCAATGTTAGCACGAAAAGCCTGCGGATACTTAAATTTATGATCAATAGTGTTTATCACAGGCTTGTCTGCAGAAGAGCTAGCAGACTGAAGAACTGCCAATGGATCCTTACTTCCATATTGACTAAAAGAAGGTGCCCATGTCGTAGCTCCGGTAGCCTTATTTGTACTGGAATATATCGTTCCACCCTTCATTTCTACACCAGTATTGGCCCATACATTCTCAATCCACACGAAAGGAGCACGACCATTGAAGATGCCAGCACCTCCTCGAAGAAGACTCCGGTGTGAATCATTAAGATACCAATGGAAGCCCGCACGCGGAGAAGCCATAATACTGCTGGCCGGACGACGTCCTACACTTACTCCATATTGTTCTGCATAACTAGAGGCATTGAAATCATCATTTGTAGATGGTTTATTAAAATAGAAAGGTACATCGAAACGCAGACCATAAGTCAGGCTAAAGCGAGTTGAGATATCCCACTTGTCCTGAGCATAGATACCAAAGATGCCTGATTTGAAAGGAGTAGCCCAACGACTTGTACCGGTAACAGAAGGATCAGAATATTTGTATACGAAACTACTTGCCTGATCATTCAGAAAAGCATTATAATCAGAATATACCCATTCACCATTAGCGGCCTGGATAAAGCCATTCTTCAAATTATAAACCTCATTATGTGTACCTAATGTAAAAGTATGATTGCCTGAGTATATAGACAGATTATCCTCAAGAGTGTAAATATTCTGATTCAATATGTTCACACCAGAAGAGTATTCTGTACCCATGTCAATACCGGCATTTTTAGTAGTAATATAAATTGTCGGTCCCTGAATACCCGGTTCACGATGATCACGGACAAAGGTAACACCTGCACGGAACTCATTATACAGATTATCATTGAGATGAGACGTCAACTCTGCTACAAAAGAATTGGTCTTGTTTTTCATCTTATAACCAGATTCATTAAAGTAGTATGCATAAGCACTTGATCCATAGACATCTTCATAAGAGAAATTACCCTGATAACGTAAAGAGAAGTGATTTTTTGCATTGATATTCCAATCCAGACGGCCCAAGAGGGATAGTCCATCAGTTGTAATATCACGAGGACCATAAGTTTGCTGAATACCGGTAACATCATAATAATGCTGAGCAAGCTGTTGAGCTATTGCTGGCGTGATAAAATAATTGTCCGATGCATAGTATTGAGAGGGATACAGATCTTTCTTATGCTCCAAAGAGGTAAAAAAGAACAATTTATCTTTTAAAATAGGACCACCTAGTGTAAAACCATAAGTTTTAGTTGTTTCATCAGAAAGTTTCTGCTTTTTGTCATAATACTGTGACCAGCGGCCATACATATTCTCATCCGTATAATATGTATAGGCGGTACCGGTAAATTTATTAGTACCCGACTTCGTTATAGCATTGATTGCACCACCAGTGAAACCGCTCTGGGTAACATCAAAGGGAGATGCTGCTACTTGAATCTGCTCAATGGCATCCATAGAAATCGGGTTGGCACCTGACTGCCCACCATTGGTACCTGATGGAGACAAGCCAAATACATCATTGGCAACCATACCATCAATCTGAAATGAATTATAACGATTGTTTGTCCCCGCAATAGTAATACCGCCATTCTTATTAGCATTAACTAAAGGCGATAATTTTGCCACATCATAGATATTGCGGTCTACCGTAGGAGCATTTTCAATCTGTTGGTGAGAAAAATTACTCGAGGCTCCATTTCCACCACGAACAGTTTTTCCTGTAACGGTGACTTCACCAAGCTCTTTGGCATCTTCCTGCAGATTGGCATTGATAACCTGAGGTTCACCAAGAGCAAGACTGATATTTTTATAAACTGCGTCCTTATAGCCGATATAGTCTATTGTAATCGTATAAGGACCTCCTACACGCATTCCTTGAATAGTGTAGCGACCATCAATGTTAGTAACCGCATTATAGCGAGTACCCGAAGGTACATGAACGGCAGATACTGTAGCACCAACAACAATGTCTTTGCCCGCAACTACCTTGCCATTAAGACTTGATGTTGTAACTTGGGCCATCACAGTGCATGTAAAAAATACTATGAGAGCCAATAATGAATACAATCTTCTTTGCATACCTTAACTGAATTTTAATGAATAATACAACAAAGGTATAAACTTGCTGTTACAAAAGGTTTACAAAAAAATAAAGAATGGTTTACAATTATATTTCAATCCTGACACAAAAAGACATCCTCCTCTCTGTATGAAGAGAAGAGGATGTCTTTTATATTTTTTAATATAATATAAACCAGCTAATTGCTCATATTATCAAAGGCAGCAGATTCAGCTTCCTCTATAATTTTATCCCGGGATTTATCGGCAGGATCAGCTGTAATATCACTGAGATCAAATTCATCCTTTTGCAAAGATTCTACGGATTTGTCTTTTGTCCCTTCAACCTTATTGTTCATCTCATTATCCGATGCATACATTGGTGAACGCTGGCAACGGGACCGATCTTCATAAACCTCTTCCTTGAAAAGGTTAACATGTTTTTCTTTTCCGGAAGAAGCCTTCTCATCCTGAGTAATAATAAAATTATTATCTGTTTCCGGATCAGGTACATTTTCTACAGGCTCCTCTTCCATCTTCGTACGATCAGCCTTGGCACTGAACACGGCATCAATGAACTGAGGTTGTTTGCGCAATTTATCAAGTGTCATTTTAGAAGCCAGTTGCTGACTCTCTTTTTTAGAATATCCTTTGCCTTCGCATCCCTCTAAACCTTCTATAAGAACTTTATAGTTGAATACAGGGCTGCCATTAGCATCCTTGACCTGTCCCATGAGCTCAAAAGACAATTTCACCCTATTCTTCTGACTCCATTCAATAAGTTTACTTTTAAAGTTTACTTCTTTATAAGCTACCTTATCAATATTTATCATTTGTGCAAGAATACGGTTTTTCATAAAATGCATGCAGGCATTATAACCAAGATCGAGATAAATTGCCCCAACTAATGCCTCAAAAGCATTTCCTCCCATATAACTATTATGTGAGGAACTGTGTCCGTTGGATAGAATAAGTTGGTTAATCCCCATTTCCTGGGCAAGCTTGTTGAGAGTATCTCTCTGCACAAGTTTACTTCTGGTATTAGTAAGAAAACCTTCTCTCTTGCCAGGGAAATGCTGATACACAATATCACCTACGATAGCATCAAGAATAGCATCTCCAAGAAACTCCAGCCGTTCATTATTAACCGGCCTTCCCTTAGCATTGCGATGCATAATGCTCTTGTGCATTAAAGCCTGTTTGTATAACTTTATATCATGAGGATAAAAACCTATAATATGATATAAAGAAGAATAAAGCTCCTTATCCTTACGGAAAGAGAGCTTCATTCTATTTATAAAATTATTCAGCATACTTTTTGAATACTACACAACAGTTGTGACCACCAAAACCGAATGTATTACTCAAAGCAGCACGTACTGTACGTTTCTGAGTCTTATTGAACGTGAAGTTCAATTTATAATCCAATTCAGGATCGTCATCACCGTCTTCATGATTAATAGTAGGCGGAACAATATCATTCTTAATACTCAACACACAAGCCATAGCTTCTACAGCGCCAGCTGCACCCAGAAGGTGCCCCGTCATAGACTTTGTGGAACTGATATTGAGTTGGTAAGCGTAATCTCCGAAAACCTCCTTGATGGCCTTAGCCTCAGAAAGATCACCGATATTGGTAGAGGTACCATGAACATTAATATAATCAATATCTTCCGGTTTCATTCCAGCATCATCAAGCGCAGCTTTCATTACTAGTTTTGCACCAAGACCTTCAGGATGTGAAGCAGTAATATGATAAGCATCGGCACTCATGCCTTCACCTACCATCTCTGCATATATTTTAGCACCACGTGCCTTAGCATGTTCAAGTTCCTCAAGAATCAAGCAACCTGCACCCTCGCCCATAACAAATCCATCACGACTTCCACTGAAAGGACGGGAAGCATGCTCCGGATCATCATTACGAGTAGACAATGCCTTCAGGGAATTGAATCCACCCACACCACAATCACAGATAGCAGCTTCAGCTCCACCGGCGACAATAGCATCAGCTTTTCCCAGACGAATCAAATTAAACGCATCAGCAAGAGCATTGCTAGAAGAAGCACATGCACTCGTTGTGGCATAATTAGGTCCGTGAAATCCGAAGTGAATAGAAATCTGACCTGCTGCAATATCAGCAATCATCTTTGGAATGAAGAAAGGATTGAACTTTGGTCCATCCTCATAATGCTGTCCATAATACATTACCTCTTCCTGGAAGGTACGAATACCACCAATACCTACACCATAGATAACACCGATACGATCTTTATCAATATTCTCCAAGTCCCATCCGCAGTCTTTAATACCCTGCATGGCTGATACCATAGCTAATTGGGTATAACGGTCCATCTTACGGGCCTCTTTGCGATCTATGTAATCATTTGGCTTGAAATCTTTTACTTCACAAGCAAAATGAGTCTTGAACTTGGATGTATCAAATAATGTAATAGGAGCAGCGCCACTTTTACCGGCAACAAGATTGTTCCAGGTATCCTCAGGATTATTTCCCAAAGGAGTCACAGCGCCAAGACCTGTTACTACTACTCTTTTTAATTCCATTATATATAATAAAATTGCTATTTATTTGGCGTTCTCCTCAATGTACTTGATAGCGTCACCAACAGTTGCAATTTTTTCAGCTTTATCATCAGGAATAGAGATATTAAATTCCTTCTCAAATTCCATAATCAACTCTACGGTATCAAGAGAGTCTGCACCAAGATCATTAGTAAAACTTGCCTCTGGCTTAACCTCTGCTTCATCTACACCGAGTTTGTCCACGATAATAGCCTTAACTTTTGATTCAATTTCTGACATAATTGTAACTTTTAAATTGTTTATAAATGATTTCTAATTAAAAAATTCGGTTGCAAAGAAACAAAATTTAATTCAATTCAGCAAATAAAAACATAAAAAAAGAACTAAACACTGCACAAACAGATATCAATTGTGCAATTTTTAGGGTTTTCATACCTTTTATTTGCTTATTTACAATAAAATAATTACTTTTGTACCCTAATCAAATTTCATATAAAAATGTCATTTACAGAACATTGCAATAAGATTTTCAATCAAGCAATACAAGATTATCATATCAAGGATAATATAGATGCAACTATCAATAATCCTTACACACCGGACAGCATTGATGCTACCCTATATTTGAAAAATTGGATTGACACTGTCCAATGGCACTTTGAGGACATTATACGTGATCCGGATATTAACCCTGTTGAAGCGTTAAAACTAAAACGCCGTATTGATAAAAGCAATCAAGATCGTACAGACCTGGTTGAAAAAATTGATTCTTACTTCCGTGACAAATATAAGAATACAAATATATTACCGGATGCAACTATTAATACTGAAAGCCCGGCATGGGCTGTTGACCGTTTAAGTATTCTTGCTCTGAAAATCTATCATATGAAAGAACAAACAGAACGTACGGATACTTCTAAAGAGCATGTTCATAAATGTATGGATAAGCTAGCCGTTCTTCTTGAACAGCAGAAAGATCTTTCTATAGCCATTGACCAACTTTTACAGGATATAGAGGCTGGGAAAAAATATATGAAAGTATATCGACAAATGAAAATGTACAATGATGCCGCTACTAATCCAATTTTGTACAGTAAAAAATAATTTGCTTACACTACTATGAAAACAGAGCATATACTGATTATACGATTTTCAGCAATGGGAGACGTGGCTATGACTGTGCCTGTGGTATATTCATTGGCAAAGCAATATCCCAATATCAGAATTACCATGCTTAGCAAACCTTTTGCAAGACCTTTCTTTGAAAACCTTTCTCCCAATATAGGATTTATGGAGGCTGACATTAAAAGTGAATACCACGGTGTAAAAGGACTAAATGCGCTTTACCGTCGTCTTACAGCCAAGCACTTCACAGCTATTGCTGATTTGCACAATGTACTCCGCTCTAATTATCTAAGGATACGATTCAATCTGGACCGGTTTCATGTAGCCCATGTAGATAAACATCATTATGGGAAACGACTCTTATGTGCCATTAACAACAAGCAATTAATACAACAGCCTACTTCTTTTCAAAATTATGCTGATGTATTCGCAGAACTAGGATATCCTCTAAAAATGGATTTTTCTTCTCTATTTCCTCAAGAAGGAGGAAATATAAAACTGTTGCCATTATCGATACAGAAATTAAAGCAGCAGGAATCTCCATGGATAGGCATTGCTCCTTTTGCAGCCCATAAAGGAAAGGTCTATCCTTTGCAGCTGATGGAACAAGTTATAAATACACTTATATCTTATTATCCTTCTTGCCAAATATTCCTATTTGGAGGAGGAGATAAGGAAGAGGCTAAATTAAACGAATGGGCTAAAATATATAAAAATTGTATTAATGCTTCCAGCACTCTGAATGGACTTCCTGATGAACTCATATTAATGAGTCACCTGAATGTGATGATCAGTATGGATAGTGCCAACATGCATCTTGCTTCACTTGTAAACATACCGGTTGTAAGTGTGTGGGGAGCTACTCATCCCTACGCCGGTTTTATGGGATGGAATCAAAACCCAAACAATGCAGTGCAGATTGACCTTCCCTGCCGCCCGTGTAGTATTTATGGCAACAAACCTTGCATGAGAGGTGATTTCGCTTGCATGAAGAATATTGATCCTAAACTTATAGTCAATAGAGTTAATTTTATCTTGCACAGCAAAAAAAATAATAATAAAACTATTGAATAAATGCAAGAAACAAGAGTCGGCATCTTTGCAACTTTTATCATTGCTGAGCTTAACGGGTCTCTGTTGCTGAAACGAAAACACAAAGGTGTCATAGTTTCTTTTTTTTAAAATATCATTCGTCTGATACCTCTATCCGGGGCGTAAAATATGGGCAGGATTGTCGTTTGACTTCCTGCCGGAAACCTCTCTTTGTCTTTTTTCACCCGGTTGGTATCCTTTCAGAGTCCATTTTGTGGTTTTTTACACAGTATAAGGGCATCTTTTACCTGACGTTTCGCCATGAAACAGACTATGAAAGGACATCAAATACAATCTGATAAAATCTTATATTTCATAAATGCCTGATACATTGTTCTTTGCAAGATGGCTCATGCTTTCCGTATTCAGGTGCGATCCCCGTTTTGTTTCATTATTCCTTTGAATGGAGAAAGCCTTTGGCAAAAAATTTCATGGAATACGTTGGAATGCCGGAACTCTTTCCGTAATAAATCTTAGTCCTTTAGAGATAGCTTCGAGGTATAACCAGATGTGCCCCGAGATGTAGCTTTAAGTGTTAAAAGCGCCCCAAGATGTAGCTCGAGCGCCCCAAGATGTAGCTTTCTTCCCCCCACACCCCCTATTGGTTAAGTATATAGATTATTATATATAAATAACTATAGATAATTAACTACGAATAAAATTCGTCTTTTATTGAGACGTTTCCGTTCGGAAACGGGATTTTAAAGATTTACAGAACGGGAAAGCCATAGAGTCAGCAATCCTGCCTGATGTAAGGAAAAGAGAATAAACGGCAGAACAGAAAAGGAAACAAGGCAAAAGACAGAATAGCATAGAATAGGCGTGGAACGATACAAATTGTTGTTCCTTTTGGCAGAATAAAGATAAAAGAGTAAAAAAGACAGATAAAAGTTTGAATATGTTATAAGAAAGCCGTATATTTGTTTTGCATCGTTGAAACGACTCGGAATTGCGGTAACACACACATTGCCAGATGCGGTAACGGGAAAGGAAAAGGCATGCATAATCTAAGATCCATTCTACTCTTCATCACCAGTGCTATGAAGAGAAAGAAGATACTGCCCTGAAAAACATCCTCCCTCCCTACTAGTTCCAGAAATGATGAAAAGAATATATTAATCATATTTTTATTGGCTTTAATTCCTACACAGAGGCTCAAAGTGCTTCATATATCAAAGGAAAACATTATATTGGTTACGCATTCCCAAAAGAATATTGAGGCCTTCACAGCACGGATTTGCATAGAGTGACCGGAGACCACTACCAGCCACCCAACTACTACGGCTATAGACCATTAAATAATACAATTGACCGCAGAATAAAGAACTAAATATAAAAAGATGAAAATACTAGAAAGAAAAAAAAATCTTATTAAGTGGATTGCTATTGCAGCCTTATTAATACTGAACACTATGTCTCTATCAGCTCAGAAGAACACCACAGGTATCGATAGCGTCGACTGGGCAATCGGAAAATTGACAAAACTGAAAGTTTATAACCTGGCTAATAATAACGGATGGGATTCAACACCTATAGGTTGGAACTATCAGCGGATAATAGCAAAAAAAAAGCGATGAAAAGTTATTATCGCTGATAGCAGCAAAAGAACCGCCTGCAGTAAGGCTTGCAGCAATGTATGGACTTATCCTGAGACGGAATAAACGATGTCAGGACATCATACTCAAGAACCTGAACGACATTTCTTCGTGCGAGTTAGCCTCATACGATGTCTCTTTCGAGGAATATGTTGAGAATATATTCGTTGAATGGATGCAGAATAGCAGGGAAGACGGACTAATTACCCAAGCAGACTCTGTGAGAAACGACTCTATTATTTTTTTCACGAAGGGATCAAGCAGGTTAGAATATGTTCATGAGCTTGTCGACAAACTACCATGCAACGAAAAATACTATAACCGACTGAAAGAGATGTACTACAAGGAGAGGGTTGGCTATGTACTTATGCCACTTGTCAAGTTTAAGAAAAAAGCAGAAAAAGAACTTGTTATAAGATCTTTAAAACAATTTAACTAAGGGCTGGATAAGGAGGGCGGTTTCGCAGAAGGAGAGTCGGAAGGTGACACCAACGACGCTCTTGAGGCAGTGGCTGTATGGCCCAATAAAGAATTTAGGCTCGCGCTTACGCAACTACGCAACTATGAGCTTACTAGAAGATATATTGACTACCAACGCCTCAAACTATTTTATCTAGCATGTCTAGAATATAATGATGCTTGGGCGTACCATTTCATTGACGAGACATTGGACAAATCGACAAAAAAATGGGGAAAGAACAACTATCATTGGCAATATTTCTACGAGGCAATGAGGGAGTCGCCACATTCACGCTTCGCTCCCTTAATAGACAAATATCACTGGAAGGGAAACTACTGGAACCCCCAAAAACAGGATTTTGAAGAAATCAAATAGCAATACGGCAATGACTGTTACTCAGAACAAAATGTGTAGCCCTCCCTAAAAATCAGACAGAGGTTATCGAAAAAACGCGATGACACTGAGGTTATAGATGTCATTTGCTTAGCAGCAGTTAAAACTGCTGGAAAAGACTATATTAATTCATGACAAACCGGTAAGTATTAATATGACAACGGTCCGGAATTTATCTCATTAAGATTTCGCCAGTGGTGTGAGGCTAATGCTATAGAAATAAAATATACCCAACCGGGGCATCCTACTCAAAACAGTTATGTTGAACGGTTTAATGGCAGTTACAGAAGAGCCGTTCTTGATGCTTATCTTTTGTCTATAGAAGATGTGAGAAATATAACAGAAAAATGGATGGATGATTATAACAATAACCGGCTCCATTTAGCTCTTGGAAATCTTACTCCTAATGAATTTTTAAAGAAATTCGAGGAAAAGAGAACTAAAACAGAATTTATTGTCTAATTTGGTATTATTATAAAATGGGAATGCTTACAAGTTTCCATTCAGGTGCAATGAATTATGAATCGATAGATAAATCTGTGAAAGAAGTATCCGATTTTTAAATATCAGGATTGCTTAGTGATAGAAAATAAGAAATCATATCTTATTAAATATAAAATGCAGCGATGTTGAATAAAAAATACAAAGACATGCTTTCATGTCTATTTCTTGGTTGTGGTTTTGTTTTTGGATTACTTGTAGTTATATCTAATATACAACAAATTCCTATTCATTTTAATTTTGTGGGACAACCAGATTCTTATAATAATAAATGGGATATATTCTTTTTGCCTTGTACAGCAACGATTGTATATCTATTGATAAATTTTATTCAAAAACACACAGAATTATACAATATTCCATGGACCAAAAAGAAAGCAAAGGAAGAAGCTGTAAAGTTAACAAATAGTCTTATAGGATGGTTTAAATTAGTATCTGTCTCTTTTTTTATTTTATTAGAAATAATATCTGTCATATTGCCATCCTTTGTTCTATGGTTATCTCTAGCCTTAATATTAATATATACTGGTTTAATAATTAAATATTTAAAAAGTTTATAACACTACTGTCCCGTAAAAGTGAACTAAATGTTCTTTTAAATTATTGAAACATAGTCTTTTAATACTAGTTTTTGGAGTGAACTGGCCAATAATTGGAATTCCAAATATTCAGAAATCTCCGGATATGTTATATATTATTGATAGTATGGATAATGGCATATGAAGTTTACGATAGTGGTAATGTTAAATTAAAAGGATTCCTCCCTTGTTGATGGTGTGGTCTCAGACAGTGAAGGCCGATTCTCATTGTCGACTCATAAGGGTATAGAAAACCACATGTTGAACGTATCGTATATGAGGTAACTATACGACTAAAAATTGTTAGTGCTGATTTAGAAAACATAGTTCTTCACCAAGAAGCAAAAATGGCAGTTACAGAAGAGCCGTTCTTGATGCTTATCTTTTTAGGTCTATAGAAGATGTGAGAAATATAACAGAAAAATGGATGGATGATTATAACAATAACCGGCCCCATTTAGCTCTTGGGAATCTTACTCCTGATGAATTTTTAAAGAAATTCGAGGAAAAGAGAACTAAAACAGAATTTATTGTCTAATTTTGTATTGTCCTAAAATGGGGATGCTTACAGCCCCTTTTCCTTAATATTAAATTAATTATGAGATATATATTATTTTTAGTATGTTTTCTTTTTTTTAGTAATTTATCTTTTGCGGGAAAATTATCTATATGCGATAAGAACTTTGTAGACACCATACCCATAGAATTTAAGGCTGGTAAGATATTAGTTCCGGTAAGCATTCAAGGCAAAGAATACCGCTTTATCCTTGATACCGGGGCTGATATGGAATATATCTATAAATCAAGTTCTATAAATCTTATCAAATCCGAAAAGGTATTTGCTGTTAAAGATTTTAATAATAAAAGGGAGACTGCAGATGTGACACTTCCTGTGGATTTTACAATCGGGCATATTCATGTCCATAATTCTGTTTTTTCTGTTGTAAATGGCTTTTTTGGTGATTGTATAAGTGAAGGAGTCTTAGGATTTAATTTGATCAATAGCGGAGTTGTTGCGAAAATAGATCTGACTAAAAAACTTCTAATCTTAACTGATAGGAAGCATTTCTTTGATCATGAGGAAGGAGTTGATATCAAATACAATTTACTTGAGAGTGTGCCATGGGTTAAATTTAATATATCTTATGGAGGGCTTGGATATGCTCTTTTTGATACAGGTAATCCGGAATTCTTCAATATGGATAAATTCATATATGACAAATTTAACAAAAAGAAAAATAATGGGCTTTTTTACCAGCAAGTTGTCTGGAAAGATTCCGCTCAAATAGACTATGGTGTTAATGGTTTAGAGAAAGAAGCTGAGCATGTCTTTTTAAAAGCAAAAAATCTCAGTATGGGTGATGTGAATTTCTACAATCCTAAGATCGAGGGAGGAAGTGGCTCTACAGTGTTTGGCGTAGAAGTCTTGAAGTATGGAAGCATAATCATCAATCCTTTCAAAAGAGCGTTTATATACCAGCCGAATTGTGGAAAGACAGACATCACTGTGAATAATTATCAGTCAAAGATACGTTTAGCCTATATAAATGATAAACCTGTCATACAATTGATAGATAAGAACAGTTATCCTTATCAGCAGGGAGCTCGGAAAGGGGATGTGATTTTAGAAATAGATGGTCAGGAAATCACAGATATTTGCCAGTTTATAAAAGCAAAAGAAAATTTGGAGGAGAAAAATTCATATGTAATAAAATTGCAAGATAATAATGGAAATGTTAAGTTTGTAAAGATAAATAAATAATATGAATATTTAGTTTCATTAACTCTGATATATTATTATATGTTTAGAGAACTATGAAAAATAGTCTATTTTAATGTTTATGGTATACCTAAAGATTATAGATACAGGTTATTTGACAGAAATAAGCCTAAAAAAGAAGTTAATAAAGTAATTTTAATTTTACGAGATTAAATTTTCACTCATAGTGTAGCTCTCCCTAAAAATCAGACAGAGGTTATCAAAAAAAACGCGATGACACTGAGGTTATAGCTGCCATTCGCTCAGCAGCAGTTTATTGAGAGGGCTTTCAAAAGATATATATGCGTCTGCGTAAACAGGGCAAGCCCTGGAACCATAAAAAAGTATACAGAGTTTATAAGCTCATTCACTATGAGAAGCGAAGTCACTTACGAAAAAGGCTTCCGGCACGTGTAAAACATCCTCTGACGACTCCTGATAGTCCTAATCATACCTGGCCTTTAGATTTTGTCAGTGACCGCCTGGAATGTAACCGTAAGTTTCGTGTATTGAATGTTCTTGATGATTTCGGACGCAGGGCAGTAGCTCAGGAAGTATCTATGTCAATGCGGGTAGAAAGGGTGGTAAAGCTGCTGGAAAAAATCATATGGATTCATGGCAAGCCGGTAAGTATCAGATGTGACAACGGTCCGGAATTTATCTCATTAAGATTTCGCCTGTGGTGTGAGGTCAATGCTATAGAAATATAACAGAAAATGAAAATCCTTGAAATCTGCAAACAATTCACAGTAAATAGAGTAAAAGTACAGACACCACAACGAGTTACGGTGTCTATACTTTTACCATTGTAATACACTCTCATGACATGACTGCAGCCAACAAGTATTCTATTCCTTTTGATCATCACAATATGGATAAGTCTCGGGATAACCTTAGGCATAAACTATGGATAACTTTTCTTTTATCCACAACATTTTTTCCTCCTTTAAAAAACAGGGATATCAACCATGTTATCATTCAATTATAGAACACTTTTCCCTAGTTTTATTTCACTAAAAGATATAAACTTATTATCTTTGCACATAATGAGTATAATATGGATAACTAGCTAAATCTATTAAAAACTAGTATTATAGCCAGATCATAACTTGTGAAAGAAAGTACCATAGATGTTGATAATGAATAAAACAACTATTTATCCAAATATTTATAAACTAATTCACAGCATATCATAATACTCATATTATTTTTCTTTAATATTAAATAAATAGAATATAATAATATTGTTATGTTGAAACAAAGATGGATCGATAAAGGGTTTATTGATGAACCTGTGGATAAAAAAATTGATTTAAAGAAAGAAATAAAAAATCTGTGTAAAGAAAAAAATGCTATTATTCTAGCTCATTATTATACTATTGGCGATATTCAGGATATAGCTGATTTTGTAGGTGACTCTTTGGCTCTTGCACGGAAAGCAGCTGAAACGGAAGCCAAGGTCTTAGTTATGTGTGGTGTTCATTTTATGGCTGAGACTTGTAAGTTGCTTAGTCCTGATAAAGTAGTACTGTCTCCAGACCTGAATGCAGGGTGTAGTCTGGCTGACAGTTGTAAGGCTGAAGATTTGAAGGAATATAAGGAGAAATATCCCGATTATAAGGTGGTAAGTTATGTGAATACTACGGCAGCGGTAAAAGCTCTTACAGACTGCGTCGTTACTTCAGGCAATGCTGAGAAGATTATTTCATCTTTTCCTAAGGATGAAAAGATTATCTTTGGTCCCGATTATAATCTGGGTAACTATATTAATAGTGTTACGGGCCGTAAAATGCAACTTTGGCATGGTGGTTGCCATGTCCATGAAAAGTTTTCCGTTGAAAGTATTTTAAAGTTGAAAAGAAAGTATCCGGATGCTGTAGTAATGGCCCACTTGGAGTGCAAGGCCCCTGTTCTAGCTTTGGCTGATGTGAAAGGAAGTACTGCTACTATGCTTAAATATACAAAGTCTCATCCTGATATAAAAGCATATATAATAGCCACAGAGGCCGGTATCTTGCATGAGATGTGCTTAAACTGTCCTGATGTGGCATTTATACCCGTGCCTCCGGAAATCAGCGAGAAAGGCTTAGAATGCAGTTGTAATGAATGCGAATTTATGAAAATGAATACTCTGGAGAAAATCTATAATACATTGAAATATGGTTGGCCAGTTATTGACATTGATCCTGCTATTGCAGGAGATGCTGTCAAACCAATTGAAAAAATGTTAAGTCTGAGTTGATGAAGGCATTTTGAAAAGCGGATATTATACTTTCTTTATTGAATGGGGAAGTGAAATTTTCTTCCGGTAGAGAATGGAATAAAATGATATATTGCCCATGTAAGGCCTGTTGTTATGATGTACACACAAGCTAATGCAAGGAGAATGATAAGATAATTGCCTTGATAAATGATGCCTGTATGGGTAAATAATTTGCTGATGATGAGAGGGACACCTCCACAGAAAAAATAGTAGATGATAGAATGGGCTCCTGTCCACTCTATCATTTTGCATTTTGGTATGATTTTAACTAAATTGATCATAAAAAGTGTACATATAAAAATATCAGTGATGAAAAGTGGATAATTATCAATATTGACTGGCCATATCATAATAGTGATATGGTGTTCATATTCATAAAGTTTTACTATAAAAAGCAACAGAAGAAATAATATGGTATAAGGTAATTTGTGTATAACTTGAAATCTATCTTCATAGTGATGATAAAAATATCCTGAAGAAAGGAATAAAACAGCCTGTAAAGCATTATCTGTCTGCCATATATAAGATGTATTGCTATCAGATAAAAAAACGGATATACCAAAACACAATAAGGTAATGATGGAAATGATTATAACTTTTCCACGACTTATCCACAGTATTATTGAAAATATAAGTTCAGCTACGATAAGGGCAGCAACAAACCAAGAGGCTTGTCCGGTAAATATTTTTATAAATATTTCTTCGATATCAACAGTATTTCCATGAATAAGTGCTTTTGGAATAGCTATTATTGTTGTAAAAATAAAATATGGAATAAGTAAAGTGCGGCAAATGGATATAATTTTTTTTTGTATATTCCATTTCTGTTTGAACATCAGATATCCGGAAAGAAAGAAGAATATACATAGGGCGTCAGTGACATACATATTATAGGGGATAATATTATATCCTGCTACATAAAGTTCTGTATGGTCAAGTAATATAGCAATCATACAAATACCTCTCAGCATGTCGATCCAATATATTCTTACTTTTTCCATATTTTTGAATTTTTAAGAATGATTTGTTCTGTTCCAATAGCAGCTATCATGAATATAAAAGGCATAAAGGGAGCTTTGAATCGTGTTTCTCCATGTATTGCTATAACGATAGATAAAGATCCTCCTATAATAATCATAAGAGGAAGAAATAATGATTTTCTGTATTTTCTTTGTTTGGTGAAACAAGTGAATATACCATATAGGAAAAGAATAATGATAAAAATATAGTAAATGAGATTAGCTACAGCTAAATATTGTATTGAGGTTAAGTGTGTGAATTGTCGCAAAAAATGTCGGTATGGCAAAGTAATATAGTTATTTTCTGATAATTTCTTATTTTGTTTGAATGCACACAAATTATCCATATCATTGAAGTACATATAAACCATTCTTCCAGGTATTTTCTTTATATATTTTATAGGATGTTTTTTTAACCATTTAATACTTCTAGTCTTCCATATTTCATTATTTTCAATGGCCGTTTTGTTTTTCATGTCATCAATATAACGAATAGTTCCTTTGGGGTACATAGGAGTATTATAGTGTGGAGCAACAGTGGTCTCGTATGTTGCTTCAGCCATATTAAACCATAATGATTGTGCCTGGTAGATAAAATATCCTGTTCTTTGGTAACATCCATATCCTACTATTAATATGAAAGTTACATATCCTACTATTATAGCTTCTGATTTTTTAAGAATATATTTATTTTGTCTTTGAATAATAAAATATAGGATAAGTGCGCTAATGAAGATGATAGCTATTGGTCTGAACCAATTGGCTAATCCGAAAAGAATTCCGCTCAAAATAAAATATATTGTTTTTTCTTTGCTTACAGCCAGATATAATCCACATAAAGTAAGGAATATCATAGGAACTTCTGATAATACAGTCGTGTGTTCTCCCCAGTTATTCGGATATAATATAAAAAGTAATATAGCTATGAGAGCAATATTTTCATTCCATAGTATTGCTGCAGTCTTTGCTATAAAAAATGCAGTAAAGGCTTTTAATAAGGTATATAAAATAAGAAGAGGATAAATACTATGGAATGTATAGAGTGATGCTTCTATGGCATTGACAGCCCCTATATTCCATATAAATGGATGTCCAAGTATAAGTGAATAACAAGGATAGATGGTATGGTTCTGTAAACAGACTTGTGCAAAGTCTATATAACCATCCCCGTCATTAGTCGGGGTATATCCGAAGATAAAAAGAATGAGGAGCAGAAAGATGAAATAGATTCCTGTAATGGCAATTATTTTTTTATTGAATAATTTCATCTCTCTTCCTTCTTTTAATTAATAATAGCAATTTTGCATACCGTTCCCTTTTCACCTGATGATGTAGCAGTTTCTACCATGTATATTCCACTTGCAACTCTCTTACCTTTTAAATCATTGCCATTCCATACATAAGTGCCGCCGTTACTTCTTCCTTCATTTATGAGAATGCCATTGGAGGTTGTAATTTTTATATCGGCATCGTATGATAAACCTAGAATGGTTATATTGCCAGTATAGCTTGGCTTAACAGGATTGGGATATGCCCATACTTTATCTTTTGACATGTTCTCACTGGCAGCAGTTGCATCGCCCATATAGGAGCATAGTCCTTTATCTGTACCAAAATATACTTCACCTGTTGTATTGTTAATAGCAATGCTTTCTATATTGTCTGAAAGTAAAGGACTGTTGTCCGTTGTGAAGTGTTCCAATTGGGTATTATTGTCTTCACTGATAAGGTAAGCACCGTTGCTGGCTGTGGCAAACCATTTGCGCCCAGCTCCGTCAATTGCTATTCCTTTTATATTTACTCCACTTAAAAGATAGTCCGCAAGATCTGTTCCATCATTGCGTGGTACTTTTACTTGTTCAAAAGTAGTGACGTTATTAGTTATATCTGACGGAGACAGTTCCAGAGGTCCTACATTTGTTCCTATCCAGAGATTGTTATCCAGATCTTCAGCTATACATTGTACAGCAGTAACGTCTACGATAGTTCCATCTTCATTGACAAAGCTGGTATAGGAATTTAAATTTTCTGTAGAGGGTTGATAGCAAAAGAGATAAGGATGATCCCAATGATTATTGCACATCCATAAAAGATCTCTACTGTCGAAGAATAAAGATGATATGTTTTCTAGTGATCTGTTGCTGGTATACATCAGATATTTATTACTTTTGGATGTCCATACTCCATCTTTGGTATATTCAAAAAGATTTGTAGATGGAGATATACTGTTAAATCCCCATAGGTTTCCTTCTTTGTCATAACTGATGCTACTCACATAGACATAGTTCTTATCACTGTTTCCTACAGTACTGGCAGTTTGTAATATGTCATCAGTGTTGTTGTTGCTATAGGCCTTTATAAAATTGCCGTCATTAAATTCGTACAATCCCGTTCTGCCACTGGCAAAGATATGATTGTTATTGAGTGGATCGATATCCATACTTGTTATGTCCTGATATGAATATCCCGTTTTACTGCTGATGTCATCTTCATAGATAGTCCAGTTATTATCTTTCAATACTTGAATAGTTCCTGGTCTGAATAAGTCTGTTGTTCCAAATCCACCTCCGCAGGTATAAAGACTTCCTTTGTAGAATTTCATAAATCCGAAATAGTTATATTTCGGTCCTCCGGGATTCAAGGTACTGATAATATTTTTTAAGGAGTCTTTATTTTCAGTGACAGGAGTATCATAATCCCCTACCCTTAGCCAACTGTTTTTGTCTGATAGATTTGCTGTGAGAGATGCTCTATATTGTCCCTTTGTATTACTATAGGCATAAATGTAATTGTTTTGTATCGTAGTCCAGTTAACATTAAATCCCAGATTATAAGTGTTTTTAATTTGTGCATTGGCTATGTCTATTTGGATAATACCAAATATAGTACTGAGATAAGCATATTGTCCATATTCATAAATGCTGTTGATTGTTTTGCCTCCAGTGACGGAAGCTGAATAATAATCGCTCAGATTGATGAAATTCCCTTTGGTATCCATCAAGTCTATATTATAGTCACTATAAATGATAATAAGTCGTTTTGCTGTAGTATTATAGGAAATATAATCAATGTCACAGTCATTAAGACCATTCGTCTTATCATAGGTTTTAATACTTTTGTCATTGTTGTTGTACGTATAGAGACCGTTTGAAGCCAGCACATAAATTGTTTTTCCGGCCTGCACGACATCCTGGATATTGTGATAGGCCATATAAGCTTTCCATGTGCCTATTGTAGCAGCATGAGCAATCATGTTTACTGCACTTATTAAAAGTACGGTAAGAATAGTACAGATATCTCTCCTATTCATAGTGTTTTTCTTAATATGCTTTTTATTCAGCTTTCAGATGTATATCCAGTTGTGCAACAGCTTTTGCTCGGTGGCTGATTTTGTTTTTGATATTCTCTCCTAATTCGGCAAAACTTTTGTTATAGCCTTCTGGTATAAATAGAGGATCATAGCCAAATCCTTCTTTACCATGCTTTTCTGTATCAATAATGCCATTGACTTCCCCTTCAAATTCATATTCACGACTGCATATAGGATTATCACCTTCTTTCTGAATAAGAGCAATAACAGTACGGAAACGTGCTTTTCTGTTTTCTTTCCCCTTGAGTTCTCGAAGAAGTTTCGCCATGTTGGCTTCACTATCGTGATCAGTATTATCAGCATAGCGCGCTGAATGAACACCAGGAGCTCCTCCTAGAGCTTCTACTTCAAGACCGGTATCATCGGCAAAGCAGTCTAAATGATAATGCTCGTATACATAACTGGCTTTTTGATGAGCATTGGCTTCAAGAGTACTTCCAGTTTCCGGAATATCAACATTACAGCCAATGTCCTTCAAACCTACGATTTCAAATTCAGAACCAAGGATTTCTCTTATTTCCTTCAGTTTATTCTGGTTATTTGTTGCAAAAACAAGTTTCATTCTTTTTTCTCTTTTAATTCTTTTAATTTTTTCTTTGGAATTTTTACTTTCATCTCATCAAAGCCTTCACCATAAACACCGATAACAGCACTCTGGCTGACAAAGGCATTAGGATCAATAATTTTTATAAGACGGAATATATGCTGGCTCTCATTCTTTTTTGCCAGAATACAGAGCACTTTCATTTCATTTCCGGTATACCATCCATGTCCGTCAAGAATAGTAACGCCATGATCCATTTGTAAGCCAATAGCATAGGCTATCTCCTGATATTTCCGACTGAAGATCATAAATTGTACACTTTCTCTCCGTGCGTTCATGACATAGTCGAGAACAAAGTTTTCTATAACCATGGAACAGAGACCAAATACAAGTTTTCTCCAGTCACCTAATACCGGATAAGAACTGCTGATGATCAATATATCAACAAAAATAAGTACACGACCTAATGATATATTGTGATATTTGTTGACGCAGGCTGCTATGATATCTGTACCACCGGTACTGCCATTATGCAGGAATACGATTGCCAAGGATATCCCGGTAAAAGTACAGCCAATGATAAGTGACATGAAATCCTGTCCGGGTCCTAATATCTGAAACATTTTTCCCGGCGATATTGTCATGATATCCTGAGCAAAAGCCAACAGAACAGACAATATGATAATGGCATATATTGTCTTCATCAGAAACTTAATACCGAGAATTCTCAAGGCAACAATAAGTAATACAGCATTGATAACAAAGTAGGAATAGGATATAGGTATCTTTGTAGCATAGTATATAATTGCTGATATACCTGTTACGCCACCTGTTACAATACCATAGGGCAAGAGAAAGACAGTCCAGCCAAAGGAGTAGAGCAATAGACCAAGGGTCATATAGAAATAATCCTTGATTTCGTCTTTTATCAACGGACTTATCGTTATATTAATCATGTTAAATATTTATACTTTCAGTACGATTTATTTTTTAAGAACGATATTGACGATCTTTTTAGGTACAATGATAATTTTTATAATTTCCTTTTCACCAATATATTTGATGCTACGTTCATCTTCAAGTACTGCTTTTTCTATTGTATCTCGCTGTGCATCTACAGAAAATGTTTTCTGATAGCGTGCTTTGCCATTGAAGCTGATCGTCATGTTTATTTCGCTTTCTGCAAGATATTGTTCATTGTATTCTGGCCATGATGCATCGCATACCGTCGTCTTTTCTCCCAAAAGATGCCAGAGCTCTTCCGAAATATGTGGAGCAAAAGGAGCAAGTATTACAACCATGTCCTTAAGTAATGTCTTGTTATGACATTTTTGTTGCCCAAGTTCATTGACAGCAATCATAAAAGCTGATATAGCGGTGTTGTAACTGAATTTTTCTATATCTTCTGTTACTTTCTTGATAAGCTTGTGGACTGTTTTCAGATTTTCCTTAGTTGGTGCGGTATCTTCTATAATCATATTGTCACCATTTCGTTCAAAGAAAAGATTCCAAAATTTCTTCAGGAAACGGAAACAGCCGTCAATACCATTGGTATCCCATGGCTTGCTGGCTTCAACAGGACCCAGAAACATTTCATAAAGGCGGAGGGTATCGGCACCATATTGTTCTACAATATCATCTGGATTGACAACGTTAAACATTGATTTTGACATCTTTTCTGTAGCATAGCCGCAAACATATTTTCCGTCTTCAAGAATAAATTTTGCCTTGTTATATTCAGGACGCCAGTTCTTGAAAGCTTCAGTATCAAGGATATCATTTTTCACTAGATTTACCCATACATGAATAGGGGTAGTGTCATATTTATCTTTTAGTCCTTTTGAAACAAATACGGGAGCTTTGTCGTGGTCATTGCTGTTGATCCGGTATACAAAGTTAGAACGGCCTTGAATCATTCCTTGATTGATCAGTTTCTGGAATGGTTCTTCTTCACAACTGTAGCCATAGTCATGTAAAAATTTATTCCAGAAACGGGAATAAATCAAATGACCTGTTGCATGCTCTGTACCACCAACATAAAAATCAACATGTCGCCAGTATTCATCTGCTTCTTTACTGACAAGAGCCTTTTTGTTATGTGGATCCATATAACGGAGATAGTAGGCTGAACTTCCTGCAAATCCAGGCATTGTGCAGAGCTCAATAGGAAATACCGTTTTGTTGTCAATAAATTTTTTATCTACAATATCTTTCTTTTCCGTATCCCATGCCCACTTTTGTGCTCGTCCCAATGGAGGCTCTCCTGTTTCTGTCGGTTCATATTTGTCTATTTCCGGCAATTGTAATGGGAGACAGTCTTCTGGAATCATCTGTGGCATGCCATCTTTGTAATATACAGGAAATGGTTCACCCCAGTAACGCTGGCGGGAAAAGGTGGCATCACGAAGGCGATAGTTTGTTTTTACACGTCCTATACCCTTTTCTGTTACAAACTTTTTTGTAGTAGCAATTGCTTCCTTTACTGTAAGGCCATTGAGGGAGAAACCGTCAATACTCGTTTTCCCCAGAACAGGTGAATTGGTTACAATGCCTTCTTTGGCATCAAAACTTTCTTTACTGACATCTGCTCCTTCTATCAAAGGTAGAATAGGAAGATTAAAATGTTTTGCAAAAGCATAGTCACGGCTGTCATGAGCTGGTACAGCCATGATAGCACCTGTGCCATATCCGGCAAGGACATATTCTCCTATCCATATTGGTATATTTTCTCCGGTAAAAGGATTTATGGCGTAACTTCCTGTAAATACACCTGTTACTTTATGATCAGACATACGATCGAGTTCGGTGCGCTTTTTTACATACTCCAGATATTCATCTACTTCTTTCTTTTGCTCTGGCGTTGTGACCTGATTTACGTATTCACTCTCAGGAGCTAAGACCATGAAAGTAACGCCAAACATAGTGTCGGCACGAGTGGTAAATATTGTGAATTTTATATTAATATCTTTGACGGAAAACTGGACTTCTGTGCCTTCTGAACGACCAATCCAGTTACGTTGTGTCTCTTTTATTGAATCTGTCCAGTCTATAGTGTCAAGACCATCAAGCAATCTCTGGGCATAGGCAGAAGTGCGAAGACACCATTGTCGCATTTTTTTCTGTACGACAGGAAAACCGCCGCGTTCGGATACACCGTCGACTACTTCATCATTAGCAAGTACAGTACCTAAGCCTGGACACCAGTTTACCATGGTCTCACCCAAATAGGCGATACGGTAATTCATAAGGATTTTTTGTCTTTGGATACCGTCATAAGTATTCCACTCTTCTGCTGTAAAAGATATGTCTTCGCTTTGGGCAATATCTAAATCTTCAGTACCTTTTTCTTCAAAATGACGGATCAGATTTTTTATAGGTTCTGCTTTTTTGTCTTTTTTGTTGTAAAAGCTTTCGAACATTTTTTCAAAAGCCCATTGTGTCCAATGATAATATTCGGGCTCGCAGGTACGTACTTCCCTGTCCCAGTCAAAACTGAAACCTATCTTATCAAGTTGTTCACGGTAATGCTTTATATTCTTTTCTGTGGTAATGGCAGGATGCTGTCCCGTTTGAATGGCATATTGTTCAGCAGGCAGACCGTAAGCATCATATCCCATAGGATTCAGTACGTTAAAGCCTTGTAAACGTTTATAACGTGCAAAGATATCACTGGCAATATACCCTAAAGGGTGACCGACATGAAGTCCCGCTCCTGATGGATAAGGAAACATGTTGAGTACATAAAATTTCTTTTTATTTTTGTCTTCGACAACGTGATAAGTCTTGTCGGCTGCCCATTGATGCTGCCACTTCTTTTCAATTTCGGTGAAGTTGTAATCCATTTTATCTTTGTATTTTATCTTTTCTTTTGATTGAACATTTATGCAAAAATAGTGTTTTTTTAAGATATGACCAAATATGTACATCTTTAATAATAGAAATATCAAGTAATTTAGTTATATTTGCAATATGGAAGGAAAAAAATATAAAATATTAGTTGTTGACGACGAAGAGGATCTCTGTGAAATCCTGAAATTCAATCTTGAAACAGAGGGATATATCGTCGACGTTGCTTATTCGGCTGAAGAAGCACTCAAAAAAGATATTTCATCTTTTTCTCTTCTTTTGCTGGATGTGATGATGGAAGGAATGAGTGGCTTTGCTATGGCAAGACAATTGAAAGATGATCCGCAATTGAAGGATATATCTATAATATTCCTTACAGCAAGAAACACAGAAAATGATCTGGTTACAGGATTCAATTTGGGTGCTGATGATTATATTTCTAAGCCTTTTTCTATTCGTGAGGTGCTGATGAGGGTGCAGGCTGTCCTTCGTCGTACCAAAAATAAAACTTTAGATGAAGTAAAGGAGCCGAATTTCCTTAAGTATAAGGGCTTGGTAATGGATCTTGATAAAAAAACAGTGACAGTTGATAATGAGGGTATTTCTTTTACCAAGATGGAGTTTGAATTGCTTCGTATCTTGCTGCAAGATAAGGGTAGGGTATTCTCTCGTCTTGAACTTATTGATCTCGTCTGGCCGAAAGATGTCCTTGTCCTTGACCGTACGGTTGATGTGAATATTACCCGTCTTCGGAAAAAAATAGGGAAGTATGCACAATTGGTGGTTACCCGACATGGTTTTGGTTATTATTTTGATGCTTAATTTGTTATGAAAAAAAGAATGCCTATAGGAAGAAGACTCTATTTAAGTGTTCTTTCATTATTTATTGTTTTTGCACTTGCTTTTATATTGTTTCAGCAGGCACGTGAAAAACAGTATAAGGTAGATAGATTGAATATTGTTCTTCAGGATTATAATAATCAGATGCACGAATCTCTGTTATCTGTTGGAAAATCTGATGAGAAAACTTTAGATAACTATGTTAAATCTCATGCTTTTAGAGGGCAGAGGGTGACATTGATAAAGAAGGATGGAACAGTGTTTTTTGATAATGTCCTTAAAAATTATCAAAAGTTTACGAATCATTCTGATCGGCCGGAAGTAATTGAGGCGTTGAAGAGGGGACATGGGTCTACTACAGATAGAAGTAGTTTCAGTCTGAAACGTAGTTATTTTTATAGTGCTACTTATTACCCTAAGCAGGGGTATATTATCTGTTCTGCTCTTCCTTATAGCATGAGTCTTATAAAAAAACTTCAGACGGATTGGCATTATATTTTATTTACCTTTATCGGTTTGTTAATGTTAATTTCTATTCTTTATAAATTTATTAATAGATTAAGCAATAATATTATAAAGTTGAATAAGTTTGCCATGAAAGCCGATAGTGGGGAAGAGCTTGATACTGATGATCTTATGGAATTTTCTGATGATGAACTTGGTGATACGGCAGAGCAAATCATCAAACTCTATATGAAATTACAGAAGACTAAAAAAAAACAAGAGGTTTTAAAGCGACAATTGACACAGAATGTTGCCCATGAACTGAAAACTCCTGTAGCCAGTATACAGGGTTATCTGGAGACTATATTGAATAATCCAAATATGGATGAACAGATCCAGAGGCAATTTCTTGAACGTTGCTATGCACAAAGCAACCGTCTTACATCACTTCTTAATGATATGTCAACATTGAATAGAATGGATGATGGAGCTGATATGATGATCTTTGAAGAGGTGGATGTTGCAGAGCTGATTAAAACTGTTCAGAAGGAAAGTCGCTTCCAGCTGGAACAGAGAGGCATGGAAATGATATGTAATATACCGGAACATATTGTTTTACAAGGTAATCAAGATCTATTGTATAGTATTTTCAGAAATTTAACGGATAATGCCATTGCTTATGCAGGAGAAAAAACAAAAATATCTTTGGTAGGAGAGCAAAAGGGAGATCATTGGCATTTCAGTTTTATGGATAATGGTGTCGGTGTTCCATCCAGGCATTTGCCTCGTCTTTTTGAGCGTTTTTATAGAGTAGATAAAGGAAGAAGTCGTAAAATGGGGGGGACAGGTCTTGGATTGGCAATTGTGAAAAATGCTGTTTTAGTCCATGGCGGAACGATATCTGTAAAAAATAATCCACGTGGAGGATTATGTTTTGATTTTGATTTAAAAGGAAGAAAATGATATGATAATGATTTTCTTTAATGGTTTTATCTATATTCATAACCATTAAAGAAAATCAAAAGGAAAGAATTATTCCATAAACTTTTTTGCAGCGCGAAGCTGATGTTTCATATTACTTAAAAATTCTTGTGACTCCTGAAGAAGATTAAGATAGACCATATTTACCTGAAGAGTGCTATTAGCACTTTGTTGTATACGGTCAATATGTTTTTTTCGCAAGATAGAAAGTTCTTTTTTACATGATTCTATTTCCATTCGTGTCGTGCGATAGCTGTCATATCGATTGGTCGATATATAGGTCTCTGTCGTTTTCATCAGGTCGTTTATTCTTCTTCTGATAACTTCATATTCTTCGATGTATGTTTCTGGCAATGGATTGAAACTATTGTCAACATGTTCTTTAATAGGTTCCAGCATACGACGTAAAGTATAGAGAAATTGCTGGTCACTATTGGCTCCCAAATGAAACCATGTGTTTCGTTCAATGGCAATATCCATAGGACTTCTTCTTAATACCAGCATTTCCTGATGGCGATACTTTTTTAGCTCTTTCTGTTCTTCACGGAGATCAATATCTGTTTTGTTTAATTGACGGACATTTTGTTTTTCGAAAGCTTCAATAATTGTATTGTATTCATCTAATGCGAAATGAGTGACAAAACTTTGAGTACGGCTAACCTGCTTCTGTAGCATGTTCCATACTAGTTCTGGATCATGGGTACGCATCATCAGGCGAAAGGCGTTCTTCTCATGTTCACTTTCTGCTTGCTTCTTGTTGTATTTTTTGTTGCTGTGAAAAAGCATATAAACCACTAAGGCAATGAAAAGCAACTGTACGGCAATACCTCCATAATACATGGCAACACAAACTAGAGCACAGGTGATAAATGCAACACCGGCTGTGATAAACCATCCACCAATAACACTCAGTACACCTGTTACTCTGAACACAGCACTCTCACGTCCCCAGGCGCGATCAACAAGTGAGGATCCCATGGCTACCATAAAGGTTACATAAGTCGTAGAGAGTGGAAGTTTATAATTGGTACCGATGGTAATTAGCATTGATGCGAGTACGAGGTTAATAGCGGCGCGTACTACATCGAAGGCAGCTTTATCATCTTCGAGTATCATCTCTTTCTGATTGAAGCGGGTGTTGATCCATCTGCTTACTCTCCCGGGCACGAACTGGGCAAAAAAGTCGCCTGTATTTTGCATGTATCTTACAATAGCTCGGGCGGCTTTAGAACTTCCAAACATTTCTTCTCCTTCATCTTGACGAGCAAGGTCTACGGATGTCTTGATTACATTTTGTGCTTTTTTTGAAGTTGCCATAGCAACAATCATGATTGCTCCGGCGGCAAGTAAATAGAAGGGGGGTGTTTTGGCACTTTGCATAAGGGATGTCATCATATAGTTTGCCGGATTTGCGCCTGCAGCATGAGCTGTATAATCATTGAAACTGTCCAGTCCTGCTAATGGTACTCCAATGAAATTTACCAAGTCATTACCGGCAAAAGCCATGGCAAGGGCAAATGTGCCCATAAGTACGGTCAGCTTGAAAATGTTGAATTTTAGAAGATGAAGTATTTCCATTAGCAGAGTTGAAGCGATGAAAGTACATACAAGTAGAATAGAAGTATTATTTATGATATAGTCATGAATAGAGGAAGAGATATAGGGGCTTTTTGCTAAACCTTGCAAAAAAATGAAGTAAGCTAGGGCTGTAAAGGCTATGCCACCAAAGATAGCAATCGTATACCGTTCATGCTTTTTGAAGTTAAAAGTAAATATCACTCGTGATATCCACATGACAATGCATCCGAATATAAAGGCAACTGCAACACTCATGAAGATGGCAATGATTACCTTAAGAGCCTGACTAGAATTGATAAGCGTGTTATAATCGAGCGAACTGCTGTTGGCAATCTTAATGGTCGCCAGGGCAAAAGTTCCTCCAAGCAGGTCGAAAACCAAAGAAACAGTGGTTGAAGTCGGCATGCCTAGAGTATTGAACACATCCAATACAAGTATGTCGGTTACCATTACTGCTAAAAAAATGGTCATTACTTCCAAAAAGGAAAAATTGGAAGGCAGCATAATGCCATGTCGTGCAACGTCCATCATCCCTGAAGACATTACTGCTCCGATAACAACACCTATGGATGCTACCGTGAGAATGGTACGATATCGTGCTACTCGTGCTCCTATGGCTGATTGCAGAAAGTTGACAGCATCATTGCTTACGCCAACGAAAAGGTCAAAGACTGCTAGACAAAGCAGAAAAATCACTAAACATAAGTAAATCATTTCCATCTTATATGGCCTTTAAATTTTATTGTTTTATTATATTTTGTTGTAAAATTATGTCAAAGTTGTTACAACACCTTTAAGGAAATATTACAATTTTGTTACATACGAGGAAATGCTGTAAGTAGGATTACTAAATTTAATGGCAATTCATGCTATAGTAGTAGAGATCCATAAAGTTAAGATTGTCTTATTTAAAAGGCAACACCTCACACAGGCAAAATAAATATAATGTATATTGTCTGAATGAGGTGAAATATTAAAAGGCACAACTTTATATAGTAGAAAATTATTCTACTGTTTGATTTTATATTTCTTCATTGGAGAAAGGTTGCGCATATATGCATTTCATGTTTTTTTCTAATTGCTCTGTACTGCTAGCACCGACAAGTACGCTAGTGATGCCTTTTTGGTGAAGAATCCATGCCAAGGCCATTTCAGCCATAGTCTCTTTTCGCTTTTGTGCTATATCATTTAAATGATTCAGATAGCAGAGAAGTTCAGGAGTGAGCATATCTTCTTTCAAAAATTTTCCTTTCGCCATTCTACTGTCTTCTGGTATCCCTTTAAGGTATCGGTCGGTAAGAAGTCCTTGAGCCAATGGAGAAAAACTGATAAATCCTATTCCCTGTTCGGAACAATAGTCTAGTATATTTTCCTTTTGTGGAGCCCGGTCAAGCAAATTAAGTCGTCCCTGATAGATCAGAAGAGGTACATCATGCTTCTTTAAGTATTCATGTGCATATTTTAAAGCCTCAAGGGGCCATCTGCTTATACCTATATAAAGAGCTTTACCAGCTTTGACAATATCAACAAGGGCCTGAAGAGTTTCGTCAAGTGGAGTGTTAGGATCATAGCGATGACTATAGAAGAGATCTACATAGTCTAAATGCATCCGGTGCAGGCTCTGATTGATACTTGCTATCAGATATTTACGTGATCCCCAATTTCCATAAGGACCTTCCCACATGTCATAACCTGCTTTTGTTGAAATGAAGAGTTCGTCTCGGTAATGATGGAAATCATCATCCAGTAGTTTTCCCATGGTTTCTTCCGCACTTCCATAAGGAGGACCGTAGTTGTTGGCCAGATCAAAATGGGTGATACCATGATCAAAAGCATAGTGAGTGATTGCTCTGCTTCTTTCGTAAGAATCCACACTACCGAAATTGTGCCAGAAACCTAAACTGATTTTTGGCAGCAGAATGCCTGAATTACCGCACCGGCGATAGAGTGATTCGCCATTGTCATAGCGATGAATACAGGCTGTATAATTGTTTCTTATGTCCATATTGCTTGTTTTTATCGGATGTTGTTTTGTTTTTTATCTGATTCGATGAGTGCCAGCAAATGTTTTACAGCTTCTTTTTCTGGAATGTTATGCTCTACGCATACCTTTTTACGATAGAGGGATACTCTCTTTGGCCCTGCTCCTACATATCCGTAGTCGGCATCTGCCATTTCACCAGGACCGTTGACAATACATCCCATGATACCGATTTTCAGTCCTTTCATTCCTTTGGTCGCCTCGCGGATTCTAATAATGGTATCACGAAGATCATAGAGAGTCCTTCCACAGCCCGGGCAACTGATATACTCGGTTTTACTAGTTCTTAGTCTTCCTGCCTGCAGTATATTAAAAGATGTTTCATCTATAGTTTTTAAAGGTAAATTTCCATTATTCATCAACCAGATACCATCCACCAATCCGTCAATCATCAGTGCTCCCATATCAGCGGCAGCTTCTAACTGAAAATCTTCTTTTTCTTTGTTGCTATGCTCGTACATTTGAGCGAAGACAACTGGATTCATCAATCCGTTGATCATCATCTCATGAACCAGGGCACGCTGGTTTCCTAAACGATTTTGCTGGCTGCTTATACAGATGACAACAATTTCTGGATGATATTTCAAACAAGCAAGATATTCCTCACTAGGTGTACCAAATTCTAGTACTAGAAACTTGATATCGGCTTTGATCATACCAATGAAAGGTATCGCTACTACCGGGAATATAGGATAGAGGCGGGCACCTGCTGTCTCTGGTTTGCTGTTAAGATTCTGGTAAGTATTATAATCAACGATGTATTTTTGTCCGGTTTTTATCTGTTTAGGGAGCTTACTACCGATATAGAGATAATCTGGAGTAAAGTCAGTATTGTTATTATCCACATTTCCCGGAATATTACGGGAGCCAATAACAATTGGAATATTATCACCTCCTATATTGCCCAGCGCTTTTGTTTTTCTTCTATGAGGGTGAATCCAGTCAAAGTCTGGTGCAATTTCCCCGGGGATCAATATATGGCCGGATTTTTTGTTGATATAATCGACAAGGTGGCGGGCGACAGGAATTTCTTTCGCAGGTTCTTCACTTAAGCTTACCCGAATAGTATCACCAATACCGTCAGCAAGTAGAGCTCCAATGCCAACCGCACTTTTTATTCTGCAGTCTTCTCCTTCTCCTGCTTCTGT
>RRZU013003309.1_pt1 | contig 31710 bp, 27 predicted proteins | sample 2165561 | NCBI WGS metagenome assembly RRZU01 (sample SAMN10456909, study PRJNA506462) | wastewater metagenome | isolation source: wastewater sludge | place: USA: Moscow, Idaho | reverse complement strand
GATCTCGACGGCCGAGCCGGTGACGACGCTGAAAAGCCCGGCCGGAAGGCCCGCGCGCTCGGCCAGAACCGCCAGCGCGATGGCCGAGAACGGCGTCTGCGAGGCGGGTTTCAGCACCATGGCGCAGCCCGCGGCAAGGGCGGGGCCGGCCTTGCGGGTGATCATCGCATTGGGGAAGTTCCAGGGTGTGATCGCCGCCACGACGCCGATGGGTTGTTTCAGCACAAGGATGCGCTTGTCGCGCTGATGGCCGGGGATGGTATCGCCATAGACGCGGCGCGCCTCCTCGGCGAACCATTCGATGAAGCTGGCGCCATAGGTGATTTCGCCCACGGCCTCGGGCAGGGGCTTGCCCTGCTCGGCGGTCAGGATGCGGCCAAGGTCCTGCTTGTGCGCGGTCATCAGGTCGAACCAGCGGCGCAGGATATCGGCGCGTTCCTTGGCCGGGCGGGCGGCCCAGTCCTTTTGCGCGGTGGCCGCGGCGGCGATGGCGCGGGCGGTCTCGGCCCGGCCAAGGCGCGGCACATGGCCGATCACCGCCCCGGTCGAGGGGTTGGTGACGGCGATGCCGCTGCCATTCGCCTCGATCCATTCGCCACCGATCAGCGCCGCCTGACGCAGCAGGCCGGGATCTTGCAGTTCCATGTCATGTCCTTCCGCTGGGATATGTCGTGATGGGCGTTCAGGCGAGGGGCGCGCCCTGCGCGGCCATGGCCTGACGGATGCCGGCCTCGATGTCCCTGGGACGGGCGAAGGCCGCCTGTTCCAGGATCTTCGAGTTCGAGGGCGATGCCTCGCCACCATGCACGCGCATGATCGGCTGGTCCAGCCAGTCGAAGACACGGCGCTGCAATTCATCGGCCAGGAAGCCGCCATACGAGGTGCCAAGCGCGCCCTGTTCGACGATCAGCACATTGTTGGTCTTGCGGATCGAGGCCTCGATGGTTTCCCAGTCCAGCCCCGCCCGGTCGAGCGAGCGCAGGTCGATGATTTCGGCATCGACGCCCAGATCCTCGACCACCTGCCGGGTCTTTTCGACCATGGCGAGATAGGTCAGGATGGTCAGGCGGCTGCCCGGCCGCACGATGCGCGCCTTGCCCAGCGGGATGCAGTAGTCAAGGTCCTCGGCCGGTGCGACGCCCTTCGAGGCGTAAAGATCGACATGTTCCAGCACCAGTACCGGGTCGTCGCAACGCAGCGCCGAATTCATCAGTCCGACATAGTCGAAAGGCGTCGAGGGCGCGACGATGCGCCAGCCGGGCGCGGTGGCGAAGATGCCCGCCGGGTCCATCGAATGCTGCGAGCCGTAGCCCGTGCCCATGGCGACCTTGGTGCGCAAGACCAGAGGCATCGGGCTTTCGCCGCCGAACATGTGGCGGAACTTGCCGATCTGGTTGAAGACCTGATCGGCGGCGACCCACATGAAATCGGGATACATGAACTCGATCACCGGGCGCACGCGGCCGTCCGCCGCCATGCCCGCGGCAAGGCCGGTAAAGGCGTTTTCCGCAATCGGCGTGCCAAGGCAGCGGTCGGGAAAGCGGTCCGACAGGCCGCGCGTCGCGCCATTGGTGCCGCCCTTCAGGCGGTGGACGTCCTCGCCCATGACGACGATGCGGGGGTCCTGCTCCATGCGGCGGGTCATCACGTCGGCGACGGTGTCGATGAACTTCGCGTCCGGGGTGGTGGCACCGGTGAAGCTGTCCGCTTCCTCATAGCGGGCGCCGGCCATTTCGCTGAGATCGCCGCGCAGGCCATAGTCGCGGAAGCTTTCCTCGGGCCAGAGCACCGGGACGATGCGCTTCTTGCCCTCGACGGTTTCGATCATGCCGTCGGCAATTTCGTCCATCATCCGCTGGCTGCGCTCGCGCAAGGTGGCGACGGCGTCGGCGCCGATGATCTGGCGTTCCTGCAGGTCGCGGGCCATGGCGTCCAAGGGATCGCGGCCGCGCCACTCGGCCTCTTCGGCCTTGCTGCGATAGCCGAAGGCCGAGCCGGGCAGCGCGCCGTTCTGGTGGAAATAGCGATAGCAGTCGGCCTCGATGATGGTGGGGCCATTGCCGGCGCGCATGATCTCATTGGCCTGCTGCGAGGCCAGATAGACCGACAGCGCATCCATGCCGTCCACCTTGAAGGAGGGGATGCCAAAGGCCAGACCACGCGCCGAAAGCCGGGTTTCGGCCGTCACCTCATCGACATTGGTCGAAACGGCGTAGCGGTTGTTTTCGATGAAGAAACAGATCGGCAGCTTCCAGGCGGCGGCAAGGTTCATCGTCTCCAGCACCGAGCCGATATTGACCGCGCCATCGCCGAAATAGGTATAGACGACATTGCCGCTGCCCGCGCGCCGATGCGCCCAGGCCGCACCCGCCGCCATCGGTACGCCGCCGCCGACGATGGCGTTGGTGCCAAGGTTGCCGCTTTCGGCCCAGCGAAGATGCATCGAGCCGCCGCGCCCCTTGCAGAAGCCCTGCGCAAGGCCAAGAATCTCGGCCAGCGTGCGGGTCGCCAGCGCGCGCAGATCGTCGCCAAAGGGCTGCGTCGGATCGATGCCCGATTGCGCGACATAGGCCAGCGCCTTGGCAAGGAACTGGTGATGCGCCCGGTGCGAGCCGTTCACCTGATCGCCCGGCCGCATCGTCAGGGCCGAGCCGACGGCGCCGCCCTCTTGGCCGACGGCGGAATGGGCGGGGCCGTGAACCAGACCCTGCGCGGCCAGCTCCAGCACCTTTTCCTCGAAGGCGCGGATCAGGTGCATCTGGGCCAGCATGGTCAGGCCGGTCGCCGGGTCCAGCGCGGCGCGGTCCTCGGGGGTTGCGCTGATTTCGCGCCAGAATGCGGCCGGGGTCAGGTCGTGCAGCGTGGGCATGTCAAAGGGCTTCCGTGTTGGGAATGGGGTCAGGCGGCCAGAAAGCCACCGTCGACGGGCAGGATGGCGCCGGTCACGAAGCTGGCCATGTCCGAGGCCAGGAAGATCACCGGATCGACGATTTCGCGCGTCTCGCCGATGCGCTTCATCGGCACGCGGTTCAGGAACCAGTCGGCGCCGCCGGGGCGGTTCAGTTGCGCGGTGGCCATCTCGCTGGCCATGATGCCGGGGGCGACGGCGTTGACGCGCACGCCATGCGGCGCCAGATCGCGCGCCATCACCTGCGTCAGCGAGCGCACCGCCCCTTTCGAGACGACATAGCCCGCCGTCGAGCCGCCGGCGACGAAGCCCGCGACCGAACACATGTGCACGACATTGCCGCGCCGCGCGATCAGCGCCGGGACAAAGGCCTGCGAGGTGTTGAACGTCCCTTCAAGGTTGACGTCGATGACCCGGTCCCAGACGCCGGTCACGGCCGGGTCGTCAAAGCCCGCGCGGCCTGCGATACCGGCATTGTTCACCAGAACGTCAAGGCCGCCCTCTTCTGCCATGATGTCGGCGGCGGCGCGGCCGACGGCCTCGCGGTCGGTCACGTCAAGCTGGATGGCGCTGGCCGCAAGCCCGTCGGCGCGCAAGGCCGCGGCGCTGGCCTCGACCGCTGCCGCATCGAGATCGGCCAGAATGACGCGCGCCCCGGCCTCGGCCATGCCGCGCGCGATCGCCGCGCCAAGGCCGCGGCCCGCGCCGGTCACCAGCGCCAGTTTGCCACGCAGCAGGTCCGGCATCATTGTCCCTTGTGCCATGCGCATCCGCCCCTAGGCCATGTAAAGGCCGCCATTCACCTGAATGGTCTCGCCATCGATGAATGAGGCCGCGTCCGAGCAGAGAAAGGCGATGACCGAGGCGATCTCGGCCGGCTGGCCAAAGCGCGCCAAGGGCGTTTGCGCCAGCGTCGCATCGCCGCGCGTCGCCAGGAAGTCACGCGTCATCGGCGTCTCGATGATGCCGGGGGCGACGGCGTTCACCCGCGTTTTCGGCCCCAGTTCGCGCGCAAGGCTGCGGGTCATCGCGGTCAGCGCGCCCTTGGATGCGGCGTAATGCGCGTTCGTCTGCGCGCCGCGATGGGCGGCAAGCGAGGTCAGGTTGACGATGGCCGAACCCTCGGCCAGGTGGTGCTGGGCACGGTTGAGCAGATAGAACGTCCCGTCCAGATTGATCGAAAGCGTGCGCCGCCACTGATCGTCGGTCATCTCGGCAAAGGGTTCGGCAAGATAGATGCCGGCCGAGGGCACGATGAAATCGATCCGGCCGAAGGCATCGACCGCCGCCTTGACCATCGCCTCGGCCGAGGCCGGGTCGGCGGCGTCCATCGCCATGGCGATCTTGCGGCCCGCGCCACCAAGACCGGCGGTGAAATCCTGCAACGGCGCAAGGTCGCGGTCGGCAAGGACCATGTTCGCGCCGGCCTCGGCGAAGGTCGCGGCGATGGCGCGGCCGATGCCGCCATTCGCGCCGGTCAAAAGCAACGTCCTGCCTGAAAAGTCGAATTTCATCTGCGCCCCGGTTGTCTGGTCAGGGGGTCGGCATGGCGGACGGACCCGCGAACATGCCGCCCCCTCAACCGGCACGTTTCGGTCGGGACAATTTCATGAATTGGTCCTACCAGTCAAGACGAAAGCTTGCCTGGCGTCGAAATATCCGGTCTTTCGCCATGGCGTGATATTGAAATCTGCGGAATTTCCTTGAAATTTTCTGACTCATGCCGGATAAAACTGTCCAGACCAATTTTGCCGCCCCGTGACCGGTTCACCCGGAAATGCCGCCCGAAAGGAATCGACATGGAAAAATCCGCCGCCGGAAGGCCGGTCCGGGACCTGCCCGACGACCTGGCCGAAAAGCTGGCCGCGCGGCTTCGCTCGGGTGAATTTGCGACCGGCGCGCGCCTGCCAAGCGAGCGCGACCTGAGCGCCGATTATGCGGTGTCGCGGGCCGTCGTGCGCGAGGCGCTGTCGCATCTGAAATCGGCGGGGCTGGTCGAGGCGCGGGCAGGGTCGGGCGTCTATGTCACCGGCAACCGCGATGCCAAGGCGTTCCGCCTGCAACCGATCGACATCGAACAGGATCAGTCGCTGGCGCAGGCGATGGAGCTTCTGACCGCGATCGAGGTCGCCGCCACCCGCAGCGCCGCCACCCACCGCACGGACGAGGATCTGCGGCATATCCGGCGTGAGCTTCTGGGCATGGAATATGCCATCGCCAGCGACCGGCTGGGCGACGAGGAGGACTTTGCCTTTCATCAGGCCATCGTCGCGGCGACGCACAACCCCTATTTCGTGTCGCTGTGCAGCCATCTGGATTACGGGGCGCGGCGGATCATCCGCACCGCGCGCACCAATACCAGAACCCACCTGACCGGGCTGATGGACGCCGTTCAGGACGAGCATCGCGCCATCTATCAGGCCATCGCCGATGGCGACCCCGAGCGCGCGGCGATGGCCGCGGCCGAGCATCTGAACAACGCCGTCAAGCGCTCGAAGCTGTATCGCAAGATGCCGGCGGACTGACCGTCACGATGAATGTCACGGGGACCGTCAGGGGGACCGTCAGGGGCGCAGCATCCCGGCGATGACGCCCAGCGGGTGGCGCGGCGTGCTGCCCGACAGGCGTTCGGACTGGCAGCGGCAGGAAAAGCCGGTCGCCATCACCTGTTCGCCGCTTTCGACGTGATCGCGCCACGAGGCGTCGTAAAGCCGGCGCGAGACGCGCTGATGGCGCTTCTGGTGCCCGAAAAGTCCGGCCATGCCGCAGCATCCGGTTGCGGGCGTCTGGACCGGGGCGCCGATGGCGGCAAAGACCTCGGCCCAAAGTGCGGCGCTTTGGGGCAGGGCGGTCGCCTCGGTGCAATGCGACAGCAGGCGTGCGGGCGCGGCGCGGCGCGCTTGCGGCAGGCTGCGGCGGGTGGCCTCGGCGGCAAGGAACTCCTGCACCATCGCGACTTTCGGCAGCGCGATCCCGGCCTTGGGATATTCCTGCCGCAGCATCATGCCGAAGGCGGGCTCGAACGCGACCAGCGGCGCCCCGGTCGCGGCGGCGCGCGCCAGATGCGCGGCAAGTCTGCCGGCCAGACGGCGAAAGCCGTCAAGGTCGCCGGCCGTATGCGCGGCCTTGCCGGCCGGGCGCATGACCAGCAGCCGCGGGCGATAGCCAAGCGCGGTCAGCCCGTCCAGAACGTCGCGCTGCGCCGGCCCGTCGAACAGCGCCGTGAACCAGTCCTGCACGACGATGACGGTGCCTTCGGGCAGCGGCCCGTCAAGGTCGCGTTCGCTTAGCCGGACGTCGCGGGGCAGGCCGGTCGCCAGATGTGCGGGCATGTCGGTGCTGCCGGTCAGCGCCCCGCCCAGCCGCGCGATCAGCGGCCAGAACGGCGCCAGCACCGGGATCATGCGCGCAGTCAGGGGGCTGAAACGCTCGGCCCACAGAACCAGCCGGTCGGCCAGCGGGCGGGCATGGCGCTGGTAGTAATCGTTCAGGAAGGCGCTGCGCATCGCCGGGATATCGACCTGAACCGGGCAGGACGAGGCGCAGGCCTTGCAGCCAAGACAGGTGTCCAGCACCGCCAGCAGATCGGTCTCGCGCACCTCCAGATCGGGGGTGCCGGTGGCGCGGGCCTGATGCCAGCCGCGCAGCGCGTCGGCCCGGCCCTTGGGGCTGTGGCGCAGGTCGGCGCTGGCCTTGAAGCTGGGGCACATCGGCGTCGTCGCCGCATAGCTGAGGCATTGCGCATTGCCGTTGCAGCGAAAGGCCCTGGTCAGCGCATCGCCATCGGGCGCGTTGAAGGCGCGAAAGCGGGTGGTGGCGATGCCCATGATGGGCGCGCCATTGCTGACCAGCTTGCCGGGGTTGAAGCGGCCTGCGGGGTCGAAGGCGGCCTTGACGCCTTGCAGGGCGCGATAGGCCTCGGGTCCGATCCAGTCGCGCAGGTAGGCGCCGCGGACGCCCTTGCCATGTTCGCCCCAGAAGATGCCGCCATATTTCCGCGTCAGCTCGTAGACCGCGTCCGAGACCGCGACCAGCCGCGTGCGGTCGGCCTGTTCGTCGATGTTCAGCGCCGGGCGGATATGCAGGCAACCCACATCGACATGGCCATAGATGCCGAAGCCCAGCCCGTTCGCGGACAGGACCGCAAGGAATTCGTCAAGAAAGGCGGGCAGGTTCTCGGGCGGCACCACCGTATCCTCGACGAAGGCGACAGGGCGGGCGGTGCCGTCGACCTTGCCCAGAAGCCCGACCCCGGCCGAGCGGATCGCCCAAAGCGCGCGGATTTCGGCCAGATCGGCGGCGACATGCAGCGCGCCCGCACCGGGCAGGGCCGCCAGAATGTCGCGGCAATCGCTGACGCGGCGGTCCTGAACCGCCGGGTCGTCGCCGTTGATCTCGACAAAGACATAGGCGACGCGCTGGCCGTCGGCGGCGCGCAGGTCCGGCGGCAGACGGCTGAGAATCCCCGCCTCCTCGGCGATGGCCTGCACGGTTTCGTCCATGACCTCGACGGCGGTGGGTTCGGCCACCAGCAGCGGCGTGGCGGCGGCGACGGCGTTGCGAAAACTGTCGAAGCCGGCGACGATCAGGCGCTTTTCCGGCTCGATCCGGCGCAGCTTCACCCGGATGCGGCTGATCGGGCCCAGCGTGCCCTCGGCCCCCAGAAACAGCCGCCACCATTCAAAGCCGCCGCCATCGGGGCAGGCGCGCTCAAGGTCATAGCCGGTAAAGCGGCGGTTCAGGCGCGGGGTATTGTCGATAAAGGCCTGCCGCCCGGCGCGGGCGGCGCCCTCGGCCAGGGCCAGCATCGGCAGGGCCCAGTCGGGCACGGGGTCCATGCTGGACAAAAGCCCCTCGGCCCGCGCCAGTTCCAGCCCCAGAATATTGTCCGAGGTCTTGCCATAGACGCGCGAGCCCTTGCCCGAGGCGTCGGTGCTGACCATGCCGCCGATGGTGCAGCGCGTCGAGGTCGAGGTTTCGGGCGCAAAGAACCAGCCGCTGGCGCGGATCTGGTCGTTCAGGTCGTCCAGCACCATGCCCGGTTCGACATCGGCCCAGCCCTCGGCCGCGTTCAGCGCGATCAGCCGGTTCATGTGGCGGCGCAGGTCAAGGATGACGCCCCGGTTCAGGCTTTGACCATTGGTGCCGGTGCCGCCGCCGCGCGCGGTCAGGGCGGTCGCGGCGAATTCCGGCTGCGCCATCACGCCCATCAGCACCACCAGATCGGCGGCATCGCGCGGCGCCGCGATCAGGTCGGGGGTGATCTGGTAGACCGAGTTGTCGGTGGACATGGCGGCGCGCAGCGCGCTGTCGGCATCGATGCCGCCGGCGAAACCCGCACGGCGCAGCGCCCCGGCAAGGCGGTCGATGGTCGGGTCGGCGTCAATCGGTCGGTGGCTGTCCAGCATGATACGTCCTGCGTGATCGGTCCGCCTATTGAAGCACGAGACGAAGTTTCGTAAAATTGGAAAGACATGAAGATAAATTCTGAAAATCTGAATATAAACCTGCGCCATCTGCGGGCGCTGCATTCCATCGCGCGTGAGGGGACGTTCAGCGCGGCGGCGGCCAGCCTTGGCATCGTGCCCTCGGCGCTGTCGGAAATCGTGCGCCAGCTTGAGGCGGCGATCGGGGCGCCCTTGTTCGATCGCGGCACGCGCCCGCCCTCGGTCACGCCGCTGGGGCGGGATTTCCTGCGCGATACCGAACCGCTGCTTGAGGGCATGGACCGCGCCGTGACCCGGCTGCGGCAAAGCGCGGGGCTGGAGCAGGGCTCGCTGTCGGTCGGGGCCTCGCCCTCGGCGATTTCGGAACTGATCGCGCCGGTGCTGGCAGAGTTTCTGGCCGGGCGGCCCGCGATCCGCTGCGTGCTGCATGACGACATCGCCGAAAGGCTGGCAGCGATGGTGTCCGAGGGCAGCCTTGATCTGGCCATCGCCGGGCGCGCGCAACATTCGCCCGACCTGCGCCAGCGCGAGATTGCGCGCGACCCCTTTGGGCTGGTCTGTGCGGTTGGTCATCCGCTGGCGGCGCGTCCCGTGGTCAGCCTTGCCGATCTGGACCCGGCGGTGCTGATCGGCCTTGACGCCGATACCGGCACCCAGCAATTGCTGGCCGGATGCGCGGCGATCCCGCGTCCACTGCTGTCGCCGGGCTTGCGCGCACATTCGACGGTGGCGCAGCTTTGCATGATCCGCGCCGGGCTTGGCGTCGCGCTTTTGCCGCGAAACGCGGCGATGCTGTTTCGCGACCCGGCGATCCTTTACCGCAAGGTCGAGGGGCTGACGCTGTCGCGCGGGCTATACCTGCTGGAGCCTGCCCGAAGGCCGCTTTCGCCCGCGGCGCGCGCCTTCATCGCCGCGCTTGAAGACCGCCTGCCGGTGCTGGCGCAGACCTGACTGCGGGGCTGACCGCCGGCTGCGCATAGAATTTCTAATGCCCTTGGGCAGCAAATTCTCGTTTGCGTGAAAAGACCGCGCCGGGGGATAAATCCTGCACCGGGATCGCGGGGCGTTCCGGGGACACCTGCCGGTCATCAGCCCCGGCAATCTGAACAGATATCCGGGCCATGCCTGCCCGCGCGCCGCATCCGCGGCGCAGGCGATGCCATGCCCCGGGCAAAAACGAAGATCAGCGGAGGAACACATGCGCAGACTGTTCAAAGCCATCCTTGCGGGCGCGCTGGCGCTTGGCCTTGCCGTCCCGGCGATGGCACAGGACAAGGTCATCAAGATGGGCACGCTTTCATGGGAGGACCTGACCCCGATCACCGGCATCACCAAAAAAGTGCTTGAGGACAAGGGCTTCACCGTCGAAGTTACACCGTTTTCCGAATGGGGCATCGCCTATGCAGCGCTGGCCAAGGGCGATGTGCAGATCCTGGCCTCGCAGACGGATTACGTCGCGCAGGATTACTGGCAGCGCAACAAGAGCCGGCTGGAAAAGATCTCTCCGGTGTCGCACGGGCTTTATCAGGGCATCGCGGTGCCCGCCTATGTGCCCATCGACTCGATCGAGCAGTTGAATGAGAACGCCGACAAGTTCGGCGGCAAGATCATCGGCATCGAGCCCGGTTCGGGTCTGATGCGCGAAGCGGCGGATGTCGTGTCGCAATACGGGCTGAAGCTGCAACTGGTCGAGGGCAGCAGCGCGGCGATGACGGCGGCGCTGAAATCGGCCACCGACCGGCAGGAATGGATCGCCGTGACGATCTGGGAGCCGTCATGGATGGTGCAGAAGTTCCAGACGAAATTCCTGGCCGATCCGAAGGGCATCTTCGCGCCGCCGCAGGGCTATTACTGGATCGGCCAGAAGGGCTTTTCCGAGGCGAACCCCGAGGCGCGCGAAACCATCGCCAGCGTCTATGTCCCGCTTGCCGACATCACCGCCATCAATGCCGCGGTGAACGACGGCAAGACCATGGATCAGGCCGTCGCCGACTGGACCGCCGCCCATGCCGACCTGCTCAAGCGCTGGGAAAACATCAAATCCTACTGATCTTTCGGCCGGGCGGCCTGCGGCTGCCGCCCGGTTGGCACCGAACAAGGGCGCGACAGCGAAAAGGGGGAAACATGACAAGCATCAGCGACGAGGTTCTGATCGACTGCCAGTCCGTCTGGAAGGTGTTCGGCAACCGCCACGCCGAGGCGATCGCGGCGATCACCGGCCGGGGCCTTGGCAAGCAGGAGGTGCTGAAGGAGTTCGGCTGCGTGGTCGGTGTCTCGGATGCCAGTATCCAGGTCCGCCGGGGCGAGATCTTCTGCATCATGGGCCTGTCGGGCTCGGGCAAGTCGACGCTGATCCGGCTTTTGAACCGGCTGATCGAACCCAGTCTTGGCAAGGTTCTGGTCAAGGGCCGCGACATTGCCACGATGGACGCCGCCACCCTGCGCGAAACCCGCGCCCGCCATATCGGCATGGTCTTTCAAAGCGTGGCCCTGCTGCCGCAAAGGAACGTCCTTGAAAACGCCGCCTTCGGGCTGGAGGTGCAGGGCGTCGCCAGGGACGACAGACACCGCGCCGCCAGCGCCGCACTGGCCAAGGTCGGGCTGACCGACTGGGCGATGCGCTACCCGTCAGAGCTGTCGGGCGGCATGCAGCAGCGCGTCGGCCTTGCCCGCGCGCTGACCGCCGACCCCGAGATCATCCTGATGGACGAGCCGTTCTCGGCGCTTGATCCGCTGATCCGCCGCCAGCTTCAGGACGAGTTCCGCCAGTTGACGAAGGCGCTTGGCAAATCCGCCGTCTTCATCACCCATGATCTGGACGAGGCCATCCGCATCGGCGACCGCATCGCCATCATGAAGGACGGCGTCATCATCCAGACCGGCACCGCCGAAGAGATCGTGATGAACCCCGCCGACCAGTATGTGGCGGATTTCGTCGCCGGCATCTCGCGCCTGCATCTGGTCAAGGCCCATTCGGTGATGGTGCCGGCGGGTGAGTGGCTGCGCGCCGCGCCCGGTGCCAGCATCGAGGCGCTGCCCCGCACCACGCCCGAGGCCGATATCGACGCCCTGATCGGCCGCATCACCGGCTCGGACAAGGATGCGGTGGCGATCTATGACGGCGCCGATCTGGCCGGGGTGGTGACCATCCGCAACCTGCTTCTGGGCGTGCGCGGCGATGCCGCCGCAAGCCACGCCGGTTAGGGGGCGCCGATGGACCGATCCGCCTTCATCTCGGCCTTCGACACCCGGGTCGATGACGCGCTTTTCTGGTTGGGCGATCATGCGGCCTTCATCTTCGATTTCTGCCGCATGATCCTTGAAGGGTTCTATGATGCGATCCTTAAGGTGTTGACGCTGCCGCCTTTTTACGTCGTTGCGGCGCTGGCCGGCGCGGTCGCCTGGCGCGTCCTTGGCCGGACGGGGGGCATTGCCACGGCGCTGGCGCTGGCCACCTGCGCGGCGATGGGGCTTTGGCCGCAGACCATGAGCACGCTGGCGCTGGTCGTCGCCGCCACCCTGATCGCGCTCGCGTTCAGCCTGCCCCTTGGCGTGCTGGCCGGGCTGATGCCGCGCCTTGACCGGGTGCTGACGCCGGTGCTGGATCTGGTGCAGACGCTGCCGCCCTATATCTACCTGCTGCCGGCCATCGCGCTTTTGGGCTATGGCCCGGCGACGGCGCTGGTGGCGACGGTGATCGTGGCGATGCCGCCGGCGATCCGCCTGACCTCGCTGGGTATCCGCCACACCCCGCGCGAGTTCGTCGAACTGGGGCAGGCCAGCGGCGTCACGCCCGTGCAGATGTTTTTCAAGATCCGGTTGCCCTTTGCCATGCCCTCGATCATGGCCGGCATCAACCAAAGTCTGATGATGGCCTTTGGCATGGTGGTGATCGCCGGCATCGTCGGCTCGGGCGGTCTGGGCGAGACGATCTATGGTGCGATCCGCACGCTGGACATCGCCACCTCGATCAATGCCTCGATCGCCATCGTCATCCTGACCATGGTGCTTGACCGCGTGACCCAGAACCTTGCGGGGGCGAAATGACCTTCGATCCAGGCGCTTTTCTTGCCCCCGTCGTCGACTGGCTGAACGCCAGTTTCCACCCGCTTTTCGCCGCCATCTCGCATCTGGTCGAGGCCGTGCTGGGCGGGATCGAGGCGCTGCTGCTGGCGCCGCCGCCGGCCGTGCTGATCGCGCTGGTGGTGGCTGCGGCCTGTTTCGCAGCCGGGCTGCGGGTGGCGGTGCTGGCCGGCTGCTGCCTTGGCTTCTGCTGGTTGATGGATTTCTGGCAGGCCTCGATGCAGACCATCGCGCTGGTGGTGGTGGCGGTGGCCATCGCCGTCGCCATCGCCTTTCCGCTGGGCATCCTTGCCGCCCGCCGCCCGCGGGTCGAGGCCGTGCTGCGCCCGGTTCTGGACGTCATGCAGACGGTGCCGCCATGGGTCTATCTGATCCCGGCGGTGATGATCTTCAGCCTGGGCCGGGTGCCCGCAATCATCGCCACCATCGTCTATGGCGTGCCGCCGATGCTGCGCCTGACGACGCTGGCCTTTCGCGGCGTGCCCCGGGACCTGCAGGAACTGGGACAGGCCATCGGCGCGCGGCCCGGCACGATCCTGTGGAAGATCGAGCTGCCGGCGGCGCTGCCGACATTGCTGGTCGGGCTGAACCAGTGCATCCTGCTGTCGCTGGCGATGGTGGTGCTGGCGGGTCTGGTCGGCGCCGGCGGTCTTGGCGCCGAGGTGACGCGCGGCCTGACCCGGATGGAGATGGGCCTTGGCCTGCGCGCAGGCCTTGCCATCGTCGCGGTGGCGCTGCTGCTTGACGGGCTGTCGCGCGGTGCGCTGGAACGGCGCCGGGGGTAAGTCATGAAAACGGGGAAAGACATGGCAGAGATCGAAACCATCGGTATCATCGGCGGAGGCGGCTGGCTTGGCTCGGCCATCGCGCGGGCGCTGCTGGCCTCGGGCAGGGCGACGCGTGACAGCCTGACCTGCTCATATCGCAGCGCCATCCCGGCAGATGCGCCCGACTGCCGCTGGACGCGCGACAATGCCGAACTGGTCGCGGCCTCGCAGGTGGTGATCCTCAGCCTGCGGCCGGGCGACTGGCCGGGCGTCGGTCTGGACCTGCGGGGCAGGCTGGTGATTTCGGTGATGGCGGGCGTCCCGGTGGCCGATATCCGCCACCGCAGCGGCGCCACCCGTATCGCCCGTGCGCTGCCCAATGCCGCCGCCGCCATCGGTCAGTCCTATACGCCGTTTTTCCTTTCCAGCGACGATCCTGCGGACGACGCCCGCCTGACGTCGATCTTTGCGACCTGCGGTCTGGTCGATCGCGTCGGGTCCGAGGATCACATCGACTATTTCACCGCCATGTCCGGCTCGGGCGAGGCATTTCCGGCGCTGCTGGCGCAGGCGATGATCGCCGATGCCAAGGCGCGCGGCATCCCGCCCGATATCGCCGAACGCGCGGGCCGGCAGGTGCTGATCGGCGCAGGCCGGATGCTGGAACAGCACGGCCGCCCGCCGGCCGAGGTGGTGCAGGGCTTCGTCGATTACGCCGGAACGACTGCCGCCCGGCATCAACGCCATGCGGGCGCATGGCTTTGACGAGGCCGTGCGCGCCGGGTTGCAGGCCGCCTATCTGAAAGCACGGCCGGGTTAGCCGGGGCAAGGCCACGCCTTATCCGGCCCGCGCGGGTCAGCCGCCATCGCGCGACCGATCTTGCAGGTGATGACCAGCCATTGCCCGTCAGGCATTCATCCCGCCACCCTGTCGGGAGCGTGGCGTCCGATGAGGCTGCTCCCCGACAGTCGCGCGCCATCGCCGCCCCAGCCGCTGTTGCCGGATAGCGGCTGATGGGTCAGCCCATCACCGGATCGGATTTTGCCAATGCGTCGAACCGCATGAGCGAGGCGATCAGCGACGGCATCTGGTCCAGATAGATCATGTTCGGCCCGTCTGACGGGGCATTATCCGGGTCCTGATGGGTCTCGATAAAGACACCTGCGACACCCAGCGAGACGGCGGCACGGGCCATGACCGGGGCAAACTCGCGCTGGCCGCCAGAGGATCCGCCCTGGCCGCCCGGCTGCTGGACCGAATGCGTGGCATCCATGATGACCGGCCAGCCGGTCCGCTCCATGATCGGCAGACTGCGCATGTCGGTCACCAGCGTGTTATAGCCAAAGCTCGCGCCGCGTTCGGTCAGCATGATGCGGTCATTGCCGGTCGAGGCGACCTTGTCAGCGACGTTCGGCATGTCCCAAGGGGCAAGAAACTGCCCCTTCTTGATGTTGACGGCGGCGCCGGTCTCGCCCGCGGCCAGCAGAAGGTCGGTCTGCCGCGACAGGAAGGCCGGGATCTGCAGCACGTCGACCACCGCGCCGGCCATGCGCGCCTGATCGATGTCGTGAACGTCGGTCAGGACCGGGCAGCCGATGCGGTTGCGGACCTCTTCCAGCATGCGCAGGCCCTCCTCGATGCCGATGCCGCGACGGCCACCCAGCGAGGTGCGGTTGGCCTTGTCGTAGCTGGCCTTGAAGACATAACCCGCGCCCGCGCTTTCGCAGGCATCGGCCACCGTCTGCGCGATCATCAGCGCGTGATCCAGCGTTTCCAGCTGGCAGGGGCCGGCGATCACCGTCAGGGGCAGGTCGTTGCCGACCGTCGTGTTTCCGATCTGGACATGTTTCATGAGGATACCTGTTCACGCAGGATCGAGGCGGTCAGCGACAGCATCAGATAGATGCCCGAGAAGATCAGGAAAGCCACGATCGTGTTCTGGAAAGCCTTGGGATAGGTCGCTTCGTCGGGGGCAACCGGCGCCACCGACAGGGACAGATAGCGCACCTGCTTGTTGGCCTCGATCCGTGCCGTTTCCATCTGGGCGGCAGCGGCGGCCAGCAGCTCCTGCCGGGTCGCCAGATCGGATTCGGCGATCCTGATTTCGCCCGAGATCGAGGCGAGCGAGCCGCGCTTCTTGTTCCCCTCGGTCAGTTGGCTGCGGGTTTCGTCAAGCATTGCCGTAATGCGCGACACGTCGCCCTTGACGCCGGCGACGCGGCTTTGGTTCGGGCTGACGTTGGCTTCAAGCTGGCCAAGCTCCAGCCGCTTTGCGGCCAGCTGGCGTTCAAGCTCGGCGACCTGGTTCATGATGACCGTGCCCTCGGCGACCGGGTCGAGGACGCCCAGTTGCTGCTGCAGCGTCTGGACGCGGCGTTGCGCGTCAAGCACCTTGGCCTCGGCGTCCTGATAGCTCTTGATCGCGCCCTCCATCTGGTCGCCGCGCAGGCGCGCGGTCATCTGGTCGACCTGACCTTCGGCATATTTGATCAGCGCATGCGAGAAATCCAGCGACAGCTTCGGGTCCGGGGCGATGACCTCCATGTTCAGCAGGCCCTCGGTCGGGTCGTAGCCGATCTTCACCAGATCCTTGTAAAGCTTGTAGGTTTCCTCGTTGCTGGCATCGGCCGGCAGCCGCAGGATCGGGTCGATGGCGGGGTCCTGGAAGACGCGCTTGAAGCCAAGCTCGGTGTCCAGCCGCAGCATCGCATCGCGCGAGGTCAGGTAGCTTTGCACCGACACGGAATCGGGGTTCGTCGCCAGCTGCGTGCCGCTGAACAGGCCGCCCAAGCCGCCGGCGCTGGCTTTTTCCGCCTGCTGGATCTGGAATTGCGAGAAGGTGGCGTAAAGCGGCGTCGCCATGGTGAAGTAATACCAGGCCGCGATGATCGTGGGGATGCCGACCAGCGTGACCAGCCGCGCGGCCAGCATCATCAGCCGGCGCCGGCGGCGGCGGGCGATATCGCGCTGGATGCGGATGATTTCGGCGGCGCGGCGGTCCTCGGTCAGCGTCTCGCGCGAGGGCAGCTTGGTCGGGCCGGTCGGGATCGGCACGATCTCGGTTCCGCGGCCGCGCCGCTGCTGGGCCGGACGCGGGCCTTGCGCCGGCATATTGGCGTCGCTGACGGCTGGCGGGGCTTCCTGTGCGGCCTCTTCCTGGGCGCGGGCGCCCTCGGTCGAGAGGATCTTGCCGACCGAGGCGCGATGGAACGGGTCGATGCCGCGGTCGCGCAGCGCGATCACCGCCTCGTGGTCGGTGGCGACGTCGATTTCATGCATGGCGGCGATGCGGCGCGCCATGCGCAACTGCCGGTCGGTCAGGTTCTCGGCGCGGACGGCAAGGATGCGCTCCTCGATCGAGACGTCGGACACTGCGGCCTTGGGCGGCAGCGGCGCGGCGCCGGGAAAGCGCATGTCGGGAAAGCCGTCCCCTTCGGCGCCGGCGGCAAAAAGGTCGGCGCCGGGCTCTGGCGTCGCTTCGGGGGCGGCGTTGCGCTTGTGCAGTTCGACCTGGACCTTGCGCGCGGTTTCGACCGCGCCGCTGGCGCGTTCAACGGCGGCCGCCGATTCATCGCGGCTGGTGCGATAGAGGCGCGCCTTAGGCGGTGTAGTCATAGTATTGCTTGGCCTCTTCGAGGGTTTCGAACTGGTATAGTTTGCCATCGCGCAAAACGGCAGCCGAACTGCAGAATTTCTCGATGGTCTTGGCTTGGTGCGACACCACCACCACCGTCGCGGACTTGAGCCGGTCGTAAAGCACCGCGCCCGCCTTGCGGTTGAATTCGGCATCCGTGGTCGAGGGCATCCCCTCATCGATCAGGTAGACGTCGAATTCCAGCGCCAGCAACAGCGAAAACGTGAAGCGAGAGCGCATCCCGGCGCTGTAAGTCCCCACCGGCATGTCGAAATATTCGTCGATGGCCGTCAGCCAGCGGCAGAACGCCTCGACATAGTCGGGGTCGAGGCCATAGACGCGCGCGATGAAACGGGCGTTTTCGTTCGCGCTGAGCGTCGACGTCACGCCGCCCATGAAACCCAGCGGAAACGACACGCGGCAATCGCTGCGGATCACGCCTTCGTCAGGTTTTTCCAGCCCGCACATCATGTTGATGATGGTGGTCTTGCCGGTGCCGTTTGGGGCAAGAATGCCGATGGACCGCCCCAGCTCGATTCGGAACGAGGCCTGATCAAGGATCACCTTGCGCTGCGTGCCGGTCCAGAACGATTTGGAAACGTTGTCGAATTCGATCATCTATCCGTTCCGCGCATCCGGCATCGCATCCCGCGCTGCGGCCATGAAAATTACCCCTGGTATCGCGGCCGGTCGGGTCGCAACTTCGGCGCGAATCTTATGCCCGGTCCGCGCTACTGTCCACCATGGCCATAGAATGCTTTAGATATAGTGAACAGCCACACTTTCCGACAGGCGCGGCGACGCCTATCTGTCAGACATGAGCCTGACCGACGAAATCGCCGCCTGCCGGCTTTGTGCATCGCGCTTTGCCGCCAGTGCGACGCAGCACGAGCCGCGCCCGGTGACGTGGTTCGCACCTGGCGCGCCGATCCTGGTCGCGGGGCAGGCGCCGGGGATGCGCGTCCACCTGAGCGGACGCCCCTTCGACGACCGCTCGGGTGAGCGGCTGCGCGAATGGATGGCGGTCTCGGACGAGGTTTTCTATGACCGCCGCTACGTTGCCATCGCGCCGATGGCGTTCTGTTTCCCGGGCTATGACGCGACGGGCGCGGACCTGCCGCCGCCGGCGCTTTGCGCCGCGACCTGGCGGCAGCGGGTGATGGCGCGCCTGCAGCCGCGCCTGACGCTGCTGATCGGCGGCCACGCGCAGCGCTGGCACATGGGGGCAGCCGCAAGGGGCGGCGTCACCGCCACGGTCGCCGGCTGGCGCGATCATGCGCCGCGGATCTTTCCCTTGCCTCACCCTTCGTGGAGGAATACCGCGTGGTTGCGGCGCAATCCCTGGTTCGAGGCCGAACTGCTGCCCGAACTGCGCGCCACCATTGCCGGACTGTTGAGAGAGACCGATGACCCCGCTGGATGAATATTGCCCGGTTCCGTTTCACCTTGCCGACGCCCCGGCGCGCGCGCGCGTGCTGTCGCGTCTGGCCGATACCGAGCTTTTCGCGGCACTGGTCGCCGAGCCGCTGACCGACACCGCCGAGCTGCAAAGCTTCGATCTGCCCGAGGGGCGTTTCGTGCTGGCCTGCGACAGCGAGGTGCGGCTGGCCGATTTCATCGGCGGTCCGGTCGCCTATCTTGCCATGCCGGGCCGCGTGCTGGCGGCGACGCTGGCCGATGAGGGGCAGGGGCTGCTGGTCAATCCCGGCCATCCCTCGCAGATGATGCTGGATGCGGGGACCCTGCGCTGGCTGACCGAGGCTTTGGCCGCGCGGCCCAGCATGGCCAGCGCCGAAAGCGCGCGCCGCCTGCTGCCGCCGACGCCCGAGGCGGTGCGGCTGCTCTCGGAACCGCTGGCGCAGCGGCTGGCGGACATGGTCGGGCTGGTCGGGCGGCTGACGCTGCTTCAGGCCGAATGGTCCGACGGCCGTCAGGGCCACGCGCTGATGCTGCAAGGCGTCGCCCCTGCGCATGAGGCCGCCATCGCCAAGGCCTTCGCCGAGCTGCTGGCCTTTCTGCCGCAATTGCCGGGGGGAATCGATATCGGCTTTTCCGACCGCGAGATGCCCGCAAATGCGCTGACGCTTGAGCCGCCGCCACCGCCCGCAGCACCGCCGGAACCCAAGCTGATGCGCGATCCCGACGCGCCGCCGCGCCTGCGCTAGGCGCAAACGAAAACCCGCCCCAAGGGGCGGGCTTTTGCGTAGTTCCGTCGTCTTTGACGGTTTGCCGTCAGCCGCCCCAGTGGCGAACCGGACCGCAATCCATGTGAACGAAGTTCGAACGCGAGTATTTTCCGACACCGCCAGCATTGCAGGCAGCGGCGGCCTGGTACATCTGCGCGACCGAGCGCGACTTCAGTCGCAGGTCGGCAGCCTTGCCCACCATGTGCAGCGAGTTGCGCGCAACGCCCGACGAGCGCGAGCGCAGCATGGCGTTGGTCTTGGGCGACCGGTAGCCAGACAGCATCATGTAGGGTTCTTTCGTCTGCAGCAGCCTGTGCGAGGCAGCGGCAATGTCGATCGTGCGGGGGTCGATGCCCACCGCGGTCCCCGTGCGCCAGTCGCGCATGAAGATATTGATTTCATTCAGGGCGCCGCGGATATACTTGCCATCGATCCAGTAGACCGTATCGAGGTTTTCGCCGGTGCGCCCGGAATACATCCGGATGCGGCGCACATCGCCGGCACCACGGAGCAGACCGAAGGCATTAGCCATAACCGGCGCCGCTGCCACCGTCGTCGCCGCGAAGACACCAAGGATGCCCCGACGCGAGATAGATTCAAACGTCATGTCAGATCGCCTGTCCTGCTTTCGTTATTGTCGATTTTTGACGACACAACCGGGTTTACCCGGAACTGATTAAGAATATGTCACCGGCCCGTGACGGGATGGAAGCTTTTCATTTCGGACGCGGCGAAGTTCCGCCATTATCGGCATGATTTCGCCGATCCGCTGCATGATTCGCCCTCTGGTGGCCGGTTTTCGCGCCGCCGTGGTGTCGACGCATCAGTTTGGCAAGAAAAATCCGACCGCCTCTGGCGAAAAAACGCCCGGAATGCGATGTTTTCGGATCACGACAACATGGGCTGGCTTGAGAAGGGCTTTCGATTGATTCGCGTATTGGTTGCATCTTTGGTTCTTCTCGGCGCGGCTCAGATGGGTGCCGCGCAGGGTCTTGAAGCCGCGCCGGTGGCCGCGCTGCCGGCGCCACGGCTGGTTTTCAATACGCAAGAGATGCAGCTTGCCCGCGCCGCCGCCAGCGACCCGGGACTGGCCGATTTCTATGGCACGAACGGGCTGAAGCCGATTTTTCTGGGCCCCGAGGGGGCCGGGCGGCGCGCGGCGCTGATCGATGCGGTGGGGCAGGCGGCCTCGCACGGGCTGCCGCCCTCGCGCTATCGGCAGGGGGAATTGCGGCGGCTGAACGCCGCGCAGCCGGCCTCGGTCGAGGGCGAATTGCAGTTCGCCCGTATCTTCGCGCGTTGGTCGCATGACGTGACCGGCGGCATCCTTGACCCCCGCAAGGTCGAGCAGGGCATCAAGCGCGAGGTCATGCGGCCCGCGACGGGCGACCTGCTGCGCATATTCGCGCAGACTGCGGACCCGGCCGGGATGCTGGCGCAGATGCCGCCGCAGAACCAGCCCTATGTGGCGCTGCGCAAGGCGCTGGCCGGCCGCGCCTCGCTGGTGGCGCCCGCCGACGCGCCGCAGGTTCCCGCCGGAAGCTGGCGCGAGGGCGTCAGCGACCCGGCGATCGCCGCGCTGCGGGTGCGGCTGGCCTCGATCGGTTTTGCGGCGGCGCCCGCGGGCAGTCCGCTGACCTTCGACGCGCCGCTGACCGCAGCGGTGGCGCAGTTCCAGCAGGCGGTCGGCCTGCCCTCGGATGGCGTGGCCGGGCCGCGCACGGTGGCGCGGCTCAACCGCGGCACGGATGCCGAGACCGACGCGATCCTTGTCGCGCTGGAGCGCATGCGCTGGATGTATGGCCAGGACCTGAACGCGCGCCATGTCTGGGTGAACCTGCCCGAATTCACCGCCCGCATCTTCGAGGGCGGCCGCCAGATCTTTGAAACCCGTGTCGTCATCGGCAAGGCCAATCAGGAATTCGAGACCCCCGAGTTCAGCGAGACGATGAAATATATCGTCGTCAATCCGCGCTGGAACGTGCCGCGCTCGATCACGGTCAAGGAATACCTGCCGCGCCTGCAAGCGAACCGCAACGCGGCGCGCCACCTTGACGTCGTGGACGGGAACGGCAACGTCATCCCGCGCGACCGGATCGATTTCAGCAGATATTCGGCCGCGAACTTCCCGTTCCGCATGCGCCAGAAGCCCAGCGACGACAATGCGCTGGGGGTGGTGAAGTTCATGTTCCCGAACCCGTGGAACATCTACCTGCACGACACGCCGACAAAGCACCTGTTCCAGCAGTCGCAGCGCGCCTATTCGCATGGCTGCATCCGCATCGGCAAGCCGCTGGACCTGGCCTATGAACTGCTGAGCCAGCAATCCGAGGCACCGCAGGCGCTGTTCGGCAAGGCGCTCGAGTCGGGGCGCGAGACCTATCTGAACCTGCGCCCGGCGGTGCCGGTGCATCTGGTCTATTTCACCGCCTTCCCCGATCAGGACGGCCGCATCCGGCGCTATGCCGATATCTATGGCCGCGACGCGCTGGTTCTGGCAGCGTTACGCAAGGCCGGGCTGGAATCCCGCGCCGCGGATGAATAGATGAACCCCTAGCAAAAGGGGGACGCATGACACAGACCATTGCCGATCTGGCCCGTGCACTGAATGGCCGCCTTTGGGGCGAGGGCGACATGGCCGTGACCGGCGCAGCCGAGGCGGGGCAGGCCGGTCCCGGCCAGATTGCGCTGGCGACGACGCCCGCCTATACCGCGAAGCTTGCGCCCGGCGGGATGGCGCTTCTGGCGGCGGATGCCGACCCCGCGGCGCTGGGGCTGAAAGCCGCGATCCTTGTCGGCCGGCCGCGCATGGCCATGGCCGGGCTGACACGCGCCTTCGATCCGGGTCCGGGCATCGCGCCGGGCATCCATCCGAGCGCGATCATCGACCCCACGGCCGAGATCGGGGAGGATGCCCATATCGGTCCCTTCGTCGTCATCGGCGCGCGGGTGCGGATCGGGGCGGGGGCGCGCATCGCCTCGCATGTCTCGATCGGGGCGGATACGGTGATCGGGCGCGATGCGCTGATCCATGCGGGCGTGCGCATCGCCCATGGCGTGACCATCGGCGCGCGGGTGATCGTGAACCCGGGCGCGGTGATCGGCGGCGACGGCTTTTCCTTTGTCACCCCCGAGAAATCCGGCGTCGAGGAAATCCGCGAAACCCTGGGCGAGCGGCAGGCGATCCGTGAACAGCACTGGACGCGCATCCACTCGCTGGGTGGGGTCGAACTGGGTGACGATGTCGAGATTGGCGCCAATGCCGCCATCGACCGCGGCACCATCCGCGCCACCCGCATCGGCCGCGGCACCAAGGTCGACAGTCTGGTGCAGGTCGGCCACAATGTCACCGTGGGCGAGGATTGCCTGCTTTGCGGCCTTGTCGGCATCGCCGGCTCGGCCCGGATCGGCAACCGGGTGGTGCTGGGCGGCCAGGTCGGGGTTTCCGACAATATCTTCGTGGGCGATGACGTGATCGCCGGCGGCGCCACGAAAATCTTCACCAACGCGCCCGCCGGCCGGGTGCTGCTGGGCAGCCCGGCGATGAAGATGGAAGCCCATGTCGAGGCGACAAAGAACATCCGCCGCCTGCCGCGGCTTTATGCACAGGTGGCAGAGCTTCGCGAAACTGTTAAGAAACTGCTGGAGAAGGACGACCGGGACTGATGTCCCGGCGCCGCCCGACCACGCTGAACGGAGACCGACATGACTGAAGTGCGCGACCGCATCCTCCAGATCATCGCCGAACAGGCGATGCTGGATCCTTCCGAGCTGAAGCTCGACATGTCGCCGCAGGATATCGGCATCGACAGTCTGGGGCTGGTCGAGTCGATCTTTGCCATCGAGGAGGAATTCGACATTTCGGTGCCTTTCAACGCCAATGAGCCCGAGAAGTCGGAATTCGACATCTCGAGCCTGGGCGCGATTGTCGCCGCCGTCGAGAAACTGGTCGCGGAAAAGGCATGAGCGCAAAGAAATCCAGGGACGACCGGCCGGGCAAGGCCGAGCGCAAGCCCGGCAAGGTCAAGGGCAAGATGAAAAGCGCGACCAAGGCCGCGCGCACCATGCTGGGCCGGGTCATCATGGGCCGGCACGCCAACGGCATGCGCCGTGTGGCGATCACCGGCATGGGCACGGTCAATGCGCTGGGGCGCGATGTGCCCTCGACGCTGGAGGCCATGCGCGAGGGGCGCTGCGGCATCGGCCCCCTGGATTTCCGCGATGTCGACCGTCTGGCCATCCGCATCGGCGGCCAGGTCCGCGACTGGGACCCCGAGGTCTATTTCAATCGCCAGCAGATCGTTCTTCACGACAAGTTCACCCAGTTCACGCTGCTGGCCGCGCGCGAGGCGGTCGAGCAGTCGGGCCTTGTCTTCGAGGGCCAGCTTGGCCTGCGCTCGGGCGTGGTGCTGGGCACGGCCGCCGGCGGCATGAACACCTGGGACGAGAATTACCGCACCGTCTACGAGGAAGGGAAAAACCGCGTCCATCCCTTTGTCGTGCCGAAGCTGATGAACAATGCCGCGACCTCGCATGTCAGTCTGGAATACGGGCTTCTGGGGCCCAGCTTCACCGTGGCGACCGCCTGCGCCAGTTCGAACCACGCCATGGGCATGGCCTTCAACATGGTGCGCTCGGGCGCGGCGACGGTGATGCTGACCGGCGGCTCCGAGGCGATGCTGTGCTTTGGCGGCGTCAAGGCCTGGGAAGGGCTGCGGGTCATGTCCAAGGACGCCTGCCGGCCGTTCTCGGCCACGCGCAACGGCATGGTGCAGGGCGAGGGCGCGGGCGTCTTCGTCTTCGAGGACTGGGAGCACGCGGTGGCGCGCGGCGCCGATATCCTGGCCGAGGTCGTGGGCTTTTCCATGTCGGCCGATGCGCAGGATATCGTCATGCCCTCGGCCATCGGGGCGCAGCGCACGATCACCGGCGCCATGCTGGACGCGCATATGCGACCCGACGAGGTCGGCTATATCAACGCCCATGGCACCGGCACCGCCGCCAATGACAAGACCGAATGTGCCGCCGTCGCCCATGCCTTCGGCCACCATGCCGACCGGCTGATGATATCGTCGACGAAATCGATGCACGGGCATCTGATCGGCGGTACCGGCGCGGTCGAGCTTCTGGCCTGCATCATGGCGCTGCGCGACGGCATCATCGCGCCGACCATCGGCTATGAGGAGCCGGACCCGGAATGTGCGCTGGACGTGGTTCCGAACGAGGCCCGCGAGGCGCGGGTCGAAGCAGTCCTGTCGAACGCCTTTGCCTTTGGCGGCCTGAACGCGGTGCTGGCGCTGCGGAAGGCCTAAGGGGAAGGAGGGGGCGCTGCCCCCGGCCCTTGCGGGCCTCCCCCGGGATATTTGGGCATGAAAGAAGGCGGCGCCGGGCGCTGCGTCGTACCGGGGGTTTTCAGGCGCGTCGCAATGACTTATCTGCGGGGATGAAGCGGAAGGAAGGCAGCATGGCCAAGATCACCTATATCGAGCATAACGGCACCGTCCACGAAATCGACGTCAAGCCCGGCATGACCGTCATGGAGGGCGCGCGCGACAATGGCGTGCCCGGCATCGATGCCGATTGCGGTGGCGCCTGCGCCTGTTCCACCTGCCATGTCTATGTCGCCGAAGCCTGGGTCGATCGGCTGCCGCCGCGCGATCCCATGGAAGAGGACATGCTGGATTTCGCCTATGAGCCCGATCCGGTGCGTTCGCGCCTGACCTGCCAGATCAAGGTGACGCCGGAGCTTGACGGGCTGGTGGTGAACCTGCCCGAGCGGCAGATCTGAGGCGCTGCGGCTGGCGGCTAAGGGTACTGGCCGGGGTTTGAGGCGTTCCGATCTTTTTCGATCCGTTCGATGAACGAAAGCGATGCCAGCACGCTGTCGATGATGAATTGCGCCTTGGACGGGGTGAGAAGGTCGTTGTCATGCGCGAGCGAGCGCTTGTTGCGTGCGTCGTTGAGGCTTTCAAAGGGTTTGTGCTGAGCGCGCAGCGTTGGCAGCGCAGACTCGGTGGTTGCGCATTCGTCCCGGATTGCCTTGTCACATTGACCGGAAATGGCGTGCGGTGGTGTCGATGGATCGGCTGGCGTACCCCGATGCAGCGCACTGAAGCGTTTTACGCAACAGGGTCGGCAGCAATCGATGCGCTGAGCTTGCGCAGAGTGCTATCGGTCGAGGAATCCCGAAATGCCGCGTCCAGACAGAGCGATGAGGCATTTTCCAGCTCGATCGCGAAGCGGTCGAGCCAGTCCTTGTGGATGGCCGCAATATGCACGGTCAGCACCGCTGGCCCGCACGGGAGTTGTCGTAAGTCTGGTATGGACGTTCAGGCCAGCGCCGCTGCCCCGGCCTCGATCCTGCGTCCGGTCAGGCGGTCGAGAAATTCGACGAAGATCCGCTCGGCAATCTCGGCGGTCGGGCGGGGGTCGTCGTTGAACCACGGGTCGGTCGAGCGGGTCAGAAACATCATGTTGCCGCCCTTGACCAGACAATGCAGCGTCAGCATCGCCAGTTCGACATCGGTGCCGGGCGTCAGGATGCCAAGGTTCTGCATCTCGGTCAGCTTGCGGCGATAGAGATCGCGCATCGAGATGGTGAAGCGGTGCAGCGTGCTGTCGGGCTGGATCTCGCCGTTCAGGCCATTGGCCAGAAGGCGGAACAGGGCCGGGTTCTTCTCGGCCCAGGTGAGGTAGCTGCGCCCGATCGAGAGCATCTGCTGGACCGGGTCGTCGGTCGCCGCCTCGATCACGCCCTGGCGCAGCGCGTCGTTCAGAAGCGTCGTCGCCTGGTAAAGCAGCCCCTCATAGATGTCGGCCTTGGTGCGGAAGATATTGCTGACCTGACCTTCATCCAGCCCGCTCAGCGCTGCCAGTGCCGCATTGGTCCTGGGCAATTCGCCGGTTTTGTCCAGCGCCTGCTGGGCGGCGAAAATGATGGACTGATATGCATTACCCCGGTGTGGCATGTGCCGTTCCTCAGGACCGTCTCGCCGTCGAATCTAGCAGACTTTCGGTTTTCCGAAAGCCTGCAAGTTCGAAAAAATCAAGCATCGGCACGAGCTTGCCGCTTGCGCTCATGCGGATCGAGGTGGCGCTTGCGCAGGCGAATGCTTTTCGGCGTGACCTCGACCAGCTCGTCATCGTCGATATAGGCGATGGCTTCCTCAAGGCTCATGCGGACCGGCGGCGTCAGGCGCACGGCCTCATCCGTGCCCGAGGCGCGGACGTTCGTCAGCTTCTTGCCCTTGAGCGGGTTCACCTCAAGGTCGTTGTCGCGCGAGTGCTCGCCAATGACCATGCCCTGATAGACCTGCTCCTGCGCGCCGATGAACATCTTGCCACGCTCTTCGAGGTTCCACAGCGCATAGGCGACCGAGACGCCGTCCTCCATCGAGATCAGCACGCCCTGGCGGCGGCCCTGGATCGGGCCCTTGTAGGGCGCCCAGCTATGGAAGATGCGGTTCAGCACGCCGTTGCCGCGCGTGTCGGTCATGAACTCGCCCTGATAGCCGATCAGCCCGCGCGAAGGGACATGCGCGATGATTCGGGTCTTGCCATGGCCGGCGGGCTTCATTTCGACCAGATCGCCCTTGCGGTTGCCGGTCAGCTTGTCGATCACGGCGCCGGTATACTCGTCATCGACGTCGATGATGGCTTCCTCGATCGGCTCGTGGCGGACGCCGTCGATGTCGCGGAAAATCACCCGCGGGCGCGAGATCGACAGCTCAAAGCCCTCGCGGCGCATGTTCTCGATCAGGACGCCCATCTGCAATTCGCCGCGCCCCGAGACCACGAAGGCGTCGCCGCCGGGCGTATCCTCGACCTTGATGGCGACGTTGGTTTCGGCCTCTTTCATCAGGCGTTCGCGAATCACGCGCGACTGCACCTTGTTGCCGTCGCGGCCGGCCAGCGGGCTGTCGTTGATGCCGAAAGTGACGCTGATCGTCGGCGGGTCGATGGGCTGCGCGGGCAGGGCGGTGTCCACCTCAAGCGCGCAAAGCGTATCGGCCACCGTCGCCTTGGACATGCCGGCGATGGTGACGATATCGCCGGCAACGGCCTCGTCGATGGGCTGCTGGGTCAGGCCGCGGAAGGCCAGAACCTTCGAGATGCGGAACTGTTCCAGCCGCTCGCCGTCGCGCGACAGCGCCTTGATGGTGTCGCCGGCCTTCGCGCGGCCGGCCTCGACACGGCCGGTCAGGATGCGGCCGATAAAGGGGTCGCTGCCCAGCGTGGTCGCCAGCATCTGGAAGGGCTCGGACTGGCGGGCGATCTGCCTTGGCGGTTCGACATGGCGCAGCACCATGTCGAACAGCGCCGACATGTCCTTGCGCGGGCCGTCCAGCGTCTCATCCGCCCAGCCGCCGATGCCGGAGGCGTAAAGATGCGGGAAATCAAGCTGTTCGTCGCTGGCGCCAAGGTTGGCGAAAAGGTCGAACACCTCGTTCAGGGCATTGTCGGGGTCGGCGGCGGGCTTGTCGACCTTGTTCAGCACCACGATGGGCTTCAGCCCCAGCGCCAGCGCCTTCGATGTCACGAACTTGGTCTGCGGCATCGGGCCTTCGGCGGCATCGACCAGCAGGCAGACGCCATCGACCATCGACAGGATGCGCTCGACCTCGCCGCCGAAATCGGCGTGGCCGGGGGTGTCGACGATATTGATGCGGGTGCCTTTCCATTCCACCGAGGTGGCCTTGGCAAGGATGGTGATGCCGCGCTCGCGTTCGATGTCGTTGCTGTCCATCACACGTTCGGCCACGGCCTGATTTTCGCGGAACGAACCCGACTGCTTCAGAAGCTGGTCGACAAGCGTGGTCTTGCCATGGTCGACGTGGGCGATGATCGCGATATTGCGGATGTCCATTGAGCGGCCTTTTTCAGAAGTCGCGCCCCCGTAACGCAGAGGGGCGCGAAACGCCAGCGCCAATCGCCATCAAGGTCAGCGCAGCCCCAGCATTCCCATGATGAACAGCACCACGATGACAAGGCCGATGATGTAGATGATCGAGTTCATAGCGCATTCCTTCCTGTGTGTCCGGCCGGGCAGCAGGCGGCGCTGCAAGCGTTGACGTTCCCGGGGGAAACGCCGGGCGCCGGCCGCGGTTCCTGCCGCGCCGCCCGGATCAGCGGCCGCGGCTGGCCAATGATTCGATCAGCGGCCGCATCCCCGAAATGTCATAGCCCGCCTGCGCGGCGGTCTGGATCAGGCCGTCCGCCGGCTCAAGCCCCGCGCGGCTGAGCGCCCAGAGCACGGTCGAGCGGTTGCCCGAGCGGCAATAGGCGACCTTGGGTCCGGGCGAGGCCAGCGCCGCCGTCTGCGCCGCGATCATCTCGGGCGTGATCTGGCCGGGGGTAAAGGGGTTGTGGTGATACTCCATCCCGGCGGCGGCGGCGGCGGCGCGCATGGCGGCGTCATTCTCGGCCGGGCCGACCTCGGCATCGGGGCGGTTGTTGATCAGCACGCGGAAACCCGCTTCGGCCAGCGCCGGCAGGTCCTCGGGCAGGATCTGGGGGCTAACGGCAAGATCCGGGGTCAGTTGGCGCAGGTCCATGGCAGCTCCTTGGGCATCGGCCCGGCAGGCGGGTCCGGGCAAGACGGATCGTTTCCTTTTGCCGCGCTGTCAAGCGCGATGGGATCACCTTTGCGGGGGTCAGCCCTGGCTTGGGGCAAAGGCCTGCGCCGAGGTCTCCTCGACCAGCAGCGGCAGTTTCTGGAAGTCGTCGAAGGCGGCGTGATGAACCAGTTCGTCGATGCCGGCCTTGCGATAGCCGCGCGTGAAAAGCAGCATCGGCACGCCGGTATTCTGCGCGGTCTCGGCGTCGTATTCGCTGTCGCCGACGAAAATGCCGCGCGGCTGGGCCGGGTCGGCGCCAAGGGCCGCGAAGGCCGCGCGCAGCGGTGCCGGATCGGGCTTTTTCTGCGGCAGGGAATCGCCGCCGATCACCACGCCGAAAAGCCGGTCGATGCCCAGATGCTCAAGCACGGCGCGGGTCGGGCCCAGCGGCTTGTTGGTGCAGATGCCCAGCGGATAGCCGCGGTCGGCAAGGATCCCCAGCGCCTCGATGACATTGGGGTAAAGCCGGGTCAGCCCGGTCGCCTCGTGATAGCGGGTCATGAACGACGCCACCAGATCGCGATGCGCGTCGGTCGGAAGGCCGGTCGCGCCGATGACGCGCCGCCACAGCAGGTCGACGCCGCCGCCCACGAAGCCGCGCACCTGGTCCAGCGTCAGCGGCCGCACGCCGCGCAGGCGCAGGACGGCATTCACGCAGGCGTGGATATCGGGCGCGCTGTCGATCAGCGTGCCGTCAAGATCGAAGACCACGGGGCAGGGAGCAAAGCAGACGTTCATTCAGACCTTCCATTTGATCGAGCAGCCAATCGAGGGAATCTGCTCGCGCGGACCTTGCCCGGTTTCGGCGATCAGCGCCATGGCCTCGAACAGCTCGCGCCGTGCATCGGGCGCGCCGGCCGTGCGCGCCGAGGCATCCAGCCGGCCGCGATACTGCAATTCGCCCGCGGCATTGTAGCCGAAGAAATCCGGCGTGCATTCGGCGCCATAAGCGCGCGCGACGGCCTGGGTTTCGTCATAAAGGTAAGGAAAGCTGAAGCCGTGCCGCGCCGCCTCGGCCTTCATGAATTCGGGCGCGTCCTGCGGATAGGTCGCGGCGTCATTGGCCGAGATGGCGACGACGCCGATGCCCAGGCCCTGCAACTCGGCCGCGTCGCGCTGGATACGGTCGATCACGGCCTGCACATATGGGCAATGGTTGCAGATGAACATGACCAGCGTGCCGCGCGGCCCGGCAATATCCGCCAGCGAGAACATGCGCCCATCCGGGTCCGGCAGCCGGAAGTCCGGCGCGGGAGTCCCGAACTCGCAAACCGGAGGACGAACGGCCATGGCAGTTCCTTTCTGTGGCAGGCATGGTCGGCGCTTCTTTTGCCACGTTCGCCGCGCGATAGGCAATGCCATCGGGTGACGCAGGTTTGGCAACAGGTTTACATTACATAATACCGATTATCAATGATCCAGATGGGATCGCCGCAATCCGCCCCATTGGCGCAGATGCCCCATCGCGAGTCGTTCTGCCCCCCGGTCAGCGCGCCAGTGCCAGCAGTCGGCCCACATCAAGATGCGTCTCAAGATGTGCGGCAAGGCGGTTCAGCACCTCGTCAACGCCGGCAGCATACGTCGAGGCCGACTGCACGTCCTGCGCGGCAAGCCATGCGGCGCGGAATGCATCGCCCGTGAAAAGCCCGTGCAGATAGGTTCCGGCGATGCGGCCGTCGCTGCTGGCCGCGCCATCGGGATGCGGGATATGGGCGAATGGGCGCGCGCAATCGGGACCGGCGGTGCGGCCCATATGGATTTCATAGCCCTCGACGGGTCGGCCAAGGGCCAGACCCTCGATCCGCGTCAGGCGCTTTTCGGCGGCCATGTGGGTCTCGACATCCAGAAACCCCAGCCCGGCATCGCTGCCCGGAGAACCGTCATGGCCCTGCGGGTCGTGGATCATGCGGCCCAGCATCTGATAGCCGCCGCAGATGCCCAGCACGCGGCCGCCCCGACGCAGATGCGCGGCAAGGTCGATATCCCAGCCCTGCGCGCGAAAGAACGCGAGGTCGGCGCGCGTCGACTTGCTGCCCGGCAGCACTACGATATCGGCGTCTCCGGGCAGCGGCTGGCCGGGCGCGACCATGGTCAGACGCACAGCCGGTTCGGCCGCCAGCGGGTCGAGATCGTCGAAATTCGCGATCCGCGACAGCATCGGGCAGACGATATGCAAGCCGCCCTGCCCCCGGGTCCGGGGCTGGCGCAGGTCGGCGGCGTCCTCGGCCGGAAGCCGCACCGCGTCGGGGAACCACGGCACCAGGCCAAGGTCGGGCCAGCCGGTCCTGTCGGCGATAAAGGCGCGTCCGGCATCGAAAAGCTGCGGATCGCCGCGGAAGCGGTTGATGAGAAAGCCGCGGATCATCGCCGCGTCCTCGGGGTCGATTACCGCCTGCGTGCCGACGATCTGCGCGATCACGCCGCCGCGGTCGATATCGCCCGCCAGCACCACCGGCACATCGGCGGCACGGGCGAATCCCATATTGGCGATGTCGCGGGCGCGCAGGTTGACCTCGGCCGGGCTGCCGGCGCCCTCGACCAGCACCAGATCATGCGCGGCGGAAAGGCGGTGAAAGCTGTCCAGAACCGCGCCCATGAGTTGCGGCTTCAGCGCCGCATAATCGGCCGCCGCCGCCCGCGTCAGCGCCCGGCCTTGCACCACGACCTGCGCGGCGCGGTCGGTCTCGGGCTTCAGCAGCACCGGGTTCATGTCGACCGAGGGATCCAGCCCCGCCGCCAGCGCCTGCAAGGCCTGCGCGCGCCCGATCTCGCCCCCGTCCGGGGTCACGGCGGCATTGTTGGACATGTTCTGCGGCTTGAAGGGCGCCACGCCGATTCCGCGCAGCCGGGCGGCGCGGCACAGCCCCGCCACCAGCAGCGATTTCCCGACATTCGAGCCGGTTCCCTGAATCATCAGCGCGACCATCGCCGCCCCCGCTTGCCAATCCCCGCCTTGGTGACTAGATAGGCGCGTCGCTGAATGAAAGGCCCCGTGGTGGAAAACGTCGTCCTTACCGTGCATCTGATCCTTGCAGTCCTGCTGATCGGAGTGGTGCTTTTGCAGCGG
>RRZU012091867.1_pt1 | contig 31777 bp, 38 predicted proteins | sample 2165561 | NCBI WGS metagenome assembly RRZU01 (sample SAMN10456909, study PRJNA506462) | wastewater metagenome | isolation source: wastewater sludge | place: USA: Moscow, Idaho | reverse complement strand
CAAGGGCGCTAGCCCAGTCTTACTCACTCCAAAAAGAGTGAGTAATAGTTCTTCACAAACCGCAACAGTCCATTAAGCCAACCCAGCCTTCACCATAATAGAAGTAGTCCTAGTCCTAGCCATAGCCGGTCTAATCTTCCTAATGGTATTTATAGCTCTTCATACATTACAAAGAAACCAACGAGATACTCAAAGGAAGAATGATTTAAATAGGGAGTTAACTGCGGTAAGGAATTATCAGGCTAATAATAAAAATCAAGTTCCTACCGGTAATTGGAGAGTTATATTTGCTAGTTATTTAAATCCTGATAATAATAGCGAGTTTAAAGATCCAGATGGTAGTGATTATGATTTTTCTGGCACAAATTATACTGCTGCAAATGGAGAATATATTCGAAAGAGAAAACATGATAATGGACAGTCGTTGATAATCGTATATTGGGGCGCTTCGTGCGGTGAAGGTAAACTGCAACAAAAACAAGGTAATAATTCGATAGCGCTTTCAATGACTCTTGATGGTGGTGGAGTTTATTGCGTCAATAATTAATGTAGAATCTAATTAATTTCAGCAAGTTCAATATCGAAAACTAGGTCTGAATTTGGCGGGATGTTGCTGGCTGCACGAACAGAACCGTATGCCATTTGGCTAGGTATAACTAGTCGGCGCATACCACCAACTTTCATGCTGGGGACGCCTTTTGTCCAGCCTTCAATAACTTCGTCGAGGCTAAATGTGAGGGCGTGGCCGAAGTCGTGCGAGCTTTGGAATATGATACCGTTTTTGCATAATGCACCTGTGTAATGGGCTGTAATCGTATTTCCAGCTGATACAGTCGCTCCGTCGCCCTCCATAATGTCTATAATTTCTAATTCGTCAACCTTTTTGCGTGGTGTGAAGTCTGTTAATTTTGTGCCTTCGTATTTCATTTAGTCTCCTAGTTAGTATGGTTTGTTATAATTATATCATGTAGTGTACTGCTAATTGAATAAGCAAATAAAAACCACGCATTAATTCTTGCGTGGCTTAACATTTTCAGGAGAAATAATCATTCTTTGGTATTCTAAATACTCAAAGAATAGCTCTAATAAATCTAGCTCTTGGTTCGACAGGTTAACCTCTTCTACAGCAACGATTGCTGCTGCTTCCATTAACCCAAGCAAGTTCGAGTAACCATGATGATATGCAATTCGACGATCATTGATAAGTTTTATCAACTTACTATTTAGGATTGGGATTTCATAACCTCTCTTGCGACGTCGATTAAACACCGAATTGAGTTTGTTATGTGTGCTTATTTCTAGAGTAATAATATTAAGGTCATTATTCATAAAACTAAGACTCAAACGATTAGCACTGTACCCACTAGGCGGGAATATTAAATGGTGTCTATTGTATCGTTTATCTTTACGTTTCTTGTAAGTATGATTTTCGACTCGTGATATCTCGATTGATATATCTTTAATTTCGGTGTTGAAATCTATGCCGTTGGGAATGTCTGGATCCTCGTATTTGCGACGTTTATAACATATCTTACGATATGTTGCGCCTACATCAACTAGGTCAAAAAATTCTTTGATCGGATTATTCACGATTCTGCGAGATTTCAGGTCATACCATTTCCAGAATTCACCAGTCATGACATCATCTAAATTCAAATACTGTTCATAATAAAAGTCTGAGATATTATACTCTAGGAACTTTCTGTAGTCGTCAGTTATTTCGTAATCATAATGACAAAGTCTTGACCATACACGTGAGTTGGTGCTGTTTAAGTAGTACGGACGGCCACTATATTTGTGTCGTTTGAAATGATTATCGTCAGAATCAGATATTTTGACTAGATTTAAAACATCAAATTCAGATAATCTACCAATTCGATAATTATAAATAATATCGATTAGGTTTAGATATTCAATACTGTCGATAGCTTTAATTAATTCAACTAACACTGAAGACGGTATACTCGTGCGCCTTTCAACTGAGGTTTTATTGAACCTTAAGAAAGTGTTAGAGTCGTAGCCTATTGCAGCTAATAATATAGCTCCAATATTTTCAGTTAACCCAGCTTTGTTGAGCAGGTCGTAATTAAGTAATTTTTCGGCAACTATACTAGGCATAAACCTATCAAGCAGCTTGTCAGATCTAAAATCTGATGAAATAGCCTGCGCTCTATTCATAAAAATTTCAAAAATATGATAAAGAGTACCATTGCCGTTTAAAACATCTTCCAATCTTCTTAAATCATCACAGTCAGTTTCTGTCATAAAAATTCCTCCTTATTAAAGATCGATTTTTTGTAACATTTGAAACAATAAATTATCAAAATTATACCATACTTCGGTAAAAAACAAAAACATAATTTGCTGCAATATTCCAATAATGGTATTATTAGTGTAGCGATCAGGAATGATTAGTAAATTAAAAAGGGGTGAACGTTATGAAACAGGATAGGATAGTGTTAGAGAGATTGATGTCTCATAGAATATCTGAACAATTAGCAGAAATCGACTCCGTGTATTTTGCAAGATTATATGAAGCGATTGGCGGTCGTATCTATAAAAAGTCAGCCCAGAGTTTAAAACGTTTGAGTTCTAATGGTAGCTGGGATGTATTTCAGCAGCCCAACATCATTATTGTGCCTGACTCATCGTTCCCGTTAGGTATAGATATTACAACTGGCGAAGTAAGTATCGAGGCGACTTATAGTGGGCTAAACAATGTTAATTCATTAGGTTTCATAATGCACGAAATTGATGTAATTGATCATTTTCGCCGTACATTAAAGATTTTTAATGAGTATAGAGATTCGAAATATCGTTGTGTATCTCAAGTTTACGCCAAATTGATGGATATTCTTGTGCTTGAAAACGGAGATCTTGGTAGCGCTAAACTAAAATTATACGAATATATGTATAAAAAAGGGCATAAAGTTGCCGTGCGAGATCAAGGGACAATTAATGAACAGTTGTACTATTCTTTTACTGATGATGATTTTTACTTCATAAATCCAGACGATTGGACGGTTTATTGTAATTTTGGAGATGACAAAATGCATCCGTACTGTCGGCTAGATGAATTATTGATAGAGTATGAGATAGTAGATATTTATCTGGATTTAATAGCTGGACTGTCGAATCAAATCAAAATAAACGGTTTATTTGAGTCAAATATATAAACCAACAGCCGCTAAGACATAATTAGCGGCTTTTAATTTGCTAAAAGTCTAGTTTAGTGGTATGATAACATGCAATAATCGAAAGATTAGAACCTAAAAATAGCAAGAGGTGATCAATGTGGAGAAGGTTGAAAGCTTTACTAGCACAAAGATTTTATCAAGAAATATTTGTCGAAGAATGCGTATCGTAAATTTAAAACATTTTGCAGCGTTTGTGGCTAATAGCGGAGGAGGCCTACTTATCATTAAAAATGAAGAGATTCAAAGAGCTGATTGTGATGAAGTAAATTTTTCTGATAAAACTAGTCTTTTAATTGTACCTGACTCGACATTTCCGCTTGCAATAAAGATTTCAGATGGAAGCATCCTAACAGGTGAAGTGTTGAATGTATTAGATCTAGACAAAAAGATTGTTCGGTCTAAATGCTTTGAGATGGATGTTTTGTATGAGACTTGTAAATTTTATACAATGCTTTCAGATTTTCAAAAGAATGGTGCTTTAAAATACATTGCGGATTGCTATTCAAATCTTTACTATGAGTTCGTTGAAGAGTATTGCGAGGAAGAAAATGAATCAATCTTTAGTGAAGACTCCAGCGAAGAAGATAGACTGTTGATTGTTGATTTTTATATATATCACAGAATGATTGAGGATGGTTATAGTATACGATTTATGAGCTACGGTGCAATTGAATGTGAACCAACCTATTCGCTCGGTGATGATAAATTTTATTATTTACAACCAGCTGGTCAAGGATTATATATCAGTTTATCTCCAGATAATCGTTTTGATTATGTATGTAATGTAGATGCTGTTGCCTGGGACAAGCCTCGCTGTATTCAACTATATCTAGATTTACTTAAGTACTTATCTGAATTTATTCAAGCCACGATTATTGAAAATGGTTTCGAAGAAGACTAGCCGCCAGTTTGGCGGTTTTTATTTTATTATTGATTTTATTGATTGAATATGGTAAAATAACAAAGATATTAAATTGCGAGTGAAATTGGGAGATTTTGCGCATCGTCTTTATGAGACGACAGCACGAAAACAAACAAAGCACTCTTTAACGAAAGGAAATGTTCATGAGTCGAATCGGAAAACTACCTATTGAGGTGCCAGCCGGTGTGACAATCACGATTGACGCGAACGAGATTTCAGTTAAAGGTCCTAAGGGCGAACTAACTGTACCTCTTCTGTCTGACGTTGAAGTCGCTCAGGATGGTATTCAAGTCAAAGTTAGTCGTAAAAACGACGAACGCGTAGCACGTGCTCAGCACGGCCTACAACGAACACTTTTGAATAACGCTGTTGTTGGTGTTACCAAAGGTTTTGAGAAGAAATTAGAAGTAAGTGGAGTTGGTTTCCGCGTACAAACTAACAATCCAAGCGAGCTAGAAATGCAACTTGGTTTTTCTCACCCAGTAATTTATAAAGCTAAAAGTGGGATCACTTTGTCAAACGACAAAATGACGATTACCGTATCAGGTATCGATAAACAAGCTGTTGGTCAAGCCGCAGCCGAAATCCGCGCGCTTAAAAAACCAGAACCATACAAAGGTAAAGGTATTAAGTATGCTGGCGAAGTTATTCTACGTAAAGCAGGAAAGGCAGGTAAGTAATGTCTAAAGCATTAATTCACAAAGTATTGAACAAATCTTTGCGAAAAAACCGTGTACGCAGCCGTGTTAGCGGAACTGCAGAGCGACCACGTTTAACTGTTACAATTAGTAACATTCACGTTTCAGCTCAACTAATTGACGACGTTGCGGGTAAAACTCTTGTATCTGCTACAACTGTCGGATCAAAGCTAAAAGGTAGCAAAACCGAACTAGCAGCTAAAATTGGTGAGGAAATCGCTAAAAAGACTAAAAAAGCTAAAATTAATGCAGTTGTGTTCGATCGAAACGGTCGACGATATGCTGGTCGCCTAAGTGCCCTAGCAGATGCTGCGCGTAAGGAAGGATTGGAGTTTTAATTATGGCTGAAGCACAAAAAACTCAGGCTCCACGCCGAAACACCAAAGAAGGTGGTGCGCCTCGCGGTCGTAACAACGATCGCCGCGGACGACGCAACGACCAGCCACGTGAAGAAAAGCAATTTGAAGAATTAGTCATCAATATCGACCGAGTTTCTCGTGTCGTAAAAGGTGGACGACGCTTCCGCTTTAAGGCACTTGTTGTCGTTGGTGATAAGAAAACCAAAGTTGGTGTTGGTGTAGCTAAAGGACAAGACGTTCAAGCTGCAGTCGCAAAAGCAACTAACGTTGCTAAGAAAAATATGATCGAAATCGCGTTGGATGGTGAAACTATTCCGCATGATGTCGAGAAAAAAGTTACTGGTGCGCACGTTCTTTTGAAACCCGCAGCTCCTGGTACTGGTATTATCGCTGGTGGTGTGGTTCGCCAAATCATCGGTGTTACTGGTGTACGTAACATGCTTTCAAAATCTCTTGGTTCAACAAATAAGGTTAACATCGCTTATGCGACTGTTGACGCTTTAAATAATCTAGTAGCTAAAGAAGATTGGCTAAACGCCCCAAAGAAAAAAGCTGATAAGAAGGAGGACAAGTAATGAAATACAACGAACTCCAAGTACAGGCAAATAAAAATAAGATCCGCGCTGGTCGTGGTATCGCAGCTGGTCGTGGTAAAACTGCTGGTCGTGGTACAAAAGGTCAGGGTGCTAGAACTGGTAAAAAACTTCGTCCAACTTTCCAAGGTGGACAGAACCCACTAGTTCAAGCAACTCCAAAAGCGCGTGGATTCAAATCTTTGAAGAAACCTGCACAGATCGTTTATCTAGATCATTTAAACGATTTAGCTGGCGACGTAGACAACTTCCGTCTATTTGAAGAAGGTTACGTTGCAACTCCTTTTCATAAAGTTAAGGTAATTGCACGTGGTGAACTATCAGCTAAGGTAAACTTAAAAGTTCAAGCCGCTTCAAAATCTGTAGTAGAAGCAATCGAAAAAGCCGGTAAAAAAAAAAAAAAAACTGCTACTCCATTAAGAAAATCTGCTAAAGAAGCTGAAGAAGCTGCTAAATAGTTTAAACTTTAGATAAAAAGAGCGACATACATTAGTCGCTCTTTTTTATTTTTTATATTTAAACTAAAATTTGAAATCTATCTGGACAAATTCAAATTCTTTCGAGAGTTGTTTGGCCATCTCTTTTTTAGAGTCTAAGAGTTCGGTCGTGTTGAGTTGCTTAGCATTAGTTTTGATTTCAGCTTCTGCTCGCAAACTCATTCCAACTTTATAGATCGTGTATTCATTTAGCATGGTAGTTTTTGGTAAGTGCTCGGAGATTATATTTTCAAAAGTAGCTTGAATATTTTTATCGATTAGAACTCCGCCGGTGAGCTCTATAAAAGATTTCTTTATTACTATTAAAGGTTCTCTAATAGTAAAGATACATAACGCAACCGTGATAAAGAAGTCGCCTGTATAGAGTAAAAATGCTAGAGGAGAGTCTTGTGTAATACCAGCAATAACTATCGCAACGATTCCAATACCCGCCGACATCGCACCATCAATAATAGTGCCTTTTGTTTCAGCGTCAAGCATTGTGCTTACGTATTGAATTCGTTTATTTTGCCGATTATAATACCAAGCCAAACTAAAACACAATATTACCATAATAATTTCATATGGGATTATTGGACCGACGTTCATTTGCTCACCAACTCCGCTTGAGAAATATATAAAAGCTTTTTGGCTAACATTTACGACTGCCATAAGCAGCAGCCCGAGAGATAAGCTTGATTTGGCGATTGCATATAGTGGCTCTAGCATAAAATAACCGTTGGGGTACTTGCGCGACTTTTTCTTGCTAAATTTTGAAATTAAAATTGCCGCAACACCTGAAGTCACAGCAATAACCGTAAAGTATGCATCTACGAATAGTGCCTCAATCTGTGTTATGTGATAAACCCAAATGCCAGCGGCACCCATCAGGATATTGAATATTATACCAACGGCTAAGCCGCGTTGTTCGTATTTTTTCTGATTCATATCTATATATTATATCATTTATATGTATCGTAATTAAGGTGCTTTTGTGGTAAAAAGACGTGTTAACTAGCAAAACCATACATAATTGGTGTATAATAAACCTTATGATTGAATTTATAGAATTTATAAAGGTTATTATTTTAAGTATCGTGCAGGGAATTACTGAGTGGCTTCCTGTTAGTAGTACCGGACACATGATCATTCTTGATGATTTTATTAAGCTAAATGTTACTCCGGAATTTAAAACTCTATTTTTGGTTTTTGTACAGCTGGGGTCAATTCTAGCTGTTATATTCCTATATTTTCACAAACTAAATCCGCTTAGCCCTAAAAAAACTAAAAAAGAACAGCGGCAAACTTGGACTTTATGGTTTAAAGTTGCTGTAGCTACAGTTCCGGCTGCGATTATTGGCTTTTTGATTGATGATTTAATGGAAGAATATTTTTACAATTCATGGGTTGTAGCAGCCGCTTTAATTATCTATGGTATTATATTTATTTTGATTGAAAACCACCAAGCTAAAAACAAAAAACCAGCTCGTATAGATACGCTTGAGAAAATTACCTATAAAGATGCGGCTAAAATCGGAGCATTTCAGATTCTACCTTTAATACCTGGAACGTCTCGTTCTGGCTCAACCATTATCGGTGGACTATTGATGGGCGCTTCGCGTAGTGTGGCAACCGAGTTCTCATTCTTTATGGGCATGCCAATCATGTTTGGTGCTAGTTTACTTAAAATCATCAAATTTGGATTTAATTTTACGAGCGCGGAATTAATTTATTTAATTTCAGGTATGTTTGTGGCATTTATTGTTTCGGTCTTTACGATTAAATTCTTAATTAACTATATCAAAAAGAACGATTTTAAGCCTTTTGGATATTACCGAATTGCGCTTGGTATTATTGTAATTATATATTTTACATTTTTTTAGCTCGACACACTGCCAAATAGACTATAAAATTAACTTACGAAGAAGCATAGGCTTAATAGATCTGGTTTCACGATTATCGAGGTTGTGCTGGTATTAGCGATTGCTGGTCTTATATTCTTGATGGTTTTTGTGGCTCTGCCGGCTTTACAACGTAATCAGCGCGACACACAGAGGAAGAATGACCTAGCAATATTTGTTGATAGTTTACAACGCTATGCGGCCAACAACAGAAATCAATATCCTAAAAATACAACAGAGCTTAGAGCGATGTCCTCTGATTATTTAAAAATATCTGGCGAGGGTAATTCGAATAATGAATCAGATAGTAATCGAGAAGGTATTTTTGAACCAAATTCCGGGATTTCTTACCGACTTTGGGGCACAGGAAGTGGTAGCTTAACTCCTACATATCTTGACTACTTAAAATCTCTGCAAGACGCTGGATCCGGTTATCATTTAATATATTTTCACATTGGGTTTAGATGCCCAGATGCTTCAGATCCAAATACGGCTCCAGCTGATTCGAGCCACGCAATTGCTTGGATGCCACTAGAGCAGGGTACGACTTATTGCGTTCAAGTTTATTAGTTAATCTTATCTTTTATTTAGCTGATTAATGTGGTAAAATAGTCAATATGAACTGGAAGACTGTATTTAAATCATTAAAGAATAAAGACATGCGCGACCGATTTATCGGCGTTATTGCATTAATAGTAATTTATCGTTTCTTAGCACACATCCCTGTGCCTTTGGCTGAGCCAACTCAATTTAAGGATGTCGTATCGAGTGCGATTAATAGCACAGACATCGGTGGCTTTATGAACCTTCTGTCGGGTGGAGCTTTAACCAGCTTTTCAATTATGCTCGTTGGTCTTAGCCCATTTATTACGGCTTCAATTATTTCTCAATTAATGACTAAAGCTATCCCTTCTCTTGAAGAACTTAGCAACGACGGTGAGACTGGTCGCCGCAAAATCAACCAATGGACTCGACGAATTGCCGTGCCTCTAGCTGTTTTACAATCTATTGCCTATATCTTCATCTTGCGTCAAACAGTATTAGCTGGAAACACAACGATTCTTGATCAGACGACACCAATCGAATGGGTTGTTGCGGTTACTGCCATGAGTGCAGGTTCAATTCTTTTGATGTGGATAGGCGAGCTTATTACAGAAAAGGGCATTAGCAATGGTATTTCTTTAGTTATTTTTGCTGGTATTGTTAGCCAATTACCAACTACTCTTGCTACAATTATCTCATCAATCACCGATACTTCATCTGGAGCATTAAGCTTATTTGGCTGGTTTACTTTGCAGGTTAGTCCATTAGGAACTGGAATATTACTTGCGACTGTATTTGGTGGGATTATCGCACTTTATTTATTGGTCAAAATTAATGAATCTCAAAGAATTATTACAATCAACTACGCTAAGCGTGTTCATGGTAATTCATCTTATGGTGGTATCAAAAGCATTTTACCAATCAAACTGATTGCTGCAGGCGTGGTGCCAGTCATTTTTGCTGTTTCGTTCTTAAGTCTACCAGCGTTCGTAGGTCAGTTATTGAAATCATCAGGCAATGAAGCATACTCGGCACTTGCAAACAATTTAGTTACATGGTTTCAGGCACCAAATGCCGGTGCATTTACCGGCGAAACTTGGGAAGCATTCATTTATCCCGTAATTTATTTCCTATTAATTGTTATGTTTACGTTCTTTTATACATCAATTGTGTTTAATTCTTCTGAAATTGCTGACAACCTACAAAAGCAAGGTGGATTTATCGAAGGGGTACGACCTGGAAAAACAACAGAAAAATATTTAGATAAAATTGTTAATCGATTAAATCTTTTTGGCGCAATTGCATTAGGCTTAATCGCAATTATGCCATTTGTGGCTGACTACTTACTATACCATATTGCAGGAGTGCAAAATAGTAACTTATCTATTGGTGGTACTGGTCTTCTAATTGTGGTTACAGTTGCACTTGAAAGCTTAAGGCAACTAAATTCACGGGCGCTAATGGTAACCTACGACGAATATAAATAATCTAGCTAGGACTCATGTATGAATAAAGGTGGAAATTTACGTATAAAGAAATCTAGTAATAAAACCCAAATATCGATTATAATATTTTCTATCTTAACTGTATCAGCGATAATATTTTGTGTCTGGTTTAATTTCTTTAAAAATACGGACCGAACTAACGTCCCAGTTCAGATTAAATCTGAAGTTGATGAAACTGAAGTGACTCAAGAAGATAAAGATGAGCACACTGTTCCTGCTAATAACCCGCGGTTCATATCTATTCCCGCACTTGGGGTAGATAGAGCTAGAGTCGTGAGTATTGGACTCATATCGGGATCAAAGCAACTAGATTCACCTATATCGATATTCGATGCTGGCTGGTATACAAAAAGCGCAAAACCCGGCACGAACGACGGAGCACTATTACTTGACGGTCATAATGGTGGACCGAGCAAAGGTGGTATTTTTGATAAATTAGGCGACCTGACTGAAGGTTCAGAAATAATTGTTGAGCGTGGCGATGGTCAGAAGTTTACCTACAAAGTTGTCAGTAATAAACAATTAACTTTAGTAGAGGCTAATGATAAATCTAACCCAGACGGAATGTCTACGATGCTTGAATCGGCCGAAAGCGGCAAGCAGGGTCTTAATATAATTACCTGTGTAGGCAACTGGGTAGCAGAGCAGAATACCTTCGATCAACGGGTGATGCTTAGAGCCGTTCAGTTTGAATAATCATACTGCAATCTAATATATTTGCATAAAGCTCATTTATATCGTATAATATATAAATAGTACATTAAAAATGGGGTGAATATTATGGTAAAAATAGCAGTTTTTGATATTGATGGCACTATTCGCAACAAATCCCTAACGGAATCTTTCGTCGAATATCTAATTAAACAAGGTTATATAGCACGACGAAAAGAAGAGGAGCTTCGTGCACAGCGTAGAAAATACAAAGCGAAGGACTCTAAAGAGGAATACGATAATTATACAAAAATGCTAAGCGAGGCACTGATTACCGCAATAAGCGGGCTTAGCGAACTCGACTTAGCGGTCCTTGCGAACCAAGCAGTGAGGGAGTATGAACACGAAGATTACTCGTACACAAAACGGGTAATCAAAGCTCTGCGATCGGCTGGATATAAAATGATTGTCGTAAGTGGGTCAATTGATTTTCTAGTTAAGGAATTTGGTAAACAATACAAGTTTGATGTTTACCACGGTCACGGATATGAGCCGATTGAGGATAATAAATATCGTTTTTGCGAACCAGTCTCTTGGCACAATAAAGAAAATATTATCAACAAAATAATTCATGATTATGGATGGAAAGACGTCATCGAATCATATGTTGCGGTTGGTGACACAGCTGGAGATTTCACTATGATGGAGCAAGCCGGTCATTCGATCGCGATCAATCCGTCTGAAGAATTGGTCGACTTAATGGTTGAGTCGGCAAAAAAAGGAAAGACCTGGCACGTTGTTAGCGAACGAAAAAAATTTCCTAACAAATCCTGCATATCACCGGATCAAACAGGCCAAGACAGGGTGCTGTTAACTAATGCTATGTTCCTAAAAAATAAGAATGACACTGGTTTGGATTTTTTAAATCCGTCACAAAAGTTTGAAAATTTCAAATTACTGACGGATTTCACCAACTAAAACCCCAAATTTACCTAAACGCCCGCAACTTGGGCGTTTTTTATTTTACCCCTTGATTTATATTGACACTTGGTGTATACTAGGAAAGATTTATGGCGCAAAAAGAAGTAATAAAACTAGAAGGAAAGATTGTTGAGGCATTGCCCAACACTCAATTTAAGGTTGAACTTCAAAATGGGCATACAATCATCGCTCACATTAGCGGCAAAATGCGCAAGCATTACATTCGTTTAGTGCCGGGCGATCGAGTGGAAGTAGAGTTGACCCCTTATGATCTAACTAAGGGAAGAATCAGTTTCCGCTTGAGAGACCAGCAAGTTCGATAGAAATTATTTATTCTTGCCGATTTTGATCGGCTTTTGATGTTTCTACGCGTCTTGCAGATAATATAAACCTAAAGGTAAGGAGTTTTTACACTTATGAAAGTTCGTGCAAGTGTTAAAAAAATCAGTCCTGATGACATTATTGTCCGCCGAAAAGGCCGACTACGTGTTATCAACAAGAAAAAACCTAAGAATAAGCAAAGGCAGGGTTAAGTATGGCTCGAATCGCAGGGGTAACAATCCCAGCTGAGAAACAAGTCTGGATCGCTTTGACATATATTTATGGCATCGGCGAAACAACTTCTAGAACCATCCTTGCGGCGGCAAAAATTGAGCCGACCACTCGGGTGAAGGATCTCACCGAGGCTGAAGAACAGAAACTACGTGAAATCATTGATAGTGAATATCACGTAGAAGGTGATCTGCAACGCCTCGTAGCAAACAATATTAAACGTCTAAAAGACATTAACAGTTATAAGGGTATGCGCCACAAAACAGGATTGCCTGTTAACGGTCAGCGCACGCGAACGAACGCACGAACTCGCAAGGGTCGCGCAATCGCCGTTGGTGGTTCACAACCTAAATCTGCAAGTAAGACCTAAAATAAGGAAGGAATAGAGAGATGGCAGAAAAAGTTAGTCGTAAAAAACAGCGCCGATCCGTACCTTCGGGTCAGATGCATGTGCAGTCGACATTCAATAACACAATCATTACTTTCTCAGACAAGAAAGGTAATGTATTGACAGCGTCAAGTGCTGGTGCTTCAGGCTTCCGTGGAAGTAAAAAAGGTACAGCATACGCCGCTCAGGTTGCAACCGAAAAAGCAGCCGAAAATGCAAAAACGCTTTATGGCGTAAATTCAGTAGATGTTTTCGTTAAAGGTGTAGGATTAGGCCGAGACGCTGCAATCCGTTCGCTTTCAAACTTCAACATCGCTGTTGACAGTATTAAAGATGTGACTGGCGTCCCACACGGTGGCGTTCGTCCAAAGAAAGCAAGGAGGGCTTAATTTATGGCACGAGATACTTCTCCAATTGTCAAACAGTCTCGCCGTGAAGGCTATGCTCTTCATCCAAAGGCTGCTAAAATTATGGCACGCAAAAGCGGTATTCCTGGACAACACTCAGGTGGTCGTCAAGGAAAACCAAGCCTTTATTCAGTTCAGCTACGTGAAAAACAGAAAGTTCGTCGTCTATACGGCTTACTTGAAAAACAGTTTGCACGTTTGATGAATGAAGCATCACGTCGTGATGGTCTAGCTGGTGAGAACCTACTACAACTTCTTGAGCTTCGTTTAGATAACGTAGTTTATAGAGCTGGTTTTGCGACTTCTCGTCGTCAAGCACGTCAGTTAGTAAGCCACGGTCACTTTATGCTAAACGGTCGCCGAGTTGATATTCCATCAATCCGTGTTAAGATCGATGACGAAATTGTTGTTCGACCAAAAAGCCAAAAAACTGGTTACTTTACAGAGCTTGATAATGTTATCAATGATTCAGTACAAGGCCCTTTGAGCTGGCTAAAGAGCGATGGCAAGAAAATGACCATTAAAGTTACAGGTCTTCCAAAGCGCGAAGAAGCAGAAACCGGAATTAATGAACAGCTAATCGTTGAATACTATTCACGATAAGGGTAAGGAGCTAAAAGTTTATATGTCAAAATTAATTCACAATCCAGCACTTGCTGAAGTTAAAGATTTAAGTGAAACAGCTGCAACTTTTGTAGTTAAACCACTTGAACCTGGCTACGGTAACACACTTGGAAATAGCTTGCGCCGTGTCTTGCTTTCTAGCATTAACGGAGCTGCTATAGTTGCCTTCAAAATTGAAGGCGTAAACCATGAGTTTACAACTATTTCTGGAATCAAAGAAGATGTTGTAGATATCATGTTGAACCTAAAAAATGTTAAATTTAAAGCGCATACTGATCGTCCAATTGAGCTACGTCTTGAAAAATCTGGTGCTGGTGTCGTAACCGCAGCTGATATCAAAGCTAATGCAGACGTTGAAGTTGTAAACCCTGATCAAGTTATCGCAACTATTGACGATAGCAAAACGAAAATTGCTATTGATCTTGTTATTGAATCTGGACATGGGTATCAAACAATCGAAGAATCAAGCGAAAATCGAATCCATAGCGACATGATCGCATTGGATGCAATGTTTAGCCCAGTCCTTCGAGTTCGCTACAAAGTTGACAACACTCGTGTTGGTCAAGATTCAAACCTAGATCGTTTAGATCTAACGGTTGAAACTGATGGTTCTTTGAGCCCACGTGATGCTTTCGAGCAAGCTGCGGCAGTTTTGACCAATCAATACTCAGCTCTAGCTGGAAGTACAGTCGTAGAGGCTGCACCAGCTCTTGGCGAAGACGTAGAAGGTCTTGCAGACGAGCTTCATACTCCAATCGAGGATTTGAACTTAACTGCTAGAACTACAAATGCGCTTGTTAATAATGACATTCGTACCGTTCACGATCTTGTAAACCTTACCGAACAAGATTTACGTGAGCTAAAAGGTTTTGGAAGCAAAGCTCTAGATGAAGTAAAAGATAAAATAGCGGAGTTAAATTTATAATATGCACCGACATGGATATAAAGGGCGAAAATTTGGTCGTGAACGCGACCAACGCCGAGCGCTCCTCAAAGGCCTAGCAACTTCGCTAGTAATTCACGGCCGAATTGAAACAACTCTGCCAAAAGCCAAAGAGACTCAGCGCTACACAGAAAAATTAATTACAAAAGCTAAGAAGGGTGACCTTCACAGCCGTCGTCAAGTCATTTCGAAGCTTGGCAACATCGATGCTGCCAACAAACTAGTAGACGTTATCGCTCCGCAACTTAGCGGGCGCAATAGCGGATACTTACGAGTTGAACGAACAACTGTTCGTCGCGGAGATGGTGCAGAACTTGCAATCATTGAATTTGTAGACGACATTAAGCATGAAAGTGAGGATAAGTAGATGGCAGTTAACGCAAAAACTTATTCACAAAAGCCTACTGAAGTAAATCGCAAATGGCTTTTAATTGATGCAGCAGATGCTCCAACTCTTGGTCGCCTAAGCGCTACAATAGCAACTTACTTAACTGGTAAATACAAACCAACATTTACACCACATACAGATGGTGGAGATTATGTGATTGTTATTAACGCCGACAAAGTTAAAGTAACAGGTAACAAAGAAGAAGCTAAAAAATATTACCGACACAGTGGATTTCCTGGTGGAATCAAAGAAGCTAGCTTGAAAGAACTTCGAGCTAAAGATGCTTCTATGATTATCCAAAAATCAGTTTTTGGTATGCTTCCTAAAAATAAACTTCAAGACGAACGAATGAAGCGTTTGAAGGTTTATAATGGTGACGCGCATAATCACGCAGCACAAAAACCACAGAAAGTAGAGGTTAAATAATTATGGCTGAAACTAAATATTTCTACGGTTTAGGTCGCCGAAAATCAGCTACGGCTAGAGCTCGTCTTTACGCAGGTAAAGGCAACCTAACTATCAATGATCAACCAGCACTTGAGTATTTCGATAGCAACAAAACTATGCTAGCCGAAGTAACTGACCCACTAGCACTTGTAGGTAAACAAAAAGCCTACGACGTAACAGTGAAAGTAAATGGTGGTGGTTTGGCTGGACAAGTTGACGCTATTAAATTAGCTATCAGTAAAGCTTTGACAGTCGCACACGCCGACTTACGACCAGTTCTTAAGAAAGCAGAACTTCTTAAGCGAGACCCACGCGAAAAAGAACGTAAAAAATACGGTCTACGAAGCGCCCGCAAAAAAGAACAATTCTCAAAACGTTAAGTTTTTCTACGAGAAATCAAAATTCGCCCTCAAGGGGCGTTTTTTGTATATTTATTAAAGTCCTTACTTTCTTATATGCATAAAAAATGGTATAATAAACTAAATGTTAGACAAACTAATTCATAAAAATCTTAAAGTTCCGTACAGTCTATATTTAAATATAATGAGAAAAGGCCGTAATCCAAAAGCGACAATTATTTTGCTTCATGGTTTGGCTAGTACGAGTGAATTATGGAAAGCATTGTACCCAAATTTACCAAAAGACACGACTGTTATCGCCGTAGATTTACTAGGGCATGGCAAATCTCCTAAACCTTCTTGGTTAGGAGCTCAGACACTAACACATCAAGCTAGGGCATTGAAAAGAGCTTTACAATCATCTGGACATTTAAAGCATCCGATATTTATAGTTGGCCATTCCATGGGCTCACTAATAGCAGCCGAATTTGCTCGACTCTATCCTAAAAAAGTCGATTACATTGTTTTAGTATCGCCACCAATTTATTTACCGGATGATAAAACTATCTGGCCAAGACGAGAAAAACTGTTAAAAAAGAATTATGAGTTTCTAATCAATAATAAAGATATTGCCACCAAAGTAGCAAAAATCGCTACTACAAAATTCATTAATGGCGCTACCCAAGTATTGACAGACGAAGATTTTGAGCCGTTAGTCGAGTCGCTAAAATTATCTATTTTAGAACAAGATACGTTTGAAGTGCTAAAACATCTGAATACACCGACAAAAATAATATATGGCGCCTTTGATCCGCTCGTAATTGGTAAGAACATTACAAAATTAAAAAAATATAATGATAATATATCTATAACAATGATCCCTTCAGCCCATGACGTCACAATGATTGCATCGCGCTTTATAACGAAATCCATTAACCAAGAACTACTTATAGGAGATAAAAATGAGTAAAAAAATTATTTTAACTGGTGATCGTCCAACCGGACAGCTACATATCGGCCATTATGTTGGGTCACTTAGAAATCGAGTTGAACTACAAAATTCAGGCGAATACGAAACTTTCATTATGATCGCTGACGCTCAAGCACTAACCGATAATGCCAAAAACCCAGAGAAGGTACGCGATAATATTCTACAAGTTGCGTTAGATTATCTAGCTGTTGGTATCGATCCGACTAAAACTACGATATTCATCCAGAGCCAAATCCCTCAATTGCCTGAACTCGCGATGTTTTATGCTAACTTAGTATCAATTGCTCGGCTTGAGCGCAACCCAACCGTTAAAACTGAAATCAAACAAAAAAACTTTGGTGAAGGTGTACCAAGCGGATTCGTATTCTATCCAATATCACAAGCTGCCGATATAACCGCTTTTAAAGCAACAACCGTGCCAGTTGGTGAAGATCAACTACCGATGATTGAACTAACTCGCGAGGTCGCTCGTAGCTTTAATCAGACATACAATAAAGAGGTTTTAGTTGAGCCTGAAGCAATGCTTCCTCCTGAAGGTATATCAAGAAGACTGCCCGGTATAGATGGAATGGATGCAAAAATGAGTAAAAGTTTAAATAACGGTATTTATTTAGCCGATTCAGCTGACGTAGTTAAACAAAAAGTTATGCAGATGTATACCGACCCAGGTCACATTAGAGTTGAAGATCCAGGAAAAGTTGACGGAAATGTGGTGTTCGTTTATCTAGATGTGTTTGCTAAAGACACGCAGAAAGTTAGCGAGTTAAAAGAGCACTATAAACGTGGTGGTTTAGGTGATGTTGCAGTCAAACAATATTTAATTGAAGTGCTCGAAGAGGTTCTTGAGCCGATTCGTACTAAACGCCAAGAACTAGAAAAAGACCCTGAGGCTGTTTATGCAATATTAGAGACTGGCACGAAAAGAGCAGAGCAAGTAGCCGCACAAACTCTAAGTGAGGTTAAAGATGCCATGAAGATCAACTATTTTAAAGAGGGTAAAATCTAATGGCCAAATTTGCTTCAAACGACATTTTAAGGATTCTGCGTAAGTTCAAACTCGCAAATACTGATAACGTACCGCGCAACGTTGAAGATCTAAAAAAGATAACACCAGATGAATTTTCTGAAATCTTCTCATTTAAATTTCTTGGGGCTAAATATTATTTAATCGTTGACGGGCTAGCAGAGGATAACGAGAATTACATCTTAAATCTTCTTAAAACATCCTTTGGTGAAGCTGAAGGGCTATTGATAGAAAATCCAAACGACGATCTAGTTAGTTTTGCGTTACCATTTCAGGGCAAAGACGTTTATTTATTTAAAAACATTGCCAGTCATCGTCGATTAGATGTAGTATTAAGCGAAAAAAATCCAGAGCTATCAAGAAGCTCCATTCAAAAATTTATTAAAAATGGCTACGTTCAGGTGAATGGTAAAGATGCTATAAAAACTAAAACTTTAGTTGAAGATGGCGATAAAATCACAATGCAGATACCTGATAAATCAGCCGACAGTGCCGATTTTAGGATTATATTTGAAGATAAAAATGTGATTGTAATTGATAAGCCAGCTGGAGTTTTGACCCACAGCAAAGGTGTATTAAATGATGAATTTACAGTAGCCGATTTCTTTGCTGCTCATGGGGCTGAATTTGCTAAAAGTACTAATCGAGCTGGTATCGTTCATCGATTAGACCGCGACACATCGGGTATTATAATTGGCGCTAAAAACGATCTAGCTGCTAAAAAAATGCAAAAGCAATTCTCCGATCGAACCACTAAAAAAACCTACTATGCGATAGTTGAAGGGCATTTAAAGCAGCCAAAAGCGATTATCGATCTACCAATTGCTCGTAATAGTGCCGCGCCAAGTACCTTCAAGGTTGATCCAAAAGGCAAGAGCGCTCAAACGAAATATGAAGTAATTTCGCAAAGCGACGAATATTCACTAGTCAAGCTTCAGCCAAAAACTGGCCGCACACATCAGCTACGTGTTCATTTAACTTACCTTGGCCACCCAATTTTAGGAGATAAAGTCTACGGCAATCAAAAGACTGCTGAGAGAATGTACCTTCACGCCGAAAGTTTAGAAATCACAATTCCACCAGCTAATAATAGTCACGATTCACAAAGAAAAGTATTCAACTCTCCACTACTTAAAGAGTTTGAAGAAAAAATGAAAGATGAACAATAAGCTGTTAAATTCAACAATTAAGTCATCTCATGCGGTTATTTTAGATATTCCGCAAGGTTTTGGCTATGATTATTTGATCAATAATATCGATATCTCACTCGATTCCGATATTATCAAATTGTTACCCAGAGTTCATGGCGCCCAAAAAACTAAAAATATAAATACCGAAGATATTCTTGATCTTCAAGAAAAGACCCGGGGTTCAAGCAAAAATCAGCAATTTTACTTTATACTTGGCGCCGATACGATGAGCGAAGTAGCCCAGAACAAATTTTTAAAACTGCTCGAAGAGCCTAGAGATAATCTGCACTTTGTGTTAGTCACTAGTAGATTTGATAAGATGCTTTTAACCATCAAATCAAGAGCTCAGTATGTTAAGATTGAACCAATTTCAGACTACGAGTCGCAGACGATTTTAAAAAAATATAAAGTCGATGAAGTAAAAGCCAAGCAAATATTGTTTTTAGCTAATGGCCTACCTGGCGAAATAGAAAAACTAGCAACCGATAAAAAGTATTTTGATTCAAGTTTGAAGGTGATGGCATGGGCGAAAAAATGGTTGAGCGGCGATCAATTCGATAAAGTTATAGTCATAAATGAGTTAAAAAATGATCGCGAACAGGCTTTAAGACTACTGGCACAAACCATTGAACTGCTTGGAAAAACTCTAACACCAACTAACGCCAGTAAATCTGTAGTTAAAGCACGAAAGCTCTCAACGGCTTATAGGCGCATTCAAAAGAATGGTAGCGTAAGATTAAATTTAATAGAGTCAGCGATTGAATAATTTTTAAATTGCTGATGTTTTGTGATATAATTAGAGTACTATGATAGGATTATTTCTACTTGTTGCGATTGCGGGTTTTATTCTGTTTATGAAGCCCGAAACTGTTGAAAAACAGAACGATTTTTTGCCAGATAATATATCTGTAAAGCTAGATCGACTTTGGCGAGCTGCTCAAGAAGCGCTTATTGATAGAAAATATCTTCGGGCTGAGAAAATATTATTAACTATCTTACAATTTGATGAGCGTAATGCAATGGCTTATAATCGCCTTGGTATTATCTATGCTGGCCAAAAGAAGTTCGACGATGCGATCGAATGCTTTGAAATCGCTCAAAGCCTCGAAAGCAGTCCTTCAAGCTTACATAATGTTGGTCTAATCTATCTTGAAACTAAAAACTACACTAAAGCAGCTATGGCATTTGAACAAGCACTCAAAATTGAAGATACTCTCGCTACAAGGCATATCGCCTACGCAAAAGCGCTAGAAAACCTTGGTAAATTTAAGGCTGCAGCTAAATCACTCGAAAAGGCAATCGAGATCGATGAACGACCTCAGACGTTGCGCTCACTTGGCGCTCTATATCTTAAAATAGGCGATACAGCTAAAGCTCAAGTAGTTAAGGATAAATTGGACGAAATCAGAGGCGATCATAAAAAAATCAGCCAAAAACGTTTAGCTAATGATTCCTCGGCCTCACGAAAAATTGGCATGTAATTAATAAAACCTACAATCTTAAATAATTGTAGGTTTTATTAAATAATATCATGGAGCCACGATCGGGGCTTGAACCCGAGACCTCATCCTTACCATGGATGCGCTCTACCAGCTGAGCTATCGCGGCTTAATGATAAAATTATATCATAAGCCGAGTTGATTTCAAAGTATTATTTACGAGCTTTTTTGCTTGCTGGCTTTTTAGGTTTCTCGAAAAAATTATCCATAAAAGCTCTTTCTAGCGCCCATAGCACAGAGTTAGTAAGAAATAGGGCAGACGATATAATCGTAACTAATAGAAGGTTATGGCCCAACGAATAGTTGATCAAACCGATCAAACTAGCCACTAGTAATGACACAATAATAATTGCTAAATAAAAACGCTGCAATGATTCGCGTTCATTATCCGATTGAATCCATTTTTGGAATTTCTTTAGTGAAATATTCATGAAGTTATTATATAACATAAAACAATAAAAGTCAATACTTAACAATTCTAGTCCGCCGCAGGCTTGCTTTTAGTCAGAATATATGCTAAAATTGTTAAGAATTGTAAATAATAATTAAACGAGAGATTATGGCAAAAAAGAATACGAAACGAAAAGTCATCGGTCTTGTCAGTGACGAGTCTGGCGATCGAATATACTACACTCGCAAAAATACTCAGAATACACCTGAAAAACTATCTTTGCGAAAATATAACCCAAAGACTCGTAAGCACGAAACTTTCACCGAGACTAAAAAATCTCTTGGTCGAAACGAAGTAAAGCCACGAAAAGGTTAACTCCAAAAAATCATCTCAAATATTACGAGATGATTTTTTTGTTTTATGGCAAAATGTACCCCCAGCCTTTTAGTAGGCAAGAGGTACATTTATTAATTATTCGTCAGCTGCAATAAGATCAAGCAGCGCTGACGCCCATTCAGCCTGGCTCCAAGTAAGTGGTGCGACTGAATGCCAGTTTAGATTTTCAGGGTCAATTTGTTCTGGCAAGATATTAGTTGAAGAAGCCCTATCTAAAACCCAATCAATAATAGATTTAGCCTTCTCAATGTCACCACTTGCGATATAAAATTCAGCTCGCCAAAGTGTGGTTATTATCCAATAATTACCGTCGACATCATTGTTTTGTCGGTAATAGACGTCGTTTTCGAATCTTGGAACGCCGGTATTCTGGTCAACATCAAATCTTTCTTCGAGCGTCCTGAGCGATTGCTGGACTTCATAAGAATCAAAATCAAATAAGCCAAAGATAAACGCGCCATAAAGGCTCGATGTATCAATTGTTTGGTCTTTGCTTTCATCGGGTAAAATTCCTCGATAGAAGTATCCTCTATCAGTATTAAATAGTTCTTTGCGTGCTGTGATCTGCATTTTTTCAGCTGCGGCTTGCCATTTTAGAGCATCCTTAGCTTTACCAAGTTCACGCGCTAATTCGGCGGCCGAATTTAGCGCCGCATACACAATTGATGTTGTGTAAGTTGATGATAAGAAATACATCTCCCAAAGTTCGTAATTAACAATCGGCAGCCCATCTTCGCGAGTGAACTCAACCAAGAAGTCAGACATTGGTTTGACTAGTGATTTATAGAATCGTTTTAGAAGTTCTGTATTGTGAAATTTATTATAAAATTGTGCTACTAAAAATATTATGCCGGCTGTTTCATCGGCTTGAATTGGTAAGTTCTTATCGCCGTTATATTGTGCATATGGATGCCAGCTTGGTCCTAGCTCGCCATTTGGCAAATATTTATGCATCAAAAAACCTTCTGGCTTCATGATATTTTCACAGAATTCAAAGAACTTAATTAATTCTTGATCATAGCCTAATCGCACAAAAGGCCATAGTGCAAATAATGCATCTCTTGGCCAACAATAAGAATAATCGTCGCGTGCATGATTTAGCATTTCAGAATCGTTGCTAGCAATTGGTGCACCAGTGTGTGATAGGTGAGATTTAGATACCATCAAACTCTGAACGAAGCTTTTTTGATATTTATGGTCAAGTTTTTGGGCGAACTTATGAGCCGGTTTTAGCCAATCTTGCCATAAACGATGTGTGTTTTCTAATTCTTTTTGAAATAACCAGCCACTGACTTTATTGCTTATCGCAAAAGCAAGTTCGTGGTCGTCAGCACAGGCGATAGAATACTGTATTTGAGCTACTTGATGAGGCTCAAGATTAGTTTTAAATCGGATAACTGAGTCTGTTTGACCATGCTCAACATTGCTGCCTGCTAGCTCGCCATCTTCAGCGTCCCGCCAAGAACCTTCTTTATTCTCAATTCCAAATAAACCAACTGTATGCTGGTCAAAGCTCTGCCACTCATGATGAGTAGATGACACTTGACTTAGAATTTGTGCCGCCACTACGAAAGCGCGTTTGCCACGATAATGAAGAATAGCTGGATGATCTGGGATGAACTGAGCAGTATCTGCTAGATGTTTGCTAGAGTTAATCGAGAAATTTTGATGAAAGAAAATTGCCACTTCGCGATTATAGTCGACTAGGTTTGTGACTTTAACTGCCCGTAAAAGAGCGTCTTTGTCATATAAAACGGCATCTTTTGATTCTAATTTGATCTGCAGTGATTGATTTATGGCGGTCGTTCTAGATATCAAGCCGTCTTCAAAGTATTCAAAAGAGAACTTCCAGCCTTCATCATCAAGCCAAGATAGTTTATTATCGACTCGCACCCCAATTTTATGAAACATATTCTGATCAAGCGTGTGGTTTTCGTAGGCATTATCAGGAAAATAAAAATCACTTACTAAGCCATGGTCATTTAAACCTATATTTAGGTTACCGTTTGATAAAATTACAGACTTAGCCATATTATACTAGACCCAACTTTCTATTATCCTTTAAGGTTGTTTTTTGATGGAGGTGGTCTGCATGTTTTAGAGGTTGTTTAGCGGTTTTAACAGGTGCATTAGTGATTTTCTGACTGGGTTTAGATTGAAGCTCATCGTTTAGCGGTTTATCATTATTCTCAATTACGATATGTGGTGGGGGTAAAGAAACATCTTTTAGCCTAAACCGTAGATCCCTTAAGGCGTCCATGTAATACAAAAAAGCATCATAAGGAGTCTTATACGGTGAGAAATATGCGTGAACATCGCCATCTGAAAAGTATTTAGTACACATATAATATGCGTGATCACTAGTTTGTAAGCGTCGCCAATCTTCAACTAAAGCGCCATTTTGTGAATTATAAACCAACGGTTTTAAATCATATAAATATTTCATAGCTTCTTGCTGCATTGAGTTGCCTAGCCAAGCCGTCAGATCGCGCTCAGCGTCCGCCCATGTCACAGTGTCGGGCATAGATATCTCACCAACCGCAGGCGCTTCAGCGGCCTCTGTAACCGTCTTAAAGCCATGGCTACTATCAGATAGCCATCGGCCAATAAAATCTTCAAAAAAGCCAAAGATACCCGAATCTGCCCATTGGTGTTCGCCAAAAGTTTCGTAATCCATAAATAAGTTTATTAGGCTTCCGTGATAGCTGGCTGCATTCAACCAATGGATATATTTATGAGTCGTTAATGGATATTCACTCCATTCTTGGTTTGAAAACCTAAAAGCTAGGTCGTCACTAAGCTTGTAATTCTTAAGAAGTAGCTTGATATTATCTGTACCTTTTGGTTTATAGACATGATTTGGCGATCGCCACTGTAGAATTGGATCCCAACCCTCAGCAAGAATAGCCTTAAAGTCAAATTCGTCCGCCCACTGAGCTAGTTGATCGTTATACGACAACTCAGTATTCCTAAACGATGTCGTTTCTACGCCAAAAATTTGACGAACCTTGCCTTGATGAGCACGAACTTGAGTTTCAAACTCTTCTCGATCATAGAAAAAGGCAAGACTATGATAATAAGTCTCTGCCACTATTTCAACTCGGCCGGTATCAACTAATCGTTTGAAGCTATCTAAAACCTCTGGGGCAAATTCAATCGCCTGATCAATAAATGTGCCAGTTATTGATATAGAAAATCTAAACTCTGGGTGTTGCTTGAGTAATTTTTCTAATAAATTATTCATTGGTACGTATGATTTTTCGGCAACTTTTTTAAAGATATCACCATTAGTTTGAGCTTTAATTCCGGTTTCTTCACCAAAATATCCCCGGTCCGACCCTATATCGAACACTGTATAATCATCTCGGACTCGCCATGGTTGATGAACATGCAAATAAAGTACGATCGATTTTTTATCCATGTTTTTCTCCTGTTACGACAATAAATTCATCCATAATTTGATCTGCTATATCCTTCCATGATATCCGTGCGTATTCTTGACGAACGCCTTTTTTGAGCTGATTTAGTAGGGTGCGCGATGATGAAACGGCAACTATTTGATTAGCTAATTTGTGTGTGTCCCAAAAATCATATCGTAAAACACTACTTAGAACTTCACCAACACCTGATTGATTACTAATAATTAGTGCGTTATTGAAATGAGCCGCCTCGAGGGCGGTTAAACCAAACGGTTCGTTGACTGAACTCATAACAAATACATCCGAAACACCATAAGCATCCTTCCACCTTTTACCACGCAAGAAGCCGGTGAAGAAAATTTTATCAGCTATTCCGTACTCTGCAGCCATCTCAATAAGTTCGTTACGTTGTTCACCATCGCCAACGAGCAAAAGCGCAATCTTCGGATTTTGCTTAGCTGCAAGTGCAGTTGATTCCATTAAAAATGTCAGTCCTTTTTGGACCGTAAATCTTGTAAGTGTCATTATAATTGTTGTACCTTGCGACTTTAGATATTCTAAGTAGCGGTAGGTTTGTTCATCGTAATCTTCGGGCGAGGCTAGAGCCGATGGCTCAACAGCATTGTATACAACTTCAACTTTTTTTGGGTCAATCTTGTATTTATCAACAATCACGTGACGAGTATTTTTCGATACAGCAAAAATCTTGTCAGCCGCAAGCATACCTTCATATTCTATATGATGTACATCCGGATTGCCGTTTGTGCCACCAGAGCGATCGAACTCGGTCGCGTGAATATGCGAGACCAATGGTGCACCTGTTATTTCTTTAGCGCGTGTACCAGCTTCGAGGGTAAGCCAGTCATGAGCGTGAATTACATCCGGCCAGTTATCTTCATCTTCAAGATGTTTCTCAATAAACTTTAGATATTCACGTTGAATAGATTTGATATCGGGTAAAAATTCTGGGGCATTATGGAAAGACCTAGTTTTAAGAACCACCGGGTCGTAGGCCCCATTGCCAAATTTATGAAGAGCAGGCAATTTCGTTGCATGCAAAATGTTCATAAAATCTATGTTTGGATGTTCTTCGGAGTATGGCACTACAAAGTCTATATCCGCCCCTTTTTCAGCAAGCGCTTTAGCCATATAAAAACAGGCTACACCCAAACCGCCGCTGTTGTGAGGGGGGAGCTCCCACCCGAGCATTAGTACTTTCAATTTTTACCCTCTTTTTTATATCTTTACATAACCATTATATAGAAAGATTGTATTTTTTGCAACAGTTTTTGGAGATTAAATTCCCGGATTATATTTTTTCATTTGCGCGACGTGGGTTTTATAGTCAGGGTCGTATTTTTTAACTTCGCCCCAGAATTTATCAGAGTGATTCATTTGTCGAGTGTGGCATAATTCGTGAATTATCACATAATCTATCAATTCATGCGGAAGATTCATTAGACCAATATTTAGAGAAATCGTACCGCTTGAGCTGCAACTACCCCAGCGAGTGCTGGCATGCGAAAACCGAATTCTATCGTAGTTAAAACCATATTTATCAGCTATGTACTCAACTCGGCGCGGAAGATATGATTTTGCTTGTTTGCGTAAAATCTTAGCAATGTACTCACGAATTGCCGACTGAATTTCAGGCGATTCAGGGTCTTTGCTTTTAGGAATGTTTACAACAACACACTGCGATTCGGTTGTAATTTTTAGCTGATCACTAGTTGAAGTTTTAAAAATTAAGGCGTGAGACTTACCAATTTGCTGGTTATCTCTATAAATATTTTGTGAATTTCTTTCATCAAGCATTTGCCGGAGTTCAGCTCGATTTTGGCCAACCAATCTTTTGACCGAAAAATCTGGCGCGTAAAAGGGAATGCTAGCTCGCAATTTGCCGTTTGGCGCGATTGTGATTTTCACAGCTCGAGCCAGCTTACTGCGTCGAACAGTAATTTCTCCAAATTCTTCATCGTAGATTGCCATAGATATATTTTAACAAATTACAGCCCAAAATGAAAACTAGACAGCTTGAATTAGATAATCTGCTATGATATAATTACTTTTAGTATACGGGCATAGCTCAGTTGGTAGAGCACAGGTCTCCAAAACCTGGTGTCGGGAGTTCAAGTCTCTCTGCCCGTGCCAAACGAATTTATTTATGACACCTTTTTTCTGAAGGTGTTATTTAATTGACAAAATATAATAGTTATGATATAGTAAATTCATTAAGAGCCGTTTTTATAAAAGAACGATGCTTTTTGTTCTTTTATAAACTGACTTTTAAAATAATTTTGGAGGTGTTGTTATATGTTAACAGCGCACAGCAGGACACACGCAAGAGTAGTCGAGGATGGAGTAATCATAGAAGGGTGGAAAAGAATTCACGTCGCAACAGGCAGAGTGCACGGTATATCACCAAATACATATGGCTTTATTGAAAGCATGAAGAACTCTGATGAGGCTTTTATCAGCGGTGTGCATTCGTTCGCTAAGCAAATATATGAAGGTACTGCCAATAAGACTTTTGGTACTGAGGGCTGCGACAAACTGATAACTTTTTTTCATGAACATTGGCCATCATTTATTCATGGGCGTAATAAAGAGAGTATTCTATTTGAAAATCATCTTTATATTATTCGGCAAAAATACAATCCCGGATTATCTAGCCTGGTTGTAAGATACATTAATCCGAATAAATATTCTTCAATATTAAAAAAAATCAGTTAAAACTTATCCCCGAACGTATGTTCGGGGATTTTATTTTATTCCATACCTTCGCTGAACTGCGAATTATAAAGCGAGGCGTAACGACCATTTAGCTTTAGTAGCTGTTTATGGTTGCCTTGCTCAACAATATTACCTTTATCCATGACTAAAATTAAATCGGCGTTTTTAATCGTTGAAAGCCTGTGAGCAATCACGAAGCTCGTACGACCATGCGTCAGCTTATCCATAGCTGATTGAATCGCGGCTTCAGTTCTAGTGTCAACCGAGCTTGTAGCCTCATCTAAGATCATCATCGGCGCATCCGCTAAAATAGCTCGTGCAATCGTCAGTAGCTGCTTCTCACCAGCCGAGACGTTGTCCACATCTTCAGAGATGATAGTATCATAGCCATTGGGCAGAGTTTTAATAAAGTGATCCGCATGGGCGGCTTTTGCCGCCTGGATAATCTCTTTTCTCGTAGCATCAGGCCGTCCATAGCTTAAGTTTTCGGCAATCGTTCCGTTAAACAGCCAAGTGTCTTGTAGTACCATACCAAATAGGCTACGGACATCTTGACGGCTAAGATCTTTATTATTAATACCATCGATCAAAATTTCGCCTGAATCTATCTCGTAAAATCGCATCAATAGATTAACTAAAGTAGTTTTACCAGCACCAGTTGGGCCAACAATTGCCACATTTTGTTTCGGTTTGATTTTAGCCGTAAAATTTGAAATGATTGGCTTGTCTTTTTGGTATGAAAAATTCACTTTTTTAAATTCAACTGCTCCAGAAATATTCTCAGGCAATGAAGCTTTTACATTGGTCTTGATTTCTTCTTGCGACTCAAGGAATTCGAATACTCGTTCGGCAGCAGCAACAGTAGTCTGCACAACCGTCATTGAGCTAGCAACTTGAGTTAAAGGTTGCGTAAACTGGTTCATATACTGCATAAATGCCGAAATATCACCAATTGAAATTTGACCATTTATTGCTCGTACACCGCCAACTACCGCAACAGTTAAGTTTCCTAAATTTCCGATAAAACCCATAACGGGGTACATCATGCCGCCAAAGAATTGTGATTTCCAAGCGCTCTTAAATAAATTATCATTAATTTTATTAAAAGTAGAAATAGATTTTTCTTCACCATTATAAGCTTTCATTATCTCGTGGGCGCCCATAATCTCTTCGGTATGCCCATTCATACTTCCGGTGTTTCTTTGTAGGTCAGAGAAGTATCTTTGGGAGCTTTTCGTAATAAACGCAATAATTGCAATAGATACTGGCATAATGACTGCTGCAATTAAAGTCATCTCCCAGCTAATCCTGAGCATCATAATCGCAACACCAATTACCGTAACGATAGCTGAAATAATCTGTACAAAGCTCTGGCTAAGGTTTTGACTAATGGTCTCAATGTCGTTAGTTACTAGCGAAACGATATTACCAGTTTCGACATTATCAAAATACTTGAGTGGTAATTTTGAGATTTTTTGAGACAACTGCTCGCGCATCTTAAACGTAATTTTCTGCGAAATGGTTGTCATGATCCAGCCTTGAATGTAGTTAAATAAGGCTGACGCAAAATATAGCGCAATTAGCGTTAAGCCTAGCTGAGTAATCTTATCAAAATTAGGCAAGAAAACCACACCTTGAGCGGTCATTTTGACGCCATCAGTAACGGCCGTAATCATATCACCGATTAGCTGTGGCCCTAAAATTCCAAAGAAACCACCTATAATCGTTGTTGCAATAACGGCCGAAAAACGAACTTTAAATGGTGCAAAATAGCGAACTAACTTTCTTAAGGATTTACCGAAATTTTTGGCTGTTTGCGGTTTTTTATTATGACTATGAGGACCCATTATTTTGCTCCTTTCTTTTGCTTTTTGGATGTTTTTAGTTCATCTGCTGATAGCTGAGATGAAGCGATTTCCTTATAAATATCATTGTCTGCTAACAGCTCTTCGTGGCTGCCGATACCTGCGATCTCACCTTGATCTAGTACAATAATCTTATCAGCATTGACTATACTTGACACCCGCTGAGCGACAATAAATTTGGTTTTACCTTTAGTTTTTTTATCAAGTTCAGCTCTTAGTTTTGCGTCAGTTTTAAAATCTAGTGCGCTAAAGCTATCGTCGAAAATTAAAATCGAAGCATTCTTTGCAATTGCGCGAGCAATCGACAGGCGCTGTTTTTGACCACCAGAAAAGTTCTTTCCACCCTGGGCAACGTGTTCACTGATTGTTTTTGGCATTTTTTTAATAAAATCCCAAGCTTGTGCAATCTTTAATGCGTTCACTGCATCATCATCACTCACACTTTCTGTTCCATAAGCAATATTTGACCTAATCGTACCTGAAAGCAATATCGACTTTTGGGGTGCGTAACCAATTATATTACGAAGGGTGTTCTGGCTAATATCACGTATATCTACACCACCAACTAAAATTTTGCCAGTGCTCACATCATAAAAGCGGGGAATTAGCTTAGCAATCGTCGATTTACCACTACCAGTACCACCAATGATAGCAACCGTTTCGCCAGAATTTATCTTAAAGTTAATGTTATTTAAAATCTTATCCTCTGAGCCCTCATATTTAAAGCTGACATTTTTAAATTCAATTGAATTATCTGTAGGTGCTGAAACTGGATGTTCTGGGTCACGGATACTTAGCTTAGTGTCTAAGACTTCTTTAATCCTACCAAGCGAAACCATCATCCGTGGCACCATCACAAATATCATCGAGAGCATCATAAACGCCATTGTAGTCTGCCCAATGTATTGAATTAGGGCAAATATGTCTCCAACCTGAAGATTGCCATCTCGAATTAGATATGAACCTAGCCACACGATAGCCACCATCGAAAATCCTGAAACCATTGTCATAACTGGGCCAATTAGACTCATAATTCGACCAATAAAGACGTTATTATTCATATTATCATCGTTGATTTTAGCAAATTTTCGCTCTTCTGTTTGATCGTTGCCGTAAGCGCGAATCACTCTAAGGCCAGTGATCGTTTGCCGAGTTTGTAGGTTTAATTTATCAACGATTTTCTGGATAATTTTAAACCTCGGTACAGCAAAGATAGTTACGAGTGTTACCATAAAGACAATCACACCAACACAGGCAGCTACAATCCAGCTCATTTCAGACGAAATACGAAATACATTTATAATCGCACCAACGCCAATAAACGGTGCATAAATACCCATCCGCAGCGACATCGCAAATGTCTGCTGGAATTGCTGAGCATCATTGGTTGTTCTGGTGATCAAGCTAGCAACTGAAAATTTACCAAACTCATTCATAGAAAAATTCTCAATCAAAGTAAAAGTCTCGCGACGCAGATCTCGCGCAATTGACGACGCTACGCGACTAGCACAAAACATACTTAAAATCATCGCGATTCCACCAAGAAGTGACATGCCGATCATATAAAATCCATTCTCATAAACCTTGTCTAAGTTCTTCATCGCCACGCCCTCGTTGATAATCTTACTGGTGTATTGAGGCAGCGTTAAGTTGATAGACGCCGAGCACGCAATAAAAATCAGCACCAAGCCGATCTGCCACCAATATTTTTTGGCGTATTTAAATATAAATTTAATCATTTATCTCCTTATTTTTAGATTATTTTAATATCAATAAAATAAACTCACTCCTACCAGTTTAGCACTCTATCATCTGTAGTTCAAGTAGAATTTTAAACAAATAAAAGCCCTAGCTATAAAACTCGCTAGAGCAGTGCGATTATTTAGAGACCTTTACTAGGCCGCTGCCTTTGCAATCGCTGCACAAGGTCTTCGGCGTAAATGCGTGGTAGATATGGCCGCTTCCTTTGCAGGTAGGGCATTCCTTGAACTCCGCCATTTCTTTTCACCACCTTAATGTATTTTACGTTTTAGGCAGACGCAATAACTGTGGAGCATTTTTATAGTCTTAAATACTCAATTTTATTATTATAGTATCTTATTCGATTATTGTCAATAATTAAACTCCTTGGTTCGATACAATTATTTTAGGAACTTATGTACTACTGCTTAAAATCATGAATCATCGATTCGTTCCTACTTATTGACTTAGCTAGTGTTATTTGTTAAAATTTACTCATTGGTCTCATCGTCTAACGGTTAGGACACCAGGTTCTCATCCTGGCAATCCGGGTTCGATTCCCGGTGAGATCACCAAAAGAAAGTCGCGCAGAATTTGTTCTGGGCGTTTTTCTTTT
>RRZU011806137.1_pt1 | contig 31788 bp, 26 predicted proteins | sample 2165561 | NCBI WGS metagenome assembly RRZU01 (sample SAMN10456909, study PRJNA506462) | wastewater metagenome | isolation source: wastewater sludge | place: USA: Moscow, Idaho | reverse complement strand
TTGTCAAGAACTTTTTTCGAGGTTTTCTCGCTCTTTCGAGCAACCCGCCTCGCTTTTCGTCCTCTTCTGTGGTAGTTCTGCTAACCAGCGGAACTTTTATATCTTACCACAGACCGCCCTGCCTTGTCAAGAGGTTTTTTCTGAAAATCTCTTTTTTGTTTCGTGGGCTTGGCTCTTGTGAAGTGCTCAATTAATATACCAAACCCAGCGCCAAGTGTCAACACTTTTTTCGCTTTTTCTCAAGTTATTTTTTACCTGCGCTTTACATAACTACATATGCGCATTCTGTCCTATTTGGCCACAACATTTAGGTTTCTCTCTCCTCCTATCATAGAAAGGAAGCGCCCCACGTGGAGGCGCTTCCTATTTATACCCGCTCCCGCCAGCGGCTGATTGTCTTTGTCCCTTCGCAAATCACCAGGGGGGCCACCGCCAGGGTCAGGACCACCCCCCACTCCAGTGCACTCATCGCCACTGTGGAGAAGATGTCCATAAGCGGGGGGACCGTGAGGACCGAGACCTGCATGGCCATCCCCACCACAAAGGCCCGGTTCATCGCCCGGTTGGAGAGGATGCCGATGTGGAAGATGCTGGCGCGCTCGCTGCGCACATCAAAGGCATGGAACAACTGGCACATGGTGAGGGTGGCAAAGGCCATCGTGTTGGCGGTGGCGTTGGCCACCCCCGGGTCGGAGAGGACATACTCCCCCAGAAAGTACGCCCCCAGGGTAAGGAGCCCCACCATAATTCCCTGCCATACCAGCCGCCACGCAAAGCCCCCGGAGAAAATGCTGGCCTTGGCGTCCCGCGGCCCCTGAGCCATGACCCCGTCTTCCACCGGCTCCACCCCAAGGGCCAGGGCGGGCAGGCTGTCTGTGACCAGGTTGAGCCAGAGGAGCTGGACCGGCACTAGGGGCATCTGGTGAAAGTGGAAGGCCGTGGCGCAGAAGATGGTCAGTATCTCTCCTATATTACAGGAGAGGAGGTAGTGGATGGCTTTGCGGATATTGGCGAAGATACCCCTCCCCTGTTCTACAGCCGCCACAATGGTGGCAAAATTATCGTCGGTGAGGATCATATGGGCTGCCCCCTTGGCCACATCGGTCCCCGCGATGCCCATGGCGCAACCGATGTCGGCCGCCTTGAGGGCGGGAGCGTCGTTCACCCCGTCCCCCGTCATGGCCACCACCCTACCCTTCTTCTGCCAGGCTCGGACAATGCGCATTTTGTGCTCGGGGGACACCCGGGCGTAGACCGCGAACTTCTCCACATCCCGCTCCAGAAGTTCCTGGGGCATGAAGTCGATCTCCTCCCCGGTAATGGCCAGATCGCCGGGGCGGCAAATGTTCAGCTCCCGCGCAATGGCAAGGGCGGTGAGCTTATGATCCCCCGTGATCATAACAGGGCGAATGCCCGCCGCGTAGCACTGCTCCACCGCACGCCGCACCTCCTTACGAGGCGGATCGATCATGCCCAGCAGCCCCACGAAGATGAGTCCACGCTCCAGTGTGTCCCCGGTCATCTCCCGGGGCAGCATCTCAATGTCCTTATAAGCCACCCCCAGCACCCGCAGGGCCTTTTCCGCCATTGCCTCGTTGGCCCGGAGGATCCGCTGGTCCTCGCCCGGAGTAAGGACGCGGCAGCGGCGCAGCAGCACATCGGGTGCACCCTTTACGCAAACCCGGTATCCGCCGCCGGGCAGGGTGTGGACTGTACTCATCAGCTTGCGCTCCGAGTCAAATGGGGCCTCCCCTCGCCGGGGTGTGGCCGCCTCCAGTGTGTTTTTATCCAGTCCCTCCTTCTGAGCAATGTGGAGAAGGGCGGTCTCGGTGGGGTCTCCCGCCGTGACGGGCTCACCCCCCGGGCCATAGGAGAGGGTGGCGTCATTGCAGAGGGCGGCGATGGTGAGAGCCAGAGGCCGCTCACCGCCCCGGACGGTCCAGAGGTCCACCACCGTCATCTTATTCTGAGTGAGTGTGCCCGTCTTGTCCGAACAGATTACGCTGGCGCAACCCAGTGTCTCCACTGCGGGGAGTTTTTTGATAATGGCTCCTCGCTTCACCATGCGGGACACCCCCAGGGCCAGCACGATGGTGACGATGGCGGGCAGCCCCTCCGGGATGGCGGCCACCGCCAGGGCTACCGCGGTCATGAACATCTCCAGCACCTCCTTGTGCTGGAGCATGCCGATCCCGAACATGACCGCGCAGACGCAGAGGCAGAGGAAGGACAGCGTCTTGGATATCTCGGCCATCTTCCGCTGGAGGGGGGTCTCCTGCTCCCCCGCGCCCAGGAGGAGTCCGGCAATGCGGCCCATTTCGGTATCCATCCCGGTGGCGGTGACTACACAGTGCCCCCTGCCGCTGGTGATGACCGTGGAGGCGATGACCATATTCACCCGGTCGGCTAGGGCAGTGTCCTCCCCCAGGAGGGCCTGGGCACGCTTGGTCACGGGGGCCGACTCACCCGTCATGGCGCTCTCGTCCGCTTTCAGCCCGGAGCAGGTCAGGATGCGCCCATCGGCGGGTACCAGGTCTCCCGGCTCCAGCAGGATGATGTCCCCCGGCACCAGCTGGGCCGACGGCTCCCGGGTCATCACACCGTCCCGCAGGACCCGAGCCTGGGGGGCCGACAGCTTGCGCAGGGCCTCCAGTGCCCGCTGGGCATTGTTCTCCTGAGAGATGGAAATCGCTGCGTTCACCAGGACGATAATCAGGATAATGGCCGAGTCCAGCCAGTCCTGAAACCCACTGGCCCAGAGTGAGAGGGCCGCCGCCGCCAGGAGGACCAGGATCATGGGGTCCCCCATCTGTCCCAGGAAACGGCGGAGAAGGCTCTCTCCTACCGCCTGTTCCAGCTCGTTGGAACCGTATTTCTCCAGCCTTTGCCCCGCTTCCGCTGCCGAAAGGCCCCGCTCGCGGCTTGTCCCCAAGTCGGACAGAGCCTGGGCAGCCGTTTTACTATGCCACGCGCTCATAGACTTCTCTCCTTTTCTCAAACCTGCCGCATCCGCCCCCAAGGCACCCGGCGCGTTCGGCCTGTCCCATAGATATGGGTGGAGAGAAGAAATTATGTCTTTTGTTCTTCACCCGGCGGTCTGACCGGATGCGAACTATTTTACACAGCATTGTACACGACGCTGTTTTTCCTATCAGGGCCGTAAAAAAGTGGCGGCCCATTACGGGCCGCCACATCAGGCAATCAAGGGATGCCTGGAACCTCCATATTTACTCATTTCCGCTGGGACTGGGTACAGTGGTAGCCGTGGGTGCGGGGGTTTCCGTGGGTGCGGGCTCCAGGCTGGCCCGGTAGTCCGTCAGTTTCTCGCAAAAGCTACGCACGTCCACCTTAGACATCTCAGGCAGATCCACCACCTTGGCGTCCTTCATCCAGGTCTCGGCCAGCTCCTGCATCTTGAGGGAGGCCCACCCCTCCCGCATTTCAGCATTGTCAGGCGCCAGGCGGAGAATGATGTGGTATCCGTAGTCGGTCTTGATCAGGTCACTGATCTGGCCGTATTCCAGTGCGAGGGTGCCATCCTCAAACTCGGCCACCATCTCACCGGTGCCGAAGAGATAGCCATCGGGCGCACCTAAGGTGCCATCGGCATTGCGCCCGTCCTCGCTATTCTCGTTCATGAGCTGGTCGAAGAGCTTGAGCTGCTCCTCCCCAGTGACGGCCTTTAGCTGGGCCAGCAGTCCCTCGGCCTTGGTCTTGGCCGCAGCGTGCTCCTCCTCGGAGAGGGGATTGCCCTCATCGTCCACCGTCTTAATCAAAATATGCTTGGCCAGCATTAAGCCCTCTTCCTCGGCCAGGGCAATGATGTCCTCACTGACGGGAGCAGTCTTGCCCTGCTCCCCAAAAAGGCTGTCCTGCAGGGGCCCATGGAGGGCGTTCACCTCCATCAGGTGGCGAAGTCCGGCGTCCGAGATGGCCATCTGCTGGAGTAGCCGGGCATACTCCTCCTCGCCGTACTGGCTGATGGTGAGGGACACCTGACTCCTAAGGCTACTGGCATCCTCATCGGACAGGGTAATCCCCGCCTTATTTACCTCGGTCTCTATGACCCGATAGAGCTGGGCAGCCTGCTTACCGCTCTCTAAAATCTGATCGGCCTTGCTCTTGCCGTCGGTCTGGGCCGTCCAGTCAATGGTATCCAGGCCTCCCCCATTCTCGGCCGCTACGCCGATCCAGTAAAAGAGCTGCTCGGCGGTGACCTCCTCCCCATCCACGGTGAACATAGGGGTGTCACCGGAAATCCCCATCAGCTTCTTCACCACGTCTTCGGTGGATACCAAGGGCGCCTCATCCTCTGCAGCGCTGGCGGTAGGGGCGGGGGTAGCGCTGTCCCCTTTGTTTCCACCTGTGGTACAGCCGGTTAGGGCCCCTGCCAGCAGGGCGGCAGAGAGTGCCAGCCCCATGCTTCTCTTCCAAATCTTCATAGAGTCCTCCTTATTATCTTGGACAAAACCTGTATCATCATACCACCGGGCCTGTAAATCTACAACGAAAATTTGCCGTATTCACTCAATGTTTACATTTGATGGCGTGTTTCTCGCCGGACGGGCCTTCTTCGGGTTCTCTGCGTTTTGCCTGTCACCCCTCGCTTTGCGCGTAATCCTCCACCAGCTTCCGCCCCAGCTTGAGCACGTCATCCCCTTTTTTGAGGCGAAGAGCCAGATAAGGCTTCTCTCCGGCTGAGAAGAGGAGCCGCCCCCGGTACTTCTCCCGTGCGCAGAGGGAGGAGACCCGCTCCAGCTCGAAGGAGGAGAGGACGAAGTTTAGGTTGTTCCCCCGCTGAGCAATCTCCGCGATCCCACAGCGGGCTGCGTCTGCACGCAACAGGGCCACCGCGATGAGGTTGTTTACCCCCCGCGGTGGGTCGCCGTACCGGTCGATCAGTTCATCGGTCAGGTCGTCGGCCTCCTCTTCGTTGCGGATGGCAGCGATGCGGCGGTAGAGATCCATTCTCTGCTCGGGGGAGGGCACATAGCGGTCGGGGATGGAGGCCGTCACCGTCAGGTCGGCGGCGCACTCGGTCTGGAACTCGGGCTTCTCCCCCCGCCCCTCCAGTACCGCTTCCTCCAGCAGCTTCAAATACATATCGTATCCCACGCTGAGGAGGAAGCCCGACTGCTCAGGTCCCAGCACATTGCCCGCACCCCGGATCTCCAGGTCCCGCATGGCAATCTTGAAGCCGGAGCCGAACTCAGCGAACTCTCGGATGGCCCCCAGACGTTTGGATGCCACCTCCGTGAGCACCTTGCCCTGGCGAAAGGTCATATAGGCAAAGGCCCGACGGTTGGAGCGCCCCACCCGGCCCCGGATCTGGTGGAGCTGCGCCAGGCCCATCTTGTCCGCGTCCTCAATGATGAGCGTGTTCACGTTGGCGATGTCGATGCCGGTCTCAATGATGGTGGTGCAGACCAGGACCTGGACCTCTCCGTCGCTCATGCGGGTCATTACATCTCCCAGTTCCTCCTGGCTCATCTTGCCGTGAGCCACGGCCACCACGGTCTCCTCCCCCAGCATCTCCCGGATGCGGGCGGCTACTCGAGTGATGGTCTCCACCCGGTTGTGGAGATAGTAGACCTGCCCCCCCCGCTCGGTCTCCCGGCGCATGGCGTCGGCCAGAATGGACCAGTCGTGCTCCATCACATAGGTCTGTACCGGCTGACGGTTGGAGGGTGGCTCCTCCAAGGTGCTCATATCCCGGATGCCCGAGAGGGCCATATTCAGCGTCCGGGGGATGGGGGTGGCTGAGAGGGTGAGCACGTCCACCTGCTTGGAGAGCTCCTTGAGCTTCTCCTTATGGGTCACGCCGAAGCGCTGTTCCTCGTCCACCACCACCAGCCCTAAGTCCTTCCACTCCACGTCCTTCTGGAGAAGGCGGTGGGTGCCGATTAGCAGGTCCACCTGGCCCAGCTTCAGCCGGCGCAGGGCCTCCTTCATCTGGACCGGGGTGCGGAAGCGGGAGACCATCTCTATCTCCACGGGGTAGCGGGAAAAGCGCTGGCGGGCGCTAAGAAAGTGTTGACGGGCCAGTACGGTGGTGGGCACTAGGATCGCAGCCTGCTTCCCGTCCAGGGCGCATTTCATAATGGCCCGGAAGGCCACCTCGGTCTTGCCGTACCCCACGTCGCCGCAGAGGAGGCGGTCCATGGGCCGGGCCATCTCCATATCAGCCTTGATCTCGGCGATGCATCGGAGCTGGTCCTCGGTCTCGCTGTACTCGAACTGGTCCTCAAACTCTTTCATCCAGGGAGAGTCGGGTGAGAAGGCAAAGCCGGGCTGGCGCTGGCGCTGGGCATAGAGCTTAATAAGGCCCTTGGCCAGGTCCTGTACCGCTTTCTTGGCCCGGGTCTTGGCCTTTTCCCACTCGGTGCCCCCCAGCTTGGAGAGCTTCTTGGTCTCTTGGGCGTCCTCACCGCCGCCAATGTATTTGCTCACCAAGTCGAGCTGGGTGGCGGGGACGTAGAGCACATCTGCCCCAGCGTAAACAATCTTCACATAGTCCTTCTCAATACCATCCACCGGCATCTTCATCATACCCTGGTAGCGGCCGATGCCGTGGTGCTCGTGGACCACCAGGTCCCCGATGGAGAGGTCTGCGTAGGACCCCAGCTTCTGCCGGTTGGTAGCCGCCTTTGGCCGGGGCTTCTTTCCCGTGACAGCCTGCCCCTCGGTGAGAATGGCAAAGCGGATGGAGGGGTACTCCACCCCTGCCGACATCCCCCCCACTGTGATGACCGCCTGTCCGGGCTTGGGCAGGTCGTGGAGGGTAAAATCCACCGCAGAGCGAAGCTTCTGCTCCCTCAGGAGGGCCTGGAGGTTGAGGGCCCGCTGCTCGCTGGACACCAACACCACGGTGGCAAAGCCCTCGCTCATATAATGGCTCAAATCGGAGACCGCTGTCTCCAGGCTGGCGCCGTAGCTGGGCAGCTGCTTCGCCAGTATATTGAGCACGGTCCTGGGCCGCCGGGGGTATTGGGACACGGTGAAGGAATCGAGGTAGACCACCGGCCACCCCTCCAGGACCGTGCACAGTTCTTCAAAGCTTCGGGCGAACTGAGCCAGTTCCCCGGCCAGAAAGCCGCTCTCCATTAGGACCTTTGCATCCTCCTCCAGCTGCCAAAGATAGGTGCCTGCCCGCTCGGCCACCCGAGGGCTCTCAGAGAAAAATAGAACTGCGTCCTCGGGCAAATAGTCACAGGCCGAGGCCATGGTGGGGTAGATGAGCGCGATATACCGGTCCAGCGCAGGAAAGGAGAGGTTTTGCTCCAGCCGCTCCCGATCCTCCTCCAGTGTCTTAAGGAGGAGTCCGTGCTCTCCCCGACGCTTCCTTACCCGGGAAATGAGACCTTCCAGCCCCTCCAGCAAACCTGGATATCCGCCGGGGGCAAACTGGGGCAGCACCTCGGCGGCGGGAAGTATCTCGGCCTCGGCCAGAGCCTCCACCCGCCGCTGGGTGGCCGGGTCGAAGAGGCCCATGGAGTCCATCTCGTCCCCAAAAAACTCACACCGCACCGGCCGGTCATGGGCAGGGGAGAAAAAGTCCAGAATGCCCCCCCGCAAAGCGAATTGACCCACCCCCTCCACCTGTTCGCTGCGGGCGTATCCGGCCGCTGTCAGGGTATCGGCCAGCTCGGTCAAGTCATAGCTCTCCCCCATGCGCAGGCAAAGTGAGACCTGGGTCAGCAGGGTTTTTGGCATGGTGCGCTGTATGAGCCCTTCCACCGTGGTCACCAGAATGGGGCAGTCCCCCGCCGCCATGCCCCGCCAGGTGGACAGCCGTTTGTGCTCCCACTGGCGGGAGACCACCGACGCGTTATGAAAGGTGAATTCCCGCGCCGTCAGGGTGCGTACCGGCTCCCCTGTGAGGGCGGCCAGCTCCTTGGCCTGGCGGTCACACTCGGCATCGTCGGCAGTGATGAGCACAATGGGTCGCCCCTGGCTCTGCCGCAAGGAGGCCGCCACCTGGGCCCTGTGGACAGGGCCCAGACCGGTGAAGGCCACCGGGCAGGCCCCACCGTCCACCGCCGCCGCCAGGGCGCGAACCTCGGCCAGCTCCTCCAGCGCGGACATCAGCTTTTTCAATAGAAATTCACCTCATCCAAGTTTAGCGTTGTCTTCCTAAGCGGAGCGAAGAATCGTTTCTCCCCTTTAGTTGAACCGGTTCATTGCCCGGTCCGCACCTTCGCAGATCACGCTCTCCACCGCGTCGGCCGCCCGTTTGACTGCGGCGGCAATGGTCTTCTGATCCTGGGGCCCAAACCGCCCCAGCACCCAGTCGGCTAGGTCGTAGTCGGGGTGGGGCCTCTCCCCCACTCCAATCTTCACCCGGGGGAATTGGTCCGTCCCCAGGTGGTCAATGATGCTTTTTAGCCCATTGTGCCCTCCGGCGGAGCCTCCGGTGCGCAGGCGCAGCTTGCCCACGGGGAGGGACACGTCGTCGGCCACCACCAGCACATGGTCGGGGGGCACCTTATAAAAGTCGGCGGCCTGGCGCACCGCCTCTCCCGACAGGTTCATGTAGGTCATGGGCTTCATCACCAGTACCCCCTGCCCCTCCATGTCCACCATGTCGGTCAGGGCCTTGAACTTGAGCCGCTGAATGGGCTTGTTCTTCCGCTCTCCCAGCTCGTCGGCCACCTGAAAGCCCACATTGTGCCGGGTGCTGTCGTACTTGTCGCCTGGATTTCCCAGACAGACTAGGAGCCAGGAGATACCCTGGGTCTTCTTTCCAAACATAAAACTACCTCATAGCGCGGAAAAGGGCGGGGGCTCACCCCCGCCCTTCCTATTCTCATTCTATTTTAGCCAAAGAGCTTCGAGACCGAAATCTCCTCATAAATACGCTCGATGGCCTCTGCAAAGAGGTGTGCCACCGGGATGTACTTGATTTTATCACATTTCATGCCGGGACGGGGGGGGACGGTGTCGAGAAAGAAAACTTCCTTCAGCACACTCTTCTCAATCCGGTCCACCGCCGGGCCAGAGAGAACCCCATGGGACGCGCAGGCGTAAACCTCGGTGGCTCCGCCAATCTCCACCAGAGCTTGGGCCGCCCCACAGAGGGATCCGCCGGTGTCCACCATGTCATCAAAGAGGATGACCCGCTTACCCTTCACGTCGCCGATGATGTTCATCACCTCGGAGGAGTTGGCCTTCTGCCGGCGCTTGTCCACGATGGCCAGACCCATCCCCAGCTTCTGGGCGAAGCTACGGGCCCGGGCCACACTGCCTACGTCGGGGGATACCACCACCGTGTTATCGTGGTCGTCGCCAAAGCGCTCGGTAAAATGGCGGGCGAAGATGGGGTTGCCGAAGAGATTGTCCACAGGGATGTCGAAGAAGCCCTGAATCTGGGAGGCGTGGAGGTCCATGGTCAGCACCCGGTCGGCCCCGGCCCGGGTGATGAGGTTGGCCACCAGCTTGGCCGAGATGGGGTCGCGGGGCTTAGCCTTGCGGTCCTGCCGGGCATAGCCGAAGTAGGGGATGACCGCCGTGATACGCCCGGCGGAAGCCCGGCGCAGGGCGTCGATCATAATGAGCATTTCCATTAGATTATCGTTGACAGGCTGGCAAGTGGACTGGACGACAAATACATCGCTTCCCCGGACGGTCTCGTAAATGGAGACAAAATTCTCCCCGTCGGAGAACGCTCCCACCTCCGCATTTCCCAGCTCCAGACCGATCTCCCGGCAAATGGCCTCGGCCAGGGGCCGGTTGGAGTTTCCGGCGAAGATTTTGATGTTCTTCCCATGTGCTATCATCTTCTAAAACATCCTCTCATCTTTTTGTCAATTCCCGCTTCTATCTGGTTTATACTCCGTGCGGCGCGCGGTAAGTCTATGAATTGCGCTTTCTCCGTTTGAGTGCCCACTGCTTCTTGACCACCTGGAGACTGCGGGCAATGGCCAGGCTGTCGGCGGGCACATCGTCCGTGATGGTGCTCCCGGCAGCGGTATAGGCCCCAGCGCCCACCTTGACGGGGGCAACCAGATTGGTGTTGCAGCCAATAAAGGCCCCATCTCCCACTGTGGTGCGGTATTTTGCCGTACCGTCGTAGTTCACTGTGACCGTACCGCAGCCAAAGTTCACGGCCCTGCCCACGTCACTGTCCCCCACGTAGGTAAGGTGAGCGATGCTGGTCTTCTCTCCGATGGTGGAGTTCTTCAGCTCTACGAAGTCCCCTACCTTTACCCCTGCACCCACATGGCAGTGGGGGCGGATATAGGCGAAGGGCCCAATCCGAGCGCCATCCTCGATGACGCTCTCGTTGAGCTGGGAGGCATTCACCGTCACGCCGTCCCCCAGGGTACAGCCGGTGATCATGGCGTTGGGGCCGATTTCGCAGCTTTTCCCGATCACGGTGTTCCCCCGGAGGATGGTGCCTGGGAGGAGCACCGTACCCCGCCCCACGGTCACGGTGGGGTCGGCATATACCGCATTGGGGTCGATCATACGGACACCCATATCCGCCAGGCGCTTCACGCTGAGCTGACGGGCCTGCATCTCGTTCACGATTGCGTCGCCAATTAGGGGGATGGCCTTCTTTGCCAGCCCCTCCCGGCTCCCACTCCGGCCCAGAACCTGGACCAGCCCGGTTCCCTCTGCCAGCCCCTTGGCCAGCGCGGCCGCAGCGATGGTATAGGTTCCCGTGTCAGCCCCCTCCCCAAGGGGTCCCGCCCCCGGCGAGAAGGAGACCAACACCGGGCGGGTGATCACAGCCACCTCCCCAGCCTGTTGCCCCAAGAACGCGGCCAGTTGCCCCGGGGCGTCGGTCGAGCCCTCAGTGACCCACACCGTCCCCTCCGGAAAGCAGGGGGCGGCAGCAGTCCTGTCCTCCTCCTGGCAGACCACCAGGAAGGAGCAGTACCCCTGCGCCTCCAGTCCCCTGGAGAGCCACAGGGCCCCCGGTTGGAAGAGGATGGGTGTGAGCAGAGGGGGGCTCTCCTGCCCCTCCCTGGCCAAAAATACGATAGCACCAGCAGACTCCATATGAGTCACCTCAAAAAAAGAGATTTGAATCTATCACTCCATTGCCATAACAAAACGGTCGGTTGTTTTTATTATACCAAGTTTCAATACAGATTGCACGCAAATTTCAAAATTAGCCTGGACTTTTTACACAATTTTCTCCCCCCTCCCCTTCTCCCCTCCGTCTTTCTGCCCTGACAGGGCAGGGTAGGCAGTCTTTTGCGCAAAAATCCCCCGGCGGTCGGCAAGACCGCCGGGGGTAACGGCTCTATCCAGCATCCTTCATACCCACAGTGGCGCCGGATCCTTTAGGCCAATGCCATCTGCTTGACCCGGGAGTGCCGCCAGTACCCCAGCACCTCGGCCGTGGCACAGAGCTTGTCGGCCAGGTTGACCACGTACGCCTCACGGTAGTGGGGCATATAGCGGGCCAAGGGCCACATGTGGGCAATAATGCTGTTTTTCTCCTTTTCGCTCAGGTCATCCACCAGCTCCCCGGCGTTTTTAAGGGCGGCCTTGGGGTGGGCAAAGCACTGCCAGCCCTCATAGGCGCTACGGTCACGGGAATCATATAGGTACAGGTCGTGGAGCAGGCCGGCCCGGGCCACCGCCTTGTAGTCGAGCCCTAAGCGCCGCGCCAAGCGGAAGGCTGCGTAGGCAACGAAGACCGAGTGCTCATAGCAGGAAGTGCCGGGGTGGTGCTTAATGGCGCGCATGGACTGCACCTCTTCAGTGTAGAGCAGGCTGCCGATACAGAGCAGAAAGCTGCTCCAGTTCTTTTCGTCTACCAATTTCACTACGACTATGTTCCTCCTTCATCCCCTGAGGGACTGCGTCTGCGCTCATTATAACGCAACTCCTTCTCTTTGTCATGTGGTAATTTGTGATTTTTCGGTTACAAAACCTTACAAAAACCTTTATAAAAACGTAAGCTTTGCCCGGTTGACAGTTTTACCCTCTCCTGATATGCTAACTGTATTAATCGAAGCAATACACTTTGTCTCGAAAGGAGCTGTGTTTATGATCAGTCTCAACGCGCGGGACGCCCGGCCCATCTACGAGCAGGTGACCGACGGCCTGCGCCGCCTAGTGGTGACGGGAGCCATCGCCACGGGGGAGCAGTTTCCCTCCGTCCGTACCTTGGCCGCCTCCCTGGCCATTAACCCAAACACCATCCAGCGGGCCTACGAACGCCTAGAGCGGGAGGGATATCTCCTCTCCACCCCGGGCAAGGGTTCCTTCGCCGCCCTGCCGGACGCGGAGGGTGGCATTCGGCGGGAGGAGCTACTGCGACAATTTGACAGCGCCGTGACTGAGTTACGCTTCCTGGGCATGGCGGCCCAGGAGCTGGCCCGTCGGGTGCTCGGAGAGACAAAGGAGGAGCGGATATGATAGAAGCAAGGGACCTTGTTAAAACCTTCGAGGGTTTTCGCGCGCTGGACGGCTTGAGCATGACGGTGCCCACCAGCTCGGTCTACGGCCTGGTGGGGCCCAACGGTGCGGGAAAGTCCACCCTGCTGCGCCATGTCACCGGCGTGTGGCGGCAGGACAGCGGCACCATCACCGTGGACGGGCAGCCCATCTATGAAAACCCCGCTGTGAAGGCACGCCTCGCCAACATCCCCGACGACCTCTACTATTTCCTCTCGGCCTCTACCAAAGAGATGGCCGCCTTCTACCGGGGCTTCTACCCCCGCTTCGATATGGCCCGCTACCAGGCCCTGCGGGAGGCCTTTCCCACCGTCAATGAGAAGCAGCCCATTCGTCGACTCTCCAAGGGAATGCAGAAGCAGGCCGCCTTTTGGCTCTCCCTCTGCTGCCGGCCGGACGTTTTGGTGCTGGATGAGCCGGTGGACGGTCTTGACCCCGTCATGCGCCGCCAGGTGTGGAGTCTTCTCCTGGGCGACGTGGCCGAGTATGGCACTACGGTGCTGGTCTCCTCCCACAATCTGCGGGAGCTGGAGGATGTGTGCGACCAGGTGGGCATCCTCTCCCGGGGGAAACTCCTCCTCGAGCGGTCCCTCTCCGATCTCCAGGACAATCTGGTCAAGATGCAGGTGGTCTTCCGGGAGCGTGCGCTGCCCCAGCTCCCCGCCGAGCTTGAGGTCCTCCATGTATCCCAGGTGGGGCGCATCCACACCCTTATCGTCCGGGGAAATGCCGCCGAGGTCACCACCCGCCTGTCCGTCTTTGCCCCCATCCTGATGGAGGCCCTGCCCCTCACGCTGGAGGAGATCTTTATCTATGAATTAGGAGGTGAGGACTATGCAGTCCGTGAAATCATACTTTAACCCGACCCTCTTCCGCAAAAACTTGACCCGCTTCTGGCCCATTTGGGGGGTCTATCTCTTCATCTGGCTGCTCGTTCTCCCGCTCTACCTACTCAATCTGCGGGGGTATGACGAGGCCTTCCCCCTGGCTGCACTTCAAGCGGGACTTTTCCTTGGCCTTATTTTCGGCGTTCTGTCCGCCATGGCTGTGTTCTCCTACCTCTACAATAACAAGAGCGTTCAGTTCGTCCACGCCCTGCCCATCACCCGGGAGGGACTCTTCCTCACCAATTACCTCTCGGGGCTCCTCTTCCTGCTGGCACCCAATTTGATCGTGTTCCTCCTGACCCTGCCCGTGGGGGGCATGGCAGCGCCCCGCACCCTACTCCTCTGGCTGGCGGCCCAGAGCCTGATCTGCCTGTTCTTTTACTCCTTTGCCGTCTTCTGCGCCATGTTCACGGGCAATCTTCTGGCCCTGCCCATCTTTTACGGCATCCTGAATTTTCTGGCCAGCGGGCTTTCCGAAATACTCGATTCTCTGCTGGGTCAGTTTCTCTTTGGCTATGCCGGCACCAGCTACTCGGACCGCCTGGTGGAGTGGCTCACCCCCATCTTGAAGATGGCCCGCCAGCTCAGCTATAGGACCCAGCTCATCGGCGGAAAGGAAACCTATGTCCTCCCGGGGCTGTCCACCCTGATGGCCTATGGGCTGGCCGCCCTGGTACTGACTGCGGCCGCCCTGTTCCTCTACCGCCGCCGGAAGCTGGAGGCGGCGGGAGATCTGGTCTCCATGGCCTGGGTGCGTCCTATCTTCAAATACGGCGTGGCCTTCTGCAGCGCCGTCACCCTGGGTAGCTTCCTCTTTGAGACCTTTCGCTCCCTCTTCCCCACCGGACGCTGGAGCATCCTCATTCCCCTCATCTTTTCCGGACTCATCGGCTATTTTGCCGCCGAGATGCTGCTGAAAAAGCGTTTCCGGGTCCTTGCCGCATCCTGGAAGGGATCGGCCGCCTTCTCCCTGGTGCTGGTGGCCCTCTTCCTGGTGGCCGACAACGACCTTGTGGGCTTTAACCGCACCCCGGACCGCTCCGCCATTGTCTCCGTCACTTTGAACCGGGTACAAACCGCGCCCTATGATGGTGCCAGCTACAGCCAGCTGACCCTCACCCGGGCGGAAGACATCGACGCAGTGCTCTCCCTCCATCAGAACATCGCGGCCAATCGCCCTCTCTTCCAGCGGGAGGTGGACAGTGCCCGGTCCGACCCGGAATTTGGCTGGCAGAGCATCCCCCTGGCTGACGGTGGCACGACGGATGTAATCCAATTTACCACCTCCACCCTGGACATGGAGTACACCCTGTCCGACGGGAGCACCCTGCGGCGGAGCTATGCCCTCCCCCTCCGGTCCAGGCGGCTGAGCCAAGAGGGTTCGGTGGAGCAGCAGCTCACCACACTCCTCAACCGCCCCCATTTGGTGGAGCAGGCCTACTGGTCCCCGTTCCCACAGGACCTGCGGCTGGTGGACGTCAGCATTACCAACCCGAATATGGGCGATGTCTCCCTGGGCAACGAGGCCCAGCGCAACGCCCTTCTGGTTGCCGTTAAGGCCGACATGGCTGCCGGCCGAATCACGCGCTATCTAATGGACACCGAGGAACGGCTCAACCACTGCTACTATAACGACCTGATCTTCACCTTTTATATGCCTCAGTCCGCCGGGGGCAACAATCTCTACTCCGGCGAAAGAGAGAACACCTCCCGGGTCCCAGTCACCGTACAGACCACTGCTACCGAGACGCTGAAGGTCCTGCAGAGCCTGGGCTACTCTGAGGGCAGCGGCCTGACCCTCAAGGGGTAACCCCCTCAAAAATGCAAAGAGCCGCCCCGCCGGGAAGATTTCCCGGCGGGGCGGCCTTTTTTATTTTTGGGGGAGCGTATTGGGCTTTAGTTGACTCCGGCCTTGCGCCGCTCGGCCGCCAAGGCCACGGCCTTAACCACCGCGTTGAGAATATTCTCATACCCGGTGCAGCGGCACAGGTGACCCGAGAGCTGCTTGCGCAGCTCCTCGGTGGTGTACTCCCTGCCACTCTCCAGGATCTCCACCGACGTCATGAGGAAGCCGGGGGTACAGAAGCCGCACTGCACGGCCCCCTCGTCGATGAAAATCTGTTGGAGCTCGGAGAGTTCGCCACCGGGGCCCAGCAGGCTTTCCACGGTGCGAATATTCTTCCCGTCGGCCCAGGCTGCCAGGTAGATGCAGGAGTTGAAGCACTCCCCGTCGATAATTACGTTACAGGCGCCGCACTCACCCACCTCGCAGCCCTTTTTCACGCTGGTGAGGGAGTAGTCGTTGCGCAGCATATCGGTGAGGGAGGCGCGCACGTCCACCATGGCCTCCCGCTCCTTGCCGTTGATGGTGCAGCGCACCAGTTTTCTCTGAATCATAGGGCACCTCCTGCCAGACGAATGGATTCCCGCAGGGCCCGCTTCGCCAGCTCCTCCACCATCTGAAGGCGTAGCTCCTTGGTGGCGCGCCAGCTGGTGCGGGGGTTCACGTCGGTCAGTGCGGCCTTACCAAAAGCCTCGATGGTCTCCTCCGACACGGGGCAGCCGTTGGCGGTGGCCTCAGCGTTGGGAGCGCGCATGGGTACCGGCCCGGCCACACCATAGCCGATGCGGGCCCGCTCGATGGTCTTCTTATCCGCCGAGAGGCGCACATTGACACTGCACCCCAGGGTGGCAATGTCCATGGCGTTGCGCATGGCATATTTAATATAGTTGCCATAGGTGTCCCGGTAGCTCTCCTCCGGGATGTAGATGGCAGTGAGTAGCTCACCCGGCTCCAGGGCCACCTTGCCCGCCTTGACATAGTGCTCGCTGATGGGAAGCTTGCGCACCCCATTGGGGCCGGTGTACTCCATCACCGCATCCCAGGCCACCAGGGTGGAGCCCGAGTCGGCCGAGGTAACGCCGTTGCAGGTGTTGCCGCCAATGGTGCCAATGTTTCGAATCTGAGGTCCGCCCACCGTGTCCACCGCCTCACCCAGGACATTGATATACTTCTGGATGAGGGGGTGCTTGGTGATATGGGAGAAGCTGGTCATGGGACCGATTTTGAGGGAGCCGTCCTTCTCCAGGGAGACGCCCCGCAGTTCATCCAGCCCCTGGAGGCTCACCAGATTGCACCCTGCCAGCTTGCCCGCGCGCATTTCAATCAGCACGTCGCTTCCCCCGGCGATGATATGGGCCTCGGGGTGCTCCACCAGGAGCGCGATGGCGTGGGGGATGCTTTCGGCCTCGTACAATGCTTCGAGATCGTACATAAAACCAATTCCTTTCCGTTTGCTGCCGGGGCAGAGGTCCCCGGCGGCATAGGGTTACAAGTTCACAGACGGGCCGGGCCCGCCGCAGTTGTTCTTAGATAAGGCCCGCTTCCTTGAAGGCGGGGAAGAGGGTGTGAGGATTCATGGGCAGCTTGTTGATGGACACGCCTGTGGCGTTCAAAATGGCGTTGCGGATGGCGGGTGCAGCGGGCACCGTGGGGGGTTCGCCCAGAGCCTTGGTGCCATACGCACTGGTGGGCTCCGGGTTCTCTACGAACTGGGCCTCCAGGTGGGGGTGGTCCATCATGGTGGAGAGCTTGTAGTCCAAGAGGTTGTCGTTGAGGGGCTTGCCCGTCTTCTCATCGTACAGGAGCTGCTCGGTTAGGCCGTAGCCGATGGACATGCTCATGCCGCCGTGGACCTGGCCCGCCGCCAGCTGGGGGTTGATGAGGGTGCCGCAGTCATGGACGTCGATCACGTTAAGTACGGTCACCTTGCCCAGGGGGATATCCACCTCCACCTCGGCAAAGGCGCAGCCGAAGCTATAGGCGTTGCTCTTACACTGGGCGGTACTCTCTGCGGTGAGGTGGGAGGAGTGGGTGGTGCTGTAGAGCACCTCGGTGGCCAGCTCGGCTAGGCTCATGAGCACCTGGTTGTCCCGACTCTTCCAGACGATGTTGCCGTCTACGATGTCCATGTTGTATGGCTGCATACGGGTATACTCATAGGCGAATTTGAGAATCTTCTCCTTGAGTAGCTCGGCAGTCTGGCGGATGGCCATGCCCGCCACATAGGTCTGGCGGGAGCCATAGGCACCCAGGCCGAAGGGGGTCACGTCTGTGTCCTGGGTGGAAATCACGTGGACATCCTTGTAGTCGATGCCCAGGGTGTCGGCCGCCATCTGAGAGTAGGCGGTGTCGGCTCCCTGGCCGATTTCGGTCTCGGCCACCTGGAGCTGGATGGAGCCGTCCTGGTTGAGCACCATGCGGCAGGAGGATATTTCAAGGGAGATGGGCCACACGGCGGTGTTGTACCACAGCAAGCTCATACCCACACCCCGGCGGATGGGGCCGGTCTGGTTGTGATAGAGTGCCCGCTTCTCGTCCCACTTGATGTACGCCTTGCCCTTTTCAATGCACTGGTTGAAGCTGTCATAGTAGTTGGTATTCTTGGAGAAGGGCTCATAGAAGCCCACAGGCATCATGTTCATCCGCCGGTATTCCAGGGAGTCCATGCCCAGGGCCTTGGCACAGTCCTCGGCCATGCTCTCCATACAGAAGACCGACTGAGGTGTTCCGTATCCGCGCATGGCACCCGCAGTGGCCATGTTGGTATACACCGTCCACCCTTCTACCCGGACAGCCTTTTCATCCTTGTAGAGCTGGCGGAAGGAGGTCAGGGCCTTGGAGAGGATGCTGTGCCCGTGGGAGCCGTAGGCCCCCTGGTTGGAGTAGGCCCGCAGGTCCCGGGCCACCAAGCGACCGTCGGGGCGGAGGTAGGCCGTGGTGTAGAACTTAATTGCGTGGCGCACCCGGGTGCCATAGAAGGTCTCCTCGCGGGAGAGCTCCAGCTTCACCAGGCGGCCGCCCACCTGTGTGGTGAGGAAGGCGTTCAGGGGCTCATACAGGGCGTCCTGCTTGTTGCCGAAGCCGCCGCCGATATAGGGCTTGATGATGCGGACCTTGCCCCAGGAAATCCCCAGCGCCTGGCCGCAGATGCGCCGGACGATGTGTGGAATCTGGGTGGAGGAGACCACCGTGATGCGCCCCTGCTCCATATAGGCATAGGAAATGGGCACCTCGATGTGGCAGTGCTGGACGATGGGGGTCTCGTACACGCCCTCAATCTTGATGAGGCCGGGCTCCTTGATGGCCTCCTCAAAGTCGCCGTTCTCGATTTTGGTGTGGCCTAGGATATTGTTCTCGACCTCCTCGTGGACCACGGGGGCACCCGGCTTCATGGCCTCCTCGGGATTGAGTACGATGGGGTACTCCTCGTACTCCACCTTGATGGCCCGCGTACCACGGGCGGCAGCCACCTCGTCCTCAGCAATGACCACGGCAATATCGTCGCCGTAGAGCCGCACCCGCCGGTTGAGGAGCTTGCGGTCGGCGGGGTCCTGGTGGCCCGGGTCGGTGGACCAGGGATGGCCCGCGGTGGGGAAGCTGATATCGGGCACGTCGAAGCAGGTAATCACCTTCACCACGCCGGGAATCTTCTCAGCCTCGCTGATGTCCATACTCTTCACCAGTCCGTTGGCAATGGTGGAGTGCAGGATCTTTGCGATCAGGGCGTCCTTGCCGACCAGGTCGTCGGTATATTTGGCCCGGCCGGACACTTTTTCATATCCGTCTACTCTTGGAACACTTTTGCCAAGTACCATCTTCGGCACCTCCTGAATCTGTTGGCCGTTGTTATGCAGTTGTAGGAAAACCAGTCATTTGTCGTCATTTTACCCATTGTCGACCGTTTTTATAAAACATTCCTGGCACAACTGCTACCTTTCGTAACTATCATAACACAAAGCGCCTTACTGTCAATGGAATTCAAAACTTTTTTTGTGACCCACAAAGTTTTTCTTTTCACCCTTGATTTCTCCTACCGGTATGCTATGATGTTCCTAATCACTCATTTCATTGAGGAAGGAGGGGATGCTCCATGCTCACTCAGGAGCGATTGTCTTTCTTGCAGCAGATGGCAAGGGGGATGGCCGCTCATTTCGGCCCTTCCTGTGAAATTGTAGTCCACGACTTGACGCAGGAGGACTGGGAGCAGACCGTGGTTCATATTGAAAACGGCCATGTCTCAGGCCGCCGGGTGGGGGATGGCCCCAGCCATGCGGTACTCGACCTTCTGCGCGGGGGACAGGCCCCGGAGGAGGACCAGCTGGCCTATCTGACCCGAACCCCGGACGGGAGGATCTTAAAATCCTCCACCCTCTATATCAGGGACAGCGAGGGTAAGGTGGAAGCCATTTTCTCCATCAACTTCGATATCTCCGCCCTCCTGACGGCGGAGAATGCCCTGCACTCCCTGGTGACAGCCGGCAAGCAGGGGGATGAGGCCCCTGAGCGAATCACCCGCAGCGTGTCCGACCTGCTGGAGGACCTGATTGATGAGTCGGTGGCCCTGGTGGGCAAACCGGTGGCCCTCATGGACCGGGACGAGAAGACCCGGGCCATCCGCTTTTTAAGCGACGCGGGCGCCCTTCTCATTACCAAGTCGGGGGACAAAATCGCGTCCTACTTCGGCATCTCCAAATACACCATGTACAGCTACCTGGACGAGCACAAAAACTGAGTTTTCTGATCAATACAATATAAGGAGGCGCACAGCATGATTGACTTGACCGTAAATCGCGAACGCTTGGACCGCAATATCACGAAGGCCAGAGAGAGTGGCGTCATCATCCCCACCTATGCCCAGATGAAGCACCCGGAGACCATTCCCGGCCCAATTCAGGACAAGCTGCGCAAGACCGGCCTGTGGGACGTGGACCCAGTCAATCTCTTCCGGGTCACCTGGAAAAACGAGGCCAAGGAGAGTGGCGGCCTGTTCCAGAGCGCCCCCAACTACATTGAGCTGCCCTCCTCCATCACGGGGGTGAAGGCCCGCATCGTGTGTATGTCGGGCAAGTGGTTCCCCACCGGGTGCCACAAGGTGGGCGCCTCCTTCGGCTGCCTGGTGCCCCGCCTGGTCACTGGCCAGTTCGACGCCACAGCCCAGAAGGCCGTGTGGCCCTCCACCGGCAACTACTGTCGGGGCGGCGCCTTCAACTCCAAGCTTCTGGGCGCCCAGGGCGTGGCCATCCTCCCCGCCGAGATGAGCCAGGAGCGCTTTGACTGGCTCCACTCCATCGGGGCCGAGGTCATTGCCACCCCGGGCTGCGAGAGCAATGTGAAGGAGATTTTTGACAAGACCAACGAGCTGAAGCAGGACCCCCAGTGTATGGTCTTCAACCAGTTCGAGGAGATGGGCAACCACCTCTGGCACTACCAGGTCACGGGCGATGCGGTATCCACTCTCTTTGAGTCCATCAAGCGCCCCGGCGACAAGCTAGCGGGTGCCTGCTTCACTTCGGGTAGCGCGGGCACCATTGGCTGCGGCGACTATCTCAAGGAGGTCTACCCCCGCATGAGGCTGGCCGTGGGTGAGGCACTCCAGTGCCCCACCCTCCTCAACAACGGCTTTGGCGGCCACCGCATCGAGGGCATCGGCGACAAGCATGTGCCCTGGATCCACAATGTGAAAAATACCGACATGGTCATCGCCATCGACGACGAGGACTCCCAGCGCCTCATTCGTCTCTTCAACGACCCAGAGGGGCTCAAGTACCTCCGGGAGAAGCTGAAGGTGGACGAGGAGACGATCTCCAAGCTCTCCTGGCTGGGCATCTCGGGCTGGGCCAATGTGCTATGCTGCATCAAGATGGCCAAGTACTACGAGTTCACCGAGCAGGATGTGGTGGCGACCGTCCTCACCGACAGCGCGGATATGTACGGCTCCCGCATCCAAGAGCTCAATGAGATGTACGGCCCCTACACCGCCCGTGATGCGGTGGTGGACCACAGCCTCCACATGCTGGGCCTGCGCACCGACAGCATGGAGGAGTTGGGCTACCGGGGCAGCCTGCGCATCCACAACCTGAAGTACTACACCTGGGTCGAGCAGCAGGGTCGCACGGCGGAGGAGCTCAACGCCCTCTGGTACGGCAGCGTGTGGGAGGATGTGCACGGCCAGGCCGGCACCCTGGATGTGCTGATCCAGGCGTTCAACGAGGCCACCGGAGTCCTGAAGGGCCTGTAAGGGCTTTCCCCATTTCACCAATAGAGGAGGCTTCCCCCATGAAAAACGTCCTCCACGGAAGATGCGTCAAATGCGGCCTCACCTATGAGGCCCACCCCAACCTGACCACCTGCTCCTGCGGCGGCATGCTGGAGATCGAATACGACTACGACTATATCCGGTCCGTCTTTTCCCGGGAAACCCTGGCGGCGAGCGGCGACTCCTCCATGTGGCGGTACCGTCCCCTCCTCCCTGTGGAGCCGGACAGCGCCCCCACACCCCTGCGGGTGGGCTGGTCCCCCCTCTATCCGGCCGACCACCTGGCCAAGATACTGGGGCTCAAGACCCTCTATATCAAGGACGACGGGCAGAACCCCACCGCCTCCCTCAAGGACCGGGCCAGCGCCATGGCGGTGGTCAAGGCCCGCGAGGCGGGCGCGACCACCATCGCCTGCTCCTCCACCGGGAACGCCGCCTCCTCCCTGGCAGGCAATGCGGCGGCGGCGGGAATGGAGACCTATATCTTCGTCCCCTCCCGCGCTCCCAAGGGGAAGGTGGCCCAGCTCCAAATCTTTGGGGCTACCGTCATTAGCGTGGACGGTAGCTACGAGGACACCTTTGAGCTCTCCAAATCCGCCATTGAAAAATGGGGCTGGTACAACCGCAACGCCGCCATTAACCCCTATCTCATGGAGGGAAAGAAAACCGTCACTCTGGAGATCATGGAACAGCTCCACTGGCAGGTGCCCGACTATATCGCTCTCTCGGTGGGGGACGGCTGCACCATCGCAGGGGCGTGGAAGGGCCTGAAGGACCTCTATGCCGTCGGACTCATCAACCGCCTGCCTCGGCTCATCTCGGTCCAGGCTGAGGGTTGCTGTCCTCTGAACCGGGCCATCGCCGAGGATCAGCCCTGGTACCCCATGGAGGAGAATACCCTGGCCGACTCCATCGCTGTGGGTGTCCCCCGCAATGCAGATAAGGCCCTTATGGCCATTCGGGAGTCGAATGGCGTGGTGGTCAATGTCTCGGACGACGAGATTCTGGCTGCTATGCGCCTGCTGGGCCGCACCTGCGGCGTGTTTGGCGAGCCCGCAGGGGTTACGGGCACGGCGGGCGTGAAGAAGGCCCTTGCGCTGGGTCTTATCTCCCCCGACTCCACCGTGGTCAGTATCGTCACCGGCAACGGTCTCAAGGACGTAGCCAATGGCATCAAGGCTGCGGGCGAGCCCATGCTGGTGAAACCCGCCATGGAGGCCCTGCTGGCCGCCTTTGACGCGCGCTCCATCCATCCTTAAACCCAAGGCGGGCGTCCCTCACCATGGGCCGCCCGCACTTTTTTCTCATTTTTATGTTGAGGTGATCCTATGTCAATTCTTCTTCGTGGCGGTTCCCTTGTCCTTCCCACCGGCCTCACTCCGTCCGATTTGCGCATGGACGGCAACAAAATCACCGAGATCGGCCCCAACCTGCCCCAGGGGGACAGCACCGTCCGGGACGTGACCGGAAAGCTCATCTTTCCCGGCTTCATCGACACCCACACCCATTTTGAGATGAACAAGGGCCTGCCCAATGAGACGGCGGACGACTGGGTTTCGGGCACCAAGGCCGCCGTGGTAGGTGGCACCACCACCGTGCTGGACTTTTCCGAACCCCTGCGGGGCCACTCCCTGGCCTCCGCCCTGGAGACCTGGCACGGCAGAGCGGATGGCCGCGCCTCCTGCAACTACAGCTTTCACATGACCCTGAAGGACTGGGACCAGCGCATCCGGGAGGAGCTGCCCCAGATGACGGCGGCGGGTATTACCTCCTACAAGGTCTATTTCGCCTACGATAACCTCCGCATCAGCGACCGCACGGCCTATGAGATTATCCAGGCCGTAGGGGCCGAGGGGGGCATTCTGGGCTGCCACTGCGAAAACGGCGACATGGTAACCGAGGGCATCAAGGCCCAGCTGGCGGCGGGCAACCTCTCCCCCGCCGCCCATCCCCTCTCCCGTCCACCCGTGGTGGAGGCTGAGGCGGTGGACCGTTGGCTGGCCCTAGCTGAGATGGCGGGGTACCCGGTGAACGTGGTCCACCTGTCCACCCTGCGGGGGCTGGAGGTGGTCCGGGCCGCCCGTGCCCGGGGCCAGGAGCTCTATGTGGAGAGCTGCCCTCAATACTTTTTGTTGAATGAAGACAAATATCTACTCCCGGGCTTTGAATCCGCCAAGTACATGCTCTCACCCCCCCTCCGCGCCCCCGAGAACGGTGCCGCCCTGTGGGAAGCCCTGAAGCGCGGTGAGATTGACACCATGGGCACCGACCACTGCTCCTTCGATTTCGAAGGGGTGAAGACCCTGGGCCGGGACGACTTCTCCAAAATCCCCAACGGGCTACCGGGGGTGGAGGACCGAGCAGTGCTCATGTACAGCGAGGGTGTGGCCAAGGGCCTCATCACCGAGGGGGAGCTGGCTCGTTACCTCTCCGAGCAGCCCGCCAAGCTCTTTGGGATGTACCCTCAAAAGGGCGTACTGGCACAGGGGAGCGACGCGGACCTTGTGGTCTGGGACCCCGAGCTTCGCTGGACCATCTCCGCTCAGCACCAAACTCAGGCAGTGGACTACAATCCCTATGAGGGCCTGGTCGTCACGGGGAAGGCAACCACAGTATTCCTCAACGGAGAGGCCGTGGTAGAGGGCGGGGCGCTGGTGAAAGAGAAGACGGGCCGCTTTGTCCACCGCGGGCCCGCCCAGTTCTGGCGTAGATAGGATGAAGATTGGCCTCATCCTGATGGCCTCGGGGGCAGGCAGCCGCTTTGGGGGCAATAAGCTCTTTGCCGACGTGGGGGGGAGGCCCCTGGTTGACCGGGCGATGGACGCCTACCCCCCGGCCCTCTTCTCCAGGGCTACGGTGGTGAGCTGCTACCCCGCCCTGCTGACCCTGGCAGAAGCCAAGGGCTACCACACCAAACTCAACCAGTGGTCCGACGAGGGCATCTCGGCCAGCATTCGCCTGGGTATGGAGGAGATGGCCGGGACCGACGGGGTGGTGTTCGCGGTGTGCGACCAGCCCTGGCTGACGGTTCAGAGCGTACAGCGCCTTCTCGCCGCCTTTGAGGCCCAGCCCGATCAAATTGCCGCCCTGAGCTGGGGAGGCAGGAGGGGAAACCCCTGCCTCTTTCCCCCCGCCTTTTATAGGGAGCTATCCACCCTCACGGGAGACCGGGGGGGAGGAGCCGTCATCCGGGCCCACCCGGAGGCCCTCCTCCTAGTCACGGCCGCCGACCCGCGCGAGCTGCGAGATGTGGACACCCCCGGCGACCTGGAAGAGCACACCACCTCGACCTTCTAAGCAAAGGAAAATTTCCTTTCGCGATTTTCCCCCCTCTACACCAGGACAAAAAGCACCCCCGCCAAAAGGGCGGAGGTGCTTTTGCTTAGGCTGTGGCTGCTTAGTCGTCGTTGGGGACGGTGTCGTCCTTGGGAACAACGATGTTGAGCAGGAAGGAGATCAGGAAGGACAGCACGATGGGGGAGGTGCCGATGATGTTGCGGACCTCCTGGGGAAAGTGCTGGAGGGAGAGTGGCACGGAGCTGATACCCACGCCCAGCGCCAGGGAGATACCCACGATCATACGGTTGCGGTAGTTCATGGGCTGCTGGTTGATCAGCTGGATGCCCGACATGGTGATGGCGGCAAAGACGGTGACCGTAGCGCCACCCAGGACGGAATAGGGGATGGTGGTCATCAGCGCGCCAAACTTGGGCAGGAAGCCGGCCACCAGCATGATGCCGCCCACGATGGCGAACACCCGCTTGGCCACCACCTTGGTGGTGACGATGAGACCCACGTTCTGGCTGTAGGGATCGGTGGGCAGGCCGCCAATGACGGCGCCCAGCATACCGCAGATGCCCTGGCCCTTGATGGCGCCGCCCAGCTCGGCATCGGTAGCCTCTCGGTTAAAGCCGCCGATGGCAGTGGAGGACACGTCACCGATGGTCTGAACCGCCTGGACCACGTACATGAGAATCATGGACAAGATGGCGGCGGGGTCAAAGATTAGGTTCCACTTGAATAGGGTGGGCAGTGCCACCCACTTGGCGGAGGCCACGCTGGCGAAGGAGACAATGGGGGTGCCGGAGACGGCGCCCCAAATCAGGGCAACAATATAGCCCGCGCCGATGCCAATGAGCATGCCAGATACCTTAACGTAGCCCTTGCCGTAGAAATTGCAGGCCAGAGTGACCACCAGAGTGATCAAAGCCAGGATCCAGAACTTGGGCTGACCAAAGGTGGCCTGAATGGCGGGGTCCTTGGCGTTGCCGGTGTTGCCACCCATGTAGTTGATGGCGGTGGTGTAGAGGGACAGTCCAATGCTCAGCACCACGGTGCCGCTGACGATGGGAGGGAAAAATCTGCGGATCTTACCCATGGCCATCCCGATAAAGATGGACACAAATGCCGCTACGAGCTGAGCGCCAAAGATAGTTGCAAGTCCCTTTTCGGGGGTGCCGCCCGGTGCATTGGCCGCCGATACGCCGATGGCGGTCAGGATGGGCATATAGGCAAAGGCCACGCCCATGACGCTGGGCAGCCCCATACCAAAGCCAAAGACGGGGAAGAGCTGGAGTAGGGTGGTAATTCCGCCGATGAGCATGGCGGCCTGCATGAGAATGATCTTGTCTTCCTCGGGCAGGCCCAAAATCTGAGCCACCAGAATGGGGGGGGTGATGTTGCCGACCAGCATGGCAAGGATATGCTGCATCGCCTGGGGAAGGGCGAGGCCAAAGGAAGGCTTGCCGTCGAGCTTGAAGAGTTCCTGACCTCCGGGGTTGGACGCACTTGTCTTCATGAAAGCACCTCTCTCAATTTGTTTTTGCATACACACGTGGTTGCCGGGGTGATGTCGCGGTGAAAAGGCCTGTAACATGTGCCAAAAATTATTCTTCCCCTCTGAATCATTTTTAACACGTTATTTCAAGTATAGGGCCTGACTGCTCGTCTGTCAACTCCGGACAGGGGAATCTTTTACACAAAATTTTCCGAGCAGGTGAGACCCCTGCTCAGTTACTCCAGTCTCCAGAAGGCGGCCGTCCTGGGGGGCAGAGTCTGGTGGGACAGAAGCTCCACCCGCTCGCCCGTCAGAAGGTCCACCGCGCCTCCCCGGTGGTCTCCCAGCTCCACCACCCCCTCCGCTCCGTCCAGGTTGAGGGCGAAGACCACCCGCTCCCCTTCCCAGGTACGGAGGAAGGCCAGCTGTCGGTTCTGGATATGCAGATTACAAAAGGAGCCCAGTCGCAGGGCGGCACTTTCCCCCCGCACCCGGATATAGCGGGCGATGGTTTCGGTCAGCCCGGTCCACTGGGGGCGGTCAAAGGCGGGGCGCAGCGCGGCATCCCCCTGAGTCTTATCCCCCTCAACCCCCCACTCGCTGCCGTAATAAAGGGTGGGGATGCCCGGCATGGCAAAGAGGGTGGCGTACAGCAGGGGCAGGTCCTCCTTGTCTCCCAGGACGGTGGCCAGGCGGGTTACGTCGTGGTTGTCGGCAAAACTGACCAGCCGCTCCCCCCGGCAGATAGCCCAGGACTCATCTGAGAAAAGGCGGTGGAGGGAGTGAGCAATCTCAAAGAGATTCCTGTCATTGAAGCTGGACCAGAGGCCTTTGAAGCACTCGTAATTGGTGCAGGAGTGAAGAAGTCCATCCCCCAGCAGGCGGCGGTAGTCCCCGCCTAGGACCTCGCCAAAGAGGAAGAAGTCGGACTTTCCCATGCCGTCGCAGTGCCGGCGCAGGGCCCGCAGGAAGTCCCCGTCCAGGCAGTAGGCCACATCCAGCCGCAGGCCGTCGATGTCAAACTCCTCCAACCAGCGGCTCACGCAGGAGAGGAGGTAGTCCACCACCCGGGGATTGCGCAGGTTGAGCTTCACCAGCTCGTAGTGCCCCTCCCAGCCCTCATACCAGAGCCCGTCCCCATAATTCGAATTCCTGCCGAAGTCAACATGGAACCAGTCCTGATAGGGGGAGGCCTCCCGATGTTTCAACAGGTCCTGAAAGGCCCAGAAGTTCCGGCCCACATGGTGAAACACCCCGTCCAGCATCACCCGCAGCCCGGCGGCGTGGAGTGTCGTACACAGGGCCTTGAAGTCCTCGTTGGTGCCCAGGCGGCAGTCTACGGTGAGAAAATCCCTGGTGTCGTACCCGTGGCGGTCCGACGCAAAGAGAGGGTTAAAGAGGACGGCTCCCACCCCCAATGTCTTCAGGTGGTCCACCCAGCCCTCCAGCTTTCGCAGCCGGGGGACGGTGACCCCATCGTTCTCTGCGGGTGCACCACAGAGGCCCAGGGGGTAAATCTGATAGAAGGTGCTCTCATGGTACCAGGCCATCATCCAGTCTCCTTTGTGTTTCATGCTCCAGAGCAGCGCGAAAAACCCGCTCCACATCCTCCTGCTCGGCGTGGCCCTCGTGGACCTTCACACCCCCTACGTAGTAGGTGGGCACATAGTAGTAGTCATATGCGCCCGGTGGAGGGTTGTCCCGCTCCTCGTCCACAACCGTCAAGGGGATATCCCCCCATTCGGGGTGTTGCGCCAGCAGTTCCTCTTGAACGCCGAGCGCCATGTGACAATGAGGGCACCAGGAGGTCACGAACAGCACGATGTTTTTCATGAGGTTCTCCTTACCATGAATTCTACCTCAATGACTCCGCCGCATACCATGCCCAGGTCGGCGGCGCGGGGGGTGAGGTCGTAAGTCCTGCGGGAGACCGGCCCGTCCTGGGCCAGGTGCTCCCTGGCGTCATTGATGGCCTGAAACTCCACCGCGCCGCCGCCGATGGTGCCCTGGATGCTCCCGTCGGCGCGTACCAGCATCCAGGCCCCCACGCCTCTGGGGGCCGAGCCCGTCTTCCGCACGATGGTACAGAGCACATCCCCTGCCCCATCCGGCGGTGGAGCCTCGCTGGGACCGAAGCCGGAGCGTACCTGCACCAGCTCAGCGGCGATGGAGACCGCCACCTCGGCTGGGGTCTGCCCACCAAGCTTCAGTCCGATGGGGGTGTGCACACCGTCTAAACGCTCCTGAGAAAAGCCGCTTCGATGCAAGCTATCCATGACGGCGGCAATTTTGGTTTTACTGCCTATCATGCCCACATAGGCGTACTTTCCCTCCAGGACCTTAGCCAGGCAATCCCGGTCGAAGCTGTGGCCCCGGGTGACAATAACATAATAGTCATTCTCCCGGCTGCCCAGCGCCTGCAATGCCTCCAGAAATGGCATGGCCAGCACCTGGCTTGCCATGGGAAAGCGTTCGGCATTGGCAAACTCGGCCCGGTCGTCAATGACGACCAGGTCAAATTCCAAAAGGGCCCCGACCTGGGCCAGCGACAGGGATACATGCCCCCCGCCACAGATGATCAGCCGTTCCATAGAGAATCTCCCTTCGATGTTGGGTGGGTGTGCCCCTTTGTCATTCAGGCGGCATGCGCAGCTGGCCCCAGGCCCGCCTGCGCCTCCACTTACTCCGTCTTTGTAAAATACAGTAACCCCTCCAGCACACCACCGCCGATGGCCCGAGACTTGTCCGAGACGGTGAAGCAGTGCCTTCTCTCGCACCGGGGGTCAATGTCCCCCGCCTTCATGCCCCGCTTCACGGTAAGCCCGGCGGGCAGCATCCCCCGCACGATACCGGGCATGAGGGCGTGAACCGGCTCTCCACTCACCCGGGCCACCAGGTCCCCGGTCTCCACCACATCGCCAATCCGTGCCACCGGCTCGAAGATACCGTCGGCGCTGGCGCGGAGAATGCGCTCTTTTGCATACCCAGCAATGGGGCCGGGCACCCCGGTATTGGGCTGGGCACCCCCCTCGGTGATGAGACGGCCAAGGTCATGACCTCGCATGGTCTCCACCACACCGTGGCAGTCCACCCCGGCGGTAAACCCGGGGCCCAAGGCAAGCACCACGGGGGCATCGGTCAACCGGGTGCCGATGTTCTCCTTGGCGATAATGGCATCTACCACCGCATCAAAGGGTAGCTGCTGCAATATTTCAGCCTTGGGGTCCACCAAAACAGGCACGTCCCCCGCCGCCAGGATGGCCTCTGTCTCCTCCCGTCCCGCTGCCGGGCGGGCAGTGATGCCCTCCACGGTGGCGGAGCCGTCATAGATGCATTGGCAGAAGGCCACCGTGCGGCGCACGGCGGTGGGCTTTTCAATGTCGGTCATGACCAGGCGTATCCCTGCCCGACGCAGTCGGATGGCCACCCCGGTGGCCAGGTCCCCCGCGCCCTTGATTAAAACCAGCATAGTCCTCCCCGCTCCTCCTCTGTATACTCGGTCATGGTGGACTGCACACCCGCCGCCGCCAGAAGGGCTCCGACCTCCCGGCCCGCCTCCTGACGCCAGGGGGTCTCCGCCTTGTTGAGAATGACCCGATAGGGTCGTTCCCCCACCCCCTTGCGGCTCCCCCCCCCGCTGAGTAGGATGGCAACCACATCGCCGGGCGTCACCGTGGCCTCCAGGGGCTTGCCCAGCAGCGCAGCTACCTGCTCCGGCCGGTGACAGATCTCTCCGATGGGCAGGCCCAGACAGTCCAGCCCGCAGACGGCCACCACGGCGTCAGCCATGGGGGGGATGACCGGCTCGTGCTCGGCAGGGACCTTGAGGGGGTGCAGGCGGGCCCCGTCGGCCTCCACCAGCACCAGGTCGGCCTCCTCCTTGCAGGCAGCCAGGTCGGTCGCCCCGGTCATCTTGTACTCCTTGACCATCTCGCCCACGGTGACAATGCCATACTGCCCCAGAAGGCCCCGCAGGCTCTCCCGTGCGCTGCTCCCCGTCAGGTACAGCCCAGGGTGGGGCATCATGTGGGTGCTGGTGGTGACGATCACAGTCCGCCCCGCCTGCCTGCCCTCACGGGCCAGGGCGTAGAGGCTGGTGGTCTTGCCGCCGCTCCCCACCAAGGCTACCATGGGGTGGCGGTCCATATCGAGACCCAGGGCCTTCCAAAGCTCCATATTCACTCACCCCTAAGCGGTCAGGTGCTCGAAGAGGATGCGCCCGCCGATGGCGACCAGCACGATGCCCCCCACGATCTCAGCCCGCTTCTGAAAGAGACAGCCTAGGCGCTTGCCCAGCATTCCCCCCACCACCGACAGGAGGAAGGCCACCACGCCGATGACGGCGGCGGAAGACAAGATATTCACGTCCATAAAGGCCATGGACACCCCTACAGCTAGAGCATCGATGCTGGTGGCCACCGCCAACACCACCAGGCGGCGGGCGGACAGCTCACTTGGCCCGCTGTCGGGAACACTGCAATCCTTATGGGCGGCCTCCCATATCATGCGCCCGCCAATGATGGCCAGCAGACCAAAGGCCACCCAGTGGTCAATGGCCACAATGTAGCTGCTTAGCCCGCTACCCAGCAGCCAACCCAGCACGGGCATGGAGAACTGAAAAAAGCCAAAGTAGCACCCCATCTTGAGCGCTTGCCGCCAGCCGAAGCCCCGTACCGATATCCCGCTGGAAACGGCTACGGCAAAGGCGTCCAGTGCCAGACTGAGGGCAATGAGAAGAACCTCAATCACGAAAAAACCACCATCCCAATTTTGTTTCACTTGTTAGAATACCATAGTTTTGCCACCCATGCCACTATATTCTTGCGCCCCGTGCCCTAATCGGGTAAAATAGAAAAATAGCAAAAATGAGAGCCGGAGGATACAGGATGACTCACGAGGATTATATGCGGGAGGCGCTTGCTCTGGCCCGGGAGGCCCTGGCCGCGGGCGAGGTGCCGGTGGGCTGCGTGATTGTATGGGACGGAGAGATCATTGGCCGAGGCCGCAACCGCCGGGAGGAGGACGGGGACGCCCTTGCCCATGCTGAGCTGGACGCCATCCGCATGGCCTGCCAGGCGGTGGGTGGCTGGCGGCTCCACAGGGCCACCCTCTATGTCACACTGGAGCCCTGCCCCATGTGTGCCGGGGGTATCATCAATGCCCGGGTGGCCGAGGTCCGCTATGGTGCCAAGGACGAGAAAGCGGGGGCCTGCGGTTCGGTCCTCAATCTGTTTGAGGAGCGCTTTAACCACAAGCCCAGGCTTTACGGAGGCCTGCTGGAGCAGGAGAGCAGGGCCCTCCTCCAGGAATTCTTTTCCCAGTTGCGGGAATAGTAATTTTATATTTAAGAGTTTTGTAACAATTCCCCCTTCATTTGTTAACATTCCTCCTGTATTCTAATACTCGCAAGGGACAGTTTCTTTTTCATTTCATTCTCCATCCTCCAGGACGGGGCGGCAACGAGAGTGCCGCCCCGTCCCCTTTTTCGTTTGGGTTCCATCCGTTTTATCATTTTGAAGATTTAACACTCCTGTAATAGCTTTACCATTGCCTCTTAACATCTCTCGTGTAGGATAGTTTTTGCAAGAGACAGTTTCTTTTCATTTCATTG
>RRZU010732670.1_pt1 | contig 31801 bp, 26 predicted proteins | sample 2165561 | NCBI WGS metagenome assembly RRZU01 (sample SAMN10456909, study PRJNA506462) | wastewater metagenome | isolation source: wastewater sludge | place: USA: Moscow, Idaho | reverse complement strand
GCACGGGAACTCCCGGCACGTTGGTCACCACGGCGTCCACCCCCTTCAGCATCCCACCGAACAGGGCGGTCGTGACCGAGATCGGGAGGCGGTCGAGCACCGTGGCCAGCGGCTCGGTGAGACCCAGCGACGGTTCGCTCCGCCACTCGTTCGCCACCCGGCCGACCACCGTCATTCGGGCCTCGGGGTCGGTGACGTAGGCCGGCACGGCGAAACGGGCGGGAACGAAGCGGTTCCCGCCCATGGGGTCGCCCTCGTGGCGCACGTTGATCGGCATCGTGAAGCGAAGCTCCCGGAGCGGAGCGTCGTGGAGGCGGTGGTACTCCGCCAGGCCACCCACCACCGCCGCGAGGAAGGCGTCGTTGGCGTGGCCGCCCACGACGTGGCCCGCGGCACGCAGGTCGTCGAAGGGGACCTCGAACGCCTCGAAGCGGCGGGCGAGGCTGCGCTCACGCATGATGGGCGAGCAGGGCTCGGTCACCGGGCGGAGCAGCTTCGTCACGGACACGCCGAGCCGGGCGGCGTCGCGCATCGAGCCCACCGGCTCCTGGGCGAAGCCACGGAACCCGGTGAGGGCGGCGCCGGGCACCCGGGCGGCGTTGCGGGCGGCATCGCGCACGGTCTCGGACAGCCCACCGGCGAACAACGACCGCGCGCTCGGCGTGGGCACGGGGCGAGGGTGGTCCCGGGACTCCGGCTCAGGGGTGTCGGCGGCCTCGTCGACGAGCATCAGCGCGAGGCGGATCCCACCCACGCCGTCGGTGACCGTGTGGTGCACCTTCTGCACGAACGCAGCCTGGCCGCCCGGGAGGCCCTCGACCAGGGTGAACTCCCACAAGGGACGCGCCCGGTCGAACGGCGCCAGGGACAGTGCCTGGGCCACGTCGAGGGCGGCCCGCAGCGGGTCGGCGCCCGACGGCGCCTCGTGGGCCCCCACCCGGCGCAGGTGGTAGTCGAGATCGAAGCGGGGGTCGTCGATCCACCGGGGAGCACCGACGCGCAGCGGCGGCACGACCACCCGCTGGCGCAGCCTGGGCACGAGGTGGGAACCGTGCTCGAGACGGCGTTGCAGACGCTCCCAGTCGGGCACCCGGTCGAGCAGTGCGACCGCGGTGATCGTCGAGCGCAGGACCGGGTCCTTCTCGATGTCCCAGAGGACCGAGTCGGACGCGCCGAGGCGGTGCTCGAACTCCTCGACCCCCGAGTCATCGATGCTCCCCACGGGTTGGATCATGGTGCGCTCGTGGACCCTCTCCAAGGGTCCAAGGTCACCTTCTCGCCGATGTCGCCATCCTCGGGACGTTTGGCCCTGCTCGGCACGACCGCGGTGCGGAATGCTCGCGCGGATGACGATCGAGACCCCCCTGGCCCAGGCTGGCCGAACCTGCATCGACGGCAACGAGGCTGCAGCACTTGTGGCGTACGCCCTGAGCGAGGTGATGGCCATCTACCCCATCACCCCCGCAACGAAGATGGGCGAGCTGGCCGACGACTGGGCCGCGGCGTCCCGCCCGAACCTGTGGGGCCTCGTCCCCGAGGTCCTCGAGCTCCAATCCGAGGCCGGCGCCGCGGGCACGCTCCACGGTGCCCTCCAGCGCGGGGCCCTGGGCGCCACCTTCACGGCGTCTCAGGGCCTGCTCCTGATGATCCCGAACATGTTCAAGATCGCGGGCGAGTTGACCCCGACGGTCATCCACGTCGCCGCCCGGACGATCGCCACCCACGCCCTGTCGATCTTCGGCGACCACAGCGACGTGATGCACGCCCGCACCACCGGGTGGGCCCTGCTGTCGTCGGGATCACCCCAGGAGGCCCACGACCTCGCCGCGGTGGCGCACGCCGCCACCCTCGCCTCGAGGGTCCCCTTCCTGCACTTCTTCGACGGCTTCCGCACGTCGCACGAGATCGACCCCGTGGCCCTCCTCTCCGACGACGACCTGCGCGCCCTCGTCGCCGAGGAGGACGTCGTCGCCTTCCGCGGCCGCGCCCTCACCCCGGACGCCCCGGTGCTGCGCGGCTCCGCCCAGAACCCCGACGTGTTCTTCCAGGGCCGGGAGGCGTCGAACCCCTTCCACCGGGCCGTGCCCGAGGTCGTTCGGGACGCCATGGACGTGCTCGCCGAGCGCACCGGCCGCCGCTACGGCCTGGTCGAGTACCACGGCGCGGCCGACGCCGACCGGGTCCTCGTCGTGATGGGCTCCGCGGCCAGCACCGTGAAGGAGGCCGTCGACGCCCTCTGCGCCGCCGGCGAGCGGGTCGGCGTCGTCACCGTGCGCCTGTACCGCCCCTTCCCCGCCGCCGACCTCCTGGCCGCCCTGCCGCCGACGGTGCGGTCCATCGCCGTGCTCGACCGCACCAAGGAGCCGGGCGCGCAGGGCGAGCCGCTCTACCAGGACGTGCTCACCGCGCTCCACGAGGACCGCCAGTCGGACGAGCCCCGATTCACGGGCCCCACCCCTCGGGTGATCGGCGGCCGCTACGGCCTGGCATCGAAGGAGTTCCGTCCCGCCCACGCCAAGGCGGTGTTCGACGAGCTGACAGCCGCCGCGCCCAAGGTGCACTTCACCGTCGGCATCGTCGACGACGTCACCCACCTCAGCCTGGCGGTGGATGACGCCTTCCGGGTGCCGCGTCCCCCCGGCGAGGTCCAGGCGCTCTTCTACGGCCTCGGTGCCGACGGCACCGTGGGGGCGACCAAGTCGTCGGTCAAGATCATCGGCGAGCACACCGACCTGTGGTCCCAGGGCTATTTCGAGTTCGACTCGAAGAAGTCCGGCTCGTCGACCGTGTCGCACCTGCGCTTCGGGCCCGAGCCCATCGGCTCGACCTACCTCATCGAGGACGCCGACTTCGTGGCCTGCCACCAGTTCGGCCTGCTCGAGCCGATGCGCGTGCTCGACCGGGCCCGGGACGGCGCCACCCTGCTGGTCAACTCCCCGTACCCGGCGGACGAGGTGTGGCCGCACCTGCCCCGCACCATCCAGGAGCAGCTGCTCGCCAAGGGCATCGACCTGTGGGTGATCGACGCCTACAAGGTGGCCCGTGAGGAGGGCATGGGCACCCGCATCAACACCGTGATGCAGCCGTGCTTCTTCCAGCTCGCCGACGTGCTCCCACCCGAGGACGCCATCGCCCAGATCAAGGCGTCGATCGAGGCCACCTACGGCCGGCGGGGCCGCAGCATGGTCGAGCGCAACTTCGCCGCCGTCGACCGCTCCCTCGCCGAGCTGTCGAAGGTGCCGGTGCCCGCCCAGATCGGCCTGGTGGCGGCCCCCGCCGCCGTCTCGGCGATCGGCGCCGAGGCCCCCGACTTCGTCCAGCGGGTCACCGCCCGCCTGCTCGCCGGCGACGGCGACCTCCTGCCCGTGAGCGCCCTTCCCGTCGACGGCACCTTCCCCACCGGCACGGCCAAGTACGAGAAGCGGGCCATCGCCACCGAGCTGCCCATCTGGGACCCCGAGATCTGCATCGACTGCGCCAAGTGCGCGGTGGTCTGCCCCCACGCCGCCATCCGGGTCAAGGTGTTCGCCCCCGAGGCCCTCGACGGCGCGCCGGACTCGTTCCTCTCGAAGGCGTTCCGCTCGCACGACCTTCCCGACCACCGCCTCACCGTCCAGGTCGCCCCCGACGACTGCACCGGCTGCGGCGTCTGCGTCGACGTCTGCCCCGCCAAGGACAAGACCGAGGCCAGGCACAAGGCCATCGACATGGCACCCGCGCTCGACCACCGTGAGGCCGAGCGCACGCGTTGGGACTTCTTCGCCTCGATCGCCCCCCTCGACCGCTCGTTGCTGGCCCACGACACCGCCAAGGGCTCCCAGGTCCTCGAGCCCCTGTTCGAGTTCTCCGGCGCCTGCGCCGGTTGCGGCGAGACGCCCTACCTGAAGCTGCTGAGCCAGCTGTTCGGCGACCGCATGCTCGTGGCCAACGCCACGGGCTGCTCGTCGATCTACGGCGGCAACCTGCCCACCACCCCGTGGACGACCAACGCCGACGGCCGCGGACCGGCTTGGGCGAACTCGCTGTTCGAGGACAACGCCGAGTTCGGCCTCGGCCTGCGCCTCGGCCTCGACGCCCAGGTCGGCCAGGCGCGGATGCTCGCCGCGCGGCTCGCGTCGACCCTCGGCGCCGACCTCGTCACGGCCCTGCTGGATGCCGTCCAGGCGGATGAAGCGGGCATCGCCGCCCAGCGTGGCCGGGTCGCGCAGGCCAAGGCCCTCCTCGGGCCCGTCGCCGACGCCGGCGACGCCGACGCCCACCACCTCCTCGCCGTGGTCGACGCCCTCGCGGACCAGTCGGTGTGGATCGTGGGCGGCGACGGCTGGGCCTACGACATCGGCTTCGGCGGGCTCGACCACGTCCTCGCCTCCGGGCGGGACGTGAACGTGCTCGTACTCGACACCGAGGTGTACTCGAACACCGGCGGGCAGGCGTCCAAGTCGACGCCGCTCGGCGCAGTGGCGAAGTTCGCGGCGTCGGGCAAGGCCACCGGCAAGAAGGACCTCGGGGCCATCGCCCGCGCCTACGGCAACGTCTACGTCGCCCAGGTCTCGATGGGCGCCAACGACCGCCAGGCCACCAAAGCGCTCCTGGAGGCGGCCGCCTGGCCCGGGCCGTCGCTGGTCATCGCCTACAGCACCTGCATCGCCCACGGCATCGACATGTCGAAGTCGATGTCCCACCAGCACGACGCCGTGAAGAGCGGCTACTGGCCGCTCTACCGGTTCCAGCCCAGCCGGGAGGACGGCGGCCACCCGTTCCGGCTCGACTCGAAGCGACCCACCATCCCGGTGCGGGCCTTCGCCGGCACGGAGACCCGCTTCGCCGTGCTCGAGCGCACGCATCCCGACAACGCCGAGCACCTCCAGGCCCTCGCCCAGGCGGAGGTGGACGAGCGCTGGCACCTCTACGAGCAGCTCGCCGCCATCGAGCGGACCATCCCCCACGAGCCCGACCCCGACGTCCAGCCCGAGGTCGAGACCGACGCCGGCTATCCGCACCACGACCACCATCAGGAGGAGACATGACCGTCAATCTCCATACGAGCTACCTGGGTTTCGACCTGAGGTCGCCCATCGTGGCCTCCTCCAGCCCCCTGACCGGCGACGCCACCACGCTGCGCCAGATCGACGCGGCGGGCGCGGGCGCCATCGTCCTGCCGTCGCTGTTCGAGGAGGAGGTCCTGGAGGAGGAGCTGGAGCTCAACCAGGCCCTCGAGCAGGGCTCGGGCCAGTCGGCCGAGGCCTTCGACTACTTCCCCGCCATCCCTCGCCTCGACACCGCCTTCGATCGCTACATCGGCCACCTGGCCGAGGCCAAGGAGCTGACCGAGGCGCCCGTCATCGCCAGCCTGAACGCGGCGACGGGGGGCGGCTGGGTGCGCTACGCCGAGCTGCTCGAGGACGCGGGCGCCGACGCCCTGGAGCTGAACCTCTACCGGGTCGCGGCCGACCCCACCGTGGACGCCGCCGCGGTCGAAGCGCGCGACCTCGCTCTCATCCGGGAGGTGCGCGCCGCCATCACCCTGCCCCTGGCGGTGAAGCTCAGCCCTTACTACTCGTCGTTCGGGCACTTCGCCGCGGCCGCGGTCGAGGCCGGCGCCGACGGGCTCGTGCTGTTCAACCGCTTCTACCAGCCCGACGTGGACCTCGAGACCCTCGACGTCGTCCCCCGCCTCGAGCTCTCGTCCCCCGGCGAGCTGCGCCTGCCGCTGCGCTGGATCGCCATGCTGCGCCCCCAGCTCGGCGCCGGTGTGAGCATCGCGGCCACCTCAGGGGTGCATTCGGGCCGGGACGCGGCAAAGGCCCTGCTCGTCGGCGCCGACGTGGCCATGACGACCTCTGCCCTGCTCCGCCAGGGCCCTCGCCGACTGGAGGCCATGCTGCGCGAGTTGCTGACCTGGCTCGAAGCCCACGGCTACGAGAGCGTGGCCCAGCTGCGAGGCTCGGTCAGCCACCGCAACGCCGACGACCCGTCGGCGTTCGAACGCTCCAACTACCGACAGGTCCTCCAGTCGTGGAACCACCCGCTGAGCCGCTGACGGCCCCCCCACCCCGCCGGCACCACCACCGGCGGCGCTGGGTGCTCCTCGGCGCCACCGTCGCGGTGGTGGCCGCCCTGGTGGCAGTGGGGGTGGTCGTCGTGCTCGAGCGCGAGCCGGGGCCGGCCTCCATCGACGAGGCCGTCGAGGACTTCAGCGGTGGTGGGAGCCACTCCGGCGGCGGCGTCCCCCTTCCCGCCGAGGGCGTGTACGTCTACGCGGGCGAGGGCTCGGAGTCGCTGTCGCTCCTCCCCGGCCACCACGCCCAAGGGCCACGGATGCCCGGATCGGTCACCCACGACGCCGACGGGTGCTGGCGGTTCCGCATCCAGCTCCACGAGGACCATTGGCAGGAGTGGCACTACTGCCCCGAGGAAGGTGCCGACGGGCTCCAATTGGTCGAGGTCGGCGGGCAGACCTACCAGGCGTGGAACCTCGGCGTGGCCGCCATCGGCAACACCTCGACGTTCCGCTGCCCCGCCTCGGTGGTCGTCCGGGCCGACGCCGCGCCCGGCGACTCCTGGCACCAGGAGTGCCGGGGCACCAGCGACACCGTGTCGGGCACCACCGTCAGCGCCGGCCGCACCACCTTCGTGGGAGACGAGACCGTCTCCGTGGGCGACGAGGAGGTCCCCGCCCTCCACTACCACCAGGTCCGCGAGATGTCCGACGCCCAGTCGGGTCGCCAGGTCGAGGACTTCTGGTTCCGGGCCCGCGACGGCCTCCCCCTGCGCAACTCCCGATCGGCCTCGATCGACTCCGACTCCCCCGTCGGCGCCATCACCTACTCGGAGGAAGGCGAGTGGCGTCTCACCTCCCTGGAACCCCGCACCTGATCAGGCGGGCGCGGCCTCGTCGGGGAGGGGGAACCAGCGGAGGTGCTCGAAGTCCGACGTGAGGTCTGGGCGGTCGAGAGGCTCGGGGCGCTCGTCGCCGGCGGCGCGCCGGAGGACGGCCCGGGCGTCGTCGAGCAGCGCGGCGAAGTCGACCACGGCGTGCTCGTGGGGGCGGCTCGGGTAGGCCATCGAACCCCCGGCGTACGAGACGTCGTGGAGGCTCATCGGCGGCTTGGTGGGACCGTCGCGGTGGCGCCAGAGGCCGGTGTCGGGCTCGAAGCGGTACCACGGCAGGAGGTGACCGCCCTCGTCGGCCACGAGGTGGACGGCGTCGAGCAGGTACCGGAAGGTCTCGTCGTCGATGAAGTAATTGAAGTTCACCCGTGTCCACCCCGGCTTGATGCCCTCGCAGCCCCGGTCGATCTCGCGCTCGAACTCGTGGGAGCGGGCGAGGTCGATGCCGAGCAGGCGGTGGCCGTAGGGGCCGGCGCACGAGCAGCCGCCGCGGGCCTGGATGCCGAACAGGTCGTTGAGGAGGGCCACCACGAAGTTGTGGTGGAGGTAGCCGTCCTGGCCGTCGCCCATGGGGTGGCGCACCACGAAGCTGACGATGGAGAGGCGCTCGGCCTGGTGGTTGCCGAGGACCTCGAGGCGCTCGTTGGCCTCCCACGACTCGATGGCGAGGCGGACGAAGCGCTCCTCGCGGGCGCGGATCTCGTCGATCCCGACCGCCTCCTTCAACTGGAAGACCAGCCCGGCCCGGATGGAGTCGACGATGGCGGGGGTGCCGCCCTCCTCGCGCTGCTCGATGTCGCTCAGGTAGTCGTGCTCGCTCGGGTTGACGAAGCGCACGGTGCCGCCGCCGGGCACGTCGGGCACCCGGTTCGTGAAGAGCTCCTTGCGGGCCACGAGGAGGCCGGGCGTGCCGGGGCCGCCGATGAGCTTGTGGGGGGAGACGAAGATGGCGTCGAGGTAGGCGGGGCCGTCGGCGGGCGTGCCCATGTCGATGTCGACGTAGGGCGCCGCCGCGGCGTAGTCCCAGAAGGACAGCGCCCCGTGGTGGTGCAGCAGGGTCGCCACCGCCACCGTGTCGGTCATGATCCCGGTGACGTTGGACGCCGCCGAGAACGAGCCGATCTTCAGGGGCCGGTCGGCGTGGCGGACCAGCTCGGCCTCGAGGTGGGCCAGGTCGACGTGGCCGTCGGCGTCCTCGTCGATGGTGACGACGTCGGCGATGCTCTCCCGCCAGGGCAGCTCGTTGGAGTGGTGCTCGAAGGGGCCCACGAACACCACCGGTCGCTCGTCGGCGGGGATGTGGTCGAGCAGGTGGTAGCGGTCGTCGAGCTGGCAGGGCAGGCGCAGGCCCAGCACGCCGATGAGCCGGTCGATGGCGTACGTCGACCCGCTGCCACAGAACAGCACGGCGTGCTCGTCGGAGGCGCCGACGCAGCGGCGGATGATCTCGCGGGCCTCCTCGCGAAAACGGGTCGTCTGGAGCCCCGTACCCGACGACTCGGTGTGGGTGTTGGCGTAGAGGGGCAGGACCACCGCGCGGAGGTGGTCCTCGATGAACGAGAGCGAGCGGCCGGACGCGGTGTAGTCGGCGTAGATCACCGGGCGCGGCCCGAAGGGCCCGTCGACCACCTCGTCCAGGCCGATGACGGCGTCGCGGATGACGGCGATCAGGTCGTCGGCGGGCACCCCGCCAGGCTACGGCTGCCCGGGCGTCGGCGAGCCGTCTCGGTACCATCGGTGTCGTGCCCCGGGGACCGCGCCGCTCACGACGGGCGGTCGTCGGTGCCGTCCTGGTGTGCGCGGTGGCGGCCACGGTCGCGGCCTGCGGCCACGCGGACCGACCCGACCTCGGCGAGGAGGCGGTCGCCCCGACCACCGTCGCGCCGACGACCACGACAGCGCCGGCCGACGCCACCACGGTGGTCACCACGCCGGCCACCTCGGTCGAGGTGTTCTCGGCCCCCGATGACCCGGCGCCGGCGATGACCGTCGAGAAGCCCGGGCCGGGCCTGCAGGCACCCGCCGACCCCATGGCCTTCGTGGTCGAGGACGAGCAGGACGGCTGGGTGCAGGTCCAGCTGCCGGTACGCCCCAACGGCAGCACCGGCTGGATCAAGGCCGAGGGCCTCCAGGAGGTCACGACGGACCTCCACATCGAGGTCAGCCTGTCGTGGTATCGCCTCAAGCTGTTCGACGGCGACGAGCTGCTCCTCGACGTGCCCGTCGCCATCGGGGCCGACGACAGCCCCACCCCCACCGGCACCTTCTTCACCACGACCCTCATGCAGGGCTACGCCCAGCCCAGCGCCTACGGCATCGCCGCCATCGGGCTGTCGGGCTTCTCCGAGGTGCTCGAGAGCTTCAGCGGCGGCCCGCCCCAGATCGCCATCCACGGCACCTACGACGAGGCCGCCATCGGATCCCGCGTGTCGAACGGCTGCATCCGCATGAAGAACGCCGACATCCAGTCCTTGGTGGACCAGCTCCCCCAGCACCTCGGCCTCCCCGTCACCATCGCCGCCTGAGGGGTCGGCAGCGAGGGTCAGCCGGTGAAGGCGGGGGCCACGGGGACGGGCTCGGCCGCCGGGAGGGGGCAGACGCCGCCGACGGTCTCGGGCACCGCTGAGATGCCGGTGGACGTGAAGGGCGAGGCGATGGTGCGGCTCGGGTCGGGCGCGGAGAGACAGGGGATGTCGGCGAACTCGGTGTCCATGCGGGTGGCGCCGTGGGCGACCCGGAAGCGGGCGATCGTCTGGGGCTGCGAGTCCACGTCGTACACGTTCACGGTGCGGAACTCGACGGTGAGGGCGCACTCGTCCACCTGCACCACCGTGTAGCCGAAGTTGACCAGGTTCACGTAGGTCTGGTGCGGGTTGAGCACCGTCGAGCCGAAGCCGATGTTCACGAAGCCCTGCGTCGCCGCGTACGGGTCGCCGCCGGCGTCGCGCACGAGGTCGGGGTCGGCCGACTGCGAGCCGGTGGTGAAGGCGAAGGCCACGGCCGGCGCGTCCGGGTCGCCGAAGTCGGTGGTGAGGTGGGCGGCGATCCAGACGTGGGTCTCGCCACAGAGGAAGGCCACGTCGGAGATGCCCTGGTCGGCGATGAAAGCGATGATCTCGTCGCGCTCGGCGGCGTAGTCGTCCCACGCGCCGAAGCCCCGCTTGTTCGGGTCGAGGTTGGCCCAGGGGGCGAAGTCGGTGGGGTTGCCGATCAGCTTCCAACGCGCCGTCGAGCTCGCCAGGCCGTCGAGCAGCCACGCCTTCTGCTCGGCCCCGAGGCAGGTGCGGCCCGCCGTCGAGGCGCCGACGTCGTCCTCGTCGAGCTCGGGGTCGCGGTGGCTGCGGGTCTCGATGAGGAAGAGGTCGACGAGGTCGCCCCAGGCCACCTTGCGGTAGGGCCGGGTCACGTCGCCGCCACTGGCCTCGACCGGCATGTTCTCGAACCAGGCCGTCTTGGCCGCGAGCGCGCGGCTGGGGTCCTCGTCGCGGTCGATGCCGTTGCGGAACTCGCCGTCGTCCCACATCGCCACAAGGGGCAGCGCCGCCTGGAGCTGCTGGAGGCGGGCGTCGCCCTTGAACTGGTGGTACACGCCCCGGTAGTCGTCGAGGGAGATCGTGCCACCGTCGTTGACGTAGATGTAGTCGCCGAGGTGCATGAAGAAGTCGAGGCCGTCCTCCTCGGCCGCGGCCCGCTGCGCCACCCGCTCGGTGCCCTGTTGCTGGCAGGAGGCGAAGCCGAAGCGCAGGCTCGGCGTGGGCGCGCCCTCGGGTGGCGCGGTGCGCAGGCGCCCGGCCGGGCTGGCGTCGGGACCCACCGTGAAGCGGTAGTGGAACCAGCCGTCCGGGGTGAGCCCGGTGACGGGCACCTTGACCGTCCAGTCTGCGGCGGCCTCCGCGACGGCCACACCGCCGGCGACGATCGTGGTGAACGACTCGTCGGCCGCGACCTCCCAGGTGACGGGCACGGGCTCGGCCCCGGCCGGCGCCACGACCCGGGTCCACAGCACCGTGCCCTCGGGGAGCGGGTCGCCGGCGATCACGCCGTCGGGCCACGCCACGACGTAGCCGGCCGGGATCGGTGGGGTCTGCGCAGACGCTGCCCTCGTGCGGAGCCCTACGGCGGCGACCGCGCCGGTGGCGCCGATGAGGGCGAGGAAGCGCCGCCGGGTCAGGGGTCCGAGGCCGGCGACGACGTCGCCCGTCCCCGTGGTCACGTCGGCGCCACCTGCTCAACGGCGGCGGGGCGCCAGGCGGCCAGGGCAAGGACGAGGGCCAGCGCCACCTGGGCCACGAGCATCCCGTTGTTGTAGAGGTCCTCGCCCGAGGACAGCTCCGGTGCGTCGTGGGTGAGATGGTGGATGGTGTGGGGCACGGCGAAGGCAAGGTAGGTCACCAGCGCCATCAGCACGAGCTCACGCCGGGGGAGGACCGCCGCGATGAGCAGCGCCACCCCGGTGGCCAGGAAGGCGCCGGCCGCGTCGGCGGCGAGGTGCTGGTTGAAGGGTGGGATGGCAGCCACCAGATCCGGACCCACACCGGGGAAGTTCTCGTACCAATTGCGGGTGGCCAGAAGGCCCCAAACGCCGATCACGAGCTGGGGGACGGCCAGCATCGCCAGCAGCGTCCACCGCACCCAGGCCCGCACCGGCTCCCCCATCGGCGCACACCCTAGGCGAGGCGCTGATCAGTAGGAGCGGGTGTCGACGACGTTGCCGTTGGGGTCGAGCAGGAAGGCGGTGTCGCCGTCGTTGTTCCAGATCGCCGAGCCCTCGTTGCACCAGAACAGGTCGGTCGAGGAAGCCGTCCCGCACCCGGTGTGCACGGAGACCGAAGCGCCGGCCGCCAGCGTGAAGCCGACGGGAAAGGGGAATCGGTGGGTGGCGGTCTCGTCCTTGAGCACCCACCCGGTGAGGTCGACGGTGCCACCCGAGCGGTTGGCCACCACCGCGTACTCGGCGTTGGCGTCGAGGGTGTCGTCACCCGGCGGATCGGGCTCGATGCGCTCGACCACCAGGGCGCCGGCGTCGGCATCCACCCGGCCGCAGGCGTCCGGCGCCCAGAGTCCGCGTCCCCCCGCCTCAGCCTCGGCCTGCGCCGCATCGAGCGCGTCGGCCCGGGCGACGTCGGGCTCGTAGCGGTAGGCCTGGGCGAAGCCGCCCCGCACCAGCGCCTCGTTCACGAAGGTGTCGCCCACGAACACGTAGCGCAGGAGCCGTCCGTACTGGTCCCGGTCGCTCTCGTCGCCGACGAGGCGCACCGACCGGCCTTCGACGAGGTCGGCCAGCGCCGCAGCGGCCTCCGCTGAGAAGCACTCGCCGGTCTCCGGGGCGTTGATGCCGATCAGGCGGACGGTCTCGTCGGCGGCGACGCCGACGCGCACGTCGATGGTGTCCCCGTCGGTGACCCCCCTGACCTCGGCGCGGGTGCCACCCGCCGACGGCGTGGACGCGACGGCCGCCGTGGTCGAAGTCGTCGTCGAGGTCGTCGTCGCCGGCCCGGCGGAGGGCTCGGTGCCCGCGCAGCCGACGAGCACCGCGGCCGCCACGAGCACCCCGAGCAGACCCCTCACATCGACGTCCTACCACCGGGCCGTGACCGGCGGGCACCAGTAGGGTCCGCGCCCATGCACGAGCATGTGGACCCGGCCCGGCCCTGGTGGCACGAGACGACGATCTACCAGGTGTACCCACGGTCGTTCGCCGACTCGAACGGCGACGGCATCGGGGACCTCCCTGGCATCACCGCCCACCTCGACCACCTCGTGGACCTCGGCGTGGGCACCGTCTGGGTGTCCCCCTTCTTCGCCAGCCCACAGGCCGACTTCGGCTACGACGTGAGCGACTACTGCGCCGTCGCCCCGGAGTACGGCACCCTCGCCGACGCCGAGGCCCTGATCGAGGCGGCTCACGAGCGAGGTCTGCGGGTGATGCTCGACCTGGTCCTCAACCACTCGTCCGACCAACACCCCTGGTTCCTGGAGTCCCGAAGCTCCCGGGACAACCCGAAGGCCGACTGGTACCTCTGGCGGGACGGCCGGGGGCCGAGCGGGCGCAAGCCCCCCAACAACTGGAAGGCGGCCATCGAGATCAAGGGCGCCTGGCAGTGGGGCGAGGAGCGCCGGCAGTGGTTCCTGGCCTCGTTCCTGCCCTGCCAGCCGGACCTCAACTGGCGGAACCCCGAGGTGAAGGCGGCCATGTTCGACGCCGTCCGCTTCTGGCTCGACCGGGGTGTCGACGGCTTCCGGCTCGACATGTTCGGCTCGATCATGAAGGACCCCGACTTCCGGGACAACCCGCTGCGCCCGACCATGTCGAGGGTCACCCCGCCCCGCCTGTACCCCCACGAGTTCACCGAGAACACGCCGGACAACCTCGCCCTGGCCCGCGAGCTGCGCGCCGTCTGCGACGAGTACGAGCCCGACCGGGTGCTGCTCGGGGAGGTCTTCGGCTCGGCCGAGGTGCTCCAGGGATACACGGGTGGCCCCGAAGGCGACGGCCTGCACCTGGCCTTCCTCTTCGAGTTCCTCGTCTTCCGCTACGACGCCGGCTGGTTCCACGACGTCATCGCCCGCTTCGAGCACGCCTTCCCCCCGCCGGCGCAGCCCACCTACGTGGTCGAGAACCACGACCGCAGCCGCAGCATCGACCGCCTGGGCGGCGACGAGGAGAAGGCCCGCGTGCTGGCCACCGTCTTGTTGACCGTGCGGGGCGTCCCGACCCTCTACATGGGCCAGGAGCTGGGCATGGCCAACACCTACCGACCCCTCCGCGACGCCCTCGACCCCATCGCCCACTCCTTCGCCTGGATCCCCGAGACCGTCTCGAAGCGCCTACCCGAGCGCCTCAACCGCGACGAGGTGCGTTCCCCCATGCAGTGGGATGGCACCGTCCACGCCGGCTTCTGCCCGCCCGAGGCCACCCCGTGGCTGGCGGTGAACGCCGACCACCGCACCCGCAACGTGGCCGACCAGGCGGGCCGGCCGTGGTCCATGCTCGAGTGGTACCGGCACCTGCTCCACCTCCGTCGCGCCCACCCGGCCCTGCACGCCGGGGACCTCCACCTGCGCAGCGGCCTGGGCCCCGGCCTCCTCGCGTACGACCGGTGGTCCGGTGACGCCCACGTCACCGTCGCCGCCAACCTCGGCCCCGGCAACGGGTGGGTCGAGGTCACCGACGGAGCGACCCTGCTGGCGGCGAGCGCCGAGGACGTCCGCCTCGCCGACGGTCGCCTGCACCTTCCCTCGGACCGCGCCGCGATCGTCGGGTCCGCGGTTCCGGTGAAGGGGTAGGGACGAAGGACCCTGGTCGCCAGGGCGCCGTCGGGGTTCGCTGAACATGGAATGAGAAACCACCGACCCCTCGATCCGAACCGGCAGCGGGCGCAGATGGTCTCCCGTGATCTGGTCCGCCGAGGCATCGCCGATCCTGCGGTGCTGGACGCCATGAGCTCGGTCCCCCGCGAGCGCTTCGTCGAGCCGTGCCTGGTCGAGGCCGCCTACGACGACTGCGCCCTGCCCATCGACGCGGACCAGACCATCTCGCAGCCCTACATCGTCGCCCTGATGACCGAGGCCCTCGAGCTCGGCCCGGGCGATCGGGTGCTCGAGATCGGCACCGGCTCGGGCTACGCCGCGGCGGTGCTCGGCCGCATCGCCGACTCGGTCTGGACCATCGAGCGTCATCGGTGCCTGGCCGACCAGGCTGCCGAGCGGCTCGCCGCGCTCGGGGCAGACAACGTCACCGTGGTGGTGGGTGACGGCACCCTCGGCTGGCCCGATGCCGCGCCGTACGACGCCATCGTGGTGACCGCCGGCGGCCCTTCGGTCCCCGCGGCACTGATCGACCAGCTCGCCGACGGCGGACGCCTCGTCATGCCGGTCGGCACCGAGTGGCGGGATCAGGAGCTCGAGCGGGTGCGCCGTCATGGAGCCGACCTGCACACCGAGTCCCTCGGCCCGGTGCGCTTCGTCCCCCTCGTGGGAGAGCAGGGCTGGGCGACCGAGGAGCCGCCCAGCACCTACCCGTTGGCCCTCTGACGACGGCCTCCGGTCCGCGCGGGACGGGACGGGCTCGCACGAGGTGTGGGCGCTGGTGTTCGGTGCAGACGGTGGCGCGAGCAGGCAGGGCTCGGAGCCGCGAGAATCGCGCCATGGACCTGACGGTGGGCGCGATCCCCTTCTACTTCTCGAGCATGGGCGCCGAGGCCTGGTACCTGAAGCGCCGGGCCGAGCGCGAAGGGCCGTCGAGCTCGGACTACGAGCGGGACGACACCCTCGCCAACCTGGCCATGGGCACCCTCAGCCTCGTCGTGCCCCTCGCCACGCGGGCGCTGGCCGAGAAGATCGCCCCGCAGCGCTCCAAGGTGGGCAAGGGCCTCGTGGCCGCCGCCGTCGCCGGCGCCGCGGTCACCACCTGGGCCGACCGTCGTGCCCGCAAGGCCCGCCGGGCCGACGAGCGCGAGCAGGCCCGCCAGGTGGCCCGCATCGCGGGCCCCACCACCATCGCCGTCGGCGGCCTCGCCGCGGCCACCGCCTTCGCCACCGCCACCAGCCCCAAGGCCCTCTGGGGCTCGAAGGGACGGCGGGGCCGTGACCTCGGCACGGGGGCCGTCGCCCTCGGCGCGGCCATCGCCGGCTGGGACTTCATCTACTACTGGAACCACCGCTTCGACCACGAGACCCGCTACCTGTGGGCGTACCACGTGGCCCACCACTCGTCCGAGCGCTACAACCTGTCCACGGCGCTGCGCCAGCCCGTGGCCGACGTGTTCAACGTGGCCGTGCCCTTCGGCGCCCTCAGCCTGCTCGGGATCCGGCCGGCGCTGATCGAGACCGCCCGCCAGATCAACCTGATCTACCAGTACTGGATCCACACCGACGTGATCCGCACCCTCGGCCCCGCCGAGGAGGTGCTCAACACCGCCTCGCACCACCGGGTCCACCACGGCAGCAACCGCCGCTACATCGACCGCAACCACGGCTCGATCCTCATCGTCTGGGACCGCCTCTTCGGCACCTTCGAGCGGGAGGACCCCGACGAGCCCGTCATCTACGGCCTGACCAAGAACATCGAGTCGTTCAACCCGGTGCGCATCACCGACCACGAGTACGTCGACATCGTCCGCGACGTCGCCGACTCCGACAACTGGCGGGACCGCCTCTCCTTCGTCTTCCGCGGCCCCGGCTGGGCCTACGCCCGCCGCGCCGAGCTCGACGCCGAACTGGCCGACCGTGGCGCCGAGGTGGTGCCCGCGGCCTGAACGCTGCCGATCGGCCCTATCCGCCGGACGGGCCATGCCGTAGAACCAGCCTATGAGGGGGGTGCAACGGCTGGCGTCGGTCTCGACGCTGCAAGGCTACCGGTGGCGCAACCTGCGCCACGACGGTCCAGCCGGCCTCGCCCTCACCGCGCTCCTGCTCCCCCAGGGCATTGCCTACGCCCGGCTGGCCGGCCTGCCCCCGGTCACCGGCCTGTACACCACCATTGCCTGCCTGACGGCCTATGCCCTGATCGGCCCGTCGCGCCTGTTGATCGTCGGCCCGGACAGCGCGGTGTCGCCCCTCGTCTTCGCGGCGATCGTGCCGCTCGTCAGCACCGATGACCCCGCTGCCGCCGTGGCCCTGGCCGGCATGCTGGGCCTGCTGGTGGGCGGCCTCGAGGTGCTGCTCGGCATCGGCCGCGTGGGCTTCGTGGCGACCCTGTTGTCGAAGCCGGTGCGCATCGGGTTCCTGAACGGCCTCGCCCTGGTGATCATCGTCAGCCAACTGCCGGCCCTCTGCGGCTTCTCCAACGGCAGCGACGGCGCGCTCGGGGACGCCGGAGCGTTCGTGCGCCACCTCAACGAGTTCGACCCCTGGGCCTTCGCCTTCGGAGCCGGGACGGTGCTCGTCATCCTGGCGGTCCGCCACTGGTGGCCGCGGGTCCCGGGCGTGTTGCTCGCGGTGGTCGCGGCCACCGTCGCCAACGTCGTCTTCGACGGGGCAGGCCACGGGGTCCCGGTCCTCGGCACCCTGCCGCAGGGCCTGCCCGACCTCACCCTGCCGTGGGTCCCGGTGGACGACCTGGTCCCCCTGATGACCGCCGCGGTCGGCATCGTCCTCATCTCGTTGGCAGACACCATCGCGGTGTCGTCGACGCTGGCCGGCGTGACCGGCGACGAGGTGGACCCTGACCGGGAGATCGTGGCCATCGGCGGCGCCAACCTGATGGCCGGCCTCTTCCAGGGCTTCCCGGTGTCGGCGAGTGCCACCCGCTCGGCGGTGGCCAGGGACGCCGGCGCCCGGACCCAGATGGTGGGGCTCGTCGGTGCCGTCGGGGTGGCCACCCTGCTCGTCGCCACCCCCGGCCTGCTGGCCGAGATGCCGCTCAGCGCCCTGGCCGCCGTGATCATCGTGGCCGCCGCGGGCCTGGTCGACGTCGCCACGCTGCGCCGCCTCTCGAGGGCTCGGCCCACGTCGCTGGTACTGGCCCTCGTGGCCACGCTGGGGGTGGTGGTGCTCGGCGTGCTGCCCGGAGTGGGAGTGGCCGTGGCCCTCTCGGTCGTCTTCTACTTCCGGCGGGGCTGGTGGCCGGAGGCGGCCGCTCTGGGGCGGGTCCCCGGCCTGCGCGGCTGGCACAGCGTGGCCCGGTACCCGGACGCCCGCACGATCGCCGGCGTCGTCGTGTTCCGCTGGGACGCCCCGTTGTTCTTCGCCAACGCCTCGCTGTTCCACGAGCGGGTGCGCACCATGATCCTGCAGACCGACCCCCGGCCCCACCACGTGGTCATCGAGTGCTCGGCCGTCACCGACATCGACGTCACCGCGGCCGACATGCTGGTGAGCCTCGACCGCGAGTTGGCCGAGCACGGCGTCACCCTCGTGTTCGCCGACCTGCGGGACCGACTCCGTGAGCTGCTCTCGGACTACCGGGTGGCCGGCGGCATCGACGAGGGGCCGTTCTACCGCTCGATCAAGGAGGCCCTCGAGGCCATCACCGGCGAGGACCTGGAGGACCTCGGCCTGGGCTGACGTCGAGGTGAGGCTCCGCCAGGGGGAGCCGGGATCGTCACCGGCGGCCTACCCTCGCCCCCATGTTCTTCTACGGGCTCGGGATCTTCTTCATCGCCGCCATCCTGCTGATCGTCGCTTTCGTCAAGGTCAAGAAGCGCGACCGCGCCTACGGCCGCGGCGAAGGCTTCGACGAATAGGCGCCCGGCGGGCCGTTCGCCTCTGGCCCGGACGCCGGGCGGCCGCCAAGGTGGAGCCGTGACCCGGCCTCTCCCCCCGACGCTGACGTTCCTCGGCGCCGCCCGCACGGTCACCGGCAGCAAGTTCCTCGTCGAGTCCGGCGAGCACCGGGTGCTGGTCGACTGCGGGCTCTACCAGGGACCCAAGCGCCTGCGGGAGCGCAACTGGCTGCGCCTGCCGCTCGACCCCTCGACCTTCGACGCCGTGGTGCTCACCCACGCGCACATCGACCACTGCGGGTACGTGCCCCGCCTGGTGCAGGACGGGTTCAGCGGCCCGGTGTACGCCACGTCGGGCACGCGCGCCCTCGCCGGCATCGTCCTGCCCGACAGCGGCCACCTCCACGAGGAGGAGGCACGCTTCGCCAACCGCCGGGGCTACTCGAAGCACGACCCGGCCCTTCCGCTCTACACCGAGGATCAGGCCCGGGCCTCGCTCGAGCAGTTCGTCGACCTGCCGTGGGGACGGGAGACCGAGGTGGCCCCCGGCGTCGCCGTCACCCCCCGTTGGGCCGGCCACATCCTCGGCGCCGCCTCCCTGTCGATGCGCCTCGGGAACCGACGGGTGGCCTTCAGCGGCGACCTCGGCCCCCACGACCACCCGATCCTCCCGCCGCCCGACCCGATCGGCGAGGCCGACCTGGTGCTGGTCGAGTCCACCTACGGGGACGAGTCACGCCCCGAGAGCGACGCTCCCGACCGCCTCGCCGAAGTCGTCACCCGGGTGGCTGGCCGCGGTGGTGTCGTGGTCATCCCCGCGTTCGCGGTCGACCGCACCGAGGTCGTGCTCTGGCACCTCCAGGAGCTCCAACGGGCCGGCCGCGTGCCGGCGCTCCCCGTCTTCGTGGACAGCCCGATGGCCAGCCGGGCCCTCGCCGCCTACACCGAGGCCGCCGCCGAGCACTCGAGCGACATCCGCCCCGAGCTCTGGGGCCAGCCCCTGTTCAGTGACCTCCAGCTGCGCCAGGCCCGCACCCGTGAGGAGTCGCAGGCCCTCGACGAGCGCCACGGTCCGTTCATCCTCGTCTCGGCCTCGGGCATGGCCACCGGCGGGCGCATCCTCCACCACCTGGCTGCCCGCCTCGGCGACCCCCGCAACGCCGTCGTGCTCGTGGGCTTCCAGGCGCCCGGCACCCGGGGGGCGGCGCTCGCGGAGGGCGCCCGCACCCTCAAGATGTTCGGCCTCTACCACCGGGTGCGCGCCGAGATCGCCCGAGTCGTGCTGTCGGCCCATGCCGACCGGGACGACCTGCTCGCCTGGCTGGGAACGGCGTCCACGCCACCCGAGACGGTGTACGTGGTGCACGGTGAGCCCGAGGCATCCGAGTCCCTGACCGACGCCGTCGACCGAGACCTCGACTGGCCCGCCGTCGTCGCCCGCAACGGCGAGCGCGTGCGCCTCGACGCCCCACGTTTCCCCGCGGTTGAACCCCGCTCCGTTGGGTAGGTTGCGGGCATGGCACGAGACCCTTCCGCAGTGTTGGCCAAGCGGGCCGCCCGCCGGTTCGCGATAGCGGGGTCGGTCGCGGTCGCCCAGGAGCTCGCCCCCGAAGCCACTGAGGCGGGGCGCAAGGTCCTCTGGAAGGTGGTCGCCTTCGGCTCAGGCAGTCTCGCCGCCCTCGCCGCCCACCAGGTGGTCAAGGTGGTGTTCACCAAGGTCACGGGCACGACGGAATCCCCCGACCCGATGGACCCCGATACCCCGCTGTCGCTCGCGGTCAGCTGGGCGGTGGCCATCGCCGTCGGCGTGGTCGTGGGCCGCCGGGTCGGCCAGCGACTCGCCGCGAAGGGCTGGGAGAAGGCGTTCAACGAGCCGCCGCCCACGTCCGCCGCCAACGGCGCCTGAGCGCCCCGCCCGTCGTCCTACGATCGGCGGGTGACCACCGACACCCGCTCGATCCCCCCGTCCGCGGTCCCCGCATGGGACCACGAAGCGGACGTCGTCGTCGTCGGCCACGGTGGGGCGGGCGCCTCCGCGGCCATCGAGGCGGCTCGGGCCGGGGTCGACACCCTCGTCCTCGAGCGCCAGACCCGCGGCGGCGGCACCACCGCGCTCTCCACCGGCGTCGTCTACTTCGGCGGCGGCACGCGGGTACAACAGGCCTGCGGGTTCGAGGACTCGGTCGAGGAGATGATCAAGCACGTGCGCCTCGCGGCGGGCCGCAACGCCGACGAGGAGAAGGTGCGGCTCTACTGCGAGGGCAGCGTCGAGCACTTCGAGTGGGTCAGCGCCCTCGGGGTCGACTTCGCCGACTCGTACGCCCCCGAGAAGTCCACCCACCCGTTCGGGGCGGAGACGCTCTACTACAGCGGCAACGAGAAGGTGCACCCCTTCGCCGAGCACGCCGTGCCCGCGCCCCGGGGCCACAAACCCGCCCGGCCCGGCGAGGTGGGCGGCTACCTGATGGAGTTCTTCCTCCAGGCCACCCACGCGGCCGGCGCCCTCGTGGTCAACGAGTGCCGGGTCGAGCGCCTCGTGCAGGACCCGGCCACCCGGCGGGTGGTGGGCCTCGTGGCCGACCATGACGGCACCACCATCCACGTCCGTGCCCGACGCGGGGTCGTCCTCGCCGCCGGCGGCTTCATCATGAACAAGGAGATGCTCGCCGAGCACGCGCCCGACCTCCTCGACTGCAACTGGGAGGCGGCCTCCCCCGCCGACGACGGCCTCGGGATCCGGGTGGGCCAGGGCGCCGGCGCCGACGTGGCCAACATGAGCGAGGGCCTGGTGGTCAACGCCATCTACCCGCCGGGCACCCACTGCATGGGCGTGCTCGTCAACGCCCAGGGCCAGCGCTTCATCAACGAGGACGCCTACGTGGGGCGGACGACCGACGCCATGCTCCGGCGGGCCGACGGCCGCTGCTGGATCATCCTCGACGACGAGATCCACGGGCCGACCCAGGCCTTCCACAAGGTCGCCGCGGTGGAGAGCACCATCGCCGAGCTGGAGGCCGCGCTGGGCATCCCGGAGGGCCAGTTGCAGCACACCGTCGAGACCTACAACCGCTTCGCCGCGCAGGGGAAGGACCCGCTGTTCCACAAGGCCCCCGAGTTCCTGCGCCCGCTCGGCGAAGGCCCCTACGGCGCCCTGGACTGCACCACCGCGAGCTCGATCTACGCCGGGTTCACCTTCGGGGGGCTGGCCACCAGGGCCAGCGGCGAGGTGCTCGACACGGCCGGCGTCCCCATCCCCGGCCTCTACGCCGCCGGCCGGGTGGCCGCCGGCCTCCCCCTCGAAGGCCGCACCTACGCGTCGGGCCTGTCCATCGGCGACGCCACCTTCTTCGGCCGCGTCGCGGGCCGACACGCAGCGGCCGCCGGCCCACCCACCTGGTAGGAGCGCAGGGACTTTGGTCCCTGGCGGCCCGCTGGGACGCGCCCGTAAAGTGCGCGGCCATGAGCGAGAACGTCTACGACGGCCCAGCCAACCTCGTCACCAGCGTCGGTGACTCCTTCGCCACCTGCCACCTCGTCGCCGTACTCGACGGGGCCGGCTGGAAGGGTGAGATCACCGAGATCGCCTTCCGCACCCAGATGGTGCCGTTCCCCTTGAACGACTCCGAGTGGCTGCGCATCGACGGCGTCGAGGGCCAGCCCGTCCTCAAGGTGCACGTCGCCGACGAGGCCGACGACGCCGCCAAGGTGTCGGCCGAGGGCAACCCCTTCGGCTAGAGGGCGAAGCAGTTCAGCGTGATCGACCGGTGCGCCAGTGCGTCCTGGATGCCGCTGTAGACGGTGCCGTCGTAGGGCAGGCCCACGTGGCCAACCACCCGCAGCGGGCACTGCGCCTGCACCTTCACGTTGGCGTTGTTGCCGTCGTTGGCGAGGAACGAGGTGGTGTAGGGCTGGACGATGCCGTCGTTCACCGAGGCGATGTTCGTGTAGCTGACGTTGCCGATGGTGTCGTCGCCGGCGTTGAGCGCGGCCAGGAACGACGACCCGATGGCCATCTGCTGGCAGGCGACGACGCCGGCACACGACCCGAGGCCCAGCAACCGGAGCAGGTTGGCCACGGCGGCGCCGTAGTGGGGCGCTCCCAGGCTGACGGCGCTGTCCACCACGTTCGCGCCACCCCGGTACTTGAGGAAGTGGCGGATCACGAGGCCGCCCTGGGAGTGGCCGATGAGATCGACACGGGCGGCGCCCGTCGCGGCCCGGACCGCGCCGACCTTGGAGGCGAGGTCCTGCGAGATCGCCCCGATGTCGCCGAGGCCGCTGCCAGGGAGCCCGAAGATCCAGACCTGGTAGCCGTCGGCACGCAGGCGGGCGGCGAGGGGCTCGTAGTAGATGCTCGCGAGGGTCTGGCCGGCCAGGGTGCCGGCCACGATGATCACGGGGTCCCTCCCCGCGATCGCCGCCGGCGCCGCGCCGGCCGACGCCGCCGGGGCCACCACCGCGGCCAGGACGGCCACCACCGCTGCTGCGAGCATGCGACGCATTCGTCTCTCCCGTCGTCTGGGCCCCCACGGCCCGGGTGAACACCGTGAATCTACCGGTGTCGGCCTCACGCCGTCACGATGGCGGCCGCAGCGCCATCGGGCCGTCGCCCTGGTTGATGACGAAGGTGGCCGCGTCAGAGAGGTAGGCGAGCAACTCGGCCTTGGTCTCGTCGTCGGCGTCCGCGGCCTCGACCGCATCGGTCATGTGGCGCACCCAGGTGTCGCGCTCGCGCTCGCCGATGGCGAACGCCAGGTGGCGCGCCCGCAGGCGGGGATGGCCCCGCTCCTCGCTGTACGTGCCGGGACCGCCCCAGTACTGGCCCAGGAAGAGCGCGAGGTGGCGCTTCCCCGGCTCGAGGTCCTCGGGGTACATCGGGCGCAGGACCGGGTCGTCACCCACCCCCTCGTAGAAGCGCTGGACCAGCGAATCGAACCAGGCCTGACCGCCGACGCGCTCGTAGAGGGTGGGGGCCACCTCAGCGCTTCACTTCAGCAGGTGTCGGCCCGAGTAGACGGGCAGGTCGAGGTAGGTCAGCACCCCCGGGTCGGCATCGCAGACCAGCGGGATGGCGTTGATCACGTGCATGGCGGTGGCCAGGCACCCGGCGTGGTTGTGGTCGCCCACGTGGGACGACACCGACAGCTCGATCTTCATGCACGGCTCGCCGTCCACCTCGATGCGGTAGCCCGCGCCCTGGGGCCACTCGGGGGCGTCCCCGTCGCGGAGGCGGGTGACGTGCTCGACCACGATCTTGGCCTCGCCGCCGACGATGCCGCGGATCTCGAAGCGCATCCCCGAGATGGTGCCCGCGGCGATGGGGCCGGACGCGATCTCGAAGTCCTCGTCGGCGGTGATGACCTCGTGCCACTCGGTGATCTCGTCGAGCTCGACGTCGAGGGCCTCGGCCACGAGGGCCACGACCGGCCCCCACGCCAGGGCGGTGGAGCCGGGTGAGAGCAGCAACGACTGCGAGGCGTCGGCCTTGCCGAAGCCCATGATCTCGAACATCGTGAACGGGTTGTCCCACGTGGCGTAGTTCACGATCTCGGCCATGCGGACCGTGTTGATCTCCTTGCACATGGCCAGGGCGGGGATGGTGATGCCGGCGTTGCCGAAGCCGGGATCGATGCCCGACGTGTAGAACGACGTGCCGCCTTCGAGGCAGGCCCGCTGGAGCTGGTCGTGGAAGCCGGCCTGGCGCGGGAACAGCAACGGGACGAACGAGGTGTTGACCACGTTCTTGCCGCCGGCGAGCATCCGGCAGAGGTCGTCGACGACCTCGCCCGGCCGGACGTCGGAGTGGGCCATGTAGCAGACGCAGTCGGCCTCGGAAGCGAGCAGGGCCTCGGCGTCCTGGGTGGCGGTGACCCCGAGGGCCTCGACCCCGCAGAGCTCGCCGGCGTCTCGCCCGGCCTTGTCGTCGGAGTGCACCCAGAGCCCGGTCAGCTCGAGGTCGGGGTGCGCGGCGATGGCCGGCACCGCGTGGACCCCCACCGTGCCCGTCGCCCATTGGATCACTCGATAGCTCACTGGTACCCCCTCGTCGGTCGCGCGCCCAACCTAGGAGCGGTCCCGAGGGGTGTCTACTCGCCAGCACTACCGTGGGTGCGATGCCAGAGGGGGACGACGACGGGCCGGACCGGTCGCCCGGTCCGCGCGAGGACGAGACGGCGACGGCCCCAGCCCGCGATCCCCGCGTCGACGACTACGACCGCATGCCTCGGTGGGTGCCCCGGGCCATCGCCCTGTTCTTCCTCGGCATCGTGGCCCTGGCCACGTCCGTCTGGCTGATCGGCAAGCTGCGCGAGCTGCTCGTCATGTTGCTGGTCGCCCTGTTCCTGTCGTTCGCCCTCGAGCCCGCAGTGAACTGGCTGCAGGCGAGGGGTTGGCGGCGCGGCACGGGGACGGCCGTCGTGTTCGCGGTGCTCTTCGTCGCCGGGGGCCTGTTCGTCTACGCCATCGGGTCGCTGTTCGTCGACCAGGTGCAGAACCTCGTGGACCAGGCCCCCGAGTACGTGGCCGACATCGAGCACTGGGTCAACGACACCTTCAACGCCGACATCAACACCGACGACCTGGCCGACCAGCTCCAGTCCGGGTCGGCCAACGACATCGCCACCGGCCTCGCCGGCAACGTGCTCAGCGTCGGCGCCCAAGCGGTCGGCGTCCTCTTCCGGGGCCTGACCGTGCTGCTCTTCACCTTCTACCTCGTGGCCGACGGCCCTCGATTGCGGCGGTCGATCTGTTCGACGATGCGACCCGACCGCCAGCGCGAGGTCCTGCGGGTCTGGGAGATCGCCATCGACAAGACCGGCGGGTACATCTACTCGCGGGGCCTGCTCGCCTTCCTGTCCGCGGTGTTCCACTACCTCGCGTTCCTGCTCATCGGCGTCCCGTTCCCCCTGCCCCTGGCCATCTGGGTCGGCGTGCTCTCGCAGTTCGTCCCCGTGGTCGGCACCTACCTCGCCGGCGCGCTCCCGCTGGTGATCGCACTCATCGACCAGCCCATCGAAGCCCTCTGGGTGCTCGCCGCCATCGTCATCTACCAGCAGGTCGAGAACTACCTGCTGGCGCCTCCCATCACCGCCCACACCATGGACATCCACCCGGCAGTGGCCTTCGGGGCGGTCATCGCAGGCGCCAGCATCCTCGGTCCGGTCGGCGCCCTGTTGGCCCTGCCCGCGGGCGCCACCCTCCAGGCCTTCGTCTCGACCTACGTGAACCGCCACGACGTGGTGGAGACCCACCTGACCAAGCCGCCCCGGGAGCGGCGGCCGCTCCTGACCGTGCTCTCGGCGCTGCGCGCCACCCGCCGGGACGACCCCGTCGTTCCCGGCGCCGACGAAGGCACCTGAGTTCTTCCAAAGTTCTCAGTATTTGTCATTGATTTTCAATCTGGTCTGGCCTAGGTTGGCCGGCGTGCGATCGAGGTCCCGAAGCCGTCTTCGCCGCCGGCTTCGGCGGTTGCGCCGCCCCCTCCTCCAAGCGGCAACCACCCCCGACCTCGACGCACGCTCCCCCGGGGCGGGCGCGCCTCCACCACCCGCGCCCGCTCCGGGGGCACCCCGCCGCCGATGGGCCCAGGCCGGTGTGGCCGTCGCCGTCGTGACCCTCGCCATCGCCGGCCCCCGCCCCGACGGGACCGCACCACCGGTACGGGACCGCGCTCCCCTGCGCCCACTATCGTCCTAGGCGTGCCCGTTCTCGATGATGGCGCGACGGCGGGCGCCACCAGCGGCCGAGAAGCCGACGCGCCCACCGAACCGGCGGCTCGCGCCGAGGCGGTGCCCGTGCCGACTGCCTCGACCCGATGGTCGATCTGGCGCGCCCTGTTCCTGCTCGCAAGCCTGATCACCCTCTACGTCCTGTTCCCGCGGGTCGCCGACGTGCTCTCCAGCGCACCCGAACTGGCAACGGTGAAGGTCGAGTGGTTCGCCGTCATCGCGCTGCTGATGGCGTGCAGCTTCGTGTGCTCCTGGGGCCTGATCCGCTGCGCGCTGCCACAGGCCAGCTGGTTCGTGGCCGGCACCGCGCAACTCGTGTCCAACGCCGTCACGAAGGTCATCCCCGCCGGGGCCCCCGTGGGCGGTGCGGTGCTCTACCGGATGCTCTCCGTGGCCGGGATCGAGAAGGCGGAAGCGGGCTCGACGCTGGCGGCGACGTCGCTCATCTCCACCGCGACGCTCAGCGCCCTGCCAGTGGTGGCCGTCGGATTGGCCTTCTTCGGCGCGCCGATCCCTCAAGGCTTGCTGCTCGTGGCCTGGGGCGGCGGCATCTTGTTCCTCCTGCTGTTCGGCATCGGCTTCGTGCTGGTGACCACCAACCAGCCCCTCGTGGTCGTGGGCGGCTGGGTCGAGCGCATCGGGCGGTGGATGGCCCGCAAACGCCACTGGGAGTCCTACCCCAAGGCCGCGGGCTTCGTGGAGCAGCGGGACCGCGTCATCGCAGCCCTCGGTCCTCGGTGGAAGCGCTCGCTGGCCGCCTCCGTGGGCAACTGGACCTTCGACTACCTCGCGCTCGTGGCGGCCCTGCGCGCCGTCGGGGCCAGTCCGCGCTTGTCGGCGGTGTTGCTCGCCTACGGCGCCGCCGCCGTGTTGAGCATGATCCCCATCACCCCGGGCGGCCTCGGCTTCGTCGAGGGCGGCTTGGTGGCGTGCCTCACACTCGCGGGGGTGTCGGTCGACAACGCCCTGCTCGCCACCTTGGCCTTCCGGCTCTTCTCGTTCTGGCTCCCGCTGCCCGCCGGCCTCGTCGCCTACCTGGCCTTCCGGAGACGCTACGGCCCGCTCGGGCAGATCCCCATGGACGACGACGACTCACCGAGTCCGCTGGCGCCGGCGACCCCCTGAGGGGGATCGGGCCCCTCGCGCGTCCGGAGCTACAGGAGGAAGCGGCCGCAGATCGGCCACGGCTGGGAGCCCCGCGCCGCGTAGAGCGCCTTGGCCCGTGCATCCTGCTCCCACGGCGGGGCATCCGACGGGAGGCCGACGCCGCCGACGGACCGCCAGGTCTGGAGATCGAACTGGTACGCGCCGTAGAAGCCGTTGCCGGTGTTGGACGCGTAGTTGCCGCCCGACTCGCAACGCCGCAGCGCCGCCCACTTGTCACCGCCGACCGCCGCCGCATCTCGGGCCGCACGGGCCGCGGCCTCGGCCTGGCGGACACCGATGAGGGTGATCTCGGCGAGCTGGAGGGCGCGCTCGGCGTGCGGGACCTCCTGGCGAGCCTCCTCGAGGCGCTGGTCCAAGCCGTCGAGGCGCTCGACCGTGCGCTCCACGTCCTCCGAGGTGCCGTTGCGCAATTGCTGGAACTCCCGAGCCACCAGGCGGGTGTCGATGCTCTGCTCGGCGAGCATCGTCTGCCGCCAGAGCAGATCACTGGCCTCCTCGGTGTCGGCCAGCAGCTCGATGCTGCTCTCGTTGCCACCGCTCATGTAGGCGGCCACCGAGAGCTGGCGAGCTTGGCGGCGCTTCGAGCGGAGCTGCTCGGTCAGGGCGAGCTCGTCGGCCTGGAGGTCGCCGAGGTCGGCCTGGGCATCGACGATGGCGGCCTCGGCCTGTCGCACGGCGGCGTGAGCATCGTCCAGGTGGGTGCGGGCGGCTTCCACCTGCTCCTCCGCTTCGCTCACGGTCAACGCCTCGGCGGCAGGGGCGATCGAGACGAGCGTGGCGAGCATGGCCCAGACCACCGCGACGGTGGCGGCCGCAACCCCCCAGGGCAGGTGCAGGGGCGCGGACCGGCGGGCGACACAGAGTTGGGGGCACGGCGCCGGAACCCCCGGGGGACCCTCCGACCCGCGCGGCTGATCCGCAGGCCGCACCCCGCCCAAGGTAGCGGGCCATCCGCGACGAGTCATGGTCGCCCCCGGCGGGCGGTCCCGTCCCCAACCGCACGCGACGCCGGACCCCCCACCCCGCGCCGACGCCGATACCGTGACCAACGCCCGGCCGGCTGCTGATCCCGACGGCCCCCCTGTAACGAAGTGACCCGTACCTGGACGGTCCGAGAACCGAGTCGGAGGACGGCCCATGACCCACCTCATCCACCTGCGGCACCTCGCTCTCGCCGCCATCTTCAACCCCCGATGGACCGGCGCGACGACCGGTCACCGCTAGGACCAGTTCCCCGTGCCCTCCGCTCACCGCACGCTGACCGCCTCCCACATCCGCGACGTGGCCCACCGGTGCTTCACACCACCGGGCGGCGGACCACCCGGCGAGCAGCTCGGCCTCGAGCTCGAGTGGCACACCATCGCGGCGGGACAGCCCGACGAGCGCCTCGGCCTCGACGCCCTCCGGGCCGCCGCCACCGGGCCCGGTCCACTCCCGGCGGGCGGCACCCTCAGCTTCGAGCCCGGCGGCCAACTCGAGCTCAACACCGCACCCATCGTGGGGCTCGACCGGGTGTGCACCGCCGCCCACGTCGACACGACGGAGCTGAGCCGGCGCATGGAACACGTGGGCGTCGCGCTGGTGCCCCTCGGCCTCGATGCGGGACGACCGCCGCGCCGAGTGCTCCACTCGGGCCGCTACGACGCCATGGAGGCAGCCTTCGACGCCAAGGGCCCGCACGGCCGGCGCATGATGTGCAACACCGCCGCACTCCAGGTGAACGTCGACCTCGGTCCGGACGATCCCGCCGTGCGCTGGCGTCGGGCCCACGCCCTTGGCCCCACCCTCATCGCCACCTTCGCCAACTCGCCTTTCGGCGCGGAGGGCGGCATCGGGCGCCCCAGCGGCTGGGTGGCCAACCGACTGGCCACGTGGTGGGCCATCGACCCGAGTCGCACAGCGGCTCCGGCCCTCGGTCCGGACCCGGCCGAGTCGTGGGCCCGCTACGCCCTCGCGGCCAACGTCTTGTTGATCCGCAGCGAGTCCGACGACGACGCCACGCCCCTGCGGGCGCCGTTCTCGTTCGCTCGTTGGATGGCCGAGGGCCATGAGCGGGGCTGGCCGACCATCGACGACTTCGCCTACCACTTGACGACCCTCTTCCCGCCCGTGCGTCCTCGGGGGTGGCTCGAGCTGCGCATGCTCGATGCCCTCGACGCCGACACCTGGCCCATCGCCGTCGCGGTCCTCGTCGCCCTGCTCCTCGACCCCGCGGCCGGGATGGCCGCGGACGAGGCCACCGGGTCCACGGCGGGGCGTTGGTCGGACGCCGCCCAGGTGGGCCTCTCGGACCCCGGCCTCGCCCGATCGGCGGACTGCTGCTTCGTCGCCGCCCTCGATGCCCTCCCTCGCCTCAATGCCTCTGCCGGCGTGCGCGACGCCGTGGGCGCGTACGCGGAGCGCTACATCGAGCGCCGCCGTTGCCCCGCCGATGACCGCCTGGACGAGTGGCACCGCACCGGGCGCCTCCTGCCGGCCGGGATCCCCTGCGGACGGGAGCCGGCGTGGGCGAACTGACGGTGGTGCCCACCCGCGACGAGGTTGCGAAGGAGCTGGCGCGGTGTCGGGCCAGAACCCTCGCACTGGTCGACGCCCTGGACGAGGTGGACCAGCAGCGCCAGCAGTCTCCCCTCATGTCGCCGGTGGTGTGGGACCTCGCCCATGTGGGCAACTACGAGGACCTGTGGCTCGACCGGGCCCTGGGCGGCCCCGCGCCCCTCCACCCCGAATACGACGACCTCTACGACGCCTTCCGCCACCCGCGCGCCGACCGCCCCGCGCTTCCCCTCCTCGGCCCCAGGGCCGCCCGCGCCTACGTGGCCGAGGTGCGAGCCCGCGTCCTCGACCGCCTGGACCGACTCCCCGGTGACGACCCCTTCGCCCCAGGTGGCGACCCGCTCCTCGCCGGCTCCTTCGTCTACGGCATGGTCCTCCAGCACGAGCATCAGCACGACGAGACGATCCTCGCCACCCGCCAGCTCATGGGTGAGCGGGCCACCCCGCCAGTGGGCACCACCCCCGCGCCGTCCGTGGGCCGCGAGCTCTCCGACCAGGTGCTGGTACCGGGCGGTTCGGTCCTGCTCGGCAGCGACGCCGACCCGTGGGCCTACGACAACGAGCGCCCTGCACACGTGGTCGAGATCGCCCCGTTCCTCTTGGACGTCGCTCCCGTCACCAACCGGGCGTACCTGGCCTTCGTCGCCGACGGCGGCTACGACGACGCGCGGTGGTGGTCGCCGCCGGGCTGGGAGTGGCGCAACGAGGCCCGCCTCGAGGCGCCCCAGTTCTGGCAACGCCACGGCGACGGCTGGGCCGTCCTGCGCTTCGGCGAGCACCTGCCGCTGAACCCCCTCGAGCCGGTGCAGCACGTTTGTTGGTACGAGGCAGAGGCGTACGCCCGCTGGGCCGGCCGACGCCTGCCCACCGAGGCCGAGTGGGAGTGTGCCGCCGGTTGGGACCCGGCCACCGGAGTGGCCCACCGCTACCCGTGGGGAGACGACGCTCCCACCGAGGCCCACGCCAACCTGGGCCAGCGCCACCGGGGTCCCGCCGCGGTGGGCTCCTACCCGGCGGGCGTCAGCCCGAGCGGCTGCCACCAGCTGATCGGAGACGTGTGGGAGTGGACCTCCTCCGAGTTCCGTCCCCACCCCGGGTTCGTGCCCTTCCCCTACCGCGAGTACTCCGAGGTGTTCTGGGGCTCGGAGTACAAGGTCCTCCGCGGCGGTTCGTGGGCCACCGACCCCCTCGCCACGAGGGCCACGTTCCGCAACTGGGACTTCCCGATCCGCCGCCAGATCTTCGCCGGGTTCCGCTGCGCGGCCGACGTCGACGAGGGGGGCGCCTGACCGTGTGCCGTCACATCGCCTACCTGGGCCCGGCCACCACCCTCCAGGCGCTGCTCGTCGATCCACCCCACGCGTTGGCCCACCAGGCCTGGGCCCCCGAACGCCAGGTGAGCGGCACGGTGAACGCCGACGGGTTCGGGGTCGGCTGGTACGACCTGGCCCGTCGGCCCGAGCCCGCGGTACACCGCACGACCTCGCCGATGTGGGCCGACCGCTCGTTCGCCAGCTTCGCCGGGCTCGTGGCCTCGTCCTCGGTGATCGCCGCAGTTCGGGGCGCCACCGCCCCTGCGCCCACCGAGGAGAGCGGCACCCCGCCCTTCGCTGCGGGACGCTGGCTGTTCGCCCACAACGGTGCGGTCGACCGCTTCCGCACCGGGGTCGGCGCCGAGCTGCGCCGGCTGCTCACGCCCGCGCAGGAGTCGGCCATCCTCGGCGCCGCCGACAGCGAGGTCCTCTTCCACCTCGCGCTGGCGGCGCTCGCCGAGGGCGCCGAGCCCGGCGCGGCCCTCACACGGGTCGTGAACGAGGTCGAGGCCCGCTCGGGCGGACGCCTGAACCTCGTCCTCACCGACGGCCAGGTCCTCGCCGCCACCCGCGTCGGCGACTCGCTCTGGCGCCTCGCCGACGGCGTCCGCAGCATCGTCGCCTCCGAGCCCTTCGACGACGACCCTGCCTGGGCCGAGGTCCCCGAGCGGACGCTCGTCACCGGCACCGCCGGCGCCCTCACCCTCCACCCGATCGACCCACCGACCTGAGCGCCTCGGCCGGCGCCCCTCCCGAAACGAGCCCACTCGTGCCCTCCCCCACCCTCCTCCCCGTCGAGGTCCACCTCCGGCCCGACGAGCTCGAGCGCGCCCTCAGCGCCGACGTGCGCGCCGGGCTGACCGCCACCCCGAAGGTGCTGCCGCCGAAGTGGTTCTACGACCAGCGCGGCTCCGAGCTCTTCGATGAGATCACCCGTCTCGACGAGTACTACCCGACCCGCTGTGAGCGCGAGATCATCGAG
>RRZU011140909.1_pt1 | contig 31806 bp, 45 predicted proteins | sample 2165561 | NCBI WGS metagenome assembly RRZU01 (sample SAMN10456909, study PRJNA506462) | wastewater metagenome | isolation source: wastewater sludge | place: USA: Moscow, Idaho | reverse complement strand
TTCAGCTCGCCCAGCAGCGCCCAGAGAATCTGCTCCTGCTGCCGGGTCGGGGCGTTGGCCAGCTCCAGGATAAAGGGCACGTCGCGGCGCAGATCGGCCGTGATGCGGGCGGGCGTGATGACCGAGAAGTGACGGTGGCGCGCGAAGTCCATGCCGACAGCCCAGCGCCCGGAAAAGCCGCGCTGGGCTTCGTTGAGTGCAGGCATGAGCGTGGTGGCAATCCACGATGCGGCCCATATCTCGCGCTCCTTTTCTGACCGCTTCGGGAAGTCGTCGCTGAAAACGATGCGGAGCACGGGCCGGATTTCCGGCATTGCCCGTTCAATCCAGACCGAGGGAATAGCCGAACCGTCGCCATCACGCGGAATCACGTCCAGCTCCTCGCGCATGGCTGCCTTGCGCGGGCCATATGCGGCCCGGATGGCGGTGTACCAGTCCCTTTTGCCTTCTTCGGTCGCTGGGATGCCTTTCATGGCACAAACGCGCTCGTAGAGGCCGTTGGCCACGGCGTCATCGAACGTGATGCGGATGCACCTGGCACGCTTCCCGTAGCGCCCGGCACGGACGTCCTGCACCAACTGGTGGAAAGCGTTTTTCTTGCCGCGATGCGATGACCAGACGCGAATGCGGCCGCCCCAAATGAGCAGAGCCGTGGCTGATTCGAGCACCTTGGAAACGTCCTTGTGCAAGGCTGCTTCGTCCAGGTCAACCAGCCCTTGCAAGCCGTGGATGTTTTCCGGCCGAGAAGAAAGCGCCGTGACGCGGAACCCGCTGGCGAAGCGGACGCGGAACGCCTGAATCTCGCGGCTGGTGCCATCGGCCCGCTGGTCAAGGAAGATGTGCTGCTCAATGCGCGTCGCCTGGCCACGCGCCACGATCTGCGAGAACTTGCCGACATAGCCGATGTATTCCAGACCCTTTTCACGCGTGTCGGCCATGTACCACACGTTGCTGCCGCCTGCTTCCTTGGCGGTGGCGGCGGTGATCGTGTCGGTCAGGGCTTGTGCGAACGTGATACCCGTGCGGCGGCCTTTCTCGCACACCGAGATGTCCAAGTCCTGCTGCATCCGAATCCAGTCCGACTGGTGCTTCATCAGCACTCCTTCGGCGAAGGGGTCGAAGTCGGGAGGTATCTGGCGGACGTTCTCCGGCAGCTCGTCCCACTCGACGATGCGCTCGGTATCGGGGAGAGATGCAGGAATACCCATCACATGCCCATCAAGACTTGTTCGCGCCAGAAGCGGGCTTCGTCGGCATTGAGGCCACGGGCCTGGGCAGCGGTGTCAACGCGCGCGGCAGCTTCTTCCAGCGCCTGCTTGCGGGCCTCGGCCTGCCAACGCTTCTGCGCCACGGATGCCTTGCCCAGCTCGGCCACGGCGCGGGCGAGCTTCGGCAGATCGACCGCGTCAGGATCGACGTTCATCTCCATGAGGATGGAAAACATCTTTTCCTGGGTGAGCCGCACCAGGGCATCGTTGACCGCGCCATCGTCATCGGGCGCGGCCTGTACCACGGCACGGGCCTGTTCGGTGACCAGTCGCAGGGTTTTCAGGCGCTCCTCGAACGCCTGGCCGTAGCTGTGCAGGCTGGACTTGCCGATGCTGTAGCCGCGTTTGCCCAGCTCGGCGGCCAGGCGTTCGTACTGGCTGAAGTTGTTCTCCACCAGCGCTTGGTCGAGCCATGCTTTAACAGGCGCTGGGAGCGCCTCCACCTTCGAGCGGCGCGGCATGGCGGCTCACCAGTACTTGGCCGGGCGCGCAATGCCCGGCTCACACGCGACCGTGTACTCGACAACGTCGATGCCGTAGCGGTCGAGCTTGCAGAACCACTGTGGCTGCGAGTCTCGGCCGGTGATCGTGACCAGGTTGCGCTCGGCCAGGTAGTCCAGGTTGCGGCGCAGCTCCAGCGGCGTCAGGTCGGGCAGCATCGGCGTGATCGCCGATAGCACCACCTGTTCGCTGGTGCCCACGGGCTGCGCGGAGTTGAGGGCCAGCAAGATCAGCCAGCGCAGGTTCTCGCGCCGTGCTTTTTCCAGGTCGGGGGTCATCATGACTTCTCCATCAATCTTTCAATACGTGCTCCGATTGCATCCAGCTTGGCGTTGAGCACGGTCTCAAAGCGGATGGCGTCCTCGCGCCGCTGGTATTCCAGCGGCAGCTTGGTCAGCGTTTCGTTGAGCTGGTTTTCCAGCTTGCTCACGCGGTCGTTTTGCTGGTCGATGCGGGCGTCGAGCTGCCGCAGCAGAATCTTCCCGAACGAGGCCAGGGTGCCGATGAAGCCCAGCAACAAGCCGACCAGGTGCCAAAAATCAACTTGAATGGTCATTGCACTTGCTCCTGCTGGCTGACCCACGATTGCAGCGCCTTCAACTGTTCGGCGACTTCGTGATAGGTGGCGTAGTTTTCGACGACGGTGGCGGCAGCGGTTTCAACGCTGGCGGCGGGCGCATCAGCAACTCTGGCGGGGTCGGGAAGCTGGCCTTGGGCGGCGGCGTCGTGGAGCACGCGGAAACCGCCAGGCAAATCGCAGGCAGCAGCAGACGAAACATAGATTGGCACCTCCTTGATGATGTCCTTGCCGCGTTCCTTCACCACCTGGACGCGGTCAACGTATTGCGTCACCACCTGGGTGGTGACTTCGGCTTGGGTGGTTGCGGTCTGCGCAGCGGCCAGCTTCGCGGCTTCGCGTTCGGCGTCCCAGGCCGCCGTGACGCGGCCCTCGCCGTACTGGAACCCGCCGATAGCGGACACGGCAACGATGCCGACCAGGCCCAGCAGCTTCCAGGGCAGCGCGCGGATGACGTCGATGGCGGCGCTCATTGCTTGTCCCCGGCGTTGGCGACGGACGCGGCGATGCTGCCGTACTTGAGCGAGAGGAACTTCGAGGCGGTGACGGCACCGGCCACGCAGGAGAGGTAGGCCCACCACACCTCGGTTTCGGCCTGGCCCACCCAATTCAGCCGCACGAACGAAACGGTGGCGGCGGCGTAGCCGATGTTGGCCCAAATCTTCGTGTGAGAGAGGCGGCCATCGCGGGAGACCAGGTCGATGAGCTTCATGCCGAGGCAACCTCCTGCGGGGTCTTGCCTGCGGCGAGCTGGGCCAGCGACAGGCCGCCCGTGTATTGGAAGTGCGCGTATTCGCGGAACGTCTTCCAGCGGCCAGCCCATTCCAGACCAGCCGCCTCGCCGAGCTGGCCGATGCGCTCCCACAACTTGCCGTCAGCGCCAGTGGTGTTCCACACGGCCTTGCCGTCGCGCAGCGGCACCACGTCGAAGGCGACGCGCCAGTTGTGATAGCTCTGTCCAGGCTTGGCGTTGGTCACGCGCTTGCCGGGGGCGGTTCGGCCCTGGGCGTAGAGCGCAGCTTGGCTCTCCAGGTCGCGGTAGGTGGAGGTGACGAGGATGTCGATGCCCTCCTGCTTGCACGCGGCTAGGAAGGCTTGCGCCCGTGAGCGCACGGGCGGCAGAAGATCGTCTAGGGAGCGAGAATTTTTCATGCCGTCATGATGGCGGCGGCTCCCTGGTGATGCGATTAAAGTGCTTTAGTTTCCGTCCGGCAGCAGTGGCATCTGCCGGGTGCTAAGGTCGCGTTGTCGCGCCCGCTTCACGATGTTTCTCACCTGCATTTCCGTGAGGTTGTACTTGTGCGCGAGCATCTTGTAGTTGTCCCCGTTGAACTCCGACCAGATTTGCTCATCGCGTTGTGACAGCTCATAGGACAAGCCGCGCGGGATGTACTGTTGAACGCCTCCGATCTCCGTGCGGATGGCTTCGGTGATGGTGAACGCAAGCGACGTAGCTTGCGCGATTTCGTGCGTGACCAGCCGGTTGTAGATCACCTGGCCGATCTGTTCGAGCAGTTCCGGGTATCCATCCGGGAAGTGCATCATCGTGCTCTCTGGCTTCATGGTTTCTCCCTCTTATCGAGTGCTGTTTTCAATGCATCCCAAGCAGTTTGCATGGGGTCAAAGGTCTGCCGGGTTTGCGCCAGGCCGACCGTGGAGCGCAGCCCGGTCAGTTCCTCGTCGCTCAATGTGACGCTGCCGGTCTTGATCGCTTCCGATAAGGTTTGAGCCATTTCCCTCACCTGGCCAGGCAGGTAGCGCATGGCCCACTTCTTCAAAGTCTCGATGAGGGCTTCCGTCTGGTTGCCGTTCGTCCATTGCAGTGCGTCCACCTTGGCGATGCGCTTCACATACGCAGCCAGGGCTTCCTCGGATGGGTTCTTCACCGCGCCCAACTGGTGCAGGAACAACCAGAGGGCGCGTACCTTCCGCGCCTCCGGGTATTGCGCCAGGGGACGGCCCGGCCTGCTTTGAGCAGGAGGCCGGGCCGACTTGACCCGCACCTTGAAACCGCTGCGCTTCATGCGCTCCAGGACGCGCTCCAGCTCCGGCACGCTCATGGCCGAGGTGGAGTCCTTCTGCACACTGCCCATGAGCAGCGCGCGGTAGACATCATCGTCCAGGCCCAGCTCGCGCTTGCCCACATGAATGAGACGTATGAGGCGCTGGCGAGCATCCTGGTTAGCGGTGGTGCGGGCGGCGGACTTCATAGGGCCGCTCCCAGCGCCAGGCGCTCATCACCGCCCACGCCGCGATTGAGCTGGGCATCCCGACCAGCCCGATGCCCGGCCTGCATGTCGCCGTAGTCGCGCTCGGAAAGGTTGCGGCCCGCGTTGCGGTTGTGCCCCTGGAAGCTGGTCAGCGCGTGCTTGTGCTCCAGGTAGGCCGTGACGCGGGCCTGTGCAGCCGCGCTACCGGCGAAGTTCTCCACCAGCTCGGTTGCCGTCATTACCCAGCCCTCGCAGAACAGGTCGGCGCGGCGCGTGCGAGTCGTGGTGCAGCGTTTCAGGGCTGTCTTGACATAGTGCGCCCGCGCCCGCTTCGCCTGGCGAAACAACACCTCGAAGGCGTAGCGGGCGATTTCGCCGGACGGTGCCGCGCCCACGAACACCCAGCGCCCGACTGGACGACTGCACGCCAGGAACACCGAGCAGTCGAACGCGGCGGCCACACGGGTGGCCAAGCCGCATTCCCAGCGGGCGGGCTTCTGCGCGGCACCGGCGCGGGTGCTTTCTTCCTGGATGTCGGCGTGCTCGACGTCCAGGTCGCTGATGCCGTGGGCCTGCATCAGCTTCTGCGCCTGGCGCAGCGCGGTGGCGGCTTCGTGCTCATTGCTGGACTTCGCCAGGGCCAGGCACTTCTTGACCTTGGCGATGATCTTGTCGCGTTCGGTGTGCATGTCAGTCCTCCTGTTCCACAGCGGTGTCAACCATGTTTGTTGCAACCTGTTCGACCTGGTCGGCCAGCGCCTCCAGCGTGTTCACGTTGAATTGGTCGATGTCGTCCCAGTCCGACGACATCTTGAGGAGACGTTCGCGGATGGAGCGCAGGGAGCGGCGCTGGTGTCCCGCGAGTTGTTTGGGTGTGAGCGTCATCACGCCACCTCGACCTCGAACGGTTCGATGACGAAGTCCTCGATGCCGGTGACGATGTTGATGCCTGCGATGCCGGAGACGGCCGTAGGGTCGGCAAGCATGGCTTCCTTGTTCGGTTCATCCTTGCTGCGGATGAAGCGGCCCAGGCCCAGCGAGCGCAGGGTCTCCAGCACCTTATCGACACTGCGGATGCTGACGCTGGGCGGACGCTGCCGCCACTTGACCAGGCCGGTGATAAGGTTGGCCTCCTTGCCGCCGCCCGCGAGCAGCTCGGCGCGGTGCGCTTCGCACCAGGTCTGGATGCCACCGGCCAGCGTGTCGATGCGCGTCTTGAGCGCCTCGATCTCGTCCTTGCGCCCGGCGGTGATGGCAGCGATCTGGTCGTTGATCTCGGTCTCCACCCGCGTCAGCTCGCGCTGCGCATCGCCAAGGGCGCGGATGGCTTCAATCGTCAGTTCCTTGCTCTGGCACACCCACTGTGCCGCTTTTGCCTTTTTTCTGGTTGCCATGATGTGGCTCCTTCATTGATAGCGTTTTCTTGAGGTCTTTCATTAACTCGCGGATGCGTGCCAGGTTCTGTTCACGCACTTCCGGCGAGACCGGGGGCGGCGGTAGCTGGCGCGGTGGTGCGCGAGCGCCGATGTTGTCGAGGTAGAGCTTCGGCGGCGGCCAGCGGTCGCAGACGCGGAACAGCACCAGGAAGGCGCGCTCAAGGCGCTCTCGGTCGAGCTGTTCATCCCACCGGCAGCCGTTGTTCCAGATCGCCTCCAGCCACACCTCGGCGGTGCCGACGATGGCGTCTTCTGGCGGAGTGCCCGCCAGGCGCAGGGCCAGCAGCTTCTGCAGGCCGGTGGCGATGACGATGCGGAACCAGTCAGGCACCATGCTTGAAACTCTCCAGCGCCGCGATGCCCGACAGGGTCTTGGACGTGGTCTTGCCGGTGGTCAGGCGCGGCGCACCATCGACCACCAGGTTGTTTACGGCGGGCCGATAGCCGCTGATTACCTCGTAGAGCCAGCCGTGGCCCTTGAGGGGCGTCTTGAGCCGTCCTGCATCGCGCGCGGCCAGCCCTTGTTCAATGGCCCACACCCAGGCTTCCTGTGGGGCTTCAAACACCTGGCCGTTGCGCGTGATGCGCCCTGCCTGGATGTCCGGCAGCACCTCGTTGAGCAGCTTGCCCACGCGCTCCATCGTTAGTTCGCGGGAGTCAGGCCGATGCAGCGCGACATAGCGCACCAGGGCTGCGCCGAGCGTGCCGGAGAGCTTGAAGGCGGCGGCGAGGGCTTCACGCGCGCCTTCGTGGGCGACCAGGGCGTCGAGCGATAGGGTCGCGCCGCAGGACGGGCAGCGTGTTCTCATTGCATCAGTTCCTTCGCCCGTAGCACTTCTTTCCAGGCCACGCGAATGCCCTGGTAGTGGATGGAGCAGAGGCGGCTGCCATCTGCCTGGGTTTCGATGGTGCGGCCGTGGCCCAGCTCCAGCAGCGGCTTGAGCTGCTTGGTGCTTCCAGGCGTTACGGTGATGGTCGGCCGGTCGGTTTGGCCGGGGTACAGCGACTCCTGCACCACGCGGTAGCCCATTGCGCGCAACTCGCGGGCGACGCGGTTGACCAGCTTCAGGCGGGAAACAAACTCCTCGGTGAACACTCTGCTCATGACATGCTCCGTATGGGCGATGGGGCGGACGAGATGCAGGACGGCGGTCATGTCACGCCTCCTTGACGATGTCGGCGTCCACCACCGGAGCGCCGAGGTTGGCGGCCACGTTCATGGCGGCGGTGAGCGCGTTGGCGACGGCCAGCGGGTATGCCAGGCTCACGTAGGTTGTGGTCAACTGCGCCGACTTGGCGTTGCCGGTACGGCGAGCGAAGGTCAGGCGTTCGCGCAGCGCGGCGATGCCTTCGGGCGTGATGACCTGGGCCACATCAACGCCGATGCGGGCCAGCTTGAACTTGAGGTACTCGGCCAGGTAGCCGTCCAGCGGCGGCAGCTCGACGATGTCGCACCGCTGGGCGACCTCGCGCACATCGGGGTCGCTCACCGACAAGCGGGCACGCAGCTCTGGCTGTGCGATCAGCACCACGGACAGCATGGGCGAGAGACCGTCTTTGATCTCGGAAAACCGTTTGAGGTGTTTCAGGGTCGCCTTGGGCAAGCAGTGCGCTTCTTCGATCAACAGAAGATGGCGCTGGCCCGCGCGGTGTCCTGCGGTGAGCAGCTTCTTCACCTGGCGGGCGCGGGCTTCCAAGTCACGCGCAGGAGCAACGCCAGGTGCGACGGTGTCGATGATGGCCTGCACGATGGCCGCGCTCTTGAGCGTCTTTCCCTTGGCGTCGTTCTCCTCCATGTAGAGCACGGAGGGTTCGATCACGACCAGGTCGCGGCCTTCGCGCACCAGGCGGTCTTTGAAGTCATCGACCAGCGTGGACTTGCCGCTGCCGCTCTCGCCGACGATGCCGAGCATCCCGCCATGCTTGGCGGTTTGCCAGAGCGTTTCGCGCACGAAGCGGATGTCCTGGCTGATGAAGACGTCGCTGGCCTGCGTGACGTCGTTCTTGAACGGATCGGCGGCCAGGTTGAAGTGCTTGCGGGTGGCCGGGGTTAGGGTTTGTTTTTGCAGCAGCATGTCGGTTTCCTTCTTGGCAGTTGATGAGGAGGCCGCGTCGGACGTAGGCGCGGTGGTGGAACGCTCTGCGGCGTCTCGGTTTTTCGGGGTGCCCGCGCGGTGCTCGAACGCCGTGGCGATGGCTTTCTCGGACGCGCCCAGCCGGGCCAGTTCGACGCGGATGGCTTGGCGCAGAGCGGGCCAGCCCTTGGCAGGCTGGAAGCCCCAATTAAGGATGTCGGCCAGGGTTCCTGCGCTGATGCCCAGCGTGCGGGCGAACTGCGCCTGCGCCACGTTCATGCGCTTGAGCAGCGCTTTGAGCTTGAGGGGCGTGGGTTTACTGTCGGGGTATCTCATCGGAACCTCCGCAGCTCAATCACGCTGCTACCGTGAGTGCCCGTTGCGGCCGGTGCGACGGCCCACTGGTCAGCCCACGATTGCGGCACGTTGCCGTCCGGGAAGGCGGTTTTGACCTGGCTGTAGAGGTCGGTGGGGGCTGCATCGCCCAGGCGCTCCTTGATGGCGCGAACTGCCTCCGGCACGGTGAGCATGATCTGCACCGAGGCGGCCTTGTTCTGGAGCTGCTGCACTTGGGGCGTCTGCACCTCCCCGGCGTTGGGCAACAGGCGACGCGGCAGGTCGGCCTGGCCGAGATGGCTGTGCGCCACCAAGCCCTTTCCATCGTTGAGGTGGCCGAACGGGCGGGCCTGCTCGGCGCGCTTCTTCTCGGCCTCATCCACCGTGGTGCCATCACCCCAGGCAGTAGCGGCCAGCGTGTTCGCGGCGCGTTCGCTGGCGGTCTGCGGCGCGCGGGCGTACTCTTGGCCTGCTACTGGTGCGGACAGGGGCCGCCCGTATTCGTCGAACTCGCGCTCCGGCTCTACTTGCACCAGCAGGGGGTCCGCGCCCAGGCGGTCGATCTCGATGCGGAGCGCGCCCTGCTGCATGAGCAGCGGCGTGACACGCACCTTCTGGCCGTTGCCCAGGAACTCGGCCCAGGGGTTCAGGTCGTAACTGGCGCGCCGCCCCAGCTCGGGGTGAGCGAAGGTGATTTTCAGGTTGCGTACCTGGCGGGTCAGTTCCTGGCCCGCCATGAACCACTGGCACACCTCGCGCGGCGGCATCTGCACCAGTGCGCCGGGGTGACGCATGATGAGCTGCCAGAGGTCGTCGCGCACCATCGGCTGGCCGCTGGCGCGCACCAGGCGGCAATCGACCTTCTCGATGGCGTTGGCGTTGAAGTCGCGTACCCAGCGGGCCGCCGAAGCATTGAGCTGCTCGACGCTCTCCACTGGCTCGAAGCGCAGGCGGGACTCGAAGTGGGTTTCCACCAGGTTGTTGCCCTGCTCGACGCCGCCCTTGCCCCAGGAGTGGCCGGTGGCGTGTGTCTCGTGGTCAACGCCCAGGGCGTCGAGCAGGTTCTTGATGGCGAAGCTGGTGTTGGCGCTGCCCTTGTCCCACAAGAGCATCTTGGGCACGCCGTGCGACATGCGGTCGGCCTGCTGGCCCCAGGTGTAGAGCAGGAACTCGAACAGGCTGTGCTGATTCTCGCCAGCGGCCTCGAAGTAGCGCACGTCGATGGTGCCACTGGCGTGGTCGTAGCGGACGTAACGCCAGACCTTGAGCCGCACCTTGTCCATGCTGGCGGGCTTGTTCTTGTAGAACTCCTCGTCGCGCATGATCGCCTGACCCTTTGGCGTGTAGTAGATGAGGCAGAGCGAGGGGTCGATCTGGTGCAGGTGGTTGGGATGCAGGCTGCGCAGCGTGATGTGGTTGCGGGCGGCGGCCTGCGCCTTGGCGTCCATGCGGGCGGCGCGCAGCAGCGCGTTGACGCGGCCCTCGGAGACGGTTACGTCGATGCCGTTGGTGTGCGCGATGTTCATGGCCACCGCCGTGGGCAGCGTGGCTTTGCCGTTGCCACGGATGCCTTCGCGCTTGGCCGCTGCGATGAAGTGCAGCGTTTCCTTCGGCAGCGCAGTGGTGCCCGCGTCGGCGCGCTTCTTGCGGCCGGTGCGATAGCCTGCATGGGTGCGCAGCCAGGTGTAGACCGTCGAGGGGTTCCGGCCGATGAGGCTGGCAAAGTTATGCACCAGCTCGGTCGCGCAACCATGCGGGGCCGCAGCGATGCGGTCGCGCAAGGCGAATAGCTCTTGCAGCAGGTCTGGAGCGAGTTGATGGGCCATATCGAGTTCCTGCGCTTCAGGCCGCTTCTGGCGCGTATGCGCCCAGCGATTTGTCGAAGGTGGTGCGTTCCTTGGTCAGGCCCGCTTCTGCCCGCGAGAGCGCCTGCTCGTACACCTCGGCGATGTGGGCCAGCGCAGCCTCGTACTTCGGGCGCTGTTCTTCGGGAATGTCCTGCGCGACCTCGAACAACGTGATGCGGCAGGTTTCCAACTCGCTGATGGCCTGGGCGATCTTGCGACCGGCGGCCGCGACCTGGTCGGAAACCGGCTCCAGCGCATCGGGCCAGTCCGTGTCGGCGACCACCTTCTTCTTGAGCTGTACCTGGAGGTTGGTGAGCTTTTTCTGCGTCTTGTCCAGTACAGCGTCCTTGGCTTCAAGATCGCCTTGCAGGCTGCGGATGGCATTCCGTAGTTCGCCCGCGCTCATACGGTCGATGTCGTCGATGTCCTTCAGATTCTCCAGCACGTCATCGTCGTGAGTGACAAGCTCCAGGAAGGCGCTGGCACTTTTCACCTGGGTGCTCAAAAGTGCCAAATTGGCAGATTTCGCCGTTTTGGCAGCAGCCTGCATAAAGCGCGCGGCTGACCTGTAGCTGAAGCCGAGGAACTCCACACGCTTCTCGAACTCGCCGTGCGGCGTCAGCTCGCGCAGCACCAGCAGGCGCTTGCCCAGCTCCAACAGTGATTCCACCGTGCGGCGCTGGTAGAAGCGGATTTCATCTTCCAGGGCACCGATGGTCAGGGAACCTTCGTAGCCGATCTCGGTGGCGATGGCCTGCGCGGCGGCCTCTTGCTTGCTGTGCATGACGGCGAGCTGGTTGGCGGCTGCTGTGGCGGCAGGCAGGCCCGGCAGGTCGGCGTCAGTGACGACTTCGGCGGCGGGTGCGATCTTGGTTGCGGTGCGGGCCATATGTTCTTCTCCTTAGTGATTGGTCAGGCGAGTCTGGATGTTCTCGATGCGCTCGCGGGCGGCGTCGAGGCTGCGGAGGATAGAAACGGCGTGGCGCGCGAACTGCACCGAGGGGCGGATGCGCCCGGTCTCCGGGATGCGTTCGGCAAAACCCTTTTCTTCGAGCGTGGCGACGTAACGGGTGATGGCGCTGGGATCGAGGCCGGTGGCCTTCGATAGATCGGTGGGCGTCATGCCGTTGGCGAAGTGGCCCAGCAGTGCAGCCAGGACATCGAGCACCTTGGCTGCTGTCTGGCTGGTCTTGATTGGTGTGCTCACGATTAAGGTTCTCCTGTGAAAATGATTTGCAGCGTGCGAAAATTCAGGCGGCTCGGTTCGGTTTGAGACCGAGAGCGACAAACACCTGATGCGCCTTGCCGCGTTTGCCCTTGGAGCGACCACGCAGCACCATGAACATGGCGTCGTAGTCCAGCCCCTTGCGGCGGCAGTAGTCGGAGAGCGACTCGCCGCGAGCGTCCAGGTCGGCGCGAAAGGCGGCGATCTTCCGGTCGATTTGGTCTTGGGTCATGGGTTCGGCCTCTGGTGGTTTTGGTTGGTGATGGTGGTGATTATTTACTCGAACGAGTAAAAGATCAAGTGGTTTTTACTCATTTGGAGGTTTAATGACTATCGGATGCAGATTAAAAGAGGAGCGAAAGCGGCTCCGTCTAAACCAGACGGATTTCGCGGCGTTGGCCGGGGTGCAGATCAGCGCCCAGACCAACTACGAGAACGACAAGCGGCAACCGGATGCGAAGTACTTGGCCGCTATCGCGGAGGCCGGAGCTGATGTCGGCTACATCACGACTGGCGTGCGCAAGGGCGAGGAACACACCACGCCAGCAGCGCAGTTGCTGCGGATGAAGGTGTTGGCCAGCTTGCTGGCCGATGAGCTGCACAAGCGCGAGACCGGCTTGTCGGAGGTTGGCTTCCATGAGCTGCTTGATGAGCTATGGCCGGAGTGGAGTGCCGATGCGACGCCAGAACCAGCGGCGCTGCGCGAGCGCATCGCACACGCATTGAGTGCAAGGGGGGTGAAATGAATTTGAGAAGGGTTGTTTTCGCGTTAGCGGTCTGCGTGGGCCTTGTTGCCTGTGGCGAGGATGCTGACGACGTGCCGCCACCAGAGAAGCGGCAGGTGTCGGTGCTGGTGATGGACACCAGCGCGGCAGAGAATCCCGTGCTGAAGTTCCGGGCCGAAGACGTGGCCTTGAGCGACGTGCTCAAGAAAGTCGGGCCATTGACGAAGTCGCAGACCATCGCGTTGCGCTGCGAAGGCGGCTACAACAAGCAGCCGCCGCTGTATTCCCTCGACTTCGACATCGTCCGTGGCAACGGTGGCGCGACTGAGAGCCTGCTGGGCGTTGTGGATACGGCGACCATGCACGAGGTCTGCGTGAAGAAAATGCGGTCGCGCAAAAACTAAAAGCCTTTACTGTCTGCCGCCCATGCCGCTCGGCAAAGTGGCGGCATGGACAAAAGCACCGCACACCGACAAGTAGCAGCGCTGGCCTTCGAGATCGTTCTCGAAGGCCAAGGCGCAACGCGCACCGCTCCTGCTCGGATGCGCGTGATTCCCGATGGGCACTTCGATGCCCTCGACGGCCGCCCCGGCAACATGGACGGGGTCAAGGCCAAGACGTGGTTCCTTGACGCGACGGCCGCCGCTGCGGTTGACGCCAACTTCAAGGCGGGCGGCGTCAAGCTCCCCATCGACTACGAACACCAGACCCTCAAGGCCGCAGAGAACGGGCAACCCGCGCCCGCTGCTGGCTGGATTACCGCGCTGGAGTATTCGCCCGGCGTGGGGATGCTCGCGCATGTGAGCTGGACGGCCGCTGGCCGCGCACACCTGGAGGGCGAGGAGTACCTCTACATCTCGCCCATCCTAATCTTCGGCGCCGAGACCGGCATGGTGCTCGGCCTGCATAGCGTCGCTCTCACCAACAAGCCCGCGCTCGGCGCGCTGGGCGAGATCACTGCGCTCACCAACGATTCTCTACGCCGACTGCCCGGCTCTGCCAGGACTACCAACGAGGAACCCATGATGGAAAAAACCAAGGTGCTGGTGGCCCTGGGATTGCCCCTGGACACCGGCGACGACACCGCGCTCGCGCAGCTCTCCACGCTGGTGCAGAAAGCCCGCGACCAGGAGCAGCAGATCGCGGCGCTGAAGGCCAACCAGTTCGACCCGGCCAAGCACATCCCGCTGGATGAGCACCAGAAGCTCACCACCGAGCTGGCCGCGCTTAAGTCCACCAGCGACAAGGCCGAGCACGAACGCCTGATGACCGCCGCGCTGTCCGACGCGCGCATCCTGCCGCCCAACGAAGCCTACTGGCGCACGCAGCCGCTGGCGGCGCTGCAAGCCTTCCTCAAGGAAGCCAAGCCGCTGGCCGCGCTCAAGGGCACGCAGACCGGCGGCACCCCGCCTGCGGGCGGCGGCGACCTGGACGTGAAGGACTCCAACGCCATCGCCCAGGCCGCGTTGAAGTACCAGCAGGAACAGGCCCAGGCCGGTGTCACCGTTTCCACGGCTGCGGCCGTGGCCCACGTCACGAAAGGAGCGTAAGCAATGGGCAACCCCACCCTCATCAAGAACTACACCGCCGAGGGCGACATTGCGGCCTACCGCATCGTCAAGTTCGGCGCGGCCGATGGCGGCGTGGCGCAGGCTGCGGCCAGCACCGACCTGGTCATCGGCGTGAACGCGGAGCTGCCCGTGGTTGCGGGCGAGCGCGTGGACGTGGTTCGCGCCGGTCTCGCGGACGTGGAGTTCGGCGGCACCGTGGCGCGCGGCCAGCCGGTCGCGGCGGACGCCGACGGCAAGGCCGTGGTCGCCGCGCCTGCGGCGAACGTCAACGCCCACATCATCGGTTTCGCCGAGGTCAGCGCGGTCGCTGGCGACATCGCCCCGGTGTTGCTCGCGCGCGGCGTGTTCCAGGGCGCTGCCTAACCCTCATCACACATAGGAGATTCACATGGCAATTCGCCCGTTTCCCATCGACCCGAAGCTGACCGCCATCGCCATCGCGTACCGCAACCCGGACGTGGTGCTGATCGCCGACAGCGTCCTGCCGCGCACGCCGACCTCGCAGGAGTTCAAGTGGCTGGAATACGACCTGGCGCAAGGCTTCACCGTCCCCGACACCCGCGTGGGCCGCAAGTCGGTGCCCAACGAAGTCGAGTTCAAGGCCGAGGAGCGCACCGACAAGGTCGAAGACCACGGCCTCGACGACATCGTGCCGAACGAGGATGTCGAAGCCGACAACCAGGGCGTCGATCCGCTCGGCACGTCCACGGCCTACCTGACCAACCTGGTGAACCTGGGCCGTGAGCAGCGCGTCGCTTCCAAGGTGTTCAACCCGGCCAGCTTCTCGGCCAACAACCAGGCCACGCTGTCAGGCACTAGCCAGTGGTCGCACGATTCGTCCGACCCGGTGGCCTCCATCGGCGACGCGCTCGACTCGCCGATCATCCGCCCGAACATCGCCGTGTTCGGCCAGCAGACCTGGACGAAGCTGCGCCGCCACAAGCTGATCGTGCAGGCCATCAAGGGCACGGCGCAGGGCGCGGGCATGGTGTCGCGCCAGGAGTTCGCCGAGTTCTTCGAGCTGCAAGAAGTGCTGGTCGGCGCGGGCTTCGTGAACCAGGCCAAGAAGGGCCAGGCCGCGACCATGTCGCGCGTGTGGGGCAAGCACGCGGCCTTCCTGTACCGCGACCGCGCCGCAGGCCCGCAGGCTGGCGTGACCTACGGCTTCACCGCCGCTTGGGGCAACAAGATCGCGGGCAGCATCGACGAACCGAAGATCGGCCTGACTGGCTCCCAGCGCGTGCGCTCCGGCGAGCGTGTTAAGGAAGTCATCTGCGCCCGCGACCTGGGCTACTTCTTCCAGAACGCCGTGGCGTAAGGGGGCGACGATGGCAAAGAAGGAACCCGTCCAGTTGCCGGAAGGTGAAGGCGACAAGCCGCAGGCCGAAGCCGCACAAGCCGAAGCCGTGCAGGCCGAAGCCGTGCAGGCCGACACTGCGCAAGCCGATACCGCGCAGACCAGCGCGCAACCGGAAGGCCAGACCCAGGCCGAGCAGAAGGTGAAGCCCGCGCAGGGCGATGCCAAGACAGTCCGGCCCATCGTGCGCGTCGAGCACGATGGCCAGGTCTATGAACCCGGCAGCGATGCCACGTTCGAGGTCGGCGGCAAGCAACTGCAATCCTTGCTCGACGCGAAGGCGGTCGAGATCGTGGAGGTATGAACATGGAATCCACTCAAGTGAACGGCCCGCGTGTCACACCGGGCGATGTCGAAGCGGAAATCGTCAGCGAGTTCTGCTTCACCGCTGCCGATGGCGTGCTCGGCGAATCCCTGCTCGGTACCGCGCCTGCGTCGTGGGTTGGCCTGGAGCGTGTGACGTTCGCCGTGCTGACGTTGCGCAACGGCACCAAGGTGGTCGGCATCAATTACGGTGCTATCGACCCGGCACAGCATAGTGCCGAGCGTGGCCGCACCGAGGCCCGCAAGGACGCCGTGAGCAAGGTCTACGAGTTGCTGGGCTTCCGCCTGCGTGACGAATTGGCCCGCCCAGTGCTGACCGAGGCCGATGCGCTGGCCGACCTCAACGGCACGCCGCGCCCCAGCCGGGCAAGCTGATCTTCCTGCCTCAACGCCACCTGGCCTTCTCCCTGGCAGTTTGCCCGCGTCGTATCCCGGCGCGGGCTTTTTTTCGGTGGCGCGCTATGCGGCCCTACAAGCCCGCCGTACCCCTGTGGTGCCCCCGTTGTATAGGCTAGGGCGTTTGAGCGCCAGCGAATCGTTCGCAAACGGCCGTGTGCCCTTCTTGATGGCCTACGACTGGCCGCAGGGTGCAGCGGTGGGGACAAACCCTCCGAAACCGGCCTCCTGCCGCCTGCCCACCACCGGACAAAAACTAAAGACCTTTACTGTCTCCGTGGCGGTGCGCTCGGCAAAGTGGCGACATGGACTACGCCACCTTTACTCAACTCACCGAGCGATACGCCGAGCGCGACCTGCGGCTTATCACCGACCCTGATGCGCAGGCTCTGGATGCAGGCCGCGCCGAGCAGGCGTTGGCTGATGCCGCCGCCGAGATCGACGCTTGGCTCGACCGCCGCTACGTGCTGCCCCTGGTAAGCATCGACGGTGAGCCGATGGCCGCGCCGGTGGTGCTGGTGCGCTGCGCGTGCGACATCGCCATCTACCGGCTGCAAACGCTGCGGCCTGCCGACGACATCAAGGATGCCCGCCAACGCTACGAAGACGTGGTGAAGCTGCTCAAGGCCATCGGCTGCGGCGACGTTTCCCTGCCTGGTGCGAAGCTGCGCGCTGACGTGGCCGACAACCCTGCATCGCAATCGGCCGGTATGCCGCAGTTCGGCCAGCCGCCGTCGCTGTTCGGACGGAGGAACCGCTGATGAGCACGGTCGGCGATCTGGAAAACGCCATCGTGGCCCGCCTGTCGGCGGCGCTCACATTGCCGGGCCAGGCGCATCCGAAGGTGGATGTGCGTGCCTGGCCGGAGCGCCCGCGCGACTACCGAATGTCCCATCCGCACGGCGCTGCGCTGGTCATCTATCGCGGCAGCAAGTTCACGCACCGTGCGACCGCCGGGCAACTGGTGACCTACGAGGACGAGTTCGAGATGGGGTTGGTCTCCCGCACGTTGCGCGAAGCCAATGTGCCAGGTTCGGCGGAGGCCGCCCTGGGCGTCGGCATCTATGACCTGCTCGAAACCTGCCGTGAAGCACTCATGGGGTGGGTACCGCAGTTCGCTTCAGGCCAGGTGCGAGTCATCAGCGTCGAGTTCGACGACTACGTCGAGGGTACGTGGGGCTACAGCCTGCGTTTTGCCATTCCCATGACCACCGTGGCCAACCGACCCCGCCCGCCTGGGCCGTGGGGCGTCACCAACGAGGACGCCGCACCGGCGCTTTCCGAATCCGCTGTGCAGCTACCTGAAACCACTTAAACGAAGGAGTGCTTATGTCTCGCTATCTATACACCGGCCCCGATTCCGCCGTGACGCTCAAGGTGAGCGACGGCAAGGGCAACCTCAATGACCAGGACGTGCTGCTCTGGAACAGCCAGGAGGTCGAGCTGCCCGCCGATCACGATCTGGTGCGCGTGCTGGTGCAGAAGGGCCGCCTCACGCCGGTGCCGACCACGCCGGTGCAGGTCGAACAGCCCGCCACTACTGAACCCACGGCCGCACCCGAGAAGTCGGGCAAGACCAAGTAACTGAAAGGAGATTCCAATGGCTGCAAATTTTCTGCACGGCGTCGAGACCATCGAGATCGACAGCGGCCCACGCCCCGTCAAGCTGGTGAAGACCGCCGTGGTCGGCATCGTCGGCACGGCGGCGGCCGGGGCAGTAAACACGCCCATCCTCGTCACCAGCGAAAGCGACTTCGCGCAATTCGGCCAGGACATTCCCGGCAGCACCATCCTCAAGGCGCTCAACCGCATCTACAAGCAGAAGGGCACGGTCGCCATCGTTATCAACGTGCTCGACCCGGCCACGCACAAAACCACGCTTGCTGCCCCGGAAACCGTGACTGTTGACCAGGACGGCAAGTTCTCGCTGGGTCATGCTGCCGTGGTGGGTGCCATCACGCTGACCAACTCGGCAGGCTCTACCACCTACGTCAAAGACACCGACTACTCGTTTGACCCGGCGACCGGCACCGGCCAGCGCATCAGCTCCGGTCGTATTCCTGCGGGTACCGTAGCCGCTCCCACCACGCTGAAGGCGTCGTATACCTACGCGAATCCGACGCTGGTGCAGCCGTCGGACATCATCGGCACCATCAACGGGGCTGGCCAGCGCACGGGAATGAAGGCGTTCCGCGACAGCTACCAGCTTTTCGGGTACTACCCGAAGATCATCATCGCGCCGGTGTTCAGCACCCTCAACTCGGTGGCCACCGAACTCGGTGCGCTGATGAACAGCATTCGCGCCTTTGGCTTCGTGACCGCCCCCATCGGCACCACGTTCCAGCAGGCGATCACCGGGCGTGGGCCATCCGGCAGCATCAACTTCAACACCAGCTCGCGCCGCATCGGCCTGTGCTTCCCGCATGTGAAGGACTACGACACGGCGACCGACACCGAAGTGCTGGCCGACCTGGCGACTTATGCCGCTGGCGCGCTCTCGCGCAAAGACCAGGAGAACGGCTACTGGTGGTCGCCCTCGAACACCGAGCTGCTCGGTGTGACCGGCGTGGAAACGCCCATCGACGCGATGATTAACGACCCGAACAGCGAGGCGAACCTGCTGAACGAGGCGGGCATCATCACGGTGTTCAACAGCTACGGCACGGGCATCCGCTTGTGGGGCAACCGCAGTGCGGCCTTCCCCAGCGAGACGCATCCCAAGAACTTCATCAACGTGCTGCGCACGGCGGACGTGATCGCGGAGAGCCTGGAGTACTACACGCTCCAGTACATCGACCGCCCACTGGACAACGCGCTGATTGACGCCATCGTCGAGAGCTGCAACGCCTTCATGCGCAAGCTCAAGGCAGACGGCGCAATCATCGACGGCAAAGTGTGGTTCGACCCGGCGGACAACGAAACCACGGAACTGGCTGCGGGCCACGTCACGTTCACCTACGACTTCATGCCGCCGACGCCTGCCGAGCGCGTGACCTACAAGTCCATCGTGAACATCGACTACCTCAACCAGTTGGGCACGAAGTCCTCCTGAACATCCAACCAATCTGAAAGGAGCCAATCGTGGCCGGTATTCAAGTAAACACGCTCAACAACGCGAACATCTACATCGACGGCAACAGCCTGTTGGGCCAGGCCGAGGAGTTCAAGCTCCCGGTGGTGAAGTTCAAGATGGCCGAGCACAAGGCCGTGGGCATGGTCGGCGCGATCAAGCTGCCCAGCGGCTTCGAGGCGCTGGAAGGCGAGATCAAGTGGAACTCGTTCTACGCCAACGTGTGGCCCAAGCTGCTCGACCCGTTCACCCCGGTTCAGCTTCAGGCGCGCGGCAGCCTGGAAACCTACACCAGTCAAGGCCGCACCCAACAGGTGCCCTACGTGGTGTTTCTCACCGCCTCGTTTTACGAGGTGCCGACCGGCGACTTCAAGCAGAACGACAAGGCCGAGTTCAGCAGCAAGTTCTACGCGACCTACATCAAGCAGCAGGTCAATGGCGCGGATGTGCTGGAAGTCGATGCGATGGCCAACATCTACAAGGTCGGCGGCGTTGACAAACTCGACCTGTACCGCACCAACATCGGAGGCTGACCATGAGCGATACCACGAAGAACACCGCAGCACCCACCAATCCCGCGAGCGTGGATCTGGCAATGCCGCTGGCCACTCCCAACGGCGAGGTCAAGACCATCAGCTTCCGGCGCGGCAAGGCCAAGGACATGGTGGCAGCGCAGCGCATCGAATCCGACCCGGCCCGGCGCGAGTTGGTGCTGATGGCGATGCTGTCCGAGCAGAAGCTCACCGTCGAAGACATCGAGGAGCTGGACTTGGCCGACCTGGCCATCGTCCAGGCGGCATTTCAAAGTCTGTGGATGCCCCGCGCTACCTGATGAAACCTTGTGGGAGGCGTGCGGACTGCTCGCCAAGTGGTTCCACTTCCAGCCTTCGGAGATCTACGAGCTGGAGTGGTGGGACTTTGAGAAGTGGGTGGGCCTGGCGGTGAAGCAGGCCGAGGCCGCCGCAGCGGCTTACCGGACGTAGCCGAGGCGGCGGGCCAGCCAGGCGAACGGAGTGGGAACCAGCAAAGCCAACCAGCGCAGCGGGAGGCAGAGCACCAGACCCAGGACGTAGCCGATGATTCCGCCGCCGATGGCTCCAGGGATGGAGGTCAACAGAAGGCCGAGCACCGTACCCAAGAACGCCAGCAGGTAGCCAACCACCCCGGAGCATTGCGCCCAGGGCAGCGTCATAGCGTCAGCGGTATCGCGTTCCGCTTGAGCGCCTGCTTCCTGCCACGATTTTTGGAGCCAGTCTTTCATGTCGAAGTCGTTAACCCTCGGAATTGTCTTTTCTTCGATGGGGGCCGGTGCTGTTGCCACCACCATCGGGACTGTGGTAGGCCACCTCGGCAGTATAGAAAAAAAGGTGGTAGAGGCCAAATCCAGGATGAAGGAACTTGGCCTGGAAACCGTGGACGCCTTCGCCGTACAGAAGAAGGAACTGCAACAGGCCAAGGAACAGCTCCAGGCGCACCAGACTGCTACCACGTCCTTGGGCCGCTCCGTGGCGATGGCCCGTATCGAACAGGAAGCAGCTACCGAGTCGCTGCAAGCCTATCGTACCGAACTGGCCGGACAGACCGGCCGAGCCACCGATGAGCAGCGCGTCAAGCTCAAGACGCTACGCGAGCAGGTCAGCCAGGCCGATAGGAACCTCAAGGAGCTGACCAAGGAGTTCAAAGAAGCCCGCGACAAGGGCCAGGGCATGACCGAGGGTGTGATGCGTCAGACCGAGCGCCTGCAACGGCTGCGCACGGCCCTGGAACAGAATGGCGTGTCTACGCGCAACCTGTCTGAACATCGCCGCCGCATTACCCAGGCCATGCGCAACGAGCAGGCCACGGTGGACAGGCTGACCACCCGCTACGAGAGGCTTAAGGCAGCGCAGAACGCGCAGCAGCAAGCCCGCGCTGACCTGAACTCGCGCTGGGGCGATGCGATGGCGGCCTACGGCACCGCGCGGGCGCTGGGTGCGCCCGTGGGGGCGTTCATCCGCCAGGACGATGCGCTCAACTCGCTCCAGGTCGCCATGATGGACAAGAACGGCCAGGTGGGCGGTACCTACGACGCGCTCAAGCGCCAGGCCATCGAGCTGGGCAACCTGCTGCCGGGCACCACGGCGGACTTCGTCGGCACCGCCCGCGCGCTCATGGAGCAAGGCGTGGCGGTCGAGTCGGTGATGGGTGGCGGCCTGAAGGCGGCTTCGTACCTGTCGGTTGTGCTGCGGATGCCAACCGAAGAAGCCGGTGAGATGGCGGCCAAGCTGCGCGAAGCCTACAAGCTCTCCGACGACGAGTTGACGAAGATGGCTGACTCCATGCAGCGGGCCAAGTTCGCCTTCGGTATGAAGCCGTCCGACCTCATGGCCGCCAGCGCCTACCAGGCGCCCATGCTCAACCAGCTTGGTATCTCCGGCATCGACAACACCAACAAGATGTTGGCCATCCAGGGCATGGCCGCGCAGGTCGGCCTGGAAGGTTCCTCGTTCGGTACTAACTTCTCGATGATGCTCTCGCGGCTGGCCAAGGGGCCGCAGATGATCGAGGACGCCAAGAAAGGCATGAAAGGCCACGCCAAGGGGCTGATGGAGGACGCGGGGATCACCTTCGACTTCTTCGACAAGAAGGGAAATTTCGCGGGCCTCGACCACATGGTCACGGAGCTGGAGAAGCTAAAGACCATCAAGGACAAGCTGGGCGACAAGGCGGCGATGGAAGTGGCCGAGGCCATGTTCGGCGCGGAAGCGGGCCGCCCGGCCATGATTCTGGCCGAGCAAGGCATGGCGGGGTTCCGCGCTGCGCAGGAGCGCATGGCGCAGCAGGCCAGTCTGCAACAGCGTATCGAACGCACCACACAAAGCAGCAAGAACACAATCGAAGCCTTGGGCGGTTCGCTGGAGAACCTGGGCGCAGCCCTGGCCGGGCCAGTGGTGCAGGCGCTGCACCCACTCATCAATGTGCTGAACACCGCTACCGGCTGGCTGACAGAGTTTGCCGACAGCAACCCGCGCGCTACCAAGGCGTTGGGCTTCCTGGTGCTTGGCCTGGGCGCAGCGATCACCACCTTCTTCGCGTTGGGTGTGGCCATGTCCTTCGGTCGCGTGCTGGTCTCCGGCCTCCAGGTCTTCTCACTCATGACCCGCATCGGCGGCGGCGCGGCCTGGCTGGGTGGCGTGCTGCGCGGGCCGTTGCTGGGTGCGCTGGGTGTGGCGAGGGTTGCCGTGATCGCGCTGGGCCGCGCCATGCTGATGAACCCCATCGGCCTCATCATCACCGGCATCGCGGCCGGTGCGTACCTGGTCTATCGTTACTGGACGCCGATTAAGGGCTTTTTCCTTGGCCTATGGAGCGGCATCAGGTCGGGTTTCGTGAGTGCTTGGAACGGCGTCACGTCGATTTTCACCGGCATCTGGAACCAGATCACCAGCGCCTTCTCTGGCGGCATCGCGGGCGTAGGCAAACTGATCGTGAACTGGTCGCCGATGGGACTTTTCTATAAAGCGTTTTCCGGCGTGCTGTCCTGGTTCGGCGTTGACCTGCCGAAGAACTTCACCGACTTCGGCACGAACATCATTAGCGGGCTGACCAACGGCATCAAATCGGCCATTGGAGGGGCGGTCACAGCCATCGGCGACTTCGCCTCCGGCCTCAAGTCGAAGTTCACCAATCTGCTGGGCATCCAGTCACCGTCCAGGGTATTCATGGGCTTCGGCGGCAACATCGGCGAGGGCGCGGCGCTGGGCATTCTGAAATCCGTGCCGGGCGTCCAAGGCGCTGCGGGCAGGCTGGCCGGGATGGCGCTGGCCGGTGCGGTCGCCGCGAGCAACACCGCCGTCGCGGGGGTGAACAGCTCCATCCAGACGCGCCAGCCGATTGAACCGCCTCGCCTGGAAGCTCCGGCCGCGCAGGCGTTGCGCCCGGTCGCGCCTGCCGCCATGCCGCGCGTCGAGCTGCCGCGCATGGATGTCCCGCGGCTGGACGTGCCCGAGCAGCCGCGCCAGGTTGCCTCGCCAGCGGCTGTGCAGCCTGTCGCGCCCGTGGTGGTGCAGCAGGCCCGCCAGCCCGCTCCGGCCGCAGTGCTGCCGCCGGTGGTTGCCTTGCCGCCGATGCCGCGTATCGAGATGCCGCGCCTGGCGCTGCCGTGGCCGAACCTGGCCGCGTCGCCGGTGGCCAGGCTGGTCGCGTCGGTGGTGATGCCGCAGGCCAGTGCGCCCGGCCCGGTACGTGTCGATCTGCCGAGCCTGGCGTCGCCCATGCAAACGGCGCAGCCTGCCTTGCCTACGTCCATGCAGCGGGTTGGCGAAGTGAGCCAGGCTGTGTCCCGCCGCGAGAGCGCGGCCGGAGCAGCGACTGCGGCCGCACCTGGCCAGGGGATGACGATTCACTTCTCGCCCAACATCACCGTGGGCGGCGGCGACAGCAATGGCAGCGACGTGCGCGGCCAGGTGCAGGAGAGCCTGAAGCTCTCCATGCGCGAACTGGAACAGATGATTCGGCGCTTGCAGGCCGAGCAACAACGGAGGGCGTTCTAAATGGCGATCATGACGCCGGTAGGCAATTTCGGCATGGGCACGGTGGCCCAGATCATCCATGAGCTGACGCGCACGCGCGGCGGCGTGTCGCAGCACGCGCTGCTGGGGGAAATCACCTTCGACCTCATCACTTACTTCGAGGGCATGGAGGCGAACTTCTCGGCGAACTACGTGGAGCACGCGCTCATTGAAGGCAAGCCACGCCTGCAATGGGTGGGCGACAACCTGGACGAAGTGAGTTGGAGCCTGGTGTTCCATGCCGGGTTCTGCGACCCGGAGCTGGAGATGCTCAAACTGCGCGGCGCAATCACGCGCCATGAGGCGTTGCCGCTGGTGTTCGCCAACGGCGATTACAAAGGCTGGTTTGTTCCTACCGATGTGCGTGTGACCACCCGGCAGGTGATGCGCGACGGTACCCTGATCTGGCTGGAGGCCGAGCTGACGCTGCGCGAGTACGTGCGCCCGGTGGTGTTGGTCGAGGAAACCTCCAAGCAGGAACCAGTGGCCACCGAGAGGCCTGACCCGAACGGCCAAGTGAAGAAGCCCGCGCAGACGGTCAACCGTGCGCCCGCGTCCAGGCCCGCCAGCGCGCCGCCAACCAGGAGCGCACGATGACGGCCATCGACTGCATCGAGCACATCACCCAGGCGGGCGAACGCTGGGACACGTTGGCCTGGCGCTACTACGGCGATCCACTGGCCTACGGCCGCATCATCGCCGCCAACCCAGCGCTGGACATCAGCGCCACTTTGCCTTCGGGCGTGGTGGTGCTGGTGCCGGTACTGCCGCTGACCGAATCCAGCCAAGCATTGCAGGATGAGGAGCTGCCGCCGTGGAAAAGATGAAGGTAGCCACGCCCAAGGTGATTGTGCTCTACGAGAGCAAGGACATTACCGCCCACGTCGCGCCCGCGCTGATCGAGCTGGCCTACACCGACTTCATGGAAGGCGAAAGCGACTCCGTCGACCTGGCGCTGGAGGACGCCGAGCGCCGCTGGCAGGATGCCTGGTATCCACAGCATGGGGACGTGGTGCAGGTGCAGATCGGCTATGCCGGAGAACCGCTGCTGCCCTGCGGCGAGTTTGAGGTGGACGAGGTCGAACTGGATGGCCCCCCGGACGTGATCCGCATTAAGGCGCTGGCCGCTGGCGTGAAGCGCAGCGTGCGGACACGCAACGGCCGGGCATACGAGAACACTACGCTGGGCGACGTGGCCAAAACCGTGGCCCAGCGCAACAAGCTCAAACTGACCGGCAAGATTGAGCCGGTGAAGATCGCGCGCGTCACGCAGGTTTACGAAACCGATCTGACCTTCCTCAAGCGCGTGGCCGAGAGCTACGGCTACTCGTTCTCGGTACGTGGCGACAAGCTCTGCTTCTTCAAACGGTCGGAACTCAAGGCGGCGGAACCCACCCTGGTGATCCGCCGCCAGGACGTGACCAGCTATCGTTTCCAGGACAAGGTGCGTGGAGTGGTGGCGGCGGCCACGGCCTCCTACCACGACCCCAAGACCAAGCAGGTCAAGAAGGCCACGGTGAAGGACGTCGAGGCCAAGGGCAACCAGCATAGTGCCGATGAGCTGAAGCTCAACGTGCGAGCCGAGAATGAACAGCAGGCGCGGCTCAAGGCCGACGCGGCGCTGGATAGGGCCAACGAAGACCAGACCGGCGCAACCCTGGCCATGCCCGGCCAGGTGAAGCTGATGTCCGGGGTGAATGTGCGGCTGGAAGGCTTCGGCAAGATGGATGGCAAGTACACCATCACGCAGGCACGGCATCGCGTGTCTCGCAGCTCCGGTTATGGCACTGAAGTCGATCTCAAGCGCGTGCGCGACCCGAAGCAAGGAGCGATGGCATGAACATGGCCACTGGCGGCGCGCGCTACAAGCAGGGCATCGTGGCCGAGTCCCGACCGGGGTTTGCCCGTGTGCGCTTCGATGACGTGGACGGCCTGGTCACGGCCTGGCTTCCGCTACTGCATCCCAAGACCCTCGCCGACAAGGTGGTGTGGACGCTGGACGTGGGCGAGCATGTAGGCTGCATCCTGGATGAGTTCATGGAGGACGGCTGCATCCTCGGCGCAATCTACTCTGACGCCGACGCGCCGCCGGTGAGCAGCCCGGACAAGTTCCGGCTCCAGTTCAAGGATGGCGGCTCGGTTGAGTACGACCGCAGCAACGGGGCCATGAACATCGTCTGCAAAGGTGTTGCAAACCTGGTCGCCGATGGTGACGTCACCGTGAAGGCTCCCTCGGTTATGCTGGACACGCCGCAAACCACCTGCACCGGCCAGCTCACGGTCGAGGGGATGCTCACCTACAAAGGCGGCATGGCGGGCAGTGGCGGCAGTGGTGCGGCGGCCACCATCCATGGCAATGTCCAGGTGGACGGCAACATCGACGCATCGGGCAGCATCATGGATGCCGGTGGTAACTCCAACCACCACTCGCACTGACCCGGCCAGGCCCGGCAGAAACTAAAGCCCTTTAATCGCGGCAAAGGGCTGCGCTGGCGACCATACGGGCATGGTTGCCATCGTCCCCGCTACTTCTCGCCCTGCATTCTTCCAGCCCGCTCTGTCGGGTGCGACTGCGGGCCACCCTTCCGGCCTTGCGAGTGATCGCCTGGGCGAAGTCGTGACGGGCGTGGCCGACATCAATCAGTGCATCTACATCATCCTGACCACGCCGAAAGGGAGCGACCCGCATCGCCCCACCTTTGGCAGCGAGCTGCACCTCTACCTCGACTATCCCATCGACAGCGCCCGCCCGCACTTCGTGCGTGAAGTGGTGGATGCCCTGGCGATATGGGAGCCGCGCATCAAGGTGATGCGCGTGCCGGTCACGAAGGAAGGCGATGCGGGTCTGCTGGTCGGAGTCGAGTGGGTGTTCGCCGACAGCGTGGAGGCCGAGATGTTCTCCACGCGCGTACCCATGAGGAAGGTGCTATGAGCCTGCTTGACCGACAACTGCCGGAGCCGGACTTCATCGAACGCGACCCTGCGAAGATCACGCGGGAGATGATCGCCACCTATGAGTCGCTCACAGGCAAGACGCTATACCCGGCGCAGGTGGAACGCCTACTGATCGACCTGATCGCGTACCGCGAGAGCCTGGTGCGCGAGGCGTTCCAGGACGGAGCAAAGCTCAACCTGGTGCGCTACAGCCGGGGCGTGATTCTGGACAACATCGGCGAGAACGTGGGCGTGCAGCGCGTTGCGGCGGTCGCTGCCAGCGTGAAGCTGCGCTTCACCTTCTCGCCCGCGCCGAACATCGCCACCGTGCTGCCGCAGGGAACTGAGGTGGAAGGCGGCGGCGTGTCCTTCGCCACCGCGCAGGCCGTGAGCGTGGCCGCAGGCGCGGCGAAGGTAGAAGTGCTGGCTACCTGCACCCAGGCGGGCGTGGTCGGCAATGGCTTCGTGCCTGGCCAGATCAAGACGCTGGTGGGAACGCCCTCGGGCCTGGTCGTGACCAGCGTCGAGAACATCACCACCTCGGAGGGCGGCGCGGACGAGGAAAGCGACGAGCGCCTGCGCGAGCGCATCGTGGCCGCCCCGGAGACCTTCAGCGTTGCCGGTTCGGTGGAGGCGTACCGCTTCCATGCCATGTCGGCCCACCCGGACATCGTGGACGTGGCCGTCATCTCGCACATTCCCGGCGACGTGACGCTGTATCCGCTGACTAGTTCCGGCTTGCCGGGCGAGACCATTAAGGCGGCCGTGCTGGCGACGTGCAGCGGCGAAAAGGTGCGCCCGCTCAACGACCAGGTCATGGTCGCCGACCCGGTTCCGGTGAACTACGCCATCGACGTGCGCGTGGTGCTGACCCGAACGGCCGATGCGGCGCTGGCCCAGGCCCAAGTCGAGCAGGCCGCGCTGGACTTCCGCGACAACCGGGTGCAGTTCGGCACATCCATCGTGCGTTCGCAGCTCATCGACGCGCTGCACGTCTATGGCGTGTATTCCATCACGCCCGTGCAGCCTGCGGCCGACCTCGACCTGGAGAAGTGGGAGTGGCCGCGCTGCACCAGCATCAAGGTCACGGTGACGGGAGTGGCGCATGGCTGACTTCGAGAAGCCCTCGCTGCTGCCGCCCGCGCTTGCGGTTGACCTGTCCATGCGGGCGCTGGAGGTGCTGATCGCGCGCCTGGTCGAACTCGACCTGGCTCCCACGCTGGTCTATGACTTCGAGCATGTCACCGAGTCGGCGCTACCGCACCTGGGCGAGCAGTTCCACGTCATGGGTGCGGAGGGCTGGCGGCTGGCCACGACGCCGGAGCAACGGCGGGCGCTGCTGGCGCGAGCCGTTGCGCTGCATCGGCACAAGGGCACGCCCTGGAGCATCCGTGAGGCGCTCAAGTCGGTGGGCTTCAACGACCTGGAGATAGCGGAGCGCCTGCCGTCCAACCGCTACGACGGTGCAATCGCGTACAGCGGCGCGGAAGCCTACGCCGCCTACGGCTGGGCGCAGTTCCGCGTCATCGCCGACGCGGGCGACGAGCAACCCATCACTTCGGCGCAGACCGCGCTCATCGTCGAGACCATCAACGCCTGGAAGCCCGCGCGCAGCCACCTGGTGGATGTGCGCTACCGCGCCAGCGAGACCGAGCAGGTGGACGTGGCCGAGGTCGAGCAGCACCAGGGCGTCATGACCCATGACGACCAGCACCGATGGGGAAAGCACTTTTATGACGGCGCGCTGGCCTACGACCAGGGCGCTACCCACCTCTGGAACGGTGCGCTGCGCTTCAACGGCGCGGCCCTGCACAACGGCTTCTCGGCCACGGCCGAGGGTGCCCGCTACGAGGGCGAACGCGAGGAAGAAAGCCTGGAAGCCTCGCTCGGCTTCTTCGACCAGCAGACGCGCTGCCCGGTGTTCGCGGGCGAGCTGGACTACAGCGGCATGGCTGACTTCGGGGCATCGGCTCCGGTGGCCGAGGACTTGCCCATGCCTATCACGTTGCGCCGCCACCGGCGCTTCGACGGCCGCCTGGCGTACAGCGCCCACCGTTTCGACGGTTCGCAGCGGTACGCCGGGCAATTCACCCACTTCGGCAACTCGGCGTACAGCGGCGATGTTGTCACCCTGTTGGAGGCGTAATGGAAATAAAGATCAAGGAAGGCGTTCCGCTGGCCGGGCACTTCCACCTTGACGTGTACCGCTCCGGTGTCCTGGTTGCGGTCATCGACGAGGAGAACCTCATCGTCAACGGTGCCAAGAACCAGCTCGCCCGCCTGGTCGGCGGCGCGGGCACGAACCGGCATATCACGCAGATCGGTTTCGGCATTGGCCAGACCGTCGCCGCGCCGGGCCAGACGGCGCTGACCTCGCCCTACATCAAGGCTATCGGCAGCGTGGAGTACCCCGCGACCGGCCAGGTGCGCTTCAACTGGAGCCTGTCCACGGCCGAGCTGAACGGCGTGGCCATCACCGAGTTCGGGCTGATCTGCGCGGACGGCACGTTGTTCTCGCGCAAGCAGCGCAAACCCATCGAGAAGGAGTCCGACCTGTCGCTGACCGGCTCCTGGACGATTCTTTTCTAAGGAGACCGATTCATGGCAAACGTGACTGAAACCTCGACCTGGGAAGGCGGTATCTACCAGATCGAAACCACCGACCCCGTGCTGGGTGGCCCCAATGGCATCGCCAACGTGCAGGCCAAGCAGCTCGCCAACCGCACCCAGTTCCTCAAGGAGCGTGCCGACCAAGTCGATGCGGCCAAGGGCGGCCGCGCCAACCTCAAGGAGCGCCTGGACGCCATTGAGGCGGCCACCGAGGCGCTCGGGCCGGATGCCCAGGACGCAACCCTGGCCGCCATCAAGTTCGCCATCGACCAGGCGAATGTGGCCAATCAGGGCGTGCGCGCGCTGCACCAATTCGCGCAGCAGGAAGGCGTGCTGGAGATCAGCAACCGGGGCGTGGTCAGCGGCTGCACTGTGACGAAGTCCACCACGGCCGCGCGCAACCTGCATATCTCGACTGGTACCTGCTTTGCACAGGGCCGAAAGTTTGCAGTGGCGGACGGTAACAATGCGGCCTCGGTGCCTAGCAATACCGGCTCGGGTGCCGTGACCGTGTTCGCCTATCTGTTCCAGGATGCCAGCGGCCTGTGGCGGCTGGCCGTGACGTCCATTGGCCAGGCCGTGCCGGACGGGTGCATCCGCCTCTACAACCTCACCGTGCCCGCCGGGTCGACGGATGCCACTGACCCCAACTTGGCGGCCGTCACGCTCACGGACGTGCGCCGCGTCGAGGCCGGGTTCCCGATCCTGCTGGACAACCCTGCCTCGGCATCGCCGCAGCTCGCTGCGCTGCCGGATTCGGCCTACCACGTCACCTTCGACGTGCTCTCGGCCAGCGGTGCGCCTGCCGAGGCTAAGAGCCTGGTGGTGGCCAGCCGCGCCCGCAACGGTTTCACCGTGCGGCTTGCCGCCGCTGCCGACAACGTGGTGGCCCGCTGGCGGGTCAGCCGCCTCAACGCCTAAACCCCTGAAAGGAGATCATCCATGCCACAAATCATCTTGAAGCAGTCGGGTCAGAACTCGGCCGACTTCTCCACCAACGGTGCTGTCATCACGGTCGCCGGTGTCGTCGTCAACTGCGAGGCCCGCGAGGAGGACGTCACGCAGACCATCGAAATCCGCCAGCACGAAGGCGTGGCCCAGGAGGGCGGCGAAGGCGCGTTCCTGGCGCAGATCGAAATCCCGGCCCGCTGCTATGTGGATGAAGAAGGCCCACTCGGCGAGGACGAGCAGCCGACCATCGTGCGCAGCCCCGTGCCGTTCGACCCCAACCGCGTCGCACTGACGCTGTGGCCCACCAACTGACCTAGGAGCACCACCCATGACTATCTTCATCAAAGACGACCTGCGCGCGAGCGTGGAAGCGGCCACGGGCGGCCTCGTCACCGTGCTTTACACGGCGGCCGGGCATCCGAGCTATATGAACGTGATCCCCAAGTTCAACTTGCAGGACATCGACCCGGCGCTGGGCACCGGGGTGCATCCGGCTTTCATCGTCAACGGTGTGGAAAAAAGCGAGCTGTTCATTGGCCAGCATATCGGCTGCGTGAAGGACAGCAACCTGCTGTCCTTCCCCGGCGCGGTGCCGCAGGTCAGCGCCAACTTCGACACCTTCAGGACGTGGGCAGCAAACAACGGCCCCGGCTGGCACATGATGACCAACGCGGAGTGGGCCGCCATCGCACTCTGGTGCTGGAAGAACGGCACGATGCCGCGTGGCAACAACCAGTACGGCCGCGACATCGGATCGCCGTGGGAAACGGCTCGGCGTGTCGATGGGGGCAATATTGGCGAGGCTGTCGGGAACGGACGCACTTACACCGGCTCCGGCCCGGCATCGTGGCGTCACAACGGTCAGGCCAACGGTATTGCTGACCTCAACGGCAACGTGTGGGAATGGTCTGCTGGTTTGCGCCTCAACAACGGAGAAATCCAGGTGCTGGCCAATAACGATGCAGCCGACAACACCAAAGACCAGAGCCGCACCTCGACGCTCTGGAAGGCGATCAAGGCGTCGGATGGTTCGCTGGTTGCGCCGGGTACGGCGGGTACTTTGAAGTATGACGCTTCGGGTGCCAACGGCACGGGTGGCAATGTGCTGTCCGACACCGTGACCAACCGCTCTGGCAATGTGGACGAAGATGACTATGTGAATGGCACCAGTCAGGTGTTTGAGAGCATGGGCGTGAAGAACGGCCTGACGGTGCCTGCCATTGCCAAGGCTTTGTGCCTTTATCCGGCTGTGGAGGGCTTGGGTGCTGACAATTTCTGGATGCGCAACCACGGCGAGCGTCTGCCTCTGGCCGGTGGCTACTATAGCGGTGGTGCCTCGGCTGGGGTGTTCGCGCGCGCTCTCAACTCTGCACGAACGCCTGTTAGCGGCTTCGTCGGCGCTCGCCCGGCCTATGTTCTTTGAAAGGGGGGTGCGGTAGCACCCACCAGCAGCGCAACAGTATGTGATGGGTCTCCCGGTCGCGTTAGCGACCGGGCGATTTTTTTTTAGGGGGTGATGCGATAAAATCGCAAGCGGATTTTGATTGGGGAGGCGGGGCAGGAATGGCGGTTGATCGGGAGGCGCAATTAGTGCGGAAGTTCGTGGAGTTTGCAAAGCTCATGAACGTGTACCTAAATCACTTCCCTCGTCATGAGCGTTATGCCCTCTCGAACAGAATCCGCAACGCCGCCTATGAGGTCTACGACTTGATCGTGGAAGGTCAGAAGCGGTACCACAAGAAGACGTCTCTCACGCAACTTGATATCGCCCATGAGCAATTGCGGATGCAGTTGTTTCTGGCCTATGAATTGGGCTATTTCAAGTTCACGGACGGACGCACCG
>RRZU010582255.1_pt1 | contig 31807 bp, 23 predicted proteins | sample 2165561 | NCBI WGS metagenome assembly RRZU01 (sample SAMN10456909, study PRJNA506462) | wastewater metagenome | isolation source: wastewater sludge | place: USA: Moscow, Idaho | reverse complement strand
GGTCTTGCTGGTCTTGCGCCCGTCCTGCTCCCGTCCGGGGGCCTTCCAGGCTGGATCGGGCTTCCGGCCTGGCGCGCCGTCGTGGCGGTCTCTACTCGTCGTGCTGTGGTGCAGTCGTGCAGTCTAGCTGGTATTTCCTGTTGTGCATCATGCGGTCGTGCGTCGTGCTGGTCGTGCGTCCGAGTTCTGCCCCCGTCCGCGTGGCCATTCCGGTCCGGCTCGGAAGACTCCGGGCCCGGCGCGCCGCGTGGCGGTCTCTGCTGTCCTGCGTCCCGTCCACCTGGGGCCTTCCACACCGGTTCGGGAATCCGGCTGGCGCGCCCCACGGCGGTCCTGCGCTCCCGGTGGTGCCCCGCCAGTCGCGGCCTTCCAGGCTGGCTCGGGAGTCTCCGGCCTGGCGCGCCATCGCGGCGGTTGGTGCGGTCCTGCTCGTCGTGCTGGTCGTGCTGTGCTGTCTTGCTGTCTTGCTCGTTCGGCTGTTGTATCGCCGGGCGTCCTACGGGTGTTACAGGTCCTGCTGATCTTTTTCTGTCCCGTCCGCCGGGGGCCTTCCACGACCGGTCGGGCTTCGGTCGGGCGCGCCGTGTCGGCGGTCCTGCTGATCGTGCTGGTCCTGCTCGTGTCGCTTGCCGTGGAGCGCCTTACCTGCGTTCCGTGCGTGTGACGACTATGAGACGAGCGACCCCCGCCCCCATGACGGACGTTTCATGGACTTCTCGACGGAAGTTTCCGCCAACCCTCCGCCCGCCGGGCGCCTCAGCACAGCGGCGAGGCGACGGGTCACCCGCACCGTGTCGAAGTTGGTGGGATGGCTCCGACGTCCGGACGATGGGCCGATCGGCGGCCTGACCACGAAGGGGAGTTGCCCCATGAAGTCCGTCATCCTGATCCACTCCAACCCGCAGCCCTGGGGGCGCCCGACCAGTGCGCACACGGCGGCATACCGAGCACTCCCCCAAGACGTCCAGGACGCGCTCGGAGCCCACTGGGAGAAGGTGTTCGGCGAGGCCGACGCCAAGGGTGAGATCGTCTACGGCTGCGCCCTCGGCGACCCGTCGGCGTCAGTGGTGGTTGGGCCCTGGGCCCGAACCCAGCAGCCGCGTTGGGTGCCGCGATCGCGCTCAGCGAGGTCCACGGACCTGAGGCGGCCCTACCCGAGGTGGAGTCGCTCGCCGCCGACCGCCCCCGCGACCATCGCGTCATCGCCGCCCAAGCGCACCTGCTGGAACGGCTCGGACGGGCGCAGGCCGCGTCCTGCTTCCGGCGGGCCGCGGCCCTGACGACTCGATCCCCGAGCAGAACTACCTCACCGCGAAGGCCGCAGCGCTGGGGAACGGGCCGGCCGGGGCAGAATGGCCCGATGGACACCATCGGCAGCGCCGGTCGGCGATGAGTACCGAGCCCGCCTGGGTGCAGCACGTCATGTGGTGGCACGTCTACCCGCTCGGCTTCGTCGACGCGCCGATCCACCCGGGGCCCGGAGCGCGCACCGAGGACGACCCGCAGGTGTCGCACCGACTCGACCGGATCATCGGCTGGCTCGACCACCTCGTCGAGCTGGGGCTCAACGGACTGCAGCTCGGGCCGGTCTTCGCCTCCTCCACGCACGGCTACGACACCCTCGACCACTACCGGGTCGACCCCCGCCTGGGCACCGAGGACGACCTGGTGCGCCTGGTGCGAGCCGCCCACGACCGGGGCATCAAGGTCATCCTCGACGGGGTCTTCAACCATGTGGGCCGGGCCCACCCGGCCTTCCAGGCGCTCACCGAGCACGGGCCGCAGGCCGTGACCGCCGGCCTGTTCCGGGTGCATTGGGAGCATTGGCAGCCCGGCGGTCCGGTGCCCGCCGACGTCTTCGAGGGCCACGAGCAACTCGTCGAGCTCGACCACGGCGCGCCGGCCGTGGCCGATCTCGTGACCGACGTGATGAGTTATTGGCTGGATCGGGGCATCGACGGGTGGCGGCTGGACGCGGCATACGCGGTGCCGGCCGACTTCTGGGCCCAGGTGCTGCCGCGGGTGCGCGAGCGTCACCCGAACGCCTGGTTCACCGGTGAGGTGATCCGCGGCGACTACGCCGCCTATGTGGCCGAATCGACGCTCGACTCCCTCACCCAGTACGAGTTGTGGCAGGCCATCTGGCACGGGGTGGCCGACGGCAACATGTTCGAGCTGGCGCACGCGCTGGGGCGGCACAACGAGATGCTGCGCGGCTTCGTGCCGAGCACCTTCGTCGGCAATCACGACGTCACCCGGATCGCCAGCGCGGTCGGCGACGTGCGTCACCTGCCGCATGCCCTGGCCGTGCTCTTCACCGTCGCCGGCACCCCCGCGATCTATGCCGGCGACGAATACGCTTGGCGGGCAGTCAAAGAGCAACGCCACGGCGGTGACGACGCAGTGCGCCCGGCCTTCGCCGCCGCGCCACCCCGGGTCGACGATCTGGAGCCACGGGCGCAGCAGACCCTCGGGTTGTTGCGTGCCCTCGTCGCGGTGCGCCGGCGGCACCCGTGGTTGCACCGCGCGCACACCGACGTCGTGCACCTGACCAACCCGACCCTCGTGCTGCGCTCCGGCACCCCGGACGCGGCCGTCGTCACCGCCCTGCACCTGGGTCCCGAGCCGGTCACGGTGCCGGCGGCCGGCGGGCTGCGGGTCGAGGCCGGCGCGGGGCAGCTGCGCGGCGGCTCGCTCGTGCTCCCCGCGCACGGGTGGGCGGTGCTCACGAGTTAGTCGCACCCCCTGCGGTATGCCGCGCGCCCGGCTTGGCGCGTCGGTGGCTTACCCTGGCGTGGTGCCCCGCTACGAGTTCCGTTGTCGCTCCTGCGGCGCCACCTTCGTCGAGCAGCGTCCGATGAGCGCGTCGTCCGACCCGGCCACCTGCCCGGACGGGCATGCCGACACGGTGCGGCTGCTCTCGACCGTGGCGCTCACCCGCGGCGGTGCCGACCCGGCCCCCCGCGCCGGCGGCGGATGCTGCGGCGGGAGCTGCGGCTGCGGCTGACCCGCAGCCATCCGTCAGGGAGCGGGGCGGAGCACGATCGTCCAGGTGGTGCCCTGGTCGGTGGCCGCGTCGAGCGTCGCCGGCACTGCCCCGGTGTCTCCCGTGGTCGACTCACGATCGGACACCACGGAGACCACGTATGCCGAGCCGCTGCCGTAGGCGCTCGCCCGCACCACCTCGTCGGCGGGCGGCGTGATCGCCGTGATGAGGCTTGTGCGGCTGGTCCAGATCGACAGGCGCAGCCCGTCGCTCGGCGCCGCCACCGACGGCGTTGTCAGGGAGGTCGTGCTGGCCGGCACGGCCGCACCCGACCACGCGGCGATCGGCGCGAGCGGGTCGGCGCCTTGATAGGCCAGCAGGGTGAGGGTGCCCTTGAGATATGTGGTGCCGGTGCTGATGGTCACCACGGATCCCGCGTCGGAGGCGCCGGCGATCTTGATCCACACGGTCGTCGCGTGCACGCCGTCGGACGTGGTGCCCAGCGCCTGCCAGGCGGCTCCCGGGCCGGTGCTCACGGCCGCCGAGCTGGCCACCGAGCGCACCAGCAGGAGAAGGTCACCGGTCTGCACGGTCGCCGGCACCGTCACCCGATAGCTCGTCGCATTGCGACTGGGTGAGACTGTCGCGGCGACGAAGGACACCTGCGCCGTGGACGCCCCGACGGTGACGACCGCGGTCGTCGTGTCCGACCGGCCCGCGTCGTCGCGCACGGTGAGTGCGACCGGGTAGGAGCCCGGGGCCACGAAGGTGTGGCTGGCGGTCACCCCCGTCGCGGTGCTCTCGTCGCCGAAGTTCCACTCGTATGCCGCGAGGGTGCCGCCGTCGGCGGCGGATCCGGACGCATCGAAGGAGCACGTCAACGCACTACAGCGGCTGGTGAACCGGGCCATGGGCGGCCCGGGCTCAGGAGCCGAACGCAACATCACCGTCACCCCGACGGCCTTGCCGGTGGGCGCGTCGGAGGTGGCGACGAGACCCCCGTTGGCGGCGGCCGGCAGGAGTGCGCCGGAATCGCCGAGCAGGCTGGTCACTCGGCCCGAGCCGCTGCCGTTGCTCATCGCCCGTTGGAGCTCGCCCGCGGGTGGTCGCAGGGTGGTGACCGTGCTGGATTTGGTCGCCCACATCGTCACCCGCAACGCCGGCACGGCCGTCGTCACGACGCCGCTGGGGTGGCTCGTGGAGTCTGCCGCGGTGTGCGCGGCCGCTGCCACACCCGCGATCGGCGACACCGGGTCGGTGCCGCGGTAGGCCGCCACCCGCAGCACTCCCTTGACGGTGCCGCCGGCCGCAGTAGCGACCCGCACGGTTCTGCCCGGGTCATTGGCGGTCGCGACCTTGGCCCAGACGCTCGTCGTGAGCTCCGAGTCGGAGAACGCGCCGTGCTTCGTCCAGCCGGTGCCCGGCCCGGTCATCGCCACGGCCGAGTCGGCGCAGGAGAAGCTCAGCAGCAGCGTGTCGCCGGCGGCTGCAGCGGCGGGCACGGCGGCCGCGAACGCCGTGGCGTTGGCGTTCGGCGAGGTGGCGGCGGCGACGAAGCCGATGCTCCCCGGGGCGGGACCGATCACGACGGTCGTCGCCACCGTGTCGGCGTGGCCCGCGCCGTCGGTGACCGTCAGGGTGGTGCGGTAGGTGCCGGGCGCGGCATACGTGTGAGTCGTCGTGATCTCGGTGGAGACCGCACCGTCTCCGAAGCCCCACACGTAGGAAACGATGCCGGTGTCGGCCGTGGAGCCGGCCGCCGAGAAGGTGCACTCGGCGACGACGCAGGTGACCTGGGCGCGGGCGATGGGCGGCGGATCGCCGGCCGGCAGGGCGCCGATGATCTGCTCGAGCCGGGCCAGTTTGAAGTCCTGGTTGCCGACCCCGGGAGCGTCGTTGTTGTTGTCCTGACAGACGAAGACACCCGACGGGAAGCCGGTCCCGAGCGGGCCCGGGTATGCCGCGATGCCGTCCGTGCGGTCGCAATCGTCGGAGGCTGCTCCGTCAGCGATGCGGAAGGTCTTGACGAACTCATGTCGGCCGGTCGCCCGGAACGCGACGAAGTAGCTGTTGTCCGGGTCCGCGACGTGCTGCGCAGACGCGAAGAGGTACCCCTCACCCGCCGCGTTGACGGCCAGCGTCAAGCCCTCGATGTCGGAGACCAGCTGGGCACCCGGGTCGCCGATCGCCGCGACGAGCGAGCGTTGTCCGCCGGTGGTCGGGTCGATGTCGTACCGCCAGATGGCGACGTCCTCTTCGGCGACGAACAGATCGCCGGTGACGTCGTTGACCACACAGCCCTCGGCCTCGGACCCCACCGCGACGTCACGGGTCAACTGGGCCTCGAGCAACCCGTCCTGGTCCGTGTCGGTCACGAGGAACTGGCGCAGTTGCCCAGCAATGGTGATGTGCACTACCGAAAGGGCCCCGGTATGCCGGTCCTGGGCCAGGCACAGCCCCTCCCCGGACAGGCCGACCCCGGTGCCCTCGGTGATCGAGGTGAGCAGTCGGCTGACCGGATCGATCGTGTAGAACGTGAGGTTGCGGTGCGACACCGCGACGATGTCGCGGGTGCGGCCGCCGATCTGCACACCGTGGCGCACGTCGACATTGCCGAAGAAGACCCCCGGCTTGGCGATCCGCTGGACGCGACGGCCCTGCAGGTCGTAGGTCTCCAAGGCCCCCAGCTTGTCGTTGCCGATGATGAGCGACCGCTCCGGATCGTCGGGCGCGACCCAGATCGCCGGGTCGTCGATCGAGTCGGCGCTGTACGCGCCTGGTGCCGTCTCGACCGTCGACGCGACGACGGCATCGACGGCCAATGCGGGCGGCGCCACACCAGCCCCTGCCGCTGCCGCCAACACCGCTGCGCTCACGACGCCCCACACGACACGGCCGAATCTCCCCCGAGCTCGCATGGACAGAAGTATGGCCTCCCGCCCGATCCGAACACCGACTCGGGGTGGGCCTGAGACAGACACCGTGGGATCCAGGCGGTGGCTTCTCGAAACCCCTGCGGCGCGTGGCGAGAACTCGGTAGGGTGTGAGGTGCGTCACACCTCTCCCAGTGCCGTCGGCAGCGGCGGTGCAGTGTGGCGCGGATCGAGGCTGCCATGACTGACGTCGGGACCGGCTTCCTGAAAGCCATCTCCGCCTTCTTCACGACCAAGCTCGGCAAGGCGTCGAGCACCGTGTGGAAAGACGCGGGCAGCCTCACCGAAAGCCTCGGCGACGGTATCCCGGGCACCACGAAGCCCGCCTTCGAGAAGCTCAAGGCCGACATCAAGGCCGCCGAACCACTCGTCGAGGCGATCGGCAAGGCGATCAAGAAGCAGACCGACCTCATCGCCAAGATGGTCTCCGAGTGCCAGGCTGATCTCGATGCCGGCGACTTCTCCGCAGCCGAGGCGGGGCGCATCACGGTGCGGGTCGGCACCGCGCTGATGGCCGTCGACGAGGCGGTCAACATCGTCGCCCGCGAGCTGGTCAAGGACATGACCGAGCCGCAGAAGGAACAGACCCGGGTCCAGCTCATGGAGATCTGGAACCCGTGGGTGCAGCCGTTCCGTGACCTCGCCGACGGGGCCGGCAAGCTGCTTGACGGGGCCGGCTCGGCGATCCTCGGCGTCGACTCGGTCACCCAGGAGCTGGCCGACCTCGCCAAGGACCAAACCCTCACTTTCGACGACGACAAGTTCACCCTCGCGCTGCAGATCGTCGGGGTCGGCGAGAAGCACCTCGGTCTGATCACGCTCAACGAGACCAAGCTGGAGGCCTTCTTCTCCTTCGGCCGGCGCAAGTTCGAGAACCCCAGCGAGGAGGACAAGAAGTCGCTCGTCGAACGCGACAAGGCCTGGTGGCGGGCCGACGAACCGAATCTCGGGCTGCGCATCTATGTGACGATCAAGCCCGGCCTGCAGCAGGACCCGCTGCTGAAGAAGATCATGCCCGGCACCTCGGACCCCAAGACGATCAAGCCGACCGCGATCACCCTCGACATCCACGACGGGCTCTACCTCGGTGACGGCCGCGGCGCGGCCAACGAGAAGGTCGTCCTGCCGGTCACCTTCGCCTCCCCCGTTGCCGAGTTGCGCGAGCTGGCCCTCGGGCTGCTGCGTAACCCGGCCAAGGAGGTCACCGGCCTGGAGGTCACCACGGTCATCGCGGCCAAGCTCGGCGACGCCGTCGGGTTGCAGGTCGGCGGCGCCGGCGTGGTCATCGGCCTGGATGGTCAGCCCACCCCGCAGTCGGTCTTCCCGATGGCGGTGTCACCGCGTTGGCCGGACGCCATCGGTATCCGGATCAAGGCCGGCCCGATCAAGGGTGGCGGCTACCTGGAGCGCAAGATCCGCAAACACGGCGACCCGCCGGTCGACCTCGTCGAGTTCGGTGGGGTCATCCAGATCGAGATCCTCAAGGTCGGGGTCTATGCCATCGGCATCCTCTCGCCGGACCCGTTCTCGATGGTGCTGGTCATGGGTGTGCGTTTCCCGGTGCCGATCGAGCTGTCCTTCGGCTTCACCTTCAACGGTGTTGGCGGCATCCTCGCGATCAACCGTACGGTCAACACGACCGAGCTCATCGAGGGGATGAAGACCCACTTCATCGACAAGGTGCTCTTCCCCGACGACCCGGTCGCCGAGGCGCCTGGGCTGCTGGACAAGGTGAGCAAGGTCTTCCCGCCGGTCGAGGGCGGCTTCGTCGTCGGCCCGATCGTCGAGCTCGGCTGGGGCTCCCAAGCCAAGATCATCGAGGCCAAGCTCGGCCTGGTCCTGGCGCTGCCCGACCCGAAGATCATCATCCTCGGGGCGGTGCGGGTGCGCGCCCCCGCCAAGGACGCTCCGCTCACCGACTTCCGCTGCGAGGTCTACGGCGAGATCAGCGCCGACCGGCTGCTCATCATCGCCCGGATGCGCGACTCCAAGATCGCCGGGATCACCGTCTCCGGTGACCTCGGGCTGCTCATCCAGTGGGGTGGCGGCGGCGACTTCGCGCTGTCCGTCGGCGGCTTCAACCCGCGCTACACCGAGATCCCCGCCGACCTGAAGTCCCTCGACCGAATCACCATCGACCTGTCCCCGCCTGCGGTCGTCAAGATCATCATCAAGGCCTACTTCGCGGTGACCGCGGGCGCGGTGATGCTCGGCGTGCGCGGCGACTTCTCCGCCGACATCGGGGTCGCGAGCGCCAAGGCGTGGCTGCAGCTGGACATGATCTTCCGGTGGGCGCCCCGCTTCGGCTTCGCCGTCGACCTCGACCTGGGCATCGAGATCAAGGTCTTCGGGTGCACCTTCGCGTCCATCCAGTTCAAGGGGATGCTCGAAGGCACCACCCCGTGGAAGGTCGTCGGCACGGCGACCGTCGACGTATGGTTCCTGCCCACCTTCGACTTCGACCTCGGCCCGATCACCTGGGGCGAGGACCCGAGCGCGATCCCACCGACCGCCAAACCGCTTGAGCTCGTGCAGGCCGCGCTCAGCGAGCCGACCGCGTGGAAGACGCTGCTGCCCGCGGACGGCGACCAGCTGGCGGTCTTCGGCCGGATCGACGGCGAGGGCCTGCTGGCCCACCCGCTGGCTGCCCTCGAGGTTACCCAGTCGCGGCTCCCGTTGGAGACTCACATCGACCGGGTCGGCAGCGCCCAGGTGAACGCCCACCGGGTCGCGATGGGCCTGCCGAGCACCGATGCCGGGCCGGTCGCGGCCGTCTCGACCGTCACCGCGCCGTTCGCGCCGGGGCAATTCCTCAAGCTGGAGGGTGATCAACTGCTGGCCCGCGGCGGCTTCGACGACTACCCCGCCGGGGCTCGATTGGCCGCCGCGACCACCCCAGCCCACGGCCCGGCGGTCGGCGACGACGTGCGCTGGCACACCTGGTTCCGTGACGAGGACGCCGGCTCGGTCCGCGGCGGCCGCTTCGACTTCGGCGACCTCGGCGCGGTCTTCGTCGACCACGGCATACCGGCCCGTCGGCTCGCCGACCGGGACAACCCCTACCTGACTCGGGCCGAGCGGGTCACCCGGCCGGCCGCCGACCGCGTGACGGTGCTGCCCATGGGCGCGGCCACCGTGCGGATGGTCGACGACGGCACGGGCGTGCGGACCGATCTCGGTGTGCTCAGCGCCTCGCAAGCGGGCTGGGCCGCCGACCTGATCCGCAACGCCGGCGCCGACGATGTCGTCGCCGTGGCAGTGGGGAGCAACTGATGGCCGACTACGAACACCTCCACGAGCTGCGCGGCCCGCGCCTGGCCGCCCTGCCCGAGCATGTCCGCGACGTGCTCGTCCTGGCCTTGCCCGAGCCGGAGCAGTACCAGGTCGGGCAGGTGCAGCTGCAGACCTACGAGTTCGTGCCTTACGCGTTGTCCGGGATGGCCGCGGCGATGCGCACCCCGGCCACCGGCCTGCGGGCGAGCACCGAGGTGAGCGTCCCACTCAGCGACGATGCCGGCGGCGCGGCCACGGTCACCCGCACGGTCACCCTCTATGGCCCGGGCGATGTCATCGGCGTCGATCCGGCGCAGATCCTGCGCCGCTACCCCGCACCCGGCAGCACCACCGCCGAGGAGACCTTCCACGCGCACATCGAGTTCGACCGGCCCGAGCTGCCCTGGGCGTTCAGCGCGCAGACCCCGCAGGCCCGGATGCGTCCCTGGCTCACCCTCGTCGCGGTGCCGGTCGCGGCGGTGTCCTGGGAGCCGGCGACCGCCTGCACACCGGCCGTGCTGAGCGTCGACAGCGACCAACTGCCCGACCTCGACCAGGCCTGGGGCATGGCGCACGCCCAGGTCGCCGGTGGGCCGGCCTCCACCTCCGCCCGGCTGTCCACCGCCCACGCCCCGGCCAACCTGTCCCGGTTGCTGGCGGCCCGGGTGCTCACCCAGGACACGGCATACGTGGCCGCGTTGGTGCCCACGACGAACGCCGGTGTCGCGGCCGGCCTGGGGCTGCCGGCCCCCGCAGCCCTGGATCACGCCTGGCGCCGAGGCACCGGCGCGGTGCGGCTGCCGGTCTATGACCGGTGGGAGTTCCGCACCGGCCCGGACGGCGACTTCCCTCGGCTGGCCCGGCGGCTGCACGGGGTGCCGGCGCCGTGGCGGATCGGCCGACGCATCCTCGACACCGCCCGCCCCGGGGCCCCGCTGACCGACCTGGCCCCCGACGAGCCGGGCCGTCGCCAAGTGATCCGCTGCGCGCTCTACTCGCCCAACCCGGCACCCCCGGACAGCCCCTCGGACACCGCCACGTGGTCCGGCGAGCGCACCACCGCACTGCGCAGCGCCATCGAGCGAGCGGCCGTCGTCGAAGGCCGCACCCCGACCGACCCGGGCGAGCCACCCGAGCTGCCCATCGTCGGCCCCCGCGTCTACGCCCAAGGCCAGCGCGGGGCCCGCACCATGCCGGCGAGCCTGCCCGAGGGCGCCGTGGCGCCCACCGGGGACTGGTTCGCCGACGTCAACCTCGCCCCGGTCAACCGGGTCGTCGCCGGTCTCGGCACCCGCGTCGTCGTCAAGGACCAGGAGCCGCTCATGCAGGCCGCCTGGGCCCAGGTCGGCGAGATCGACAAGGCCAACCGGGCGCTGGCCCTGGCCCAGCTCTCCCAGGCGCTGGCGACCCGGTTGCACGCCCGGGTCGCGCTGGTCGACCCCGGCCGGTTGCTCGGGCTGGTGCGCCCGCTCGCCGGGCGGGTCAAGCTCGACGGCGCCGGTCTCACCCTCGCCGGGCAGACCCGCCGCAGCGCCACCCCCGCGGCCGCGCTCGGCGGCGGCTTCCGCAAGGCGGTCCGCCCGGGCGGGCGGATCGGCCGGTATGCCGCGCCGCAGGCCCGCGCCCGGCTCGCCTCCGTCGTCGCCCCCGACGGGGTGGCCCGCGACTTCACCCGGGCTTATCGTCTGCCCGACGGCATCGGACGATTGTCGGCCCGAGCGATCGCATCGCTGGCACCCGATGCGGTTGCCCGGGCCTATGGGCGACCAGCCGGCGAGGCGATGGCGCTGCTGGCGCGGCATACCGAAGCCGTGTCGGTGACGGCCCCGATGGCGACCCAGCTGGTCACCGAATCGGCCTGGCGCGCGCCCACCGCCGGCCTGGACACCGGGGCTCTCGTCGGGCAGCTGCTGGCCGACCGGGTCGCTCACGCGGTAAGCGCCGCCGGGGATGATCTCGTGCGCACCCGGTGGCTCGGTGGGATCGCCGCCGGGCTGGCCTCGGCCCGCGACGAGCGCACGAGTGCGGCGATGACCGCGCTCACCGTCACGCTGCACGACCAACTCTCCAGCCGGATCGCGGCGCCGCCCATCCAGCCCGGTCCCGCCCAGCCAGGGCCCATCCACGGTGGCCCGATCCGCCCAGGCCCGATCCAGCCCGGTCCGATCCGCCCCGGCCGCGTCGACGTGCCGGTGAGCCCGGTGCATCGGGGCACGGCCCGCGCATCCGTCGCGGGCGGCTCGATCGTCGCGGGCGGCGACCGGGCGAACGCCACCCGCGGGAGAGGCGTCGCGGCCGATGCAGTCCGGGCCGGCTCGGGGCTGCGCTGGGATGCCGAGCCGATCCGGATCCCCATCGACCGGCTCGGCTCGTGGACCCCGATGCGACCCCGGCCGGGCACGTCCCTGACGATCACCCAGAAGCTGGGCGACCTACTCACCCCGGTCGGCACCGCCACCCAGTCGATGGTCAGCGCCGCGATGCGGCTCGGCGTGGCCGGGCTGCGTGCCGAGGTGCCCGCGGCCCTAACGGCCGCGAGCGCGCTCGCGCTCGCGCCGACCCCGAGCCGCGAGCGCCTCGCGGTGCGCCAGGGCGATCTGCTCGCCCGCCTGCACCCCCGGCGCACCGTTGTCGAGGTGACCCGGGCCCGGGTCGCCGTCGACCTCGAGCGGGTCTCGCCGTGGCTGGTCGGTGAGCTGATCCGCCCGATCATGGCCGCGCCGCGCTTCGACCGGGCGATGTACCGGGCCCTGGACGACTACGACCGGGAGTGGCTCGTGCCGGGCCTGGGCACCCTGCCCGAGCCGGAGATGGTCACCGTGCTGGAGGCCAACGACGCCTTCGTCGAGGCCTTCCTCGTCGGGTTGTCCGACGAGCTGGGGCGCGAGCTGCTGTGGCGGCAATACCCGACCGACTGCCGGGGCACCTACTTTCACCGTTTCTGGGACCCGACCCGCGATGAGTTGCGTGCCCCGATCCACCGCTTCGCCCGCACCGGGCTGGGCAGCCACGTGGGGCTCGGGCCGATCGGTCAGTCGGGTCGGGCCGTCGTCGTTGTGCGCGGTGAGGTGGTGCGCCGCTACCCGGACCTTACCGTCATGGCGATGAAATCCCTGGCCCGAGGAGCCGGGGGCGCCACCGTCGACGACCAGGGCCGGCCCTTCCTACCCGAGTCCCCGTCGCAGGGCACGGTCGCCCGGACCATGTTCGTCGCGATGCTCGAGCCGGACATCATGCTCGCCGGGCTCGACCTCACCGTCGCCGAACTGCGCAAACCGGACTGGTGGATCGTGTTGGCCGAGCACCCGCAGGCCCCCCGGTTCCGGCGCCGCGAGCCCGATCTGATCGGCGAGCAGGTGCGCTTCACCGACCCCCGAGCCCTCGCCGACGGCGCCCAGGTCGCCGCAGACCGGTTGGAGAACCCCAACCGGATCGCCTGGGAAGCCGCGATCTTCCTCGACAACACGAGCGGGTGACGACCATGCCCCACGAGATCCCCCCAGCCGTGCGCGACGCCTGGCAGAGCATCGGTGACCTGCGCCGCGAGCGTGACGAGCTGATCCGCGAGGCACCCCGCCAGGGCGGCCTCGACCGGGCCGACCTCAGCAGACTCGACCGACGGATCGCCGGGCTGCTGGAGGACATCCGCGACCTCGTGGACCCCTGCGACGCCAGCCCGACCGAGCCGGTCGTGCTGTTGCCGGTGCGTTTGGAGACCCGGTATGCCGCCGACCCCCAGGACGGTGCGCGCAGCATCCTGCAGGTGCGCATCTATCCCGACGCGATCCATGTCGACGACGTGGTGCGGGGTCTGACCGACGAGGAGGTCACGGCCGGGCAGGCCTATTGGAGCGCCGTGTGGGTGGAGCCGGTGCCCGAGGGTGCCTTCGACGCGCTCGTCGGGACAGTCGGGCCACGCCGGGCCGAGTGGGTCGCTTACGCCTGCACCCCGGTCAACCTCGCCGACCGCGCGGGTGGCGGAGGCGCGGGCGGCGCGGGCGGCGGCAGCCCCCGCTTCCCCACGCCGGCGGCCCGCAGTGTCCGCAATGTGGTGGCCCGAGCCCTGCCGGACCGGTTCACCGTCGTCGTCGAGCAGGCCGGGCAGCGGGTCGTGGCCACCGGCGCCCCGGTGCCGCGAGACCTGCCGATGGCCCCGGTGCCGCTCGACGGCGACCAACCGGTCACCGCGGACGGGCAGCTGCGCCTCGGCGCGGGCTCGGAATGGCTCGTCGACTTCCCGGCGGCGCAAGCCGTCGGGATGGGCGTCGTCGTGCCGCTGCCGGCCGGGCGGGCCCCGATCGACCGGGTCGTCGCCCTCGGCACCCGATCCTCGGCCAGCCCGGGCGACGGCGCCGCCGAGCTGGAGGACCTGCTCGTCGGGCATCGCTTCGGCGGCGGCCTCGGGCTGGTGCCCCAGGGCACCCCGACGAACAACAGCGACGCCGAACGCTCGCCACTGCGCAGCCGCCGCACCCCGACCGCCCCGGCGCTCGCTCCCCCGGTGGTCAGCCAGGGCTCCGACCCGGACGCCGCGGCAGCCACGCTCGGACTCGACCCCGGCGTGCTCACCGGGCTGCTCGGGCCCGGCGCCGGCGAGCAGGCCACCGCCAAGGCGGTCAACACCGCCCTGTGGGCGCCCGGCTGGGGCGCCTTCCTGGAGATCCTCGACGAGGGCGGGGTGTTGGGGATCACCGACGGGCACCGGGAGGCGGCCCGACAGCTGTTCCGTGACCACGTCCGGGGCCGCGGCGTCGCGCCGGTGCTGCGGGTGCGCGAGCAGCCCTACGGCATCCTGCCGGTCAGTGACCTGCGCCGCTGGCAGCCGGCGGCCGGCGAGAACCGCGGCGTGCTGCCGGTCGTGCGCGGCCTGCTGGAGCGCTGGTCGCGGGTCATCGACCGCACCGTCGACCGGGTGCGCCCGGATCGAGCCGATCTCGACGAGACCCTGGTGGAGATCCTCGGGGCGAGCCCGGTGATGCGGGGGCTGCGGGCCCGCCCGTTCGTCTCCGGGGCGCTTGCGCAGGTCGCCGGCCCGGCGTTGGGTCTGGACCCGGACACGTATGCCGCGGAGCAGTCCATCCGGGCCGCGGTGCTCGCCGAGAGCGTCAACGCCTCCGTCGCGTCGCTGCGGATGGGGTCATTGGCCGACGACGACCGGCCCATCCCGTTGCCGCTGGCCTCGGATCGGGACCCGGAGTTCATCTCGGCGCTGCTGGGCAACCCCTCGAAGGTGCTCGCCGTCGACTCGGTGCTGCAGGCGCTGCTCGTGCTGGCCTGGCGCTCGCACGAACTCGACGCGGTCAAGGCCGCGCCCGCCACCGTCTTGCCGCAGCTGGTCGGGCTGGCCGGTGTCGGGGACCGGCTGGCTGCGCAAACCACCGGTCTGGTGGCCCGGGCCGAACTGACCGGCTCCGCCGAGTTCCTCGAGCTCGCCGCGCGGGTGGAGCAGCAGACCGGAACCCCCGCCGGCGGCGCGGCGCTGCTCGCGGCATACACGCCGGTTCCGGCCACGCAGGCCTCGCTCGCCGAGATCGCGCTCACCGCCCCGGCCGGCAAGCCGGCCACGTCGCTGGCGCAAGCGGCGTTGGCCGGCTGGTTGCTGGCGATGGGCTATCGCGCCGAGGTGCGCGAGGCGATGACCGCACTGACGACGGTGTCGACGACCGAGCGCGAGCTCGCGGTCGCCGAGGCACTGGACTGCAGCTCGCACCGCCTCGACGCGTGGGCCACGGCGCTCGTCGCGCAGCGCCGCGCCCGGCAACGCTCCCAGACCGAGGGCGGGCGGGGAGTGACCGTCGGCGCCTGGGGCGTCGTCGAAGAGCTCGCCCCGACCCGTGGGCCGGACACCCAGGGATGGATCCACGCGCCGTCGACCCGGCACGCGAGCGCCGCCGGCCTGCTGCGCAATGCCCACCTGGCCCACCTCGGCGCCGACGCGGGTGCCGGTGGCGGGTCGCCGTTCGCGCTCGACCTGACCAGCGTGCGGCTCGATGCGGCGACGCACGTGCTCGACGGGGTGCGCGCCGGTCAGTCGCTGGCCGCGCTCGTCGGCTATCAGATCGAGCGGGGTCTGGCCGCGGCCCGGCTGGCCCGGCTGCAGCTGAGCCTGCGCACCATCGCCCCGCTGCGCGCCGAGCAGTTGCACGAGAGCTCCGGCCCGGATGCCGATCTGGCCCGTGAGGCACTCGCCGCCACCGACGTCGTCGACGGGCTGCTGCTGCTGGACCGCCACCCGCCGGGTGACCTCGGCCTGCGCCGGCTGCTGGACGTGCCCCCGGTCAACGCCTATCTCGATCCGGGCGACTGGGAACCACTCACCGACGACGAATGGGTCGTCGTGACGAGAATCCTCACCGAGGCCGCCGACACCGTCGACGCGGTCGCCGACGTGCTGCTCGCCGAGTCGGTCGTGCAGTATGCCGGGGGCAACTCGTCGCGCGCCGCGGCCGCCATGGACGCGCTCGGCAGCGGCGGCGCCCCGGCCACCGAGCTCGACGTGCTGGACACCCAGGAGGCCGCCGAACGGCTCACCCACCGGGTGCTGGCCGTCGCCGGGGGCGGCGCCGCGACACTGTGGCGGGCCGGCCGACCGCGGGCGCAGGCCGAGCCGGCGCTCGAGGCCTGGGTGAGCGCGCACCTGGGCTCACCCGCGAGCATCGTCGTCGCCGACCGCAGCGCGGCCGGCGACGGGCTGCTCACCCTCGACGCCGCCGGGTGGTGTGCCCTCGACCTCGCCTATGCCGGCGACCAGGGCGCGCTGGAGCACACCCTGCGGGCGGACCTGCCCGGCCTGGCCGAGCACGAGCTCGCGGTGCACCCCGACCCGGCCTGGCCGGCCGGGCACCGCTCGATCGCCCAGGCATTCGGGCTGGCCACCACCATGCGGGCGCTGCTCAGCGGAGGCACCCCGATGCTGCCCGATGCGCTGACCCGCCCCGGGGCGCGACCGGCCCGGGACCTGGCGCTGTCCCGCGCCGACCTCACCGCCCGGGTGGCCACCGCGGCCGGCTCGTTGGCCGCCGCAGTCGCCGCGCTCGCGCCGACGATCGCGACGATCCCGGCCGACGGTTTCGTCGCCGATGAGCCCACCGCCGCGGCATACCGGGCGGCGATCGGACCGCTGGCGGCCTTCGGGGTGCTCGGCCAGCCGGTGCCGAGCCGGCCCCTGGATGTCGGCTGGGTGCGCGCGGCATACGAAAGTGCCCGAGCCCGCGCCGACGACGCGGCGGCCCTCGTCGCGCAACTGGTCGGGCTGGGCCCGGACACCCCGGGCGGGCTGATCCTCGACGCCGCGCAGGCGATCGCGGACGCGGTCTTCGGCGACGGTTTCGTCGTCGTGCCGGTGCTCGAGCCGGCCCCCGGCGGCGACGACCTGGCCGCGGCGGTGACCGACCCGGCCTTCCCCGACCCACCCCGGGCCGCGGTGCGCCGCTTCATCCGGGACCACGCGACGGTGCGCGAGCAGGTCGGCCGGTATGCCGAGGTGCTGCTCGTCGGGGCGGCCCTCGGCGGCGACCCGGCACCCCGGGTGGCCCAGCTGGCCGAACGCCCTGACACCGGGCCAGCGCCGGGCACGACGCACTGGTTGGCCGGGCCGCTGCCCGCCGAGGGCCCGTGGCCGACGGCACCGGTGGCCCACCTCGTGCTCGACGCCGTCGGGCTCGACGACCCGGCCGGCCCGCTCAGTGGGCTGGTCATCGACGCCTGGGTCGAGGATCTGCCGAACCAACCCGGGCCACCGCGCGACCCCGCCGACGTGCAGCCCAACGAGCTGGCCCCCGGACTGGCCACCACCGGGTTGGCGGTCCGGGCCGACGCCCCGTCGGCGCGGCCACCGCAGGTGATCCTCAGCGCCATCTCCCCGGACGGGCAGCGGTGGACGACCGATTCACTGCACTCGGTGATCACCTCGACGCTGGAGCTGGCCAAGCTGCGGTTGGTGCGCCTGGACACGATGCCCGGTGACGCGGTCGCGCTGCCGGCGCTCTACGTGCGCAGCAGCTCGTTGCAGGGCGAGCAGGCGCTGAAATGGGCCGCTCTGGTGGAAGCCTCGAAGGCCTACACAGCCATGCCGTTCGTCAAGGAGGCGAAGTGAGCGACAAGATCGTGCCGGTCGAGCTGGTCGCCGAGTCGATGCTCTCCCCCGCACTCCTGGCGATCCTCACCGAACCACCGGCGTTGACCCGCCTGGAGCCGCAGTCGGTCTCCGGTGACCCGGCGCCCGGCGTCGAAGCCCGGGTCGCCGACCCGTTGTGGTTCATCGCCCGCCAGTGGCAGCTGGGTGAGTTGCTCGGCGAGGACGCGGGCAGCCCGGTCTCGGTCACCGTGTCGTCCCGGTCGCTGCCGATCACCGCGTGGGCACCGGCCGGTGACCTGGACGGCGCGACTCGGCCGGCCGACGCCGACTGGCAGCCCTGGCCACAAGGGGCGATCATCGAGGAGCTGGTCGAGCATGTGCCTCGCAGCGGATACGAGCGGGGCCTGCGGTGGCGCGCCGAGACCGGCGCCGCCCTCGTCGAGTCCCTCCAGGACGGGGGGTATGCCGGGGCGGCCGCGGCGGTGCTCGCGGCATACCCGCTGGCGTTGGGGCCCGACCCGCTGGACCCGGACGGGCGGCTGGACCCGGCCGCGGACCGGCTGCTGCTGAGCCTGGCCGGGGCCGTGCCCGACGGGGTCGCGGCCGCCGACGACCTCGCCGCCGGCACCCCCGACTGGGTGTCCGGGGCGGCCGACCCCGCGGGGGTCGCGGCCGTGGTCGGCGAGTGGCTCGGCTGGGCCGGCGGCACCCCGGGGCGCGGTGGGGCGTGGACCACACCGCGTCTGGAGCACCGGTTCTGGTTGCGGTTCGGGCACGGCGCCGACGCGGTCGTCATGCGGGCCGTCGACTTCGGCAGCGGGCGGCTGCGTTGGCATCACCTGGAGTGGATGCCCCAGGAGTCGGTGCGACTCGACGGCGACGACGCGCTGCCCGCGCCCCCGGCGCGCACCGATGTCATGCTCGCCACGCCGCTGCGCTACCCGGGGATGCCGTCGGACCGCTACTGGCAGTTCGAGGACGGCGCCGTCGACATCGCCGCCATCGAGGCCCAACCGCACGACCTGGCCCGGTTGTGCCTGGCCGAGTTCGCGTTGGTCAGCGGTGACGACTGGCTGCTGGCCGGCGTCGACGGACAGGCCGGCGCGGTGAACCAGGTGCGTGAGGTGCAGGTGCGGACCACCTTCGGTGAGGTGCGCGGCATACCGGAGGCGGCGACGGACCGCCGCGACGGCGGGTTCCGGATCTTCGAGGTCACCAGCGCCGACGGGCAGGTGCTGCCCGGCATCGTGCTGCCCCCGACCGGCGCCGACGCGCTGCACGGCGACCCGATCGAGGAGGTGGCCTTCGTGCGGGACGAGGCCGCCAACCTCGCCTGGGCGATCGAGCGGATCGTGCCCGGCCGCTCCGGCGACGGCCGGCGCCGGCAAGCCGAACCGCAGCCCGGTCACCCTGTGCCGCCACCGGACCGCGACCCGCAGGACGTGCTCTACGAGTTCGTCGCGCCGGTGCCCAAGCACTGGATCCCGCTCGTGCCGGTGCGCCTGGCCCCGGCGACCGTGGGGTTGCGCAAGGGCGCACTGCTCGCCGACGGGGAGCCGGTGCCCGCGGCGAGCGTGCTGTTGGCACCGACCCCGCTGACCTTCCCGCCCGAGGAGATCCCCCGCGAGGGCATCACCGTCTCCGCGGTGCCGACCCTGGCCCGCCGCCGCGACGGCAGCTATGCGCGCTGGACCTCGCACCGGGTGCGGGTCGGGCGCGGCGAGGCCTCCAGCGGCTTCGCCTCCGACTCCGCGCGCTTGCCGGCGGGCTGATCGTCGGCTGACGTTCCTCACGAAGGAGAAGTCCGCCTGGCGCTGCCCGGCGTCGCCACCGCGGTCGGCTGCCAGGGCTGCCCGAGCCTGGAGTCGCTGCTGGACCGGTATGCCGCGGCCGGCGGCAGCTATCTCGTGTGCCCCATCTGTGTCGACGCCAAAGGCCTGGGCCAGCTGGCCCTCATCGACGGGGCCACCAAGGGCGGCACCGTGCCGATGTGGGAGTGGATCGGCGACGAAGGCGCGACGACGTTCAGCTACTAGTCCTGCCGCGCCTCGCCTCGCTGTTGCCGGGCCTGCGTACAGCCGGTCAGACTTCCAGACATGGACACCCTGGGCAGCGGGGCCGTCGGTCGGCCGCACGCGGCCCTGCGCCGCTTTGTGAACGCCTACGTCGGATACCGCCATGAGGGCGCGCCCGCCCTGCATCACGGCGTGGCCGGCCCCTCGGCGACGGTCATCCTCGCCTTCGAGCAGCCCATCGACACGGCCTGGGTGGACGATCCGGCCAGCCGCCGCACGCAGTGGCGACTCGCGACCGGACTGCACACCCGGCCGGCGCTGATCCACACCGGCGGGTCACAGCATGGGATCCAGCTGGACCTCACGCCGCTGGGGGTGCGTGCTGTGCTCGGCCTGCCGGTCGGTGCGCTGGCCAGGTCGCTGGTGAGCCATGACGATGTGCCACTGGGGCTCTCCGCGCCGGCTCACGAGAGGATCGCCGAGGCGACGACCTGGCCGCGGCGGTTCGCGCTGCTCGACGCGGCCCTGCTGGCTGCCATGTCGTCGGGTGGCGAACGACGCACAGCCGCCGCGTCAGTCGCCGCGCTGCAGGGGTGGCGCCTGCTCGACGGGTCCGGTGGGCGGATGAGCATCAGCGCTCTTGCCGTGTCGACGGGGTGGAGCGCCCGGCATCTACAGACCTGCTTCGACGCCGAGTTCGGGGTGAGCCCCAAACAGGTCGCCCAGCTCATCCGCTTCGCCCGGGCTCGGGAGCGGGCCCAGCGGGGCGGCTCGCTCGCCCGGGTCGCAGCCGAGTGTGGCTACGCCGACCAGGCCCACCTCACTCGCGAGTGGACCCGCTTCGCCGGCCAGCCCCCGCGCGCCACCCTGGCCGAGCTGGCCGAGTTCGCCGGCTGAGCCCGCGCAGTCGGGACGGAGCAGGCGCACCTGACTCCGCCGATTCGTTCAAGAACCTCCCCGGGCAGGCTCGCAGACTGAGTCATGACCACGACAGTCTTCCCAACGATCTCCTTCGCCGACCCCCGCAAGGGGCTCGACTTCCTCATCGCCGTCGGCTTCACGGTCACTGCGGCACACTGGTCGCCGGCCGACCCGAGCGTGCTCGAGCACGCCGAGCTCAGCTGGCCCGGCGGCGGAGCGGTGATGTGTGGTTCCGCCGCCCGCGAAGCCACGGGCCGTTACGAGAGGCGGGTGGGCGCCGCGTCGAGCTACTGCGTCGTGGCGGCCGATGCGGCCGTCGACGAGGTGCACGCCAAGGCCCTCGCTGCCGGTGCCACCACGCTGATGCCGCCCGAGGATCAGGACTACGGCGGCCGCAGCGTCAGCGTGCGCGACCCGGAGGGCAACCAGTGGAGCTTCGGTTCCTACGCCGGTGCGGGCTGACCGGAGCCGGCGACACGCAGCACCATGGGGAAACAGGTCGGGCGCGGCGAGCAGTGAGTCTCGCCGCGCCCGAATCATGACGGCGCCCATGACGGCGCCACAGGTGGTGTGCCAGCACACCCCCCGGCGACGCCACGGGCGCTTTCTCAGCGCGCCGACCGGAGGGCGCTCGACACCTAGCAGGGTCGACACGTCGACACCTGGCGGTCGCGCCGATCAGCCCTCGACGCTGATCATCGGGCAGTTGACGACGACGCCGATGGCGCCCCACGAGGCTCCGCCGGGGCCGGTGACGACGCCATTGGCCGCGAGGCGGGCGATCTCCTCGAAGTCGTCCTGACGCAGGTCGGCGTGCGCGGCCTGGGCGGCCGCGGTCCACGCGGTGGCGTGCACATCCCACAGCGGGCTGTAGTCACGGTCACCGGCGAGGGTCTGGGTGACGTTGAGCGGGTCACCCTCGCCGAGCAGGGCCGAGTTGAGGCCCTGCCGCTCGGGGTTGTCGACACCGGTGCGACCGTTGACGAACGGCGCGATCCCGGAGCGGGCCGAGGTCCGGGCGTTGCTGCCCTGACCGGGTGCCGACTGCAGGGCCGGGGCATAGGTGACCCCTTCGAGGGCCGCGATGTCCGGCGCCGAGGCGTCGAAAGACACGTAGTAGACGGTGCGCCCGTCGTAACGACCTTCGGTCTCCTGGAAGGCGGCCCGCCCACCACCCATCCAGATCAGCTTGTCGGCACGGCCGGTGGCGTTGGCGACGAGCGGGGCGTTGATGACGGTGCCGTCGGGCAGCTGCACCAGCGGGCTATAGCCGGGCCGGCCGATCGCGCCGGGCTGCGCGCTGACCGGCGGGAAGCCACCCGGTCCCGGGACGACGACCCGGGTCGGTGCGAAGTCGACTCCGGCATCGACGACGAGCACTCCACGGACGAACCGACCGTGCTGCACCGCGCCCGAGTTGCGGGCATTGGCCAGCTTGGGTGACCAGGTGACGCCGCGGCGGGCGGCGTCGGCGCGGGAGCTGGACTCGGTGACGACATAGGTGGCCTCCGCCCCGCGCACCGAGCCGACCCGCAGGGTCATCGTGGGCAGGATGGCCCGGTCCAGCACGGTGCTCTCGCGGACCGCGCGGAACAGTGTCGTGCGCTGCTCCTGCCGGGTGTCCGCCCGGGTGTCGGGGCCGGCGATCGTCGCGGCCGACGCGGTCGACGAGCCCGCGGTCAGCGCGAACAGACCGCCGAGCACGGCGGCGATGAGGCCACCCCCGAGGCGGATGCGGATGGGGGACATGGGCACTCCTTGCATGTGAGGGAGCTTGCGTGGTCGAGTCAACGCCGCTTCCACCCGCAAGGGCATTGCGGTCGACTTACCGATCGCTTACCGCACAAGGGGATTCGCCGACCCTGGCGCGGGAAGCCCTCAAGGGTTGGCCGGCGGAGTGCGAGTGGAGACAACCACGCAGCGGTATGCCGCGGCGCCGGGCCCGCACGCGGCATACCGGAAACGCCCGGCGCGGGAGCGGGCAAGCCGCGTCCGCGGGGCAGCCGGTCGCGGCTGGCGGCCAGACGCGAGGTGCACGAGGATGGCGCGATGCCCTCCGCCCCCGCACTGCGCGCCACCTTCGCCGAGTTGCACCACCGCCCGCAGGTGTTGCTCATGGCCAACCCGTGGGATCTCGGCTCGGCGCTGCTGTTGCAACATGCCGGCTTCGAAGCGCTGGCCACCACGAGCGCCGGCTTCGCCTGGTCGCGGGGGCGCGACGACTACGGCGTGACCCGTGACGAACTGGTCGCACATGTCGCCGAGTTAACGGCAGCGTTGCGCGTGCCGCTCAACGTCGACAGCGAGCGGTGTTTCGCCGACGATCTCGACGGGGTCGCCGAGACGGTGCGGATGCTGCACGACGCCGGCGCCGCGGGCTGCTCGATCGAGGACTGGAACGACGCGACCGGCGCCATCGACCCGGTCGGGCTCGCGGCACAGCGGGTGGCCGCCGCTGCGGCAGCTGCGCACCGCGACGACGACCGGCTCGTGGTGACGGCCCGCTGCGAGAACTTCCTGCACGGGGTGAGCGACCTCGACGACACGATCGCCCGGCTGGTCGCCTACCGCGACGCCGGTGCCGACTGCGTCTACGCACCGGGCCTGACGACCAGCGAGCAGGTCCGCGCGGTGGTCGAGGCGGTCGGCGTGCCGGTCAACGTGCTCGCTCGGCCGAACGGTCCGTCGGTGGCGCAGCTCGGCGCGGCCGGTGCCCGGCGGGTGTCGGTCGGTGGGGCGCTGGCCAGCGCGGCATACGGGGCCTTGATGATCGGTGCACGCGAGCTGCTCGCCACGGGGACCAGCGGCTATCTCGCGACCGCATTGCGCGCCGACGACCGAGCCGCGCTGCGCCGCTGACCTGCCGCTGACCTGTGTCGATGGCCGTTCGACCGCGTCGGTCACTGCAGGTCGAGCACCTCGGGGGGCTGCCGCCAGATGTCGCGCGAGATCTGCTCGGGGTAGGGCACCACAGCGGACGGCACGTCGAACAGCATGGTGGCGCCGCTCCGATGGTCGGCCCAGCCGGGGTCGCCGGTGGCCGCGAAGGCGCACCACGCGGCGCGCATCTGGCCGGACACCTGCGTGGCTTCCCCGGTGTCCGCGCCGATCAACAGCGCAGGTTGGCCGACGGTCAGATTGCCGAAGGCGAGCGGGACGTCCAGCCCGTGGCAGGCGCCCAGGGCTCCACCGATCCCCGGGGCGGGCCAGGTCAACTCGAACAGGTATGCCGCGCCGCCCGCGGCGAGTTGGGCGTCGGCGAGCGCGACCGACGGCATCCGGAACAGCCAGTCCGAGCGCACCACCTCGAAGAGTTCCTCGGGGTCGGGGAAGGCCGCCCGGTAACGCTGCGGGTCCGGGCCGAAGAGCACCGCGGTGCGGGCCGCCAGCTCCGGGGTGATCTGCCCGAGCTGCCCGGTGAGGGCGGTCAACAACCGCTGCTCGTGGCGGGTGTGCCCGACGAGCAGATCGATCTGCCCGGTCAGTCCCGACCAGGGCAGGCAGGGCAGCACGTCGCCGTCGACGACCGGGGCGACCAGCACGCCGGCGTGCGCGGGCAGACCCCAGCGCTCGGCATGCTCGGGCAGCCGATCGGTCACCGCGTCGAGCGCCCTCGGCAGTGCCCGTGGGTCCAGCGACGCGAGGTGCTCGGGCGGGACGCCCAGCTCGTCGGCGCAGGCGCGGGCTATGTCGGCGGCCAGGGCCGGGGTGAAGTAGGTGCCCGGCATACTCTGCACGATGGCGCGGTGGAACAGCCCCTGCGCGCGCGGCATCACCATGAGCGCGGCGATCGACCCGGCCCCGGCCGATTGCCCGAAGACCGTGACCTGGCCCGGATCCCCGCCGAAGGCGCCGATGTTGTCCTGCACCCAGCGCAGCGCCGCGACCTGGTCCAGGAGACCGCGATTGGGCACCGCGCCCGGCAGCTGACCGAAGCCCTCGAGTCCGACCCGGTAGTTGAAGGTCACCAGGACGACCCCGTCGCGGGCCAGGGCGGCGCCGTCGTATTCGGGCAACAGCGAGGCTCCGAAGGTGTAGGCGCCGCCGTGCACCCACACGAGCACCGGCCGCCGACCCCGCAGGTCGGCAGACCACACGTTGGCCGTCAGCCAGTCGTCGGCGGCGGTCTGCTGGCCGCTCCCGAGGCCACCGGACTGGGGTGGCGGCGGCCCGAAGTCGAGCGCGTCGCGCACGCCGACCCAGGACGCGACAGGACCGGGCTCGCCGAACCGGTCGGGCAGGGAGGCGAAGGGGACACCGCGGAAGACCGTGCTGCCCTCGGTGTGCTGGCCGCGGACCACACCACCGGTGACGCGCGCCTGCGGATGCATGGGCGCATCATCGCCACCCCGGCCCCGATCACCAACCCTTTTTAGGCGGTCCGTCGAGCCCGCCCGGGTCGGCGGCCCGTGCAGCGACCATCCGCTTGGGGGCGCGGCCGGTCCACGCGAGCTCGAGCAGGTCCTGCAGGTCGGCGACCTCGATCCGGTCCAGGTGTGCCAGCACCGCGCTCGACCGGTCGAAGTGCGGGATGGTGAAGACGACCTGCGGGTCGAAGCTGGCCAGCACCTCCGCCTTCGCCTCACGCCCGCCGAGATGCACGGTGAGCAGGTCGTTGTAGGGCTCACCGGTGCTCGGGTCGACCGTGCCCACGTCGTGCCGGGGGGCCCGCCGGTTGGCGATCGCCTTGCCCGCCACGACATAGGCCGGCCCGCCCCAGAAGGTGCCGACCTGCACGCCCGGCAGGGCCACCGCGATCCGCTCCAGGTCTGCTTCGCTCGCCATCGGGTCAGTATGCCGCCGCCCCGCGCCATGGCAAGGTGCTGGCGTGACCTCCACGCAGACACTGAGCGACACCGAGCGGCGGGCCCTGGCGCGGTGGGCGGCCGCCTGCGCGGCGCGGGTCCGGCCCCTCTATGCGGCGGACGCCGAGCACGAGGAGCAGATCCGTGATGCCCTGGCCCGGGCCCTCGCCTACGGCCACGGCGGGAGCACAGCGGCAGCGGAGATCCGCCAGCGGATGGTCGCGGTCAAGGCGGCGAGCGCCGCGACCACTCCGGCCGGTGCCGCCGCGGCCCGCGCGGTCGCCCAGGCCGCCGCGGTGGCGCACCTGGGGGCACATGCCTTGGGTGCCGCGGCATACGCCGTCAAGGCCGTGTCGTTGGCCGAACCAGCTGACCCGCAAGCGGTTTCGGGCGAGATCAGCTGGCAGGTCGAGGCGCTCGACGACGCGCAACGCACCGCGCTGCGCCGGCTGCCGGCGCTCGGTGCCGAGCCCACCGGGCCACTCGGCCCGGGGCTGTTGAGCCGGGGCATCCTCGCCGAGGTGATCCGCCGGATCCAGGCCGAGGTCGCCTGACGGCGCCCGTGACGGCGCCATAGGTCGCGCGCTCGCCCTCCCTGGCGCGATCTCCCTGCCTCTCCAGGCGCGAGCTCCCTTGCGCGATCTCACGGGCACCCGGCCCATGGCGCACTGCCGGGCCGACCCGAAGCTGCCACCCCAGACCCCCGGCCAACACTCTCTCAGCTATTGACTAGAACGCACATGTATCGATTACTATGCTGTTCTACACAAAGGGAGGTGCCCATGACGACGACTCACCGTCGACCGGCCGACACGCGAATGATGGGGATCGTGCACCGGGCGCTGAAGCGCGACCTGATCAGGGCGCGCGAGGTGCTGCGGTCCCTTCCAGCTCCCGCTGACCGGCAACGCGTGGCGTTGGCAACGCATGTGAGTTGGGTGCTGGACGTGCTCCATGCCCACCACACGGGCGAGGACGAGGGTCTGTGGCCGCTGGTCCGGGACCGCAATCCGGCTGCAGCCCCTCTGATCGACTCGATGGAGGCCGATCACCGGCGGATCGCACCGGCGGTGGATGTGGCATCAACTGCTGCGCGGTCCTACGCCACATCATCCTCCGACGCCGCGCGGGTCGGATTGCACGACGCACTCGAGGCCCTGCTCGATGTGCTCATCCCCCATCTCGACCGGGAGGTGGCCGAGGCGATGCCCGTGGTAGCCGCCAGCATCACCGATCGGGAGTGGGAGCTTCTGGACCAGCGGTTCAACATCAAACCCAAGTCCACGCGGCAGCTGGCCATGGAAGGTCACTGGCTGATCGAGGACCTCGACGCCGAAGGCTACGAGATCGTCGTGCACAAGGTGCCCCCTGTCCTGCGGTTCATCCTCCTGCACGGCTTCGGCCACGCCTACCGGCGCGCGGCCAGGCAGCGCTGGACCCCGGTAAGGCCAACAGCCGGGATGCCGGCATGACGGCCGAACCGACCCGACAGCGGCGACGCGGCTACACCTCGCCGCGCCGGCAACGGGCGGCCGAGCAGACCCGTGATCTCATCGTCACCGCCGCGGCTTCGCTGTTCGCCGAACGCGGGTGGGCAACGACCGGAATGCGTGATGTCGCCAAGCAGGCCGGGGTGGCCGTCGAAACGGTCTATTCGAATTTCGCCTCGAAGGCCGAACTCCTGCTGCAGGCGATCGACGTCGGCGTCGTCGGTGATGCCGAGCCGGTGCCCCTCTCGGACCGCGACGAGTTCGCCGCGCTATCGGTCGGCAACTACTCCGACCGTCTAGCTGCCGCCGCCCGGATGATCACCGCGATCAACCAGCGCTCCTGGGGGCTACAACGGGCCCTGCGCCAAGCAGCCGCCAGCGAACCGCACCTGGCAGCGAGGTACGACGAGCTGCAGCGGCGGCGGCGCGACAACGTCCGCGCGGGAGCGGAGCTGGTCATCGAACGCCCGGTCGACGACGACACGCTCGACGCACTCTGGGTGCTGCTGGGCACCGAGGTCTTCGTCCTGATCACCCAGACCGGCGGGCGTTCGGCCGAGGACTACCAGCGATGGTTGACCGCAACTGTCGGCCGGGTGCTCGCGCCGAGCCGGACTGCCGAATTGCCCGACTCACCGACGAGGAGCAAGACATGAGCCAGGTGCAGCGCAACTCACGAGTCACCGTGCAGGTCGATGCGTCGCCACAACAGGTGTGGGACGTGATCTGCGACGTCACCAGGGTGGGCGAATGGAGCCACGAGTGTCGGTCGGGAGAGTGGCTCGACGGCGCTAGCCGAGCCACGGTGGGGGCCCGGTTCCGCGGGCGCAACCGAACCGGGCTGATGCGCTGGAGCAGGATCTGCGAGCTGGTCACAGTGGACCCCCCACGAAGGCTCGAGTGGCGCACGGTCCCCACCGCGCTGTTCCCGGACAGCACCCGCTGGAGCATCGAGCTCGAGTCGGGCGTGAACGGCACCGTCATCACCCAATCGTTCGCCGTCCTCACACCGGCGCCGCGCGCCCTCGAGAACCTGTACGTCATGCTCCTTCCCGCCCATCAGGACCGCGATGCCCGGCTCACAGCCGACCTCGCCCGGCTCGGCACCGCGGCGCGGGCGGAATCGAGGGCCTGAAGAGCCGGGGCGGCGGCGCGGCATACATTGCCGGTATGCCGCCCGCTCCCCCCGAACCCGACCACACCCAGCCCGCCCCACAGGAGCGCGCACTCGCCGCGCTGCGCGCGGCCGGGGTGACCCATCGGGTGACCCGGCACGGGCCGGTGCGCAGCCTCGCCGAGGCGGCCGAACTGCGCGGGGTGGCGCCGGGCGACATCGTCAAGACGCTGGTCGTGCGTCGGGCCGACGACGACTTCCTCTTCGTGCTGGTGCCCGGGGATCGGGAGTTCTCCTGGCCGAAACTGCGTGCGCTGCTGGGCACCTCGCGGCTGTCGATGCCCGACGCGGCCGGCGCGTTCGCGGTGACCGGCTACGAGCGGGGCACCATCACGCCGTTCGGGGCGAGCGTCGCCTGGCCGGTGATCGCCGACGCCGCACTGCCCGGCCGCACGGTGTCGATGGGTGCCGGTGCCCACGGGGTCGCGGTCACCGTCGCGGCTGACGAGATGCTCGCCGCCCTCCACGCCCAGGTCGCCGACCTCACCGACGTAGCCGCCGCGGCGCCCTGACCGAGGCGTCGTGCGGCGAGGGCACGTCGGTCAGCGCAGCACGAGGGCGAGGGTGGCTGCCACGATGAGCACCGACTGACGCCTGGGCTAGCGCAGGCCCGCGACGACGGCTCGCTGCTCGTCGGTGTCCGGCACGCTCCGGCCGCGGGCTGCCTCGATGCTGCGCCAGGCGTCCGCCGGAGCGACACCGGAGCGCACGAGCACCCCCGCCGCGACAAGCGACGAGCGGCCAATGCCCGCCCGGCAGTGGATCACCACCGTGCGGGCCGCGCGGATCTGCTCCAGCAGCGCATCGGCCACCTCGCGCAGCTCGGCGACATCGGGCACCCCGTAGTCGGGGATCTCGAAGCGGCGGAACTCCAGCCCGGCCGCGAGCGAAGCCGTCCGCTCCTCGCGCAGCCCAAGCTCGTCCTCCTCGGCGGGGCTGAGCAGACTGACGAGGACATCGACCCCGTATGCCGCGAGCCCCTCCACGTCTTCGGCCAACCGGTCAGGGTCCCCCCCTCGCGGCCGCGCCATGGTCGCGAGCGCCCCGGGCGCTGCGAGCGGAATGCGGTAGAGCTGCGGGTTCACACGCACCTCCCGGGTCGGGCCGGAATGCCGAACGGCGGCTGCCGGGCTCGACGGTATCGGCACGGTGGTCGCCGCAGTGAGGCGCTCGGCGAGGGCCAGCACTGCCGCGCGCACCTCTTCGCCATCGATCACCCGGAAGGGCGCCGGGCAGAGCGCGAGGCCCTGGGCGTACATCACCGGATCGCTCGTCGACCCCACGAGCCGAGTCGAGCCGTCGCCGAGCGCCTCGAGCCGCCCGAGGTGGGTGGGCAGGCACGGGGCGACCTCGGGCACCGGCGCGTCGATGATGACGACGACCCGGTGGGCCCACCCGGAGGCCAGGTGCTCCTCCAGCAGCGCCGCCGGGTCGACGTCGAGGGGTGGGTCGAACCGCCCGTCCACGGGGTCGACTGACTCGACCCGGTCGATGCGATAGGCCCGTAGGTCGCCTTCCGGCAACCGTCGACACAGCAGGTACCAGCGGGCGTGGCGGACGACGACGAACCATGGTTCGACCTCGACGTCGAGCTGCCGGCCCGCCTCGGTCCGGTACCGCAGACGCGCTCGACGGCTCTCGCTGCTGGCTCCCACGAGCGCGGCGGTGATCGTCGGGTCGGGGCGGGCCGCGTGCCGGTCGGGCACCGAGGCAGCCGACCTGCGCAGCGACTCAGCTTGCGCAGCAACCGCCTTCGGCAGGGCACGCAGGATCCGGCCGATCGCAGCCCCGACCAAGGACTCCGGGTCGGCGACCTCGTGGTGGCCGTCCAGGGCGGCCATCACCAACGCCAGCGCCTCGGCGGCGCCGAAGTGCAGCGGCGGCAGCCGCAACCCCCGCCCGAGCCGGTAGCCGCCATCGCGGCCACGGGTTGCCTCGACGAGCACCCCAGCCTCGCGCAGGGTGGCGACATACCGACGCGCCGCCCGGTCGGTCACCCCTAGGCGACGAGCCAGGTCGGCCGCGCTGATCCCCGGTCGATGCTCGATCAGCTCCAGGGCCAGCAGGGCGCGCGCGGTCGGGGAGGCGGGCGGCATACCGGAGAGACTAACCGGACGGGAAACGTCCGGTAATGCAACTACCGTGCCGCACATGGCTATCGCACGCTTTCCCGTCGTCGTCCTGGACTGCCCCGACCCGCAGGCTCTCGCCGAGTTCTACGGCGCGCTGCTGGACTGGGAGGTGAAACCTGGCGGCGACGGCTGGTGGACCATCCACGCCGAGCACGGCGACTCCATCGGTTTCCAGAAGGTCGAGGGGTTCGCCGCTGCCCGCTGGCCCGGTCAGCAGGTGCCGCAGCAGATGCACCTCGATGTCGACGTCGACGACCTCGACATCGCCGAAGCGGCCGTCCTCGAGCTGGGCGCGACCAAGCACGAGCATCAGCCGGGCACGACCTTCCGGGTCTTCCTCGACCCCGCCGGGCATCCCTTCTGTCTCTGCCAAGGGTGAGTCTGGGCCAAGGTCGGGCGGTCCACCCGGCTGCCGGCGAGCGGACCGGCGGTTGATGCTGGCCTCGCTGAGCGGCTCCGCTTGAGGATTGTCAGGACCCGCCGGGCGACGTTCGTGCGATCCCTCCCCTGTACCGTCGACCGTGGACGGCGTATCGGATCGGGGAGGTGAGCTGTCGTGGGCGTGCGCGTTGCGGTAACACCGAAGGTTCTCACGTGGGCTCGCGCTCGATCCGGGATCGACGACAAGGTCTGGGAGCGGCGATTCCCCCGCTACGACGCGTGGTTGACCGGCGCGAGCGCGCCGACCCTGAAGCAGTTGGAGGACTTCGCTCGGAAGACCCACGCGCCGATTGGCTTCCTTTTCTTGGAAGAACCGCCGGTGGAGACGGTCCCGATCCCCGACTTCCGCACGATCAGTGATCGTCCCGTCGCAACGGATGGTGCGGTGGTGTCCGCGGATCTGCTCGACGTGATCTATACGTGCGAGCGTCGCCAGGAGTGGTATCGCGACAACCAACTCCTCGAAGGCGAACCTCCACTGCCGTTCGTCGGCTTTGCGAACACCACTCATGCCGAAGATGAGGTCGCCGGCCAGATGCGACGGGTGCTCGACTGGACGGCGAAGCGCCGCGCCCAGTGCCGGACCTCCGATGCGGCGTTGACCTGGCTGCGAGAGCACGCCGAGGCAGCCGGTGTGCTGGTGATGATCAGCGGCATCGTCGGGTCCAACACGCATCGCAAACTCGACCCCAGCGAGTTCCGCGGCTTCGCGCTGGTCGACCGGTACGCGGCGGTCGTCTTCGTGAACGGCGCCGACAGCAAGGCGGCGCAGGTGTTCACCCTCGTGCACGAACTGGCCCACCTCTGGCTTGGTGAGACGGCGTTGTCCGATCTTGACCCGCAGTCCATCCGCACCAACGCGGTGGAGCGGTGGTGCAATCAGGTCGCGGCCGAGTTCCTGGTGCCGATCGCCGAGTTCCGCCAACGGTTCGACCAGCGCACCAATCTGCGGGCCCAGCTGCGGCCCTTGGCCGAGCACTTCCGGGTGAGCAACCAGGTGATCCTCGGCCGCATCCGTGAGGCCGGCGCATTGACGTGGGAGGAGTACCTGACGGAGCTCGACGTGGAGCGGAAGCGGGTCGCTGCGTTCCTCGCCGATCGCGCTGGCGGTGGCGGTGGGAACTACTACAACACCAAGCCGGTGCAGGTGAGCCGGCGGTTCGCTAGCACGTTGATCGCGAGCGCGAAGGAGGGCCGCACCCCGTACACGAGAGCGTTCCGGCTGCTGGACGTGACGAAGGAGTCCACCTTCGACGGGCTCGCCCAGCGCCTGGGGGTGGTGTGATGGCCTGGCTGTTGGACACCAACGTGCTGGTGAATGCCAAGCGCGACCACTACGGGTTCGAGTTCTGCCCCGGCTTCTGGGACTGGCTCGATGTGGCCTTCGCGGCCGGTCACGTGGCGAGCGTCGAGGCGGTTTACGACGAACTCGTCGACTACGGCGATCAGCTCAGCGACTGGGCCCGCGATCACCGGGCGTTCTTCCGGGTACCCGGCGCGGCTGAGGTCGGTGCGATGGCAACGGTGAACGGCTGGGCGGCAGCCGCCAGCGATTACACG
>RRZU011188902.1_pt1 | contig 31811 bp, 36 predicted proteins | sample 2165561 | NCBI WGS metagenome assembly RRZU01 (sample SAMN10456909, study PRJNA506462) | wastewater metagenome | isolation source: wastewater sludge | place: USA: Moscow, Idaho | reverse complement strand
GATGTTCTCGGTGCCGTATCGCGACTACGAGCCGACCGAGCGCCAGGTCAAGGCGCTCAACCTCTTCCTGCTCCTGCACGCCGACCACGAGCAGAACTGCTCGACGTCGACGGTGCGCATGGTCGCCTCCTCCAAGGCCAACATGTTCGCCTCGTGCTCGGCCGGCGTCTGCGCGTTGTGGGGTCCGCTGCACGGTGGCGGCAATGTCGCCGTCATCGAGATGCTCCAGCGCATCCAGGAGTCGGACATGGACGTGAAGGAATACGTCCGCAAGGTGAAGAATCGCGAGGACGGCGTCAAGCTCATGGGCTTCGGACACCGCGTCTACCGCAATTTCGACCCGCGCAGCAAGCTTCTGCGGGAGGCGGCGACGAGCCTGCTCGAAGAGATGCACGTGACGGACCCGCTGCTCGATCTCGCCCAGGAACTCGCCGACGCCGCGCTCAACGACGACTACTTCGTCGAGCGCAAGCTCTACCCCAATGTCGACTTCTATTCCGGGGTCATCCTGCGCGCGATCGGGCTGCCGTTGGACATGTTCACCGTGATGTTCGCCCTCGGCCGGATGCCGGGCTGGATCGCGAACTGGAAGGAGATCCACGACGACACCAAGGGCCGGATCTATCGCCCTCGTCAGATCTACGTCGGCCCCACCGACGTCGAGTGGAAGCCCCGCGAGGAGCGCTGACGACCAGTCTCGGCTCGGCTCAGCTCAGTGCCTCGGCGGCGCGGATGAGCGCGAGGTGACTGAAGGCCTGCGGGTAGTTGCCGAGGAGTTCGCCGCACCGGGCGTCGTACTCCTCGGCGAGCAGGCCGACGTCGTTGCGAATGGCGAGGAGCCGATCCATGAGCGCGACCGCCTCGTCGCGTCGGCCGGAGCGCGCGTACTGCTCGACGAGCCAGAACGTGCACATGAGGAACGCGCCCTCGCCGCCGCCCACCCCGTCGCTGCCGTCGGGCACGTAACGCCGCACGAAGCCGTGGGCGTCGACCAGGTCCTCCTCGATCCGGGCGACGGTCGCGAGCATGACGGGTGAGTCGGCGGCGACGAAGCCGGTCTGCGGGATCTGCAGGAGCGCGGCGTCGACAGCGTCGGTCTCGTCGTGCTGGACGAAGGCGCCGTCGCGGACGCCCTGCACCCAGATGTCGTCGTGGAGTGCCGCGCGGATCCGGCGCCACCGGTCGACGGGGCCGTCGAGCCCGTGCTCCTCGACGGCCCTGATCCCGCGGTCGAAGGCCGCCCACATGAGCACCCGCCCGTGCGTGAACCGGTGCGGGTCGCCGCGCACCTCCCAGATGCCGCGGTCCGGAACGTCGAGCCGGCCTTCGAGGAGTTGGAGGAGGTTGCGCTGCATGCGCCAGGAGAAGCGGTCATCGGGCTGCCCCGCATCGCGCAGGGCGGCGAGCGCGATCATCACCTCACCGACGACGTCGGCCTGGTACTGCGTGTAGGCGCCGTTGCCGATCCGCACCGGTGTCGAGCCGCGATAGCCCGACAGGTGCGCCAGCTCGGACTCCGGGAGCTGCCGCGACCCGTCGACGGCGTACATGATCTGCAGGTCTTGGGGGTCGCCGGCGATCGCGCGCAGCAGCCAGTCCCGCCAGTGCAGCGCCACGTGGACGTGGCCGTGCGAGGCCAACGCCTGGATCGTGAAGGCCGAGTCCCGCAGCCACGTGTAGCGGTAGTCCCAGTTGCGCTCCCCGCCGATCTCCTCCGGCAGCGACGTCGTCGCGGCGGCGACGATGCCGCCCGTGCGGTGGAGGGTGAGCGCACGGAGCACGGCGAGCGAGTCTGCGATCGGAGTGGCGTACGGGCCTCGGCAGGGCACACTCGTGCGCCACCGCCGCCAGTCGTCGAGTACCCGGTCGACCTCCGTCGCCGCATTGATCGTCGGCCACACCTCGAGGTGCGCGGGCTGCCAGGCGAGAGTCCACGTCAGGGTGTCGCCGGCCTCGAGCTGGAACCGGCCGCGGTGCGCCCGGTCGGCGCCGGTGAGGCGCGGACCCTGCAGGACGAGGGAGTGGGCGCCCGCCACGGCGTGCAGGATCGAGTCCTCGTCGGTTCCGCCGTCCCCCTTCGCTCTCGCCGCGCCGGCTGCCGTCGTCCGCCCGACTCCGTCGGCGCGATCGGCACCCCGAACGTCGTCGCAGTGGCTCCGGCGGCGGACCCACGGGACGACGAGCCCGTAGTCGAACCGCATGACGAGGTCGGTCTGGACGTCGACCCGGCCCCTCGTGCAGTGCACCTGCCGGACCACGGCCGCGCTCGTCGAGGCGACGTCACCGGACGTGTGCGCGAGGAAGTCCGTCGTCGTCGCCGCTCCGGAGCCGGTGCTCCAGTGTGTGTCGAGCACGAAGCTGCCGTCGCGATAGCCACGCCCGGTCTCGACGGCGGACGCTCCGTCGCGCTCGACCGGAAGGACCCGCCAGTAGCCGTTGTCGTCGTCGCCGAGCAGCCGGGCGAAGACGGCCGGGGAGTCGAAGCGCGGCACGCACAGCCAGTCGATCGACCCGTGCGCGACGAGCGCGGCGGTCTGTCGGTCCGAGAGCAGCGCGTAATCGCCGATCGGGGGTTGGGCCACGACTCACCCTGGCACGGTTAGCCTGACCCGTCACCCGTCGAACGCTGCGTCGCGCGCCCAGCGCACGCTCGCCGCGCGCCCGTCGAACGCCCGTCGAATCGGAGGACCCCATGCCCGCTCTGCTCTTCGACCTCTACGGAGTGCTTCTGCGGGTGCAGGATCCCGAGCACCTGGCCCGGATCGAGGAGGCCGCAGGCCACTCCGGCGAGGCGTTCTGGTCGGCCTACTGGGACTGCCGCCCCGACTACGACGCCGGGTTGGTGTCGACGCACGGGTACTGGTCGCGGGTGGCGGATCGGCTCGACGCGCCGATCCGGGACGTGGCCGACGCCCACGAGCAGGACATGGCGAGTTGGCTGGCCGGCGATCCGCAGATGATCGAATACGTCACCGGTCTCGCCGACGCCGGTGCCCGCACGGCTCTCCTGTCGAACATCCCGGTGCCGCTGGCCGAGCGGGTGCTCGCGGCGCACTCGTGGTTGCAGCACCTCGACCCGTGCTGCTCTCGGGGCGGATCGGCCTCGCCAAGCCCGACCCGCGCCTCTTCGAGCACGCGCTTGGGGCGCTGGGGCTGCCGGCGGGCGAGGTGCTCTTCGTCGACGACCGGGACGAGAATGTCGCGGCCGCCGAATCGCTCGGGATGGCCGGCCACGTCTTCACCGGGATCGACGGGCTGCGCCCGGTCGTCGAGGCGCACCTGGGCCGCTGACGCGGTGCCGCCCGTCGAGCGGTGCTGACTGGCCGCGCTCCAGCGACAGGTGCCTAGCTCATGAGGTGGGTTTCTGTGTCTGGAGCGCGGTCAGTCGACCGGGGGCGCCTCGAGACTCGCGGATGCTCTCCCGGGTGACATGCGGTGCTGGCAAGGTGGGGCCCCGCCCAGGATTCGCCGCCGGTCGGTGACCGCGGCCCGTGAGAGGACACCCGATGAGCGACCACACCGTCCGAATGATCGTCCTGTCGACCGACGACCTCGACGCGTCGATCCGCTTCTACACCGAGACCCTCGGCATGCCGCTGAAGTTTCGTGACGGCGACCATTTCGCGGCGATCGACGGGGGGTCGGTGACGCTCGCACTCGCGACGAGCCTCGATCACCCCATCCCGGGCCAGGTCGTCGTCGGCATCAAGACCGAAGACGTCGACGCCGCGGCGCGCGCGGTCGAAGAGGCCGGCGGCGGCATCGTCAAGGCCGCGTACAACGACGCTCACGAGCGCCGCGCTGTCGTCTACGACGCCCAGGGCAACGGGATCGTCTTCTACAGCCCGCTGCCGCGCTGAGTCAGGGAGAGGTCGAGATGAGCACGCGATTCCACGTCGGAGACCACGTCCGCTGGAACTCCGAGGCCGGTCACGTGTCCGGCACGATCACGAAGGTCCACACGAAGGACTTCGACTACAAGGGTCACACCCACCGTGCGACCCCGGACGATCCGCAATACGAGATCGCCAGCGACACCACCGACCACATCGCCGCGCACAAGGGATCGGCTTTGACGAAGATCGACTGATCTGCTGCCACCCGAATCACTTACGGCAGCAGCGGCTTTCGACCCTGCATCACGCCGCTCGTCCCGTCGGGCGCCAGGAATCCATGCGCAGGGCGACGTGTTGGCACCGACGCACGCACATTCCGCACGAAGCGAGGAGGACGGCATGCCGCACGAGTCCGTGAACGAGACCCTCTACACGATCGCCGCAAGCGCTCAGGGTGGGCGCGAGGGCCGGGTGACCAGCGAGGACGGCGTCATCGACCTTCCGCTGGGCAAGCCCGGCAGCGCGAGCAACCCCAAGGCCAACCCGGAGACGCTCTTCGCGGCCGGCTACGCGGCCTGCTTCAACGGGGCGCTCAACCACGTCGCCGCCGAGGAGGGCCTCGACACGAGCGGATCGACGACCACCGCCGACGTGACCTTCGGCAAGACCGACACCGGCTTCGGGCTCGCGGTCACGATCACCTCGACGATCCCCGGCGTGGACGCCGACACCGCGCAGTCCCTCGCCGAGAAGGCCCACGCCTTCTGCCCCTACTCCAAGGCGACGCGCGGCAACATCGACGTCACCGTGACAGGACAGCCCGCCTGAGGCGCCTCACCAGACGACGGCCCGGCAATCCTCGACGGATTCGCCGGGCCGTCGTGATCGAGCAGCTCAGGCGATGTTCAGGTAGGTGGCCAATGCGTCGCGGACGACCGAGTCGGGGGACTGTCCGTCCTGGCGCGCACGCTCATCGATAGCGTCCAGGAGTTCTGCGGGCACGAGCTGCACTCGCTGGAAATGCGGATTCGGTTCGCCAGGCGCATCGTCGAGTGCGAAGCCGGTGGCGGCTTCGGCAGCGATGTCGGCGACCTGCTCGTCGGTGAGTCCGGGGACGTGGTCGGTGATGTCGAAACTCATGAGCGCACTCCTCCCGGGTAGTACTTCTTGCGGAGCTTCATGGCGTGGATAACGACTTCTTCTCCATCATCGCCTTCGACCGTGACGATTTCCAGCGGCCGGGCGGCACCGTCCACACCGACGTACAGCCACCTGTCGGGATCCTCGCCGACCCGGGTGCGTTGCCAGGCACTCGACACCGCGTGCGCAATGTTGCCGGCGTCGCATCCGCGCTTGAGGGCGGACCGCAGGATCTTCACATGGCGAGTCTGGCACCGAGCACCGACAAGCCGGTCGCGCCGCGCGCCTGGCGACGTGCGCGGCTCGCTGACATCATCGGGAGGGTCGCATTGCGGCGAAATGCCGTTCACGATTTGTGAGGAGTCAGCATGCACCCGACGCTCATCCCGCTCCGCGTCACGACCGGAGCCTTCATCCTCGACGCCGGCATCGGCAAGCTGAGCGCCGACGAGGACACCGCGAAGTGGCTCCACGACTCCGCGGTCAAGGCCTATCCGTTCCTCGCGGACATCGAGCCGAAGGATTTCGCGCGGATGCTCGCGATCGGCGAGATCGTCGTCGGCGGGGCACTGCTCGTGCCGTTCGTCCCGGCGACGACGGCCGGTGCGCTCCTCACCGGTTTCGGCGCCGGGCTCGTCGGCCTCTACCTGCGCACGCCCGGTCTGACGAAGGAGGACGGCATCCTGCCGACCCAGGAGGGCCTCTCCGCCGCCAAGGACTCCTGGTTGCTCGGTGCCGGACTCACGCTTCTGAGCCAGGGCGCCGTCTCGAGCGCGAAGTCGAGCGCGAAGAAGCTGGGCCGCCGTGCCCGCGAGGTGAACCCTTTCACGGAGTGAGCAGTCCCCGTGACGCAGCGTGAGGGTCCGCTGCCCATCGTCGGCAGCGGACCCTCACGCTCTGCGGCAGGTGGTGCGAGGCCGGCGACGACCCGTTCGCACGTCTCCTGAATCGCCCGATTCGCTCGGTTGGAGCGCCGACTCGAGGTCAGTAGCGGATGACGACCCGACCGTCGATCGCGCCCTTCTCCATCTCCGCGAAGACCTCGTTGATCTCCTCCAGCGACCGCTCCGAGCACTTGGGCTTGATCATGCCGCGGGCATAGAAGTCGAGTGCCTCGACCATGTCCTGCCGCGTACCGACGATCGAGCCGCGCACCGTGAGGCCCTTGAGGACGATGTCGAAGATCGGCGCCGGGAAGTCGCCGGGCGGCAGCCCGTTGAAGACGATCGTGCCCCCGCGCCGGGCCATGCCGATCGCCTGACCGAACGCCGAGGGGTGCACGGCGGTGACGAGGATGCCGTGGGCTCCGCCGCCGGTCGCCTCCTGGACCGCCGCCACCGGATCGACCTTCGCGGCGTTGACGACGACCTCGGCACCGTAGGACGTCGCCAGCGCCAGCTTCTCGTCGCTGACGTCGACGGCGGCGACCCGCATCCCCATCGCGATTGCGTATTGCACCGCGACGTGGCCGAGACCGCCGATGCCCGAGACGACCATCCACTGCCCGGGCCGCACGTCGGACACCTTGAGTCCCTTGTAGACGGTGACGCCGGCACACAGCACGGGAGCCACCTCGACGGGGTCGGCGCCCGGCGGGATCCGGGCCGCGAATCGCTCGTCGACGAGCATGTACTGCCCGAAGCTGCCGTCGATGACGTAACCACCGTTGCTCTGCTGCTCGCACAGGGTCTCCCAGCCGTTCCCGCAGTACTCGCAGGCGCCGCAGGCCGACCACAGCCAGGCGTTGCCGACGAGGTCGCCCTCCGCGAGCGTCGTCACGCCCTCACCGAGCTTGTCGACGATCCCGACACCCTCGTGGCCGGGGATGAACGGCGGCGCAGGCTTGACGGGCCAGTCACCGTGCGCCGCGTGCAGGTCGGTGTGGCAGACGCCGGAGGTCACCAGCTTGACGCGCGCCTGTCCCGGGCCTGGTTCGGGCAGGGGCATCTCGTCGACGCTCAGGGGCGCTCCGAACTCTCGCACTACCGCGGCATGCATCGTTGTCATGGTCGTGGTCCTCTCTCGCTGTGTGATCGTGCGTGGTCTGGTGGTTCGTGATTCGTGATCTGTGGTTCGTGTGGTGGGCGCGCACGCAAGTGGTCGACCTCGCCTGCCTGCGGGTCCGCTCAGAAGAAGCCGAGCTTGTCCTGCGAGTAGCTGACCAGCAGGTTCTTCGTCTGCTGATAGTGCTCGAGCATCATCTTGTGGTTCTCCCGGCCGATTCCGGACTGCTTATAGCCGCCGAAGGCCGCGTGTGCCGGGTACTGGTGGTAGCAGTTGGTCCACACCCGTCCGGCCTGGATCGCTCGGCCCATGCGGTAGGCCGTGTGCGTGGAGCGACTCCACACGCCGGCGCCGAGGCCGAACGTCGTGTCGTTGGCGATCTTCACCGCATCGGCCTCGTCGTCGAAGGTCGTCATCGAGACGACCGGTCCGAAGATCTCCTCCTGGAAGATCCGCATCGCGTTATGCCCCTGGAAGACCGTCGGCTCGATGTAGAAGCCACCGCTGAGGTCGCCACCGAGGTCGGCCCGCGAGCCCCCGGTGAGGACCGTGGCGCCCTCCTCCTTGCCGATGTCGATGTAGGAGAGGATCTTGTCGAACTGCTCGCGGCTGGCCTGCGCGCCCATCATCGTCTCGGTGTCGAGCGGGTCGCCCTGGGTGACGGCCTCGACGCGAGCGACCGCCTTGGGCATGAAGTCGGCGGCCATCGAGTTCTGCACCAGGGCGCGGGAGGGGCACGTGCACACTTCGCCCTGGTTGAGCGCGAACATCGCGAAGCCCTCGAGCGCCTTGTCGAAGAACGCGTCGTCGGCGTCGGCGACGTCCTCGAAGAAGATGTTCGGGCTCTTGCCGCCGAGCTCGAGGGTGACCGGGATGAGGTTCTGGCTGGCGTACTGCATGATCAGCCGGCCGGTGGTGGTCTCGCCGGTGAACGCGATCTTCGCGATGCGCGGGCTGGACGCCAGCGGCTTGCCGGCCTCGACCCCGAATCCGTTGACGATGTTGACGACCCCCGGCGGGAGTAGGTCGCCGATGAGCTCCATGAGCTTGAGGATCGACCAGGGCGTCTGCTCGGCGGGCTTGAGTACGATCGTGTTGCCCGCCGCGAGTGCCGGCGCGAGCTTCCACACGGCCATGAGGATCGGGAAGTTCCACGGGATGATCTGGCCGACGACGCCCAGCGGCTCGTGGAAGTGGTAGGCCACCGTCGTCTCGTCGATCTGGCTCAGCGAGCCCTCCTGGGCGCGGATGCAGCCCGCGAAGTAGCGGAAGTGGTCGATGGCCAGGGGGATGTCGGCGTTGAGGGTCTCGCGGACCGCCTTGCCGTTGTCCCACGTCTCGCAGACCGCGATGTCCTCCAGGTGCTCCGCCATGCGGTCGGCGATGCGGTTGAGGATGAGGGCACGCTCCGCGGGAGGAGTGGCGCCCCAGGCCGGGGCGGCGGCGTGCGCGGCGTCGAGCGCCTTGTCGACGTCCTCGGCGGTGCTGCGGGCGATCTGGGTGAACGGCTGGCCGATGACGGGCGTGATGTTGTCGAAGTACTGCCCCTTGACGGGGTCCACCCAATCGCCGCCGATGTAGTTGCCGTAGCGGTCCTTGACGTCGATGCCGGAGTCGATGGCTCCGGGGCGTGCGTAGACGGTCATGGCGTCTCCTGTCGCTGTCGGCCGGACTGCGTCGTCCGGTGTGCCGGGACGCTATGCGGGGCGACGTTGCATCGACGTTGCACGGCTGCTCAGAGCGCATCTGCGGGCCGTGGGCCCGAGCCGGGGGATCGGCCAAGCGCTGCCGTCAGCGCAGCTCGCGGTCCAGCCACTCGAGGTGCTCGATGATGCGGACGCGTTTGGGCGATCGGGCCGGCAGCCGACGCAGCGTCGCCAGCCACGCGTCGGCGTCGGTGTGCGCCTCGGGTAGCTCCAGGAAGCCGAGCATGGAGTCCGGCGAGCCGGCACCGAGCACGGCGTCGCGGATCGATGCGGACAGCCGCTCCCTCAGCCGCTGCACACCGGGCGCCTCGGAGCCGGGGAGCACGGGACCGGCGTAGGCGCTGAGCGCGGCGCGGTGCCAGCCGCGGGCCAGGTGATCGAGGACGAGATCGACGTCCACAGTGACCGGGACCGGCAGGCGGTAGGGCCGCGACAGCGGGACGAGGCGAGGATCGAACCCTTCGAGGACCTTGCGCAGTCGGGTGATCTCGGCGCGCAGGGTCACCTCCGGCGCGTCCGGACAGACGAGCCCCGCGAGGTCACCGGTGCGCAGTCCGTCGGGATGTCGAGCGAGGACGAGTAGGAGTTCGCTGTGCCGCAGGGACAGCTCCAGGCGCCGGTCGCCGGTCAGGAGGAGTGCGGTGTCGCGGCCCAGGACCTGTAGGTGGGCGGCAACCTCCACACCGGTCCGGCCGGCTTCGGCCCTGAGCGCGAGCGGTTCGCTCCGCGGCGGCACTGCGGACGTGGCGCCGGTAGCGGTCGCGCGTAGGCGTTGCACCACCAGCTCGGCCTCGGCGGCCGCAACGGCCGCACTGACGAGCGCCAACGCGTGCGGCGCGACGGCGGCGTCACCGCGCCCACTGACGTCGACGACGCCCAGGAGAGTGCCGGACTCGGGATCACGCAGCGGCACCGCCGTGCACGACCAGCGCCGCACGTCCGGGTTGAAGTGCTGCTCGCGGCTCACCTGGATGCCGCGGCCCAGGTGCAGGGCGGTCCCGGGAGCGCTCGTGCCGACGGAGTGCTCGGACCAGTCGGCGCCCGGCACGAGGGCGACGCGCTCGGCGCGACGTCGGGTGTCGTCGGACCCCTCGACCCACAGCAACCGGGCGCGTTCGTCGCCGACCGCGACGATGAGGTCCGCGGTCGCGCACGGCTCGACGAGTAGTCGCCGCAGGGTCGGCATCGCGGCGGCCAAGGCGTGCTCCTCGCGATAGAGCACGAGGTCGCCGTCGTCGAACGCGAGTGTCGCTGCCGCCCGGGAGGGTTCGCGCAGGCGCTGCAGAGAGCGCCGCCACGACGCGCGCAGGGCGCCGTGGGGGTCGCTTCCAGTCGTGGGGTCGGTCCCCATCGCGCTCACCCCCGGTCGTTGTGGGCGTGGGGGAAGAGTACTTGGTGCTGCGTTGGTGGCGCGCCTTCTGGTGGCCGGCGCAGAATCCGACTCCGGCGACGACGACGGAGGCGCCCGGCTGCTGCGCCGAAATCAGCGTGCGGGTGCGCTCCCGTCGTTGGGCAGCGCACCCCCACACTGTTCAGGTCGTGTCGGTCAGCTCGCGGTGTCTGCGTTCTGCGAGGCGCCACCGCCGCGACGGGCACCCCCGACCGCGAGCAGGATCCCACCGACGATCCAGCAGGCGAGCACGATCCAGGCCTGGGTTGCGCCGCCGCCGTCGAAGTAGGCCGCGGAGCGCATCGCGGTGCCGGCGGCGCCGATCGGCAGGTATTGGCCGATCTCGCCCCACGGCTGGGGCAGCCACGCCGGGCCGGTCGCCAGGCCGGAGATCGGGTTGGACACGAACAGCATGAGGACCGCGCCGAGCCCGATGCCCGCCGGTCCGAGGAGGAGCCCCAGGCCGACGACGGTCGCCGAGACCGCAGCGATCCCCGCCGCGACTGCCGCGGAGACGAGCAGGACGTTGCCGTCGAGCGCGCCGAACCCGGCGAGGATGGCCGTCGCGACGAACCCGCCGACGATCGACACGGCGAGCAGCCCGCCGATCCGCGCGCGGGTCGAACCCCGATAGACGAGCACGAGCGCGGTCGCCGTCGCCATGCCGCCGAAGATGAGCGGGAGCCCGAGCGTCGTCAGGCCGGTGCCGGCCGGGTCACCGCTCGGCAGGGGAGCGAGCTCGGTGTACGTCACGTGCTGGCCCGTCTGCGTCAGCTGGGCGCCCATCCCCTTGAGCAGGGCCGAATACGGGGCACCCGCGCCGGCGGCGGTCTGGATCGTCACGCCGGTCGGGCCGACGGCGATCCCACCGATCGCCTCGCGCTCCCCGATCGCGACGGCTGCGTCCTCGGCCGAGGCGTAGGTGGTCACCTCGAAGGTCCCGGGCGCCCGCTGTTGCAGCATGCCGGTGACCTGCGCGACGGCCGGCGGCGGCCCGCTCACCGCGAGCGGCAGGTTCGAGGGACCCGAGTGCAGCGCCGGTGCGGCGAAGGCCAGGAGCATGAGCGCGATGACCGCGGGGATGCCGAGGATGAGGCCCACGAGGATCCGTGCGCCGGATCGCCCGTGCGACGTGGCCGGAGAGGGGCTCGGGGAGAGCGTTGCTGTGGCCATGGCCTGCCCTTTCGTGAGTGCTGCGGGGTGCCGCATGCTTTGATGTCCACAACTGTAGAACTCAACAAATGGAGAAGTCAACAAGCGATGAGTTACGGTCGTCGTAAGGTGCGAAGGCACCGACCCGGCTCACGTCGACGAAGCGCTGGAGCCCGGGGCGCTGGCGGGCGAGGGAAGGAGCGCGGCGATGGCGATCGACACGGGCGGACGGACGGGGCGGCGGCCCGGCCCCGGATCGAGTCGCGACGCGATCCTGCAGGCGGCCCGGGAGCAGTTCACCGAGCACGGCTTCAAGGGCGCGACGCTGCGGGCGATCGCCGGCCAGGCCGGAGTCGACCCGGGCCTCATCCGGCACTTCTTCGGCGACAAGGAGGGGTTGTTCGTCGCCTCCCTCGAGTTGCCGCCCGACGCGCCGGGGGTCGTGCTTGCCGTCTTCTCGCGTCCCCGCGACGAGTGGGGCGAGGGCCTCGCCCGCGCCTACTTCGGACTGTGGGAAGACCCCGAGATCGCGGCGCCCCTGCGTGCCACGGTCATCTCGGCCGCCGCGAACGACCAGGCGCTCGAGCAGCTGCGCGGATTCATCACGTCCACCGTCTTCACGAAAGCGATCCCCCTGCTTCCCCAGGACGACCCTGGGCTGCGGCTCGCGACCGCGATGACCCACCTCTTCGGCACGGCGATCGGCCGCTACCTCCTCCGGGTGCCACCGCTCGTCGATGCCCCGCTCGATCAGGTCGTCGCCCTCGTCGGCCCGACGATCCAGGGCTATCTCACCGGGCCGCTCCCGAACGCTTCATCGCGGACGTAGCGCATTTCGGACGTACTCGGGGCAGAGATGGCTGTGGGGGGTTCGGCAACGCTGCAGGTCAGCGGGTTGAGCCTCGACATCGCCCCTCCGCGAGTACGTCCGTATTGCGCAACGATTCGGGTGACCCCCTCCCGTCATGGGCGCTGCCTGCCGGGCTGGCCCTGGGTGTCCTGCGGAACGCGGGGGCCTCGCCTCGGTCCGGTCGTGCGCAGGTCCGGTGCGGCTCCACCCGCGCCGTACCCTGTCCCGCATGGCGAACGAACGCGAAGGGCGGGACACCTCGGTCCAGTCCGTCAATCGGGCCGTGTCGATCCTGCAGGTCCTCGCGCGGCACGGGTCGGCGCGCGTCACCGACATCGCCGCCGAGCTCGACGTCCACAAGTCGACGGTGTCGCGGCTGCTCGGGACGCTCGAGGCGCGCGGGCTCGTCGAGCAGAGCACCGCGCGGGGAAGCTACGTGCTCGGCGACGGCATCACGCTCATCGCAGCCGGGGCTGCGCGCCGGCACGACCTCGCCCTCGTGAGTCGCGAGATCTGCGCCGAGCTCGCCGAGGCCGTCGGCGAGACGGTCACCGTGACGATCCCCGACGGCGAGGCCGTCCTCTCGATCGGGCAGGTCACCGGCTCGGCGGCCATCTCGACGATCAACTGGCTCGGCCGTCGCTCGCCCCTGCACGCGACGTCCTCCGGCAAGCTCTTCCTCGCCTTCACCCCGCAGCTCGCCCACGACGTGCTCGAAGGCGAGCTCGCCGCTTTCACGCCGCAGACGCTGACCGACCCGCAGGCTCTCACCGAGGAGCTCGATCGGGTCCGCGCGGCCGACCACGCCGTGACGACCGAGGAGCAGGAGGTCGGGCTCTGCGCGGTGTCGGCGCCGATTCGCGATCTCGACGGGCAGGTCGTCGCGGCCCTCACGGTCTCGGGGCCGTCGTTCCGCGTCACGCCGGAGGCGATCGAGCAGCTGCTCCCGACCCTGCAGGCCGCCGCTGGGCGGATCTCCGAACGCAACGGGTACCCGCGCAAGGGCTGATCTGTCCCACTCTGCGCAACAAGTGCACCAAGCGCGCAAAATATGCGGCGAATCTCTTGACGTCCGGCCCGAGCAGGTTGTTTCGTAGGACACAACCGACGCGTGATTCGCACCGCCGCGAGAGCCCCCGCGCGTCCTGCACGAAGGATGTCGCCGTGAGCCTCGCCGCCCTCGACCCGCTGCTCCAGCCGTTCGACCTCGGGCCGCTGCACCTGCGCAATCGCGTCGTCAGCACCTCGCACGAGCCGGCCTACGGCCATGACGGCATGCCCAAGGAGCGCTACCGCCTCTACCACCGCGAGAAGGCGAAGGGCGGCGTCGCCCTGACGATGATCGGCGGCTCGGCGATCATCGCCCCCGACAGCCCGCCCGCCTTCGGCAACCTGCACCTCTACAAGGACGAGATCGTCCCGTGGTTCCGCGAGCTCGCCGACGACGTCCACGAACACGGCGCCGCCGTGATGATCCAGGTGACCCACCTCGGGCGGCGCACCTCGAACTACACCGGCGACTGGCTGCCGACCGTCGCGGCCTCGCCGGTGCGCGAGCCGGCCCACCGCGCCTTCCCCAAGGAGGCCGAGGAGTGGGACCTCGACCGGATCGTCGACGACTACGTGAGCGCCGCGCTGCGCTGCCAGGCCGGCGGGCTCGACGGCATCGAACTGCAGGCGTACGGCCACCTCCTCGACGGCTTCCTCTCGTCGCGGACGAACCGGCGCGAGGACGAGTACGGCGGCTCGCCGCAGGCGCGGTTGCGCTTCCCGCGGCGGGTCATCCGGGCGGTGCGCGAGGCCGTGGGTCCGGACTTCGTCGTCGGCATCCGGATGATGATCGAGGACGACCGGCCGGGCGCCCTGCCACGCGAGGAGGGTATGGCGGCGCTCACGGCGTTCGCGGATGACGGCATCGACTTCGTCTCGACGATCAAGGGTTCGATCGAGTCCGATCACACGTTGGCGCAGGTCATCCCCTCGATGGGCACGCCGTCGGCGCCCTTCCTCGACTGGAGCGCCCAGGTGAAGCGGGAGCTGTCGATCCCCGTCATGCACGCCTCCCGGATCGCCGACGTCGCAACGGCGCGGCACGCCATCCGCGAGGGGCTACTCGACCTCGTCGGCATGACCCGGGCGCAGATCGCCGACCCCTACCTCGTCGCGAAACTCGCTCGCGGAGAAGAGGACCGGATCCGCCCGTGCGTCGGCGCGAACTACTGCCTCGACGCGATCTACGCCTCCGGCGACGCCAAGTGCGTGCACAATCCCGCGGCCGGACGCGAGCAGACCCTGCCGCACGAGATCACCGAGACCGCCCCTGCGCGGCGCAAGGCCGTCGTCGTGGGCGCCGGACCGGCCGGGCTCGAGGCGGCCCGGGTGCTCGGCGCGCGCGGGCACGACGTGACCCTCTTCGAGGCCGCCGACCGGGTCGGCGGGCAGCTGCGGCTCCTGTCCGGGTCGCGGCACCGCGGTGACCTCATCGGCATCGTCGACTGGCGCCTCGCCGAGGCCCGACTCCACGGCGTCGACGTCCGGCTCAACACCTACGCCGAGCCCGACGACGTGCTCGCCCTCGACCCCGACGTCGTCGTCGTCGCGACCGGCGGAATGCCGAACACCGACGTGCTGACGCAGGGCGCCGAGCTCGTCCGCGACACGTGGGACGTGCTCGACGGCGCCTTGCGCGCCGCCGGTGACGTGCTCGTGTTCGACGACCACGGCGGTCACCAGGCCCTCGACGCCGTCGAGGCGCTCCTCGCGCGCGGCTGCCGCGTCGAATACGTGACCCCCGAGCGGATGATCGGCGTCGACGTCGGCTCGATGAACTCACCCGCCTACCTGCGCCTCTTCGCCGACCACGACGTCCGCGTGACGATGCCGTACTACCTGCGCGCGGTGCGCCGCGGCGACAACGGGCGGCTCGTCGCGACTCTGTGGAGCGAGTACGCCGACCGCGAGGTGACCCGCGAGGTCGACCACGTCGTCGTCGAGCACGGCACCCTGCCGGTGAGCGACCTGTACGACGCGCTCGTGCCCGGTTCGTCCAATGGCGGCGCGGTCGAGCACGACGCGCTGCTCGCCGGGCGCGCCCAGGAGATCGTCCGCAACCCCGACGGCGGCTACCAGCTCTTCCGCATCGGCGACGCCGTGAGCAGCCGCAACATCCACGCCGGCATCTACGACGCACTGCGCCTGTCGCTCGCGATCTGAGGTCGGGCCAGGGCTCCGGTCGCGCGTGCGTATCGGCCAACGGACGGTGTCAGCGTCTCGTGTGTTCTACGCATGACACAAGATGGATCCGGTTCAGGCTGAGCCGTGCAGGGTCTGCTCGATGGTGCGGGCCGCGGCAAGAAGGTGCGTGACGGCCTCGCGCCCCCGGAGGCGATCGAGGCGTTGTGTCGGTCCGGCGGCACAAAGAACCCCGAGCAACTCACCGCCCGCGCCGACGATGCCGACGCACACGCCGGTCAGTCCCTCTTCCTCCTCGTCGCTGGCGACGGCGTACCCGAGCTCGCGCACGCTCTCCAGCTCGCTGTCGAGGGTGTCGAGGTCGGTGATCGTCGCGCTCGTGAAGCGGGTCAGGGTCTCGGGCAGCTGCGCGCGCCGGTCCGCGGGGTCCATCGTCGACAGCAGCACCTTGCCGCTGGCGCTCGCGTGAAGCGGGAACCGTTGCCCCAGCCACGAACCCGGCCGCAGCTGGTGCGGCGCGTCGACCTGCTCGACGAGGTCGAGCGCGCCGTCCGGGCCGATGACGCTGAGCGTCACCGTCTCCCGGATCGTCTCGACGAGCTCGGCGATGATCGGCCGGCACACGTCCTGCAGCAGCACCTGCTCGTCCGAGCCGCGGGCCAGTCGGAACATCTCCGGGCCCAGCAGTACCCGCTCGTCGCCGGGATTGCGCAGCACGAAGCCCTCGTGCTCGAGGGTGCGGATGAGCCGCAAGGCCGTCGCGCGCGGAATGCCGCAGGCGCGCGCGAGGGAGGAGACGTTGGCGTCGGGGTCGTCGGCGGTCGCGCGCAGGAGGGCGAGCGCCTTGACGACGGACTGGTTGAGTCCCGCTCCGGGGTCGATGCTGGGGGAGCGGGGCATGCGGTCACGATAACGACCGGGCGCGTGACGGCCGACCGCCGCAGTGGCCGGCCGCCCGGACCCGCGGTCCCTCGCACCGTCGGGAGCAGGCGCGACCGGCGCGGGACTCGGCGCCGCCATCAGCGGCTCAGCCAGGCCGACAGCCGCTTGACGTACCACCCGACGAACGCCTCGACATCCCCTTCGACCTCCGAATACGGCCCGGGCACGTACGCCGGATCCATGACCCCGCGCTGCGTGCGGGCGACGAACACGCTGTCCTGGGAGTTCGTCGCGTTCCACACATGGGTCAGGCTCGGCAGGTCGTAGTCGACCCCCTCGACCGCGTCCTCGTGGACGAGCCACGTCGTGCGCAGCCGGCTGTGCGTCGCGTCGATCGGCAGCACCGAGAAGACGACCGCATGATCCGACAGGAAGTGGAACCACGAGTTCGGCTGCAGGTGCAGGTGCAGATCGCCGAACCGGTCGTCGTCGATCGCCCCGAGCCGCCGCCGGACGACGACCTCGCCGCCGGCGCTGTACGAGGCGCCCGCCCCGTCGAGCGGTGCGTGGTCGAGCATGAAGCCGGTCGGCCGATCCTCCAGCTCGCGCATCTTCTCCCGCGGGAATCCCTGTCGGCGGCACGACGCGGCGAGCTCGGCGCGCGCCTGCGCGTAGCGCGCCCAGGCCGGCCGCAGCCGCGGCGGGCAGTCCTCCTCGGTGTAGCCGTGCAGCGGGAAATAGGCGGTGAGCAGCTCGGGGTGCCCGTCGCAGTGGTAGCACTCGCGGTTGTTCTCCATGACGAGCTTCCAGTTGCCCTCCTCGACGATGTCGACCTGGTGGGCGACCTTCGTGCGGGTCAGCTCGTACGGCGCGAGGTAGGGGCGCACCCGATCCATCACCGCGTCGAAGTCGGTCGGCGGCTCGGGGGCGAGGCAGATGAAGACGAGCCCTGCGACGGCGCGGACGTGGACGGGACGCAGGCTCAAGCCGCTGCGGTCGAGCGTCGGCGGCTGATTGTCGGCGTGCAGGAGGCGTCCGTCGGTCCCGTAGGTCCAGTGGTGGCAGGGGCAGACGAGGTTGCCGACACTGCCACACGGGTCGGCGAGCAGGCGCGAGCCGCGGTGCCGACAGACGTTGTGGAAGGCGCGCACGTCCTCGTCGTCGTCGCGCATGACGATGACGGAGTAGCGGCCGAGCTCGACGGTCACGTAGTCGCCCGGCTCGGGGATCTCGGCCTCGGCGGCCACGAAGAGCCAGTGCGCCTCGAAGATGCCGCGCAGGTCGAGGTCGAAGATCTGCGGGTCGGAGTAGAAGGGTGCCTCGAGGCTGTGGCCGGGCCGATGGCGCGCGAGGAGTTCCGGCGCCGTGGTGGAGCCCGTGGTGTCGGAGCCCGCGGTGGCGGGGCGGGTCAGCTCGATCGTCATGCGGGCCTCCTGCGGCGAGTGGGCCGTCGCCGTGACTGTTCACTGTGCGGATAGGCCCGGTCAGATCGATGGTGGACGCGCGCGGGCGTCGCCGTCAAGCCTTGTCATAGCTGCTGCCTCGGCCCTACGCTCGGCTAACTGGTGACCACTGTTCATTCAATGAACAGGCTCGACGAAGGAGGGCCGATGCAGATCGACGTGTGGGGAGAGGACGAGGGCGCCTCGCTCGTCTGCCGCGAGATCCAGGACGTCACCGCAGACGTCAAGACGTTCCTCTTCGAGCCGATGACTCCGAGCCTGTTCCAGCACGAGCCGGGTCAGTTCGTCACGCTTCAGCTGCAGATCGACGGGCAGCCGGTGAGCCGCTGCTACACGATCTCCTCGCCGCCGACCCGCCCCTACCTGCTCTCGATCACCGTCAAGCGGCAGCCCGGCGGCCTCGTCTCGAACTGGCTGCACGACACACTGCGCCCCGGCGCGATGATCCGCGTCGACGGTCCGTTCGGGTCCTTCACTCCCGGCCCGTCGGTCGCCGGGTCCTACCTCTTCCTCTCGGCCGGCAGCGGGGCGACGCCGCTGATCTCGATGACCCGCACGTCCTTCGACCTGAGCAGCGGCGGCGACATCGTCTACGTCCACAGCGCCCGCACCCCGGCCGACATCCTCTGCCGCCGCGAGCTCGAGCACCTGACGAATCTCGCGCCGCGGATCGCCGTCCACCACGTCTGCGAAGACGACGCACCCGGTGAGCGCTGGAACGGGCTGCGCGGCCGGCTCACTCCCGAGATGATCCGGCTCGTCGCCCCCGACCTGCATCGACGCCAGATCTACTGCTGCGGGCCGGCGCCTTACATGGCCGCGGTCCGCGCGATGCTCGGCGACCTGGGCTTCGACATGCGGGGCTACCACGAGGAGTCGTTCTCCTTCGAGAAGCTGCCCGCCGGCGAGGTCGCCGCGGTCCTCGACGCCGAGGGCGAGGAGCCGGCGCCCGCCGCCCCGTCGGGCGAGGTGACCTACACGATCGAGTTCGCGCGCAGCGGGCGCACGATCACCTGCCGGGCCGACGAGAAGATCCTCGACGCCGCCTACGCTGCCGGGATGACGCCGGCGTCGTCGTGTGGTCAGGGCATGTGCGGCACCTGCAAGTCGACGATGCTGTCCGGCACGGTCGACATGCAGCACCAGGGCGGCATCCGCCCCCGCGAGATCGCGGCGCACAAGGTGCTCATCTGCTGCTCCACCCCGACGAGCGACGTCGTCATCGACGCCTGAGCCCCTCGCGCCATGGGGTGACCGCGAACGTTACGCCGTTTGGACGTACTCAGCGCGTCCTGCGTCGACGCAGCCCCGGCGAACGTGCAGGTCAGAGCCTCGTGGGTGCTGAAGTCCTTCTCCTGAGTACGTCGAAATGGCGTAACGTCCGCCCCGCTCTGCGTCTCGTGGTCCGGAATGAAGCGCCTCACGGGCTGCGACACACGGTCGATCGCGGGATCATCGGGCGCATGCGAGTCCTTGTCGTCGATGGGGCCAATGTCGTCGGGTCGGTGCCCGACGGGTGGTGGCGCGACCGGGCGGGCGCGGCCGCGAGGCTGCACGAGCAGCTGATCGCGCAGGTCGCGGGGGGTGAACTCGCCTGCGACGACGTCGTCCTCGTGCTCGAGGGCCAGGCGCGGCGAGGCGTGCCGGTCGGCGCCGACCGCGGGGTGACGACGGTTCACGCGCCCGGCGAGGGGGATGATGAGATCGTCGCCCAGGCTCGCGCGCGGGCGGAGGCCGGTGCCGACGTGTCGGTGGCGACCGCCGATCGTGGACTCATCGCCCGCCTGCCCGAGGGCGTCGAGACGGTCGGTCCCCGCACGGTCCGAGGGGCTTCGAAGGGGCGGGGGCGGCCGTGAGCAGCAGCCTCGGGCAGTGGTGCATCGGCGCGCACGGCCCCGGCGCATGAAGGTCGACCTCAAGAAGGAGTTGCCGACGTACGCCGCGAAGCGGGGCGTGGTCGACCTCGTCGAGATCCCGCCGCTGCAGTACCTCGCGATCGACGGGCACGCCGACCCGAACACGGCGTCGGCCTACGCGGATGCGCTCGCGACGCTCTATCCCGTCACCTATGCGCTGAAGTTCCTCAGCAAGCGCGAGCTCGGGCGCGATTACGTCGTGCCGCCGCTCGAGGCGCTGTGGTGGGCCGACGACATGGCCGCCTTCACGGCCGCGCGTGACAAGACGCGCTGGTCATGGACTGTGCTCAGCCTCGTGCCCGACTGGCTGGACGGCACGCACGTCGAGGCAGCGCGTGCGGCGGCTCGCTCGAAGGGGTGTCCGATGCTCGACGCGCTACGCCTGGAGTCGATCGAGGAGGGCCTGTGTGTCCAGACGCTCCACGTCGGCAGCTACGACGACGAGGCGCCGGTGCTCGCGACGATGCACGACGACGTGATCCCGGCGCGTGGCCTGCGGATGACGGGTCGACATCACGAGATCTACCTCAGCGACGCCCGCCGGACCGCGCCCGAGAAGCTGCGCACCATCCTGCGTCAGCCCGTCGCGCGAGCCTGACGGGGTCAGCCCCAACCGCTGCCGAAGGGCTTCCACGCCTCGAAGGCGATCGCGAACAGGCCTGCGGTGAGGGCCAACTTCAGGAGAGCGGCCACGAGGGTGGTGCGGCTCAGCTGTCGCCACGTCGTGCTCAGCTGCCACGCTGCACCCAGCCACGCGATCGCCGCCCAGACGCCCAGGCCCCACGTGAGGAGCAGGGCCGACGCCGCGCTCTCCTGCACCGTGAACTGCTCCGCGCGCACCAGGCGATCGGCCACCGTGCCGGTCATGAAGACAGCGAGCGTCAATCCGAGCGCCAGATGATTGAGGAGCGCTCCGAACGACGTCTCGCTCCGCGTCCCCCACGTCGTCGTGCCGTCGATCGTCATCCCCCGAGGTGTCATGTCCTCCACGGTGCGCCTGCCGGTGGGCTCTCGGCAAGGGTGTGGCGAGATCCCGCCTGACCCCGAGGAGTGAGGTGGGAGGTTGCCGCGTTGCGATCGGGGTCGCACTGCTCGGTTAGGGTTTCGGCCATGCCGAGCGACGTAGGCCCCGGGGGCTTTAAGCCGGCCTACGCGCGGGCGCCGTTCATCTTCGCGCTTGCGCGGGCGCAGGCGCTGCCGGGCCCGATCCTCATCGACCTCATGACGGATCTCGAGGGCACCTCGTCGTCGAACAAGGCACTGCTGCACCGGATGACGACCGGCGGGGCGTTGGAGGTGTCGCGCGTCGGACGGGTCGGGATCTACCGGATGGCGGGTCGCCTGCTCGCCGGGTTCACGGCGGTCCGCGGCGACGGACCCCTGCGCTCGGGCGCCTGGGACGGCCGCTTCCACGCGCTCATCTACGACATCCCGGAGTCGCGCCGGCGCGAGCGCGACCGCTTCCTCATGGCCGCCCATCAGGTCGGCTACCGCACGGTTCGACCGGGGGTGCTCATCAGCCCGACGGACGAGCACCAGGCGCTCGGCGGGCTGGGCGACCTCGGTGTGCTCGACGCCTGGATCTCGTTCGCACCCGAGGAGACCCCGCAGCTCGTGGCGCAGGCGTGGCGGCTCGAGGAGTTCCGTGCCGAGTACGAGGAGGCGATCGCGGCCGTGGAGGCGATCCTCGACTCCGATCTCGGCGGGATGGAAGGGGCGGAGGCGCTGCGCACGATGTTCGCCTCCGAGGCCCTGCGCACCGGACTCCTCCTGCGCGACGGCGCCCTCCCGGACGAGCTCACCCCGCCGGACTGGCCTGCCCGCCGCCTCGTCGCTCTCGTCGACGAGGCCGAGCAGCGACTCGGAGGCGCCGCGGTCGCCTACGTGCAGGAGCGGATCGCGGCCGGCCCGCACGCCGGACTCGTGGAGGCGGACCTTTCCTGGCCGAACTGATGCGAATCGATCACGTTTCGTGGTTGTATACGTAACAGTAGCCCCGGGGGTCGGAGGTCCTCATGAATGTCTCGACCGGCGCACTCATCGTCGGAGCACTCGGTCTCGTCTACGGCCTGTCGGCAGCCCGGCTCACGCGTCGCCCAGGCGGTGAACGATGGGCGGCGATCGGAGCCGTCGGCCTTCTCGTCGCAGCGCTCCTGCTCATCGTCCTCCCGTGGATGATGGGGAGGCCGTGGTGAGCGCCCGCGAGCGGGAGAGCATCACCTCGACGCGAGGTGCGCAGCTCACGGGCCTTCTCGCGGTGATCTACGGCCTCGGCGTCGCGTTCCTGCCGGACAGTCTCGGCACCGTCAAGCAGGTCTGGCTCTTCGTCGGCGCCGCGATCCTGCTCGTCCTCTTCGTCACCTACCTCGTCATCCCGTTCGTGCGGTCGCTGCGCGGTTGAGGCCCGGAGCGTGCGGGATGCGGACAAGGGTGGAGTGGCAGGCGAGATCTACTCAACTCTCATCCGATGAGAGTAGAGATCGAGTAGAGATCGAGTAGCGCCTCGAAGCGTTGAGCCTGGAGGAAGTGCCCAGGTTGCGGGCGTAGCGTCGCGCAGATGGACTCCGACGGCTCGACGACCGCACAGCGCGCGGGAGCACCCCCGAAGCGAACCGCGTGGGGTCTGCTCGTCGGGCTCGGCGCAGGAGCGGCGACCGTCGGCGTGGCGGAGCTGATCGCCGGGATCATGGAGCGTTTCGGCGGTGCGAGCGGGACCCCGTCTCCCCTGGATGCCGTGGGTGGGGCTTTCGTCGATCGCACGCCCGCGTGGCTCAAGGACCTCGCGATCGGGCTCTTCGGGACCAACGACAAGGTGGCCCTCTACGTCGGGATCGTCGTGGTGCTCGTGCTGCTCTGCGGCCTCGTCGGGGTGCTCGCCGTCCGGCGGATCGTCGCCGGGGTCGCGCTGCTCGTGGCGCTCGCCGCCGTCGCGGCGGCTGCGGTGCTCTCCCGCCCCGACTCCGCCGGCACCGACCTCGTCCCGCTCGTCATCGGCACCGTCGTCGGGCTGACGTGCCTGGCGATCCTCGCCGGACTGGCGCGTGGCCGCATCGCGACCGATGCCTCGGCGCCGGTCGAGACGTCGGCCGGATCGCCTGTCGAGTCGCCTATCGAGTCGCCGACGCATCCCGCGGTCTCCCGGCGCGCGCTGCTGGGCTCCGGCCTGGCCGCGACGATCGTGGGCGTGGCCGGCGTCGCCGTGGGCCGGGTCGTCGCCGAGGGCGCGCGCGGTGCGGCGCTGGCCCGGTCCGTCTTCGTCGTCCCGAAGGTCGCCGTGCCGGTCACCGTCCCCGCCGGGGCGGATCTCGGCGTGCCCGGGGTGACGCCGTACATCGTGCCGAATGCCGACTTCTACCGGATCGACACCGCCCTCGTCGTGCCCCGGGTCGACCCGGCGACCTGGAGCCTGCGGGTCACCGGCATGGTCGAGCGCGAGATCACCCTCGACTGGGCGACCCTGCTCGCTAAGCCGATGCAGGAGGCGATGGTCACGCTCATGTGCGTCTCGAACGAGGTCGGCGGCAGCCTCAACGGCAACGCGATCTGGACCGGTTGGCCGGTCCGCGAGCTCCTGCGCGAAGCCGGTATGAAGCCCGGCGCCGACATGGTGCTGTCCCGCAGCGTCGACGGTTTCACCGCCGGCACGCCGCTCGAGGCGCTCACCGACGACCGTAACTCGCTCATCGTCGTCGCCCAGAACGGCGAACCGCTCCTGCCCGAGCACGGCTTCCCGGTGCGGCTCGTCGTCCCCGGGCTGTGCGGCTACGTCAGCGCGACGAAGTGGCTCACCGAGCTGAAGGTGACGACGTTCGCTCAGGACGAGGGCTACTGGACCCCGCGCGGCTGGTCCGCGCTCGGCCCGGTGAAGACCCAATCGCGGATCGACGTCCCCCGCCCCGGCGCGAGCGTCCCGGCCAGCACGGTCGCCGTCGCCGGGGTCGCGTGGGCCCAGCATCGCGGCATCACCGGCGTGCAGGTGCGGGTCGACGGCGGCGACTGGCACGACGCGCGCCTCGGCACCGACGCGACGATCGACGCCTGGCGCCAGTTCGTCTACGAATGGCCGGCGACTCCGGGCACCCACACGCTCACCGTCCGCGCCATCGACGCGACCGGCACTCCGGAGACGGCCACTCTCGCGCCGGTCGCCCCCGACGGCGCGAGCGGCCACCACACGATCACGGTGAATGTCACGTAGGTCGCCCTGCGCCCGCGCCCGACCTCCGCTGACAGGGTGTTCGGGACAGCCGAACCGGGGCAAGAGCGCCTCCGGTCGTCAGGAAGGGCATCTCATGAGCGAACGATTCCGCGTCGGTGACCACGTCACGTGGAACTCCGAGGCAGGCCACGTCTCGGGGCACATCATCACGGTCCACACATCGGACTTCGACTACAAGGGACACACTCACCGGGCGAGCGAGGACGACCCGCAATACGAGATCAAGAGCGACAAGACCGACCACATCGCCGCCCACAAGGGCTCGGCGTTGACCAAGCTCGAGAACGCTTAGGCCGGTGCGCCCGCGTCCTCAGTCTCCCGTGCGACAGGCGCGTCAAATACGCCGAGCCCGCGCCGCAAGATTCTCGACGGCGCGCATCGCCCGGGTCGCCTTGTCCGCGGAGATCGTCGTCGAGCCGTATTGCGTCTGCGTTTTCAGGGAGAGCAGTGTCCCGAGGTGTCGTGCGGCATCGGCATCGACGCTCCGCAGGAGATCGACGGCCGCGGCGTGATTCTCGCCCGCGCTGCGTTGTTGGATGGCGGCCAGGCAAATGGCGTCCGCAAAAGCGATGGCTGCGGTGCAGGCAATGCCGACGCTCGCCGTGCGCTCAGTGTCGTCAGAACGCTCGCCGAGGAGTGCTCGCTCCAGGTAGGCCTCGCCAAGAGCCAGTCGAGCCAGCGCATCTCGCCGCTGACCATGGATCAATCGTGACTGAGGTCGAGGGGTCATGAGCGTGTCGCTCCCACGGGACTCCCATGACGGTTGAGCAGCGACCGCCTCCCGGACAAGACGATGGCGTCGGAATCCACGGCTCGAGAGATCGGATCATCCCTGCGGCGATGCTCAGTCCAATCCGCCAGCGAGAACGAGAGGACGTCACATGAGTTTCCGCTCCATGACAGTACGTCCTCCTTGAGCGATTCGACCTGCTCTTCCCAGGTGTCCTGCTCGGATGAAGTCAAATCATCGGAGTGGAGCACGAGGAGGTCGACGTCGCTCTGGTCATCTGACTCCCCGCGTGCCCATGAACCGAAGAGCAGCACGAGCCGTGCGGGGATCACCCAGTCGGAGATTCCTGAGGTGATCCGATGGCGGAGTACCGCCGGCGCATCTGCGATCTCGAGGAGCGCCGACGCCATGACGTGCGAGCGGTTGAACCGGTAGCCACGAATTCGCCCCAGCTGTGATTCGTGGACCAGCCCGCTCGTGGAGAGGCGTCGCAAGGCCTGCCGCACACCGGGGATCGTGGCGCCCGTCGCGTCGGCGAGCTCGCGCGTGGTCCAGGCTCGGTCCTGTCGCCCGAGGCAGGCCAGGACGGGGAGGTCGAGGGTCGGCGCGAGGGTTCGCTCGGGATGGGTGAGGTCCATAAGCCCTCCGAGGATGAAGAAACTACTTCTTCTTGGAAGAAAGAATAGTGTCTTCAAGATTGCGAGGCAACCGGCTCGTGGTCGACCACTCGGATCAGCGCAGGCGCAGGTCCATGACGTCGTAGGGGCCGACCTGCATCTGTGTGCCGGGCGGTGCCTGGTCGAGGGCCTCCTCGGGGATGACGTGCCGCATGACGATCACGGTCTCTTCGGGGGAGGTGAGGTCGAGCCGGATCTGCCAGCCCCACGCGCCGGAGTAGAAGGCGGACAGCTCGAGCACGCCGTAGGTGGAGGCGTCGACCGTGCCGGTCAGGGGCAGCGGCGCCGGCTGCTGATGCCAGCTGTCGAGCCACGTGGCCTCGACGGTGTCGGAGCCGTCCTCGGGCGACCCGACGAGCAGCACGCCGTCCTGGAGGCCGTCGTCGGGATGTGTCCAGGTGTAGGTCAGGGTGAGCGCGTGCCCGCCGGCCGGCGCCTCGACGGTCGCCGAGGCGTCGCCGTAGGCCATCTCGTCGCCCGGCACGAGCCGAAACCCGCCCTCGCCGTGGCGCACTTCTCCCGCCGCAGCGCCCACGACTATGCCCCAGGAACCCGTCATCTCACCCTCCACTGTCGTCCGTCGTCGGCGACAGCTTGCCAGGACGGGCGTCAGTCGATGCCGGCGACCGTGTCGAGGTGTTGGAGGAGCTCGTGGGCGGCGAGCTCGACCCTCTTGTGACGCCACTCGGCGGCCCGGTAGACGCAGGCGATGAGGCCGGAGCGGTGCACGCGCCGGAAGTCGCCGTAGACGAAGGCGTAGCGCGCCTTGGTCTCGTCGTTCGCGCCGTCGGTGAGGCCGAGGTGCCATGCCGCCTAGTCGGCCCAGCCGTGCCGCTCGAGGTAGTCGTTCTGGGCCTGGGCGTCGGGTTGCGCATCGCCCCAGTCGCTGTCGAGGACGTACTGCTTGCTGTCGATGAGGCGGCGGGCCTGGGCCACCGCCGCGTCGTCCACCGTGTAGGTCGCCATGGCCCATCGTGGCCCGGTCTCCGGCGTGCCTGCCACCCCCGAGTTGGTGCCGACCGGTCCTGTCCGGATCCTGGACTATGTCGAATCGGCTCGACTGGGCTCCTGGAGCGGCATAGGTGAGCGCGATCGGCATAGGTGAGCGACAGGGTCGGGCTCGGCGAGTACCGACCTGCCGAACGGCCACGACCTGCGACAGGATGGGCCGGACACGCGCTACCGAGGGAGATGGACCGTTGACGCAGCCATACCAGGACCCGTCGCTCACCGTCGAGGAGCGGGTCGCCGATCTGCTCGGGCGGCTCACCCTGGAGGAGAAGGCGGGCCAGCTCACGCAGTACTTCTACTTCGGGGCCTTCGCGCAGTCGATGGAGGACGCGACCGATCTCGGCGCCCAAGCCATCGACAAGGAGACCTTCCTCGAGCAGCCGAGGGCGGTCGAGGCGGCATTGGCCAAGGGCGGCGCCGGGTCGCTCCTCTTCGTCAAGGACCCGGCCAGCGCCAACCGGCTCCAGCGCCTCGCGATCGAGGGCAACCGCCACGGCATCCCGGTGATCTTCGGCTTCGACGTGATCCACGGGCTGCGCACGGTCCTTCCCGTCCCGATCGCGCTCGCGGCGTCGTGGGATCCGGACACGATCGAGCGCGGCCAGGCCGTCGCGGCCAAGGAGGCGCGCGCGGTCGGCATCCACTGGACGTTCGCGCCGATGGTCGACATCGCCCAGGACCCGCGCTGGGGTCGGATCATCGAGGGTGCGGGGGAGGACCCGGTGCTCGGCGCGGCCGTCGCTGCGGCGCAGGTCAGGGGCTTCCAGGGCCCGCAGCTCGGGGATGATCCCGAGAAGGTCGTCGCCGGCCCGAAGCACATCGCGGGCTACGGCGCCTCCCGCGGCGGCCGCGACTACGACGACGCCGACATCTCCGACGCGGACCTCTGGAACATCTCCCTCCCGCCGTTCCGGGCCGCGGTCAAGGCCGGCGCCGGCAACATCATGGGCGCCTACATGGAGCTCAACGGGGTGCCGGCCTCGGGCAACCGCTGGCTGCTCACCGACGTGCTCCGCGGCGACCTCGGCTTCGACGGCTGGGTCGTCAGCGACGCGAACGCGGTGAAGTCGATGGTCGTCCAGCACTTCTGCCGCGATCTCACCGACGCCGGGGCGCGCGCCGTCTACGCCGGGCTCGACATGGAGATGGCGATGGACGACCCCGCCTACGCGCATCTGCCCGAGGCCGTGGAGCAGGGCCTCGTCAGCGAGGAGGTCGTCGACGAGGCGGTGCGCCGCGTGCTCACCGCGAAGTTCCGCCTCGGCCTCTTCGAGAATCCTTACGTCGACGAGTCGGCGACCGCCGCCGTGCTCGACGCGCCGGAGCACCGCGAGGTCGCCCGGGAGGCCGCCGAGCGGACCGCGGTGCTGCTCAAGAACGACGGGATCCTGCCCCTGGAGGCCGGGAAGGGCTCGATCGCGGTCATCGGTGCGCTCGCGGATTCGAAGCGGGACACGTTGGGGCCGTGGATCTTCGCGCACGACGTCGAGGAGACGGTGACGATCCTCGAGGGGATCCGTCGGCGCGCCGGCGATGGCGTGACGGTCGACTACGCGCCGGGGGTGTGGGCGCCCGAGCGCGTCTACGCCTCGATGTTCGACGCGATGGACGCGACGACCCTGAGGTCGCCGACGGACATCGACGAGCAGGCCGAGTTCGACCGCGCCGTGGCCGTCGCCGCGCAGGCCGACGTCGCGGTCGTCGTCGTCGGGCAGCCGCAGAACCAGATCGGCGAGTCCGCCTCGACGTCGCACCTCAACCTGCCCGGGCGTCAGCTCGAGCTGCTCCAGGCCGTGATCGAGACCGGCACCCCGGTCGTCGTGCTCGTCATGTCGGGGCGGCCTCTCGACTTACGCTGGCCGGCCGAGCACGCGCCGGCGATCCTGCAGGTCTGGTACCCGGGCAGCCGGGGTGGCGAGGCCGTGGCGAACCTGCTCTTCGGAGACGTGTCGCCGGCCGGGCGACTGCCCTTCACGTGGCCGCGCACGGGCGGTCAGGTGCCGCTCGTCTACAACCACCACCGCACCTTCCAGCCCGAGAACCAGGCCAAGCGCTACTGGGACGAGGAGTCCACGCCCCTCTACCCGTTCGGGCACGGACTCACCTTCTCGCAGGTCGAGTACTCCGGGCTGACCGTCGACCGCGAGCAGCTCGCCGTCGGCGACACCGCGACCGTCTCGGTGACGGTCCGCAATGCCGGGGACCGTGATGTCGACGAGGTCGTGCAGCTCTACACCCACCAGCGCTACGGCACGTCGGCCCGGCCGATCCGCGAGCTCAAGGGCTTCGAGCGGGTCGCGCTGCCGGCCGGGGCGTCGCAGACGGTGACGTTCGAGCTCGGGCCCGACCAGTTGCGCTACTGGAGCGCCGTCCCGCGCGACTGGGTGCAGGACGCGACGGTCCTCGACCTGTGGGTCGGCGGGAGCTCGGCCGCTGACCTGCACACCGAGCTCGAGGTCGTCGCGACGGACTGATCGCGGGTAGGCGAGGGCCTGGGTGACCAGATCGGTCGCCCCGGCCATCGCCCGTGCTGGCCCAGGTCAGCGCAGATCAGCCCAGGTCCGCCCAGGTCAGCCCATCGTGTGCTGACCGTCGATCGCCTCGCGGATGATGTCGGCGTGGCCGGCGTGCTGGCTGATCTCGGCGAGCAGGTGCAGGGCGACGCGGCGGACCGACCAGCGCGCACCCTGCTCGAACCATGGCGCGGCCGGCAGCTCGTGTGCGAGGTCGAGGTCCGCCGTCTCGAGCTGGGCCTGAGTCCGGGCGCCGACCGCGCGCAGCCGGGCGCGCAACGCCTCGAGGGTGTCCTCGTCGGTGAGAGTGAACCGGTCGTCCTCCCATTCGCTGCCGCTCCAGTCGCCGTCGTTCGTCGCGGCCTCGGCGTCGACCGCCTCCCAATCGATGTCCGGGTCGTAGGCGCCGGCCTCCCCGAAGGCATCCGCGCCCCGCTCCGCGAACGCCATCCACTGCTCCTCGACGTCGGCGACGTGCTTGAGGAGCGAGGCGATCGTCAGGGTGCTCACCGTGCTCGCGGTGCGGGCCGTCTCGTCGGTGAGACCGTCGGCGGTGACGAGGAGGAAGTTGCGGTGGCGATTCATGGCGTCGATGAGGTCGGTGCGCTCGGACATCGGTGGTTCTCCTCGGATCGAGTGGTCGCGCTTCGGAACGTGACCCATCGTCTCCGGGCATCAGGACGCTTGACGTCCTCAAGGAAGCGGTCCGGAGGACCTGGCAGGATGGCGTGCGCCGGAGCGCCGCACAGACCTCCGAGCATCCGTTTTCTCTGCACCCACCGATGATGCACACGAGAGTGTGTGAAGCCGGTGTCGCAGCGCAGGTACCGAGGAGCTGGCATGGCAGCAGACAACCGCCCCGTCCGCATCGGGCTGGTCGGCTTCGGCGTGGGTGGCAACTACTTCCACGCCCCCTTCATCGAGGCGGCGCGCGGCGTCGAGCTCGCGGGGGTCGTGGCCCGCAGCCGCACGCCCGCGAAGCACTCGCCGCTCGCTTCCCCGGAGTCCCTGCCTACGACTCCCTCGCCGCGCTGACCGCAGCAGAGCGCGCCGGAGCCGGCCTCGACGCGGTGACGATCACGACCCCGCCGCAGACGCGCCGCGACCTCGTCCTCGAGGCTCTCGACCTCGGGCTGCACGTCGTGGCCGACAAGCCGTTCGCTCCCGACGCCGCCGGGGGCCGCGAGCTGGCGGCGGTGGCCGATCGGGCGGGGCGGCTGCTGTCGGTCTTCCACAACCGGCGCTGGGATGCCGACATCGTCACCCTCCGCGCGCTCCTGGAGGCGGGCCGCCTCGGCGCGGTGGCCCGGTTCCACTCCCGCATGGATCTCGACGAGTTCTCCACGATGGAGGGAGGGCCGACCGGCGGGCTGCTGCGCGTCCTCGGCGCGCACGTCGTCGACCAGGCCCTCTGGCTCTTCGGCCCGGCCCGGCGGGTCTACGCCACCCTGGAGACCGTCGAGACGCCGCAAGGGGCCGTCGACTCCTCCTTCGTCGTGAGCATCACGCACACCGGCGGGGTCGTGAGCACCGTGTCGGCCTCGAAACTGAACTTCCTCGACGAGCGCGAGCTCCTCGTCTACGGCGAGCGCGGGACCTATCGGGCGCGCAGCACCGACGTACAGGCGCAGGCGTCCCGCGCAGGCAAGCGCCCGATCGAGGACCCCGACGATTGGGGCCGCGAGCCCGAATCCGCCTGGGGCACCCTCTTCACCGCAGCCGGCGCCGAGCGCATCCCCACCGAGCAGGGCAGCTACACCGACTACTACGAGCGCTTCGCCCACGCCGTGCGAGACGGTGGACCCGTCCCGGTCTCACCGGCCGGGGCGATCGCCGTGCTCGAGGTGCTCGACGCGGCCCGAGTCAGCGCTGCCGACGGCGTCGCGGTCGAGCTCGGCTGACCTGCACCGATCCAAGGACACCGATCCAAGGAGGCACGATGCGAACGAAGCGGATCACGACCAACCTGCCCGTCGAGGACATCGAGGCGAGCAAGGGTTTCTACACCGACTTCCTCGGGCTGCATCAGGAGGAGTTCAACCTCGGCTGGGTCGCGCGGTTCACCGATCCGGAGTCCGGGGCGCACGTGCAGCTCGTGACGCGGGATGCGACCGCGCCGGAGGACTCGGCGATCTCGGTGGCCGCCGACGACGTCGACGCGGCGTACGAGGAGGCGCAGCGGCTCGGCTACGAGATCGTCCACCCGCTGACCGACGAGCCCTGGGGAGTGCGACGGTTCTTCGTCCGCGCGCCGGACGGGACCGTCGTCAACGTCGTGCGCCACCACGCGTGAGCCCGATTCGCCCGTAGTCCTCACGGGCGGGGCAGCGCACGACCCACTGTGGCGAGGGCGCGGTCGCGTAGGCCGTGACCTCGGTCGAGCAGGGCGAGCCGCATCATCCCGCCGGCGCCGATCCGCGCCGCCTGGGTCAGAGGAAGGCGACGCGCCTGCCAGGCCGCGAGCGAGCCCCCGCGGTTGAGGGTGTCGGCGAGCGAGACGGCGTCCAGGAGTGCGTCGCAGCCGCCGCGGCCGAGGTTCGGCAGGCTCGCGTGGGCGGCGTCGCCGATGACGACATAGCCTCCGCGCACGTAGCGGGGCATCGGTGGCGCGACCCACATCCGGGTCGCGAGGGTGTCGGGGCCGGCCTGCGCGAGGGTCTGCCGTACGACGGGCGCGGCGTCGGCATAGCAGTCGCTCGCCTCGGCGAGCACCGTTGCGACATCGAGGGGTTCGGGCCCCAGTGCGCTGCGGTGCGTCGTGAACCAGTAGCCGCGCCCGTCGGGCATCGGCGCCAGCCCGAAGAGTCGTCCGGGCCCCCAGTACTCGCCGGCGGCGCCCGGGTCGACGGTCGCGGTCATGCCGCGGAGCGCGACATACGGGGTCTCGATCCGCTGCGCCGCCGGCGGATGGACGAGCCCGCGCACCCGACTCCGCACCCCGTCGGCGCCGACGACGAGCTCGCCGTCGAGGCTCGCCGGATCCTCGACCTGTGCTGTCTCCAGCCGGACGTTCGCCGGCATGGCGTCGTGCAAAGCCGCCGACAGCGCCGGCCGCGGCACGAGCTGCAGGTCCGGCCCGCGGAGCGCGACGAGGGGCCGGCCGCGCAGGTCGAAGAGCGACCCCATCGTC